>Ga0163150_10009830_pt1 | contig 10485 bp, 12 predicted proteins | sample OliLakLV19P2IB_FD_148628 | JGI IMG/M metagenome (GOLD analysis project Ga0163150, IMG submission 148628) | Freshwater microbial mat bacterial communities from Lake Vanda, McMurdo Dry Valleys, Antarctica - Oligotrophic Lake LV.19.P2.IB | ecosystem: Environmental > Aquatic > Freshwater > Lake >...
CGCGTCCAGGGCAACCCGCTTTCCTTTTCTCGTGAGTCGTCGTATCGTCCGCATGGGTGGTGTCCTTGTGAATGAGTGAGGCTTCCTTAAGCGGAAACACTTCACTCTAGTAACGAGGCACCACCCACATTTCAACTAAGAATAGGACTTACCCTGCCGTGCTTCTTTCTCGCGGCGAAACTCGTGACCACCTTTGCCGGGGATGCTGGCGAGCTTGGTGTGAACCTCGGAACATTCGTCCTTGGTCTCGCGATCGCGCTTGGTGATCCGTTGGTGTTTCTCCTTCATCGGAGGAAGTCCACCTGGGTTCCGGTCGAGAAGTTCCGCCCGATCAACGTGGCTTTGGTGCTCTTCGTGATGGACCCCGCGAAGGTAGCGCTGCAGTCAGCCTAAGGCGGCTCGATGTCGCCTCACATGCACACCCCCATTCTAAGTGAGTAACCATGGCCGACAAGAATCTCGTCGAAACCATTTACGGCAAGTATCACAAGTTCGAGATCGTGAAGGACTCCGGCGGAGTCTTCGGCAGCATCAAGTTCTATCTCCACAAGGACGGCAAGCCGTTTAAGGGCTCGTACTCGAGCCTTGCGGACGCCGTCGAGGCCGCGAATGAGGAGCGTTAGCTGGGAGACCGAGTTGCGCGGTTCAATTGGAGTCTGATGCTTATCCATGAGGGGGCGCTAGGCTGGATGGCAACTGACCGGGTCCAGAGTCATCGAGACCAGCAGACGGCCGGTGGAACGGTAGGGTGAACGTATGGACCGGTGGCAACAGGGGCAAGGCGATATTGGCCACACGACTCGCGCCCACTGCCGACGGCCCTGTCTGACCATTGAGTTCACCTTTCATCGAGACTTACAACCGCACAAGAAGGCGTACTCGAACCTCTCGGCTGGCGCAAAGGACGAGGTTTGATCGACGCGGGAGAGCAAACCAATGGCCTCATGCGCGATGCGTAGCTTGCACATGAAGGTGACAGGCAGCGGCCGGGGGTGCCTGGCGGGCGATTCACACGGGGTGCAGGATCTGCGCGACCGATGTCCTCGACGTCTTCACTCGACCTTATGCAGACGTACGGCGTCCCGGGGCACCTCCGCTCGGACAATGGGCCGGAGATGATTGCCGCCACTCTGCGGGGCTGGCTGGAGCGCGTCGGCGCGGGGACGCACTACCTCACGCCGGGCAGCCCCTCGGGGGGAGAGACCAACCGTGACGCTTGAATGAAAGCGGACGATGGAATACATCGCAATGGAGTACATGGAATCTGTGAGGGCTTGACCCCTACCTGAGCCGCAACGGGGTTCCCTCACGGCCAGACATGGTGGGCCTTGGTAACCGCTGCGCTCTGGGCAAGGGTAGGAATCTCCTTGGAGCCGAGCATCGCAATGAGCGGACCGAAATGTAGCGATTGGGAAGTTCGGGAAAACCGGATCCAAGAAGAGCGCGCACGCCGCGCCGCACTTGCGGAACTCGAAGCGCTTGTCGACGATGTCAAGAAGCTCCAACGAACTGTAGGTGCCGAGCGTGCGAGGGTAGGCGCCCCTGGTGTCGAGCAGGCCGCGAGCCTGCCCGAGCGGCCGAACGGACGCGAGACCCGGTTGAATCTCGAGTCGAGCATCCGTCGGTTAGGCGAGGTCCGGACGCGGCTCGAAGAGGAGCGAACCTGGACTGCCGCCCTCGGTCAGATGGCTAACCTCGTCGCGAAGGCGGTCTCGGAGCAGGCCGCCAGGAAGGAGGCGGGGGCGGCGGTCGCGACGGCAGCATTGAAGACCGTCACTGAGGCTCGGTCCAAGACGGTGAATCGCATCATGAGCCGACTCCCGTCCGGATTGCCGCCGGACCATGTCGGCCGGCTGACCCAAGTGGCTCAGAAGTTTGTTCTGGCCCCTTCCGAAGGGGTGGCGCACGGCGTCGAACTCGAGCTCAGACGGCTGGTGCAGGGCATGCAGGGCGCGGCGGCTCGCCGAGTGAAGGAGCTCGCGGCGGTCGCCGATCTCCGGAGCGCTCTCCGGGGGTACCAGGACGACGCCTCAATGGCCGTGATTGACCAGCTCAGTAGTGTCGTGGCGGGGAGCCGAACTCTCGATGCTGGCCTTGAGGCCCGAGCTCGAACCGTGGCCCAGGAGGCGAGGGCAAGGGCCGATCGGGAGTACGCCTCGCAGGTTCTATCGGAGGAGTTCTCGGCGCTTGGCTACGAGGTCGGTGAGCAATTCAGCACGGCCTTCCTCCACGGGGGGACGATGGTCCTGAGCCGACCGGACGCGGGCGGGTACGGCGTCGAAGTCGCCTGTGAGGCCGGGCGGCAATCCTTGAACACGCGACTCGTCCGCCTGCGTGATGAGGACATAGGGGCGAGCGAGCGTGCCTTGCGTGACAAGGAGGCGGAGGAATCCTTTTGCGGAGACTACTCGCGAGTGCTGGCGGCGGCGGCAAAACGTCAGGTTCAGGCGCGTCTGACCAAGCGACATCCGGCTGGCGCCATGCCGGTTCCGTTGGCGCCAGGGATCGATAAGCGTGAAGACACGCGTCGGCGGAAGCAGCGAGAGGATGTCTCGCGTGGAGCGGCGCAGCAGGAGCCTCGTCAGCCCAAGGGTGACCGATGAGCATCGAATGGAAGGTAGGAGAACTTCCGTCCTGGGGATTCGATCTCGATCGGGCCCTCCCCGTGCATCCGCAGTTCGTCCTATCTGGGAATATCCGAGATCTCCATCCAGTGACCCTGCCCGACGGACGGCGACCGAAAGCGATCCTTGACCTACTATGGGACGTGTTGTCGAACCGGGCATGCGAGTTCTTGCTCGTGTACGATCCTGCCGATGGTCTGCGGGTTCACGCGCGCGGAAAGCTCACGACTGGCAGCACAGTGGACGGCATCGGCTTGGAAGACAGCGAGCCCACCGTAGTCTCCAAGCAACGTCTCACGCAGCTGATGCGGGCGTTCACGGCGTCCCAGGCAGTACGCGGCGCCTTGGTAATCGACTATGCGTCGCGGCTCGCCAAACAACCCGCGCATCTCGACAATGAAGAACACGAGTTCTTTTTGCGGTGCGAGAAAATCTCGCACTTGGCGCGCCCGCTCTGGCCCCGGGCTGGCGGGGCGAGTCCGTACAATCCGATCATCTGGCTGGTGAACCGGCCGAACGACCTGCCTGGTTGGTTCACCCTTGGGAATGAGTCCGTCAGGCACCTCGTCGCCGGCCTTCCCGACCGAGGGACCCGCCGGGCGATCATCGCCAGCACCGAGGGCCACTACCCGGACAGCGCGGGGCTTTCCGAGTCGCGCCGGCGGGAGCTTGTGGACCAGTTTACCCTGCTCACCGAGGGGATGTCCGTACGCAACCTGCTTGCGATCACCGAGATTGCCCGGGATTCCCGCTTTGGTCTGGAACGCATCGCCGACGCAATCCGCGCGTTCAAGGTTGGCGTTCCGGATGACCCTTGGAAGCAACCGCTCGTCCGCGCCCAAATACGGGGGGGGCGTGCGGAGCTCGCCGCCCGGGTGAAGGGGCAGGAACGGGCCGTCGAGAAGACGCTCGATATTCTGATGCGCTCGGTCATGGGGCTTACTGGTGCCCAGGCTGGTCGCTCTGGCGGACGTCCTCGCGGCATCCTCTTCTTCGCCGGGCCGACGGGTGTCGGGAAGACTGAACTCGCGAAAGCCATCACGCAGCTCCTGTTCGGCGACGAGTCCGCCTATCACCGCTTCGACATGAGCGAGTTCTCGGCGGAACACTCGGAGGCGAGGCTCATCGGTGCCCCGCCGGGATACGTGGGACACGACGCGGGTGGCGAACTCGTGAACGCGATCCGGCAGCGTCCTTTCAGCGTGCTTCTGTTCGACGAGATTGAGAAGGCGCATCCACGAATCCTCGACAAGTTCCTACAGATCCTGGAAGATGGAAGACTCACCGACGGTCGAGGGGAGACGGTTTACTTCTCGGAGGCTGTCATTGTCTTCACGTCAAACCTAGGGATCTTCGTGCAGGAGCCCGGCCAGCCTCCTCGCCCCAACGTAAAGGAGGGAGACGACTACGAGGTCGTATCGGAGCGCGTGACGGAAGCAATCAGAAACCACTTCCATTTCACGATTCAGCGTCCTGAGCTCCTGAACCGCATCGGTGACAACGTGGTCGTATTCGACTTCATCCAGCCCGTGGTAGCGCGCGAGATCTTGAAGAAGATGCTGCGCAACGTGGTCACGCGCGTCGCCGAGGAGCACGATCTCACGCTGGCCCTCACCGATTACGCGTGCGAACGACTGGAAGCGCTCTGCCTGGAACGGCTCGACAACGGCGGACGAGGTATCGGAAATCGCCTCGAGACTTTCTTCATCAATCCCTTGGCGCGCGCGCTCTTCCAGCGGGAGGCCCCCGCAGGCACTTCGCTCACAGTAAGCGACCTAGTCGAGAACGGCGGTAGCTGGGAGTTGGTGCTGTCGTGAGCATCCGAATCAACAAGGTCCATTTTCCCGTTACGACGCTCGGGCCCGGACGTCGTCTTGGCATCTGGTTTCAAGGCTGCTCTCTCCATTGTCCAGGCTGTGTGTCCCGGGACACCTGGCAGAGTGGACCCGAGCACAAGACCAGTGTGAAGGCACTACTGGTGCACGCACGGGACCTTACCGGGGGGGCGCCGGATGGGGTGACCATCAGCGGTGGAGAGCCGTTCGAACAACCAAAGGCGTTATTGAGGCTGTTGAAGGGCCTTAGTCAGTGGCCCGCCCGGCAACGTGGAGAACTCGACATTCTTGTTTACAGCGGGTTGTCGCTTGAGACACTGGAGTCTCGCCACAAGGATATTCTGGCATTGGTGGACGCCGTTATTGCCGATCCTTTCGTGGCGAGGCTGGCGCCTGGAGGCCGATGGCGCGGATCCGCCAACCAGAGGATCTCGGTTCAAAGTGCGCTCGGGCGCTCCCGGTTCCCCGGCGGCTCCGAGACTGATGGCTCGGAGCCGAACACTCTGCAGCTCACTATGGATGAGCGGCACGTGTGGATCATCGGCATCCCCCGCCCGGGGGACCTCACCAAGGTTGAACGTGCGGCCGCACGACGAGGGATCACCCTTGGAAGGGTCTCATGGCACGCATAAGGCGATGCCACGTCTGCGGTCAAGCAAACCTGGCCGCTGAGCCGTTTTGCCAATGCGGCACATCGCTGGCGTTTGTGCCCGAGACTGAGGAAGGCGACGCTCATCAACAACCCACGGCGGCTGCCCCGACGACCCGTGAGGCGCCGCGCTCCAGGGTCCATCTGCTTTTCCCCTGGGGAGAGGTCGAGGTGTCGGATCGTCTCCCCATCGGCCGAGATCCCGCATTCTCAGCCCTAGGCCACCGGCTCGCCCCGTTGCTCTCTGTCTCGCGGCACCACGCGGAGGTCTATCTGCAAGAAGGTCGCGTTTGGGTGCGACACCTCGGTGAGAATAACCCGACATACGTTGGGGCGCGTGCGTTGTTGGTCGTGGGTGACATTGCGGAGTTGACGTCAGGTTGCGAAGTGGCATTCTCGAGGGCTCTCGTCGCGACTGTGAGGATCCAGTGACTGACCCACAGGGACCAGGGCTCCCCGGTCCGCACCTCCCTGAGACGCGAAGGGATGACGCGCCAGCGCCGACACGCCGGGAAGAAGACACGCCGCCGGCCCCCACGCGACGTGAAGAGGGTGGCGTTGCCCGCTGGCGCCTGCCATCGATCATCACCGCGCGCTTCGAGGTCGAGCATGCTTTCGCCGCCGGGGGGACGGAGGCAGACACCTTCCTGGTCCGCAGCCCCCTGGGGGAGCGGCTCTTTGCAAAGGTGTACCGTCGGGGCATACGTCCGAACACCGAAGTCCTGAAGCGGCTTAGCTCCGCGGCAGCGGCGCATGTGATCCGGTTCATCGAAGCAGGGTACTCCGAAGAAGACGAGTGTCATTACGAGCTTCTGGAGTATGCGGAACGGGGGACGCTGGCGGACTTGGGGCGAAAGGAGGGCCCGCAGGTGGCCGCGGTAACGGTCCGCGAAGTGCTGCGTGAGTTAGACGACGCGTTGCGCCATGTCCACCAGTTAGGCATTGAACATCGCGATCTGAAGCCGGCTAATGTTCTTGTGCGCTCGCGGGAGCCCCTCGATCTCGTCCTGACTGATTTCGGGATCGCATCGGTGATGGAGGGCACCCATCGGTTCACCTCGACCAACCGGACGGTCTGGTACGCACCGCCTGAGGCGATGACCGGCGCAATCCACCGTACTCGGTGGGACTATTGGTCTCTCGGAATCATTGTGGTTGAGATGTTGACTGGAGCACATCCCTTCGCGGACCAAAGTGAGCAAGTCGCCACCTTGCGATTAATCTCCCGTTCCACTGACGAGCTCGTCGAACAGGTGGCCGACCCACAATGGCGCAAGCTTTGCCGAGGCCTTCTCCGTCGCGACCCGAAGTCCCGCTGGGACGGAGACGCTGTTCAGCGCTGGCTTGCGAATCCTGATGATCCTGAGCTCACAGTCGCCGAGGAGGGCGGGGGCGTGGTCGATCAGGCTCCCCCGTTTCGCTTTTTGGGGAAGCCTCACCGGTCCACGCAAGAACTGGCGGGAACAGTCGCAGAGAACTGGAACGAGGGGCTTCGATTATGGAAGCAGGACGAACAGCGAGCCCTGCTCCGGTGGCTCAGGGACGACCTCGGGAATCTTCCCTTAGCCGAGCAAGTTGAGGCCGTCAGCATACTTGATCGCAGCAAGGATGCAGGCCAGCACGCCCAGCTCTTCCTGCTCATTCATATGCTGGATCCCGGTAGGGCACCATCGTTCCTCGGGCGTCCTCTGTCGATCGCCGAACTCGGGAGGGCGGCGGACGGTGCGGTCGCCGGTCATCGTGACGATGCGGGCTGGTTAGAGTCCCTCTATCATAGTGGTGTCATGGCCCTGACTGGCAACCTCCCCACTGCCGAGCGCCGAGTCATAGAGCTTGGCCCGAGCTGGAATCGCTCCGTCGCGGAATACAACGACATCCGCGGAAAGCACATGACGGCGGGTGCAGAGAGTTCCCTTGCGCTGCTACTCGCCGGCGCGGTCCCCGCCTCCAAGGCACTAGCCTCGCTGCGCCAACGCGCGGCTACTGCGGCCACCACCACAGCACGGAAGCGTATTTGGTATCGCGACCTAGGAGTGCCGGCGCAAGCCAACGCGACGGCGGCGATCCTGCTCATAGAGCTAGCGCAAGTGGCAGAGGCCGAGGTCCGATCGGAACGGCGTGACCGCGCCGAGCGCAACGTGGCATTGTGGCAATCGATGGGGCGAGACGCGATCATCGCCGGATCCGTCAGCTCCGTTTGGTGGTATCTGGTGTCGGAGTGGTGCTCGACGGGTGCATCCATGTGCACTGATGCAGGTTGGGGACATAACGACTTGGGAATCGGCGGTACGGTGATCCTGAGTGCCATCTGGATTGTCGCCCTTGGTGTACTCATCCGGGTCCACCACTTGACAACCGCGGTGCAGGATGGATGAAGTTCTTCCTGGCTGCATAGCGGTCATCGCTGGGATAGCGTTCGTTGTGTGGCTAGCAGGCATAATCCTGAAAGGGTTGGCTTTGCTCTTCGTGACACTATCGTTTCTGTTCGGTCATCCGCTTGTTGTCGTCATGATGACGGTCGCTGCGTGCGCGCTTATCGGATTGGCAAGGCACCGACGGCTGCGCGGTGCGCCGAAAGCAGGTTCGACTGATGACTACGCGGCGATCGGAGGGATGCGGCTCGTTCCGGAAGGATGGGCTCTCGCGGTGTTCAGCTGCGCCTTGGCGTTACTGGCGCTCTTCGGCTCGCTCGTGCTTTGACGGGTCCTAACGATGCAAAGTGACACCTCAGCGATCACGGCATATCTCACTTACTTGCAGGTGTCAGTGGTGCATCACGGTCCGTGGTTGATTTTCGGGGCGCTGTTCGTCGAATGCCTGCCGGTTGCAGGTCTCATTCTCCCCGGTCTGACGTTGCTCGTGGTCGCCGGGTTTGTTGCATCGGGACAGTCGGGGACATACGTAATGGCCACCATTCTCGCCGCCATTGGCGGGGTGCTCGCCGCCGATACCGTCGCCTACTTTGCAGGACGTGTCGGACTGGAGCGATGGTCGGCGCTGCAACGGCTTGTCGCTCGTCACAACGACCTGAGGCATGAACTGGCCCAGCAGTCATGGCGCATTCTCGTCCTGTACCAATTCCCACCGTACTCTCGAATGTTTGCCCCATTGCTACTAGGTGCCTTGGCAATTCCCTGGTCACGATGGTGGGCTATCACGGCGCCGGGTACCGGCCTTTTTGTAGGCGTCTTCTTCACCCTCGGCTTTTTGGCGGGCCGAACTGGACGCGCGCTCTTCGGTGCCGTGAACGCGGCTAGCATGGTGTCCAACCTCTTCCTCGCGTCCTTGATCCTCTGGGCCGTCTGGTTTGGGTTTCGCATTCGGCGCTTTCGCGCCGACCGACAGCCGGCGTGAGATCAACGCTTTCCCCGCATGATGAAGGTGCATTATAGGTGACCGGCGCATCGTTGAGACCGCATACGGGAAGCACCACAAGCCAGCAGGGTCAGATGTGCGTAGCCCTTCACGCGCCGAAACTGGTGCTCCACTGCGAGGCGGAAGAGTGAGAGTCCGGTGCATCCTTGCCGTGACGTCACCGTTCCTAGGGTATGGATGAATTCGTGCTCCTCAGCTTTCTCGCTTTGGAAGAGAATCGCCGAGGTGCCAATGTGGCCTCCACGATCTTGGGGACCTTCGTGTCGGAGGGAGGGCAGCACGGAGGAGGCGAGAATCCGCGGCTTCGCAAGTCCCGCTTTCGCTGGATGTGCCGTCGTCAGGCGGCTGTGAGGATATGGGATCTGGCCCCCTGCGATCAAGAGAGGCCACCCGGGGGACCCATGGCATTCCATGCGGCTATTCCCTTACTCCGCCCACAGAGAGTACAGCGGACGTAGAGCCTCACCTAGATGGCCAGTCAGGGGCGAGTCCCGTCCGAAGACGGCTTTCGCCGGCGGGCAATTTCAGGTGGCTTCATCTTGTGCGCGCCTCGACTCTAGCGAGCTGAATGGCTGATTTTCACCGCCCTGTCTCTGGAGCAATGGACCAAACGTATTGCGAGGTCCGCGATGAGTCTGCCAATACCGGGTCCGACTCCGGCCACGAAGGCGCAATGGGGCCTGTTTCTGTTCACGTTCGCCGCCCTCATGGGCGTTCCAAGTTACGGCGTGTGGCGGGGCGTCGACGCTCTCCTTAGCAGCCGAGCTTGGGAATGCGCCTTTGACAGCGAGAGTCGGCAATCTGCACCGGCGCTCGATTGCCAGAGGATTGAGGAGCGTGTATGGGGCGATCGCACCAACGTTTTCACAGCTGGGGCGAGGGCAGCGGGGATTGTCTTTGGCGATTGGCTCAAACCGCAATTCCAAGGGTTGTTCCAACTCCTGCTTCTGGTGGTCGTCCTCTGGGTCGCTTCCTACTGGGCTATTCGTCACCTGTTTAGGGTAGGGAAGAGTAGTGAGGCCATGATCCATATTTGGATCCGACTCCCGCTACGACTTCTCGGCGCTTTCCTGATTGTGGTCGGCCTACTGGCCGGCTTCTACTACTGCATGATCTCCGAAGCGCGCCTGGTGTTCGTGGGGGCTCAGGGACCCGCAGAGGCAACTCGGAGCTACGGGAAGGCCTTCGCGGATGTCGTGCGTAAGACTTTCGGGGCGTTCGGTAAGGCTTTTACCGTGTGATGGCAAACCTCAGGCGCAGCACATTGTGAGCGGAGCCCGCGCCAATGGCTGAGCGGCAGGAAAACCGATCGGCCGCTCTAGGCCACGCCTGGATCGACACGCGCCGCCAACGATAGACTGGCACTGTCATCTTCTGACTAGCGGAGGACGATGACGGCGGGAGCGCCCGCGATGTCCGCGTGTGAGGACCACCGTACCCGGATCGAGGCGCAACTGGTGCTCGGGCGCAACGCCACGAGCATCTAGGTCCGGGGGTCGAACGCCGACTGTTTGGCGGGTACGCGTGCATACGAGTTCCCCCCCTAAAACACCGACACCCCATCCACCACGATCACCGGTGTCGCCCGGCTCCCCACCCGCTCCACATCTCGCCCCACCGCCAGCTCCCGGCCCAGCAGGTCGCGGGCGTTTCCGGCGGCGGTCATCTATGGTCAGCTCGGGCAGCACCCGGCGACGCCCCGGCGCTATTGTGGCACGACGAAAGTAGATGCCGCCTCTGGGCTGCGCTTCAGCTGCCCGGGCGTTTGCGCCGTCGCGGCGCCTCCTTAGCGCCTGCCGGCCCAGCGTCGGGTCACTATCGGCCCAGAGCAGGTCGACCAGGTGCTCCCGGGTCGCGGTCTGGCCCGGGATCGCGCGGAGATAGGTGAGCAGCGCCAACGGTTTACCCGGTCCGAGCAGCACGGCGTCGGCCTCGCCAAGCAGGGCGACGCGCCCGAGCGTCACCAGCCGAGGTCCGGGCTCGGCGGTGGGGGTGACGGGGG
>Ga0163150_10009831_pt1 | contig 10483 bp, 5 predicted proteins | sample OliLakLV19P2IB_FD_148628 | JGI IMG/M metagenome (GOLD analysis project Ga0163150, IMG submission 148628) | Freshwater microbial mat bacterial communities from Lake Vanda, McMurdo Dry Valleys, Antarctica - Oligotrophic Lake LV.19.P2.IB | ecosystem: Environmental > Aquatic > Freshwater > Lake >...
CGGGTTCAGTCGGGTGGTCGGGCAGCGGCAGGCGCTCCAACGGCTCCTCCGCGGGCCCGGAAATAACGCTGCCGTCGGGAGTGAAGCGCGAGCCATGGCAGGGGCAGTCCCAGGTTTTCTCCGCTGTATTCCAATCGACGATACACTTGAGATGGGTGCAAACCGGCGAGCACAGGGCGAGTTTTCCATCCAGGCCGCGGTAGGCGGCGATTTTTTTGCCGTCGATGGATAGGATTTTGCCTTCGCCATTTTCGACCGCGTCGTAGGACTTGTCGTCGGCGCGGGCCAGTCGGTCACGCAGCATGTAATAAGGATAGTCCTTGTTCTCGGCCAGATAGGTCCAAAGCCCGCCCACCCGTTTCTTGCGATGGATGTCGAAGAGATCGCCCCAGGGATTCTTTCGCCCCAGCAGTTGATCCACCGCCATCATGGCGCCGAGCGTACCAAAGGTCATTCCATTACCCGCGAACCCGGTGGCGGCGAATTGATGCTCCGCCGTTTCACCAATAAAGGGTAGTCCGTCATTCGTCTCAATCACTTGTCCAGACCACCGATGGTCGATCGTCACCCCGGGAAAATACTGCCGGAGCCGCTGCTCGAGCGACCGGTAGCGGGGCTCCGTGTCCGAGACCTGCCCCGTCTTGTGGTCTTCCCCGCCGAGAATGGCGTAGCCATGATCGCCGCGTGCTTCAATGCGCAGGTAGTCGTAGGGATCGGATGTGTCCCAGAACGACGCCGGAGCGTGTTGCGATTTCGGGATCTTTCCTGCCACGGCGTAGCTGCTGTACAGCGAGAGTTTCGTCTGAAAAGCCATCGCACTCATCATTCCGGTGTTTCCCATCAGGGGCGTGTGGGTCGCGAGAATGACATACTTGGCGCGAATCCGTTTTCCGCTGCATACTACCCCGCGCGGATCGTCAGTGAACTCCTCGGCGTTGGTCTGCTCGAACACGTGAGATCCCTCCCCAGGAATCACCGCGAGCAGGGCGCGAAGGTACTTGCGCGGATGAAAGAGAGCCTGGTGAGGAAACCGGATTCCCGGTACCCGGAAAAATGGCACCTCCGGCATCGGCGTGGCCTTGATATCCAAGCCGCGAAGAGCGTCGGCTTCCTTTTCGAGATCATTCACTCCCTTGGGATCAACCGTTCGCACCGGAGCATGCAGGTAACCCGGCGCCCAGGTAAAGTCGCACTCGATTCCTTCCCGTCGGATCAACCCCACAATCTGATCGATCGCCGACATGCCGGCGTCCCAGACTCCACGCGCGGCGTCTTTGCCAAACCGGCGCTGCAATTCGTGAAAGCGCGTATCCACCACTGCCGTCAGGTGCGCGGTGGTGTGCCCCGTATCCATGGTGGCAACACGAGCGCGGTCGATGAGCGCGACGCTCCGTCCCGCCAGCTTGGCGAGATACGCTGCGGTAATTCCCATGATGCCCCCGCCCACCACGAGCACATCCACCTCCACGTCCCCGGTCGGCTGAGGAAAGGACGGCGTCGGCGCTGATTTGATCCAATAGGATTCCGTGTTCATTGCGGCACTGACCCGAGTTGCCCCGAAGAGTGCTGGGAACCCGTAAAAAGTTAACCGAGTTCGTCCTGCCATCCGGGTTTTTCTCAGTCAACGATCGGTAGCGAGTACGACGCCACCTCCCGTCTTCGTTCACCGTCTCCCGCTGCCCGGGCTGAGGCGACTCGGTCGCAGACAGGCGAAGCAGTCATGCGGGTTAGCGGGGTCGCGGCCCCGAGGCTTTAAACTAAACCATTTCCTCACCCGATTGTCATCGCGAGCCCGAGGAACGAGGGCGTGGCGATCCATCTGGATTACCGCGGTCGCCAAGGCTCCCTCGCAATGACAAACAGGAGTGTAAGGCGTTAAGTTAATGGGTTCCTCGCTGTTTCCCGTGAGAGGTGGAGCGGCTTGTCCCCAAGCCGCTGACGCGGCCCGCCGCGCCCAGATTGCAATGGCGTTAAAAACCAGCGCGTTAGGGACAACGCGCTCCACCTCGCGCATCCTCGACGTCTTTCGTGGCTGGGCACTTCAGCTCTTTGCCCACTGAAACCAGCGAGGAACCAGTTAATGCATATGGGCCGCGGCTCCTTCGCAACGCGTTGGATCAAACGCCCGTGTCGATCACGCGCGGCGTGGCCGCCTCGGCCGACGGCGCAGTGGCCGGTCAAGGCGAAACAAATGCAGGTCAGAGTTGGTTCGACCCAGGCAAAGATCCGTCAGCAGTCGCGCGGCGATCTGACTGAACGTAATTCCGTTTCCGCCATAACCCAAGGCCGCGAAAATGCGGCTGCCCGGTTTCGCCGGGCCGATGCAGGGCAGCCCGTCCCGGGTGCTGGCAAACGTGCCGGTCCAGGCGAAAGCGGCTTTGAAAGCCAGAGCAGGAAACAGCTCGGCGAACTGGTTTTCCAATGCGCGGGTCTTGCTCCGCAGCATGCGATCCCGGCGTGACGGGCTGGCAAAGGGTTCGTCCATCCCGCCAAAAATAATGCGATGATCAGGCGTCGTGCGCAGATAAAAGTACGGGCGCGCGGTGTCCCACATTAGACAGCGGAGCGGAACGAGCCGGGTCGCCGGCATCGGTTCGCTCGCGATGACGTAGGTGGAGTTGAGCTTCATCAGGGGCGTTTTCGTCCAGCGTCCCGCTTCGTAGCCAGCGGCGACGATGACGTGGCTGGCCCGCACGCGATGACCGGCGCTGGTCCGCAGCGTGACTCCGTCCGGGTCTTCGCTCATCTGGGTGACGGAGGTTTTTTGATAGAGGCGCAAGCGGCGCTGGGAACGGCAATCCTGCCAGACGGCAAGGGTGAAACGGTAAGCGTCGATCTGCGCGCCCCCGGGCTCGAGGAGCGCGGCGGGGCGGCTGAAGTGGAATTCTGCTTCGAGATCCTGACGGGTGAGCCGCGTCACCGGAAAACCAATACGGCGGGTTCGTGCGCATTCCCGGGTCAGTTTCCGGCTGTCGGCCGCGTTGCTGGCGACATAGAGGGTGCGCTTGGCCACCATGGCGGGGTAACCGCTGAGTTCACGCGACAAGCGGCGGAGCTCGCGAATGGCGTCCCGGCCCAAGGTGTAAACCCGTTTGGCGGCGGCGCGGCCGTGCGACTGCGTGATTTCCGCGAGAGAGGAATCCGGTTGGTACATCAGCAGCCCGGTGCTCGCCGCGGTACTGCCGCGGCCGGCGTTGCGCCGGTCGAGCACGACCACGCGCAGCCCGGCGGCCAGCAGGGAGCGGGCGACCAGGGCGCCGGTGATGCCGGCCCCGATGATGGCAACGTCACACTCCACGTCTCGCTTGAGTGCCGGTGCGCGCACGGGTGGCGGCGGACGGTCCAGCCATACGGGTTTCCCGGAACGAAGGTCCATATTCGGAACCTAATCGCGGAGAAGGTGCGCGTCGAGCCGCCGTGTTGCGGTCGGCGCTCTAACAATCCCACGCGAAGGATGACGACGACCGGTGAGCGGTGAGTGGTCGCAAAAAAACGCGGGCGCTTGGCCCGCGTTTTTGTCGATCAACGAGAATCGAGTGCCGGCGCTTTACTTCAGCAGCTGCGTGAGCAGTGGCTTCATCGCGTCGGCCCAGAGTTGGTAGCCGGCGGTGTTGGGGTGGAGCTGGTCGGGCATGATCGAGAAGGGAATCTTGCCATCCTGGCCGAGGAAGGCGGCGTTGATGTCCAGGAAGCGGACGTTCTGGCCATCGTCGAGTTTGGCGAGCTCGGCGTTGACGGCGTTGATGACGGCCATGCGTTTGGCGGCGTCGGCGACGGCGGCTTCGGTGATCACGCCGGCGGCGTCCTTCCGGGCGCCGCGGGGAAAGATCGCGAGGACCAGGACTTTGGTGCCGGGGATTTTCTTACGGATGAGCGAGACGATCTTCTTGTCCGCGGCAGCGATCTCCGCAGCGGTGTGCCCGCCAGAGTTGTTGGTGCCGAGCATGAGAACGGTGACCTTCGGGGTAATGCCGTCGAGTTCGCCGTTCTCGATCCGCCAGATCACGTGCTGGGTCTGATCGCCGCCGATGCCGAAGTTGGCGGGATTGTTTTTGCCGTAGTAGGCTTCCCAGATGTGGGTGCGGTCTTTGCCGGCCCAGCCGGCGGTGATGGAATCGCCGATGAAGAGGACGTCGATCGGGCCGGCTTTGCCCCGGGCGAGGAACGATTCGTGCGCCTTGAGGAAGGCTGCGTTCGGGCCGCCCTTGGCGTCGGCTTTCACGATTGGCGCGGAGGCGTCGACCTTGGCGGCGGGCGTTTGGGCGCCTGCGAAGGGCAGGAGTGCGACGAAGGCGAGGGAAGTGAGCAGGTTTTTCATGAGGAAGAAAAGGGAAGTGCGCGGAAAGACGTTGAGGCGAGGGCGGGGGATCGGGCCGCAGTAAAGTTTATCACGTGGGGCGTGGCGACCAGAGATTTTCGTCAGGGGAGAGAGGGCGAGGCCGGCCTGGGGAGCGCCGCCTCGATGGCGACAGGTTGAAACCTGCAACAATTCGGGCCCAGCGGGTTGAACGCGAGGAGAGTCACACTGAACGTTCGACCTGGTTGCGGGACCGTCTCGCTTCGGTCCCGGTTGAAAACAGATCGACGCTAGTCAGCTGGTCGATGGTAAAGCGCAGCAAGAAACCCAAGGTTTACTCCACCGCACGAGTGCGCGGGCTTCAGCTTTAGATTTCATTATGGCAGCTCTTCTCCTTCGATATCGCGAGACGCAAAACCGAGCTCGATCGATTGTATGGAATGGGTAACGGAGTCTATGGAGTTTCTCTGGCGGAGTCCTTTTCGCGAAGAGGACCCGGCATTGATCGGGTCGCGGGATGATAATTTACCCCACTGAGCTAAACTTTGCCTTGGGTAGGCGGCTGGCTGAGTGGGCAGCTATAGCATTCGGGCGTGGCCGGCAGCCTCAATTCCTCGTTATTGCATTCATCGGTGCATCTGCTATACATAGCTCCACGGGCCTTCCAGCTCGCGTGCATCCAGCGCCGGATCTACCCCTCCGTCCGGTTGTGAAGCTTCGGCCATGTTTGCACTACTGTCCCCAAAGTACCCCAATGAAAATCATTCGATTCGTTTGTGCGTCCTTCGCGGCGCTACTCGCCGCGTGCTTGCTGCACGCTGCTGACAACAAACCAGGTCCCGCTGTCATGTCACTCGTAGACATCGAGACCAAAGATCCCAGTGGTTACGCGACCCGACTGGCCAAGTTCAACGAAATCGCGAAGACCAAGCTCGGCACTTACCCGTACCTTCGGGTTTACGAGAGCATCTTCGATGGGCTCGGCACGGGCCGGGTGCGGGTGGCAGCTTATGCCTCATCGGTTGTTGAGATGACGAAAAACATGAAAATGTTGGAAAGCGACCTCACGGCCTTGCAGCGTAATGAGCTCGATGCCATCCGCAAACAAGGTGGTCGGGTGTTGTATCAGTCAGTCCGGCGCGACGGCACGATCCCAAACGCCTCGTTGTATTTTACATTGGCGACCGTCAGCGACGAAGCCGGTTACTTGAAAGCACTTGATCAGCTACGCGGGATCCTCGACTCGAATGGATTGAAGGATGTGTATATCATCGTGTGGCGAGTCATTGCCGGGTGTACGGATCACACCCACCGCATTGTCATCACCACGCCCTCACCCGAGCGCCTCGCGGCCGTTCTCGATTTGGTGGCGGCCAACAAACAGGTTGGCGATTGGGTTGCCGCTTCGGCGAAGTATCGAACGGTGGTGTCCAACGGCACGGCGCGCGAAATCACCAAATAGCCCGATTCGCACGAGCGGCGAGCGTGCGCTCTGGCCCGCAGACCATCGGCCCGCCTCTTCGGAGGTGGGCCATTTTATTCCATACGACTCCCTCGTGGAAAGGACCGATGGGGACAGCCTGTTGCACGGGGCGCATCTGCCGGTTGGCGGTTCCGGCTCCGGCGCGGAGCGGAGGCGCCCTACCTTTTCAAAGGACACGATAGGTAGGGCGGCGAGTCCCTTCGCCGCCTTTCTCAACGGTCACGATGGGTAGGGCGGCGAACTCCGGCGCGGAGCGGAGGCGCCGTACCTTTTCAAAGGACACGATAGGTAGGGCGGCGAGTCCCTTCGCCGCCGCGGTGGCGTCTACCGCCAACCGGCAGATGCGCCCTGTGGCAGGCTGCGGGGGCCGGTTATTAACCGCGTGGTCGCCAAGCTATCGCAGCGGGACTCATGCGATTGAGGTGAAGCGATTTTCCCCAAGCCGCTAACGTGAGAGCGAACATTCGGAAGCGGGGTGGCCAGGTGGCGACTTCGCGCAGCGTCAGGCAGGGCTCATTTCTCCATATACCACGTCATTGACCCGTCGTAGAAATCCCAGTTCGGCATGAGCTGGGGCGCTCGGAAGGCGCCATCGTTGGTGGCACTGACGACCACGAGCATGCGTTTCAATCCTGCGGGTGTCTGGCGCGTGCCGATGCCGACGGCGCAGCGGGTAAATTTGTAAGCGATGGGCCGGGAGGGCTCGATCAACACGACGTCGCCGTCAAGCCGGTAGCGGCCCGCATGTTTTTCCGAACCGCTGGTATTTCCGAACTGCGGGTTGGTCGTGGCGAACGCGATCGAATAGTCGTACGTGCCGTCCGCGCCGAGGCGAAACGTTCCCCCGGCCGAGTGGGTCGCCACGCCCGCGCCCGCCCCGGTCATGCTGTTCACGTAAAATCCCCCGAATGCACTATTGCTCATGGTCCAATCGCCACGCAGGTCCGATGCCGCAAAAACCCCGCCGGTGGGATTCGGCGCTGAGCCACTGGCGGGCCGGATGGAATCGATCAACCCGGTGAGCGGTCGCCAAAGGGCGCTGAACGCGGCGGACTCCTTGAATGAACCCATGCCGGTGCTCGGGTCGATCGGCTCAACGATCGCCACGATCGGCTGAACTTTCCCGCCGCCCAAATCGACGAGGTAGAGCACGCCGTAATTTTTCAGCGAACGGTCATTCCGAATCTTCCGATCGAAAAATCGACCCATGTAGTGGACGACGAGGCCGCTCAGGATTCGCGCCCGATAATGCACGATGGTGTCACCCAGTTCGAACGCCTCGAACTGCTCGCGCCAGACCGCGTCAAATGTCGCGTGCGCATCTCCGGTGATTGCGCGCGGCGGCAGGACGAAGATCGAAGCGGGATGGCGGCCTTGGCCGTTGGGATCGGGCGAGCCGTCGTTATTCACGTTAAAGAGCGTAGCGCGAAAAATCGTCGCCCAGTTCGCGTTCTCCCGCGACCAGCCCGCCGGCGGGGTATAGGTAATACCGGATACGCCCGGGCTCAGGCTGGTCGCTGTTGCTGCCGCACGAACGACGGTCACCGGCGCGGCCGCGGTATTCGCCGCGGCAGCTGCTTCCTCTTCCTTCACCCTGCGCGCGGCCTCCTCCAGTCCCGCGCGCACCACCATCCCCTGCGGGCCCAGATCGATCAGGTCGGGATTGACGCCGATCAGCGATTCGAAGCCGGCTGCCGCGATTTTACGCAGATCTTCCTGCGCGGACGGCTCGGTCGCGACCTCTCTCATTCCCAGCACGAAGATGGGAAATCCGAGGCAGAACTCCCAATATTTCTGTTTGTCCGCATCGCTCATCCGGGCGACCTCGGGCCCGGCCAGCGCGCCGACCACCTGCGCGTGCAAGGCGTCGCCCGCCTCTTCGGTCAGCTCCGTCTGTCGCACAAATGTCCAGAGCTGCGTGATGAAGAGGGAGGTCGCCGCCGCTACATCGCGGTCGGCGCCTTCGGCTTCGACCGCGAGGAGCTTGCGGGCTTCACGCGCGCCCACGTCCATCAGGGTCAAGATCGCCTGGCGCTCCGCTTCGTTGGTCGTGAGCTGTCGGGCGAGATCAGGGAGGAGGAGCCAGTCGGGCGCAGCCTTGAAACGAAATTCCGGCCGCAGGAGTTGCTCCTTGGTCGGCTTGGAGGCGGATGGCGCGGCGCGTTTTTCGGCAAGTTTTTTGACCAGGCTGCTGAGCGGCGAAGCCGGCGGCGGGGGTGTGTCGGAGGCGGAGAGCGGTGCGAGCAGCACGATCGTTAACACGAGCGCGAGCAGCAGCCGCGATCCTGATCGCCGGACAAAAGCGGAAAGGTGGAGGGGAGTCATGTTGAAGGAGAGCGGGTGCGGGAATTTCGCAGGGAACGCATCGCAGCCTGGCGCCAGGACGCCCGGCGGAATAGCCGGCGCGATCAGGGCCGGCGGCGCGGTGCGTCATTCGGTAAATGTATTGACGAGGTCGTTCAGCGCGGAATCCGCCGCGGAGAGCGGGGCCAAGGACAACGAGAGCGCGATCAACAGAGGTGACGCGAAGCGCCGGGCCGGCGATGGAAGGCGGGATGAGGGCATGGAAGAATTGTACCGGAGGTAACTCCTCGGAAAGCGCATTATAATCGGGCGCCGAGTCGCCGACGTGGTCCTGTATATAACCAGGGCTGAACGCAAGGGCAGTCCGTGGTTTTATTCATGGATGACGGGATCATTCGTCAACGCTGGGGCACGACGATTAGGGTGAAATTCGGACGGAAATTTCGGACGGAAATATGTCGCGAATCGGAGAATCGGTGGAGAATGTGCCCGCGAATAACGCGAACGCGCGCGAATTTCGGAGCGAAGCTACAGACGTCAATCGCCCATCCGTTTAACCCCGCATGGCGCGGATAACGCGAAGACGATTTCACGCTCCAGCACTTTGGAGTACGCTCTAGCTACTCGTTCGCCATCGCGAGACGGCAAACCAAGCCCGAGCGCTTGGATGGAAAGGCCAATGAACCCATCCTTGTCATGGCGAGACGCGTAGCGTCGCGGCCATCCAGCTGGATCACCACACCCGGCGGAGCCGGGCTCGTGATGACAACCATGAGGCTTCATTATCAGGTGCGCGACGCGGCGAACCCGCTGGATTGCTTCGGAGCTTGGCGCCCCGCCATGACCGTCATGGCTTCACGACGGGTTAGTCAGATCTAGAACGATGGTTTGTATCCGCGTTATCCGCGGTTAAATCTCTGGGATCGAGACATCGAGTGCCCGCGTGCTGCGCTGGCTCCAGCTCATCCGGCGGCTCTGGAACTGGCCGACCGCAAGCGGGTCAGTGCCGGAAGGTCGAAACTCATGGACCCTCGACACACCATTCGATTTCCGCGCGGCCAAGGCTACCTCTACTTTGTGGCATGGCTGCAAATTGTGACGGGCATGCTCACCACGCTGTTCTCCGCATTGGGCGTTTTCCATGGCCTCGTTAACGACAGCTCACTGCTCAACCCGCTCAATGCCGGCGGAGAATCGCCTGGGTTCTGGCTGCGTCTGATTTCGGCTTACGTCGTCTTTCAGATGACTTACGGCTGGATTTTCGGCCTGCTGCACGTCGCCTCAGGGGTATTCTGCTTCGGGGCGCGGGGACGCGGGTTTGTCATTTTCGCCAACGTGGTGAACCTCCTGAGTTTTCCGCACGGCACGACCGTGGCATTTCTCACGTTGCACGGATTGGGTGTCCGCAGCATCGCCCATGTGTTTAAGGGCCGAGCCAAGAGCTGACCCGAAAGTGGTGAACGTTGGGCCCTCGACCGACGTCATGCATTTCCCGTTTTCCCGTGGGGCGCATCTGCCGGTTTGCGGTGGCAGCCACCGCGGCGGCGAAGGGACTCGCCGCCCTACCCATCGGAACATTCGAAAAAGGTAGGGCGCGGACTCGTCGCCCTACCTATCGGGACCTTTAAAAGGTAGGGCGCGGACTCCGCTCCGCGCCGGAGCCGGAACCGCCAACCGGCAAATGCGCCCGCTCCGATGGATCAGGCAAAAAAGCGCTTGTTGTTGGGGGCGGCGGTGAATTGCATCAAGCCGTGCAGGCGAGATGGTTCGTCCGCTTGCGAATACCCCTTCCTCATGCCCTGCTTTGCCCTATGAATTTGCCCCGCTTTAATTTCCGGATGGCCGCCGTCGGCGCTGCCTGGCTCGTCGTTGTCTCGTCGGAACTCACGGCGCAAGTCGCGCCGCTTACACCTGCATCTGCGGCCGCGAATGCCTTGCCGCCGGGAGCGATTGTTGAGTTGAGTCCGTTTACGGTCCAGACCGACCGGGATCTCGGTTATCAAGCGGAGAACTCGCTCGCGGGCAGCCGGCTTAATACTCAGCTGCGAGATACGGCGAGTTCGATTTCGGTGTTCACGAAGGAGTTTCTCGACGACACGGCAATCACCGACCTCAGCGAACTACTTCGCTACACCGTGAACGCCGAAATGAACACGAACGAGAACCAATCGGTGTCGGAGCAGAACCCGGTGGTGAACGCGCAGAGCCTGACCCCGACCATCCTCAACCGCGGGTTGACGGCGAGTCTCGGACTGGATTATTTCACCAGCATCACTCCGACCGATCCTTACCGGGCTGGCCGGATCGAGGACAGTCGCGGGCCGAACAGTATTATCTTTGGTGTCGGCGCTCCTGGCGGGCTGATCAACCAGTCGTCGCGGATCGCGGAGTTCACGCGG
>Ga0163150_10009833_pt1 | contig 10482 bp, 14 predicted proteins | sample OliLakLV19P2IB_FD_148628 | JGI IMG/M metagenome (GOLD analysis project Ga0163150, IMG submission 148628) | Freshwater microbial mat bacterial communities from Lake Vanda, McMurdo Dry Valleys, Antarctica - Oligotrophic Lake LV.19.P2.IB | ecosystem: Environmental > Aquatic > Freshwater > Lake >...
CGAGGAATTCAGCTACGAAACGTTCTACCGTGTGTTCCACTCCTGCAAATTGTTGTTGTAACTGCGGGAATGAAAATATCGCGGTCATCCATTCTTGCAGCGTGAACGCCGCCGCCTTCTGATACGTCAAATCGTCCGTCATATTGATCATACTCTCCGCAAACGTGTATCCGTCCTGCCCTTTGGCAAGCGCGTTTACCAGGAACCGGCCGTGTTGCTGTAACTGCCCTTGGAGATTTGTTATGCGCTCGATTTGAACTTGCTGTTCGGGTGTGACGTTGGGGTTGGGCGGTTGAGCGTTCGGCGCTTGTTGTGTGGGTGACGGTTGCGCGGGCGCGGGCAGCGCTTGTGCAACTTGCTCGCCGTTGGGCGTCAACTGCGTTGCAGTTATCGGCGTTGGTTGGCCGACGCTGCGCACCAACGCCCCGCCGATTTCTAAGATGTGCGGCAGGTGTTCGCTTACCATCCCGATGGCCTGTTCCTTCCAGTTTCGCGGAGTTGTGTCCCCGCCGCCAAATAAATTCCTAATGCGCATTACCTGTTCCACTTGTGCGAATGGGTCCGCCGCTGTTTGTTTTTGTGCCAATGCCGCCATTTGTAATTCGTGGTTGCGTTGACGTTCCTTCTCCGCCGCCTCACGTTGGGCGCGGCTCTCTTCACGTGCCGTCTTGATTTCTTCCATCAACATTTGTATAGGCGTGTTGTCCACGGGTTGCCGTTGCACCAACCCTGCAATGGCCGTTACCAATTGCAGCGTGTCGGCCACGCTGCCGCTTTTGTTGCTTGCGGTGGCGGCTTCAATCGCCGCCTTGTTTGCGGCCACCATCATTTCCAGCGACTTTTGATGTATTTGCGCCATGGCCCCGTTTGGGTCCGGCGCGACCGGAGCGGGAACCGCGCCCCGTGCGCGGTCCTTGCTCAATTCAATTACCGTGTTCGTTAGCTTGTCTACGGTAGCCGCTAACCCGCTTGTGTCTTGCATTTGTTCCCCTTGTTTGTTTAGTATTCCGTCACGTACCAGTTTCGCAACTAGCGTTCTGTTGTCCTTGTGGTCTACCCACAAGCGGTCCAAGTCATACCGCTCTGGGTGATCGTCCCGCGTTAGCTCAACTTTGGCGTACATTACGGTACGCCGGTTCCCTTGTACGTTGGCGTCGTTTAGCGTAAACCCGTATACGCCAGACCCGTGAGAGGCGATCACCTCCTCCAGCTTTACCGGCCCCTCGCATATCTTATCAATGTATGCGGGTTGCCCCTCTATGCTCCGGTGCCGGGGGTAATACTGATACACGTACATCTCACAATGCCCCCAATCCTCCGGGCGCATAGCGGCCAAAAAATTGTGTAAATCGTCCTCGGTCCGCGTTACCCGGTAAAGCGGCACGGGCAACCCGTTGGCGTGCCGTGGGTAGGTTTCGGGATGCCGCCGCAGTTGGTACGCCGACGGGGGCGCGGTTGGCAACGGCCCCGTATCCTCCTCCCTTTCTTCGGACTCACCCATATCGTTTGTATTACCGGGTAATTCCTGCGCTGTTTTGGTGTTTTTAGGGGGCCGACCGCGCCCCCCCGGTTTCCACTTTCCCGTTTGTATGTTGGCCGGTGCCCCTAGGTGGCGCGCAGCTTGCTCCGCATCCGTAAATGTTGCCATTGTTGCCCCCGTGACGTATTTTTGTTTGAATTAACCGCTCAACCCGCGAATTACGCCGTTATTTATGCGGCATTACGCGTTAATACAATGAATTCAACAGAATCATCGCTACTTTAGCACACGTTCGGCGCGCGTTCGCTACGCCCTTGGAATTATGCGGGGCAACGTTACATTACAGCAGTGTACAAAGGCCCTATTTAAGCGCCGCGTAAACGGCTAGGGTGGATCGTGTCGGCGGGTGGTTGATGGCTCTCTTCATGTGCTGCGCCTTTCCCCTGAGTGTTTGCAGCACACACACGCTGTCCCACCCGCCACTACACACGCCCCCAGCATGCAATCACCAACCCCCAGCACGCACACCACCAACAACACTCCGGTGCGATTCGCGGGGGTTGCAGCATTCGTGGGGCGTACACACATAGGGATGACGCCCGACACCACACAACTGACCGCCGCCACTACAACAAAGATGCGGGCGGCAATTGTTGCCGGAGCACAGCACCCGGTGGTAGTTGCAGCTACCCAGCGGGCGCTATACGCGGGTGCTGTAACCGATTGGACCGACCATAGGGCCGTGTGCCTTGCAATCTGGGAGTACGTCCGGACGCGCGTCCGGTTCGTTTCCGACGATGACGTACTGCGCGCGGAGTTGGGTTTAGCGAATGAGTTGGAGTTGCTGATAGAACCAGCGCTGTTGCTGTCAATGGCACAACCCGCCGGTGACTGCGATGACTTCACGATGCTCACCGGCGCGATGTTGCTGTCCGCTGGCTTGCCGGGGGTGGAAGTTTATACCATCGCGGCGGATTCCGCAGATTCTACCCGTTGGTCCCACGTGTACCTGCGCGCTACCGTGCGCGGTGGGGCGCTTGTTATGGATTGCTCCCACGGCGCATATTTGGGGTGGGAAGCGCCGCAATACTACAAACAACGCGGGTGGGGCGTGATCACCGCGCCCCCAACGGCTTTAGAGACACACAACCGGGCGATAATCGCCCAGGGGGCACAAATGCACGGATTGAGATCGAACCAAACGCGGCCCGGCACACCCGGCAGCATAAGAGGCGTGAGTGGGTTAGGTGCAATGGATTGGGGGGCGTTTGCCACCCAGGTGACGACCGGCACCATTGATGTGATCAAACAGGTAACCCAAAAACCCGGACAGTACATACAGGGCGGTAGCGGCGTAATCGCGTCGAACGTGCCGGGCGCACAACCGTACCCAGGTGGTGGCATATCATTGCAGACGCCGTTCGGGGGTGGCGTATTGGGCGGCGGCGACAACACGTCTACGTTGTTGCTGTTGGGCGGGGCAGCGTTGTTAGCCGTGGTGTTGCTGAAGCGTTAAAACAACCATCTCGAACATGCCACACAACCTACAACACGCTCGCACACGCGTACCGGTGCTACCGCCGGTATACGGTTACCGCCGTGTGCAGGGGGTGGGCGCAACCGGCACGCAGATTGCCGGCTCTGTAACAAACACCGCCGCTTCAATCGCGGGTTCCAACGCAACTTCCATCGCGGCAGCGGTGGGGGTGGCGGTGCCCGTTGTGGGCATTGTGATCGCCGGAGTAGCATTAGCTGTCAGCGTCTGGCTAAACCGCATGGGTCCGAAGCAAAAACGGTGGACTACTCAAATCGCGGACGAAGCGACGGCGCAATTGCAGGAGGTACAGGCCGCGTATGCGGCGGAACCGTACAACCCGGCTAATCAAGCGGCCGCATTGGCGGCTACGGACAGTTTACTAGAGGCTATAGCAGACGGGTGCGGCCAAACTCAAATGGGCGCACCCGGACGACGCTGCGTGGCGGAACGGTTGGTGCGGGACGGCAATGCGCCGTGGTGCCCGACCGGCACCGGTTGCGACTATTACACCGTGTATCGCGACCCCATCGCGTTTGACCCACGGGCGGCGGCGTGGGTGGAAACACGCCACAGCGTTGATTTCCTCAGCGCCGCCAACGGGGCGGGGGCGGTTGGGGCGAGTTGGATGCCGCTGGCGTTTATCGGTGTAGCGTTCGCTTTGCTTGTAGGAGTAGGGGATTAATCACATGCTATTGTCAATTTCCAGCGGAGTACAAAACGGCCGCGCCATCGCACAGCGGCGGATTGTGCCCAACGTCGGCGTCGGCGCACTCACGGCGCTAGTTAACGGTGACGTGCAAACATTCAGCGATGCTCCGTGCGCACCCGGACTAACGCTTATTAACGGTGCGTGTTTCCGCGCTCCAGGAACACAGAATACGCCGTACGGGGCAGTTGCTATCCCCGTCCCCGGCAGCGAGAGAAACAACAGGGAAGCGGCCCAACTGTTGGGCGGCGGCGTGACGTGTGCTACCGAAAATGTAAACGTAGGGCCGTACGCATACAAAGAGAACGTTTGCCGCAATCCGGCCGGAAACATAATCGCCAACGCCGACCTAACAGCAGAAACCGCGTACGTACGGCAGCAACTGGCAACAGGCAACCGTGTACCCGCGCCAATGCCGGTCACGCGTACGCCCAACACGCCCGGAAACACGGTGCGGATGGTCCCGCCAAGCCTAATCCGCGGCATAACAAACCCGCTCGCCGCACTTGTCGCCGCCGTGCAAAACGCGGCCGCTGCGCCACCCCGCAGCGAAACGCCGGACGCGGCGGTTGCTGCCAGCTCCGGACCGCGCTATTGTAGTCCCCGGTTTGGCTGGGGGCGCATTTGTGTAGCTGATGTGCCCCGATGGGGGTGGTGGGCGTTGGCGGTTGGGGCGGGTGTATTAATGTTGACCAAAACGCATAAATAAGGATCACGACAACTCAATGAAACCTATTACGTTCATCATGGGCGCAGGAGCGGCGGGTATGGCGTACTGGCTGTACGGGCTGTACGTCGCAAACGCCGCAGACGCCGAAACGGCGGATAACAAAGAAAACGAAAAAAAGCCAGCTCCGCCCGTAGTGACCAACGGGACAAACAACCCACCCGGCGCGCCCGCCGCACCGCCCATACTGCCCATACCGCTCATACCGACCATACCGATCATACCGCTCATACCGACCATACCGATCATGCCGCCCACACTGCCATACTATCCAGTTGACGTGCTAAACGGCATAGAGCCAATTGCCACAACGGGGCAACAAATCAGCGACGTGCTAAACGGCTTCCACGGTGGCATGACCGGGTTATCTGCCATCGCCCACCACCGTAACCGCGCCGCCGGTACGTACGTGGCGCGAGGGCGGCAGTAACATGCTTGCCCCGCGCCCCTATTCTGTACCCCGCGTACTGACCACGCCCCAACACCGGGGCGTCGGGGCGTGGGATTATGACCCGATGGCGGGGGAATGGGTGGATATCCCCGACACCAGCAGCGGGACGCCCGCGTTCACAGTTACGGGTACTGGTACCCCCCCGCGTATAGCTCCGCCACTCACGGCGACCCCAGACCCGAACGCTAATGACGGTTTACCGGGTAATCGTCCGTGTAACAGCAACGGCTGGTACATCCCAACCCACCGGTGCGCCGTATTGCAGTCTTACCAGGACGCGCAGCACGTAGTGCGTATCGTTAACAACTCGGGCAATAGGCCCCAGCCACGCACTAACAGTCTCACCCAATACGGCGCAGATGCTGCCGAGTGGGTAAGCCAAAATAGCGCAGTGTTTGCTGCCGGATTACTGTTGTTGTTTGTACTCGGATCAACAGGCACGAAGGGACGGCGTTAACATGCCCACTGGTACACCGCTATTGAAGTACGTTGCGTGGGGCGTGGCGGTTTTATTTGCCTACTCTGCCTATCAGTCCATTACCGCCAACAGCGGCCCCCGGTCACGCCGACGCCGTCGCCGCGACGATGACACGGACGAAACGGATTAACAGCCATGTTATTACCAACACTTCACCGTCACCAGCAACCCGGACTAGGGGCAGCGCCTTCAGCGTCCTCAGCTCCGGCTATAGGTGGCCCCACGGGTCAAGCGCTATACAACTGGACGCCCAACTGGGTGCTAGGTATGGCGTGTCCCACGGACCCCAGAACGGTGATAGAAGGGTCAGCGTGTTGGGTTTACAACGAACGCGAGAATCAACTGTACACGCGTCCTCCAATGCCGGTAACCCCCGCGTTACCGGTTGGACTACCCGCTAACCCGCTCGACGGCCCCAGCGCCCAAGCAACAGTAGACGCCGTGATACGCGAACGGGCCGAACGGCAGCAACGGCAGACCGCAGATTTCTTTGCAAATTTGGACAACGCCATTGAAGCGGACCGCGCAGCGAACCAATACGGCGGAACCAACGATAAGACCGGTTCTGTTTTAATGATCGGGTTGGCAGTTGCCGTGTTTCTGGTAGTCATGCGGCGCGGATAAAGGACTATTCACTCATGTACGTATCGCCTCTTACAGCACCTACAATCCAACCCGTTACGCAGCAGGTGCTGTCCACTTGGGACGCGCAGTTGGGAAACCCAACGCCGTTTGGTGTGGGTAATCTGGGTATGGGTTGCATTGATTGTGGCGGCACATGCACCAAACCAAAAAACGGCGTGTCCGGTTTGTTAGAAGATTTAAGCCCGTTCACCTCGCTGTTGGTGCATTTGGTTATGGCGGGCTTGGCAATTAGCCTGTTTCGTTACGTATTTTTGTCGCCGGAATCTGGTTACGGTAAACGCCGGGCAGACATGGCGCGTACCGGAAAACGCTTGGCACAGGCACAAGCACAACACACAACAGCGCGGGCACGGCCACGCCTACGGCCGGGTCCGTTTGCCGGTAACTAACTAGGCACAACACACAACAACCACAACCATTAGAAAGAAAAACACAATGCCAACTCACTGGAAAACAACCGCCGCCGCCGTCGCTGCCGCATTCTTTGGTTTCGTTCTGTCCTCGCCGTCCACGTTTGTCGCTGTCCCTGTGTTGCATGACATCGCCGCGTACGCGGCCGCAGGGGGGCTTGTAGCATTCGGTATCGTGGCAAGCGATAAGCCGGGCAAGGACAATTAAGGCACGTATGGCACGCCGCACTAAACCATACACCGCCGCAGAAGCCCGGCTATTTAGCCAGCGGGGCATGTTTGCGCCGCTTGCGGTGGAATGGCGCGTGCGGGTTACCGGCAATACAAAAGGCGGCGGGTGGATAGACGACACGCAGGTGTTCACCACCAGGGCGCAAGCCGACGCGTGGGCGCGGGGGTACGCGCATATAGGTGGATTGGATATTGACGTGACTAGCGCACAGCGCCATAACCCCGCCCCCGCCGCTGCCGCGCTCTACCAGTCTTGGACAGGTGAACCGTCCACACACGAAACTGTAATCACGGATACCGTGCACGATCACACGCACCTTGCCGACTTGGCCCGGTTGGTGGCGGTTAAGCTACGCGGCGTGCGGGGCCAACTCAAATTCACGGATCACACGACGCGCCTCTGCTCAAATGAGGCCGGAACCCAACTGTACATACGGGGCGGCGACCAAGCCGTGAATCTGACAGACTTCAACAGCGTGACTAACCGGCCCGTCGATACGACCAAGGACTCGTTGGTTTTAGGCACGATAGACTGCTTGTTTTACGCGGCCCGCAAGCCGTTTCTGGGTGCACAACACAGCAAAATGGGCGTGTACAAGCACACACTGGGGGAGGAATCAGGCAACCGTCCCGTTCTACTGTACGATACGCGTTCGCGGCTGTTGAGTATTTCCGGCGGGGCGTACTACATTAAACCCGGTGATTACGACGGGACACACAGCCGGGGAATCGTGGACTAACACTCCGTGTGTTACCTACGCTGCGCGTTTTACCGGGTAATTGCAGCACTCACGTTACGCAATTGCACCGCAACCAACACATCACAAGGACAAGGACAAGGAACATACACAATGCAAGGTTTACAATCACAACCGCACGACGCCACAACAGCGCGTGAACGTGCAACTGCCGCCGCAGAAGCGGCACAAATTGCCAGCATCAATTCGGGCGCGGGTCCGCGTGATCCGTTCGACGCGCCGGACGCCGATTTTGGTGCCATCGCTGCGCAGAACGCGTTGACGCAACTGTTAGACTGGCAGGGCAACATCCTCGCCCGGCTGGGGCTTACTGTGATTATCGACCAGAACATTCCCAACGACAATCGTACATTGGTGTACGCGTTGGGGTTGGTTGCCGCTGCCGGTGCCCCGCCGCCGACCGTGACACAGGAAACCATTGCATGGCCGGGCGGGTCAATCCTAGCCGCCGGGTCTATCACTACAGACGTGTACACGTACACGGATGCGGCTAACCCGGTCAACCGCGTGAAGGCCAATGAATATTTGCTCACCGTTAACCCGGCGGTGTTGATCGCGGAATTGGTGCGGGCGGGTATCATTACCTAACACCCACGCTCACGCACTCACACTGTAACCACGACACACACACACACACACACACAAGAGAAGGAAACAAACAATATGGCCGTAACAGTCACAGCAGTAGCACAAGCAGCCGGGTACAGCCCGCGCAACCAATCATCCATTTGGGATATCATCGCCACGGCGGACAGCGACACCACAGCCACCATTACACACGGGCTCATCGGCACGCCGCAGGACATACAGCTAACGCCTTTGTTGCAAGCTCCGGCTTTGCTATCCGGGTGGGCGGTTACCGGCATCACCGCCACTGCCGTCACATTGACCAAGTCCACTACGGCATCGTCCGGTAATGCCGGTGCCCAATTACGCGCGGTGGTACGCGTGCCGCACTCGATTGGGCAGTAGGCAGAAGGCAGTAACCAACAGAAGGGATCACAACAATGGCGGAATTTACACGGCGCACGATACTGGCGAACCCCGCCCGTTCGGTGATTATGCCCAAACGCCGCAAATTTACACCCGCGCAAATCGCAGCGGGATTCGGCGGCAAACGGCGCAAGGCGGCAGTTACGCGCACAAGCACCAAACGCCGCAACCCTGACGATAACTTTCAAAAGCACTTGGACGCCGCCCGGCTTAAACGCTGGAAAGCGGACAAAAAAGCAGAAAAAACCGCGAAGGCAAAACGCGTTGCCGCAATCATTGCAGCAAAGCGCAAACCTCTGCGGTCAAACCCCGGTGACATCATAACGCTGGCGTTGGCTAATCCCAGCGCAACACGCAACACGAAAGGACACACAACAACTATGGCACGACGCAAGAAGCGTTCCACCACCGCTGTTACCCCCACCCGCCGCCGCCGGATCACCACCCGGCGACGTACGCGCAAGAATCCCGTCCAGGTGGCACACCGCCGCCGCGCCCGCAGAGTTGCGGCCCCGCGCCGACGTGCGTCCAGCACCCGCCGCCGCACTCGGCGCAACCCGTCCATATCCCGTAGCGCGGGTGGAATTGGGTCCGTGGTGCAGCAGGGAATGTGGGCGATTGGCGGCGCGGTTGCAAGCAAATTGCTAACGCAAGCGTTGCTGGGGGCGTCGAATACCGGCTTCATGGGGTACGGGGGCAACTTGGCTTCGGCGTTTGCCCTTGGCGCAGTGACGAAAATGTTGCTCCACAATCAAGCCGCTGGAAACGCCGTCATTCTTGGGGGTGTCATCCAAACCTTGCTGCGGGTTTTGATCGATAAGACGCCGTTTGGGTCACGTGTGTCCAACCTTGGAATGGGCGACTACATGGCGCAAAACTACCTCACGCCCCAGCGGCTTGTGGACGGTTTGAATTCCGCGCAGTTGGCCCCCCCGGTCATGCCCGTTGCTGCCGCACCCGCCGGTATGTCCGGCATCTACGGCGGCTCACTGTACTAGGCTGTACTTCTCAGTGTGGGTTACCGGAAACGTGCATTACCCGGTAACCCACACCACCAATAACGCACACACAAAAAAGGACACATATCATGGGCGCAGACATTAACAGCATTTTGGGTGGGTTTGTTGATCGGGGCATTTGGTATTACTACGACACGGCCACAGTTGCTCAAGCGGGTTCGACCGGTACGAGCATTCCGTTTTTCGCCGCGCCGGTATCGGCGACCAAGACGAAGTTGTTGACCAACATGACGTTGGGCAATCAATTTCCGCCGCCGCGTTGTTTGATTCTCGACAACATCGGGTTTTATTTTTCGAGTACGATGCTCAAGGCCGATATCGATTTGTGGCTGGACAACTGCTACATGGAATTCCGCATCGATGACAAGATTTATTTCGAGGGTCATTTGTGGCGCTACGCCAGCGGATACGGTTTGCAGGGAACCACAACGAAAACGAACGAAGCGGCGTGGCAGGTGGGAATGGCGGACGTTGGGGCCGTGCTGCGATTTGGTAACTTTGCCAAATACATCGCCCCTCAACAGCTGTTTTCCTTGAACCTGATTTTCCCGACCGCGCAAACGATGACGTCAACGGCCAACGGCGGCGTCGGTGCACGTGTTGTTTGTTTGCTCCAGGGATTGACCGACCGGTCGGTACAGTAACCGCCATCGGCCAACAACAACAACAAACGCTGGACAACCGGGCGGGGGACACAATCCCCCGGCCCGGACTAGCGGCTACACACGACGCCCAACATACAGAAGGATTTACATGTACGTACCCCTAAACAGCTCCACGTGTTCCGCTCCGCCCTTGCCAGCCGATTTTGGCGTGGGGCCGTGGGCAACGCAGTTGGACTTAACTGCCGCAATTAGAGGCGCACAGGGCGCGTTTGATCTGAGTGTCTTGCGGCCGGATCTGGACGGGTTTGGGTTGCCGTGGGGCAGCGGGCAACAGGCCGGACCGGGTGGTATTGGGGGTGGACAGGCAGCACAGGGCGGCGGATTCGCAAACGCGCGGAATGCGCGAACCGCGTGGGACGGTTTGTGGGATAACGTTTTCGGT
>Ga0163150_10009835_pt1 | contig 10478 bp, 8 predicted proteins | sample OliLakLV19P2IB_FD_148628 | JGI IMG/M metagenome (GOLD analysis project Ga0163150, IMG submission 148628) | Freshwater microbial mat bacterial communities from Lake Vanda, McMurdo Dry Valleys, Antarctica - Oligotrophic Lake LV.19.P2.IB | ecosystem: Environmental > Aquatic > Freshwater > Lake >...
GTGGTGGGGGGGGTGGGCAGAAGCTCGGCCGCGCTTGGTTCAAGGCCCACGGCGTCATGGCCGTCATCGGCCCCTTCAACTTCCCCGCCCACCTGCCCAACGGCCACATCGTCCCGGCGCTGGCCCTGGGCAACACCATCGTCTTCAAGCCCAGCGACAAAGCTCCCGCCGTCGGTCAGTTGCTCGTCGAGCTCTTTGCCGAAGCTCTCGACAAAGAAGGCGCACCCAACAAAGGCAAGGGCGTCATCAACCTCGTTCACGGCGGTGCCGACATCGCCCACGCGCTCACATCCCACCCCGACCTCGACGGCATCCTCTTCACCGGCTCATGGCCCGTGGGCCGCAAGATTCTCGAAGCCAACCTCGACCGCCCCAGCCGCGTGATCGCCCTCGAGATGGGCGGCAACAACGCCGCCGTGGTCATGGAGGATGCCGACCTCCGCCAAGCCGCGATCGAGATCGTCCGGTGCGCGTTCAATACCACCGGCCAGCGTTGCACCTGCACGCGCCGCGTCATCGCCCACACCCGAATCGCGGATCGCCTCATTCGCATCATCGGCCACGCCACCCGGGCTCTTGCTTTCGCCGACCCGCGCTCCAAGTCGCCCACCTTCGCCGGCCCCATCATCACCGATGCCGCCCGCAAGGCCGTCCTCGACTTCCACTCCGCCGCCGTCAAGGGCGGTGCCGACTCCATCGTCGATCCCGCCCCCATCGAACTCCGCGGCGGTGGCTTTTACCTCTCACCATCAGTACTCAAAGTCAAGCAATTCGTCGCTTCCGACCAGCGTCCGCCCCTCAAAGAGCCGGGCAACGACACCGAAACCTTCGGCCCGCTCCTGCGCATTTGCGAGGTCCGCGACCTCGACGAAGCCATCGCCCAGTGCAACGCCACGCGCTACGGCCTCGCCGCATCCATCTTCACCCGCGACCAGTCCGCGGCCGAGCGCTTTCTCTTCGAAGCCCGCGCCGGCTGCGTCAACATCAACGCCGGAACCGCCGGTGCCAGCGGCAAGCTCCCCTTCGGCGGCCTCGGCCTGAGCGGCAACCACCGCCCCGCGGGCGCATTCAGCCTCGACTACTGCGCCTACCCCGTCGCCGGAATGATCGAAAAAGGCGAATCCGCCCAGGTCGTAGAAGGAATGAACTGGGACGAGCAGTGGGTCAGATGAACAGCACGATCTCCTGAGGGGTGCCACGCCCTGTCCGGCTCTTCCCCGGCAAGCCGTGCGGCCGCGTAAGGACGGTCACTTCTCCTCCAACGCGACAAACCGCACTTCCGCGCCCTGCATCCACTCCCCCATACCATCCGATTCCATGAGGCAGAAGAACACGCCGCGCCCCTCCGATGAGATGACCAGAATGACCACAATGGCTGTTTCCACCGGCCGTCCGCCCTCAGCCCCCACCAACGGTGCGCCCGGCACCATGCCTGACGTGCAGGCCAGCGGCGACACCCGCCAGGTCGCCATCGACCGCGTAGGGGTGAAGGACGTTACCTACCCCATCCGTCTGGTCGTTCCCGATACTCACGGCGGCGGCACCCAGACCACCGTCGCAACCATTGCCATGTACGTCTCCCTTCCTCACTATCAGAAGGGCACGCACATGTCCCGTTTCCTCGAAGTGCTCAACGAGCACGCCGGCTCCGCAGGCGCGGGCAGCGAGTTGATCCCTATCACGCCCACCGACATCCCCAAAATCACCGCGGCTATCCGCGACCGCCTCGATGCCGAAGAGGCCCGCTTCGAGGCGACCTTCACCTACTTCATCAACAAAAAAGCCCCTGTTACCGGCTCCCCCGGCCTCATGGATTACCGCGTTAACTTCGCCTGCATCTCCAGCCGCACCGGCTCGACCGATGATTTTGTCATGGCCGTCATGGCCCCGGCCGCGAGCCTCTGTCCGTGCAGCAAGGAAATCTCCAAGTACGGCGCGCACAACCAGCGCTGCCTCATCGAAGCGAAAGTCCGCTTCGATCTCGCTAAAGGCCCGCTTTGGATCGAGTGCCTCGCCGAGATCATCGAGAAGGCCGCCAGTTGCCCGGTTTTCGCCGTGCTCAAGCGCCCCGACGAAAAGTGGGTCACCGAACACGCCTACGACAATCCCAAGTTCGTCGAAGACATCATCCGTGACCTCGCGCTCGCCCTCAACCAGGAACCCCGCATCACCTGGTATGCCATCTCCAGCGAAAACTTCGAGAGCATCCATAATCACAACGCCTACGCCGAGATCATCAGAGATAAGCGTGCCACCGACCTGCCGCTCTGAGCAGGTCTGTGCCAGGTGAGCGACGTGCTCGGGGTGACTCCCTCGAGAGTTCTTCACTTCCTTGACATCTCCAAACATCTGTTTTATACTCCCGATTGAAACAGGTGTTTGACGCTCCTCCGCCAACTCTGTCAGACCGTGAATCCGCCACCCGCGAGCGCCTCCTTGATGCCGCCGGCGAGGTTTTTTCCCAGCGCGGCTTCCGCGACGCGACCATCCGCGAAATCTGTTCCCGGGCCGGCACCAACGTCGCGGCCGTCAACTACCACTTCCGCGACAAGGAAGCCCTCTACCGCGACGTCCTCCGCCACGCCGACCGCTGTGCCGCGGGGATCAAGCCGCTCGAGCAGGAGCTGGCCAACCAGGCGAGCGGCGGCACCGCTCTCGATGCCTGCTCGAAGCTTCGCCTGTTCATTCGGGGCTATGTCGCCGCGATGGTCGACGACGGCAAGACCGCCTGGCACAACAAGCTCATCGCCCGCGAGATGATGGAGCCGACGCCCGCGCTCGACGCGATCATCGACCAGAACATCCGGCCGCGGAGCGAAATGATCGCCGGGGTGCTCCGCGAGCTGCTCGGCCCCGCCGCGACCGATGAGCGGGTCATCCGCTGCAAGCTCAGCATCATCGGCCAGTGCCTGATGTACCACATTGGTCGCCACGTCATAGAGCGGCTGCATCCACAGTGCTCCGTAGGTGCCGACACCATCGATTGCGTGGCCGCACACGTCGCCGAGTTCTCTCTGGCCGCGATCGACGGCCTCAGGCGCACCGCCGAACAGGAGCGGCGATGAACGCGCTCGCGCTCCGCATGTTGGTAGGCGACAAGGCCAAGTTCTTCGGCATCGTCTTCGGCATTGCCTTCGCCGCGTTTCTGATCACTCAGCAGGCCGCGATCTTCGTCGGGTTGATGACTCGAACCTTCGGCTTCATCGCCGACACGTCCTATCCCCAGGTGTGGGTCATGGACAAGAAGGTGCAATTCGTCGATGACCTCAAGCCGTTGCAGGACACCCAGCTCTACCGCGTCCGCGGCGTCGAGGGCGTCGATTGGGCCATGCCGCTTTACAAGGGTCTGCTCCGCGCTCGCCTGGAAGACGGCACCTTCCAGACCTGCAACGTCGTCGGCCTCGATGATTCCACGCTCATCGGCGGCCCCGGCGAGATGATCGAGGGACGCATCGAGGATCTGCGCCGCGCCGACAGCGTGATCGTCGACGAAGTCGGCGCAGCCGGCAAACTCGCCCGGCCCGCTCCCATCGACCCCGTCACCGGCAAGCCCACCGGCAAGCCCACGCCGCTGAAAGTGGGCGACTACCTCGAGCTCAACGACCACCGCGCCACCGTCGTCGGCCTCTGCCGCGTCTCTCGCACGTTTCAGAGCCAGCCCGTCGTCTACACCACCTACTCCCGCGCCGTGACCTTTGCCCCGCGCGAGCGCAAGCTGCTTACATTCGTGATCGCCGGCGCACGCCCCGGCGTCACACCCAAAGACCTCTGCGCCCGCATCGAACGTTCGACCGGCCTTGGTGCCTATACCGCCGACGAGTTCAAGTGGAAGACCGTCGTCTACTTCATGACCTACACCGGCATCCCCATCAACTTCGGCATTTCGGTCTTGCTGGGCTTCTTAGTCGGCACCGCCATCGCCGGCCAGACCTTTTACAACTTCACGCTCGACAACCTCAAGCAGTTCGGCGCGCTCAAGGCCATGGGCGCCGGCAACCTGCGCCTGCTCCGCATGATCCTTCTCCAGGCCATCCTCGTCGGCCTCATAGGCTACGGCGTAGGCGTGGGCATGGCCTCGCTCTTCGCGTTCATGCCTAAGAGCGAACTCGCCTTCCGCCTCCTCCCGCAGGGACTCGTCGTCACCGCCTGTGCCATCGTCCTCATCTGCGTCCTCGCGGCCCTTCTCAGCATCCAGAGAGTCATGCGGCTCGAACCCGCCATCGTCTTCAAAGGCTGACCCCATCGCCGTTCATCCGCCATCCCCGTCGGAGCCGTGCCCATGAACATGGTCGCGCTCCGAATGCTCATGGGCGACAAGCTCAAGTTTATCGGCCTCGTCGCCGGTCTGGCTTTCGCCACCCTTCTCATCACCCAGCAGGCCTCCATCCTCGTCGGCATGGCCAAGCAGACCCAGACCTTCATCGACGAAACCCGCGCCGCCGGCGGCCCCGACCTCTGGGTCATGGACCCGCAGGTCGAGTTCAGCGAGGATGCCAAGCCTCTCTCCGACACCGCCCTCTACCGCGTCCGCGGCATCGAGGGTGTCGAATGGGGTGTCCCGCTCTACAAAGGCTGGCTCAAAGGCCGCCTCCCCGACGGCACGCTCCTCACCGTCATCATCGTCGGCGTCGACGACGCCACGCTCATCGGCGCGCCCACGGAAGTACGCGCGCCGGCCCGCGTCGAAGACCTCCGCCGCGACCGCGCCATCTTCGTCGAGGAAAGAGACCTCGGCACCAAGTTTCAGATGTCGCGCCTGAAATCCGGTCCCCGCGCCCTCCGCATCGGCGACTCCCTCTCGATCAACGATGTCGAAGTTACCGTCGTCGGCACCCATCGCCAAAGCCCATCCTTCTTCTGGGATCCCGTCATCTACACCACCTACTCCCGCGCCCTCCGCATGGCCCCACCCGAGCGGCGCCTCATGAACTTCGTCCTCGCCAAGGTCAAGCCCGGCTACGCCATCGAAGATGTCAAGCTCCGAATCGAGCGGGCCACCGGCCTCGTCGCCCGCGGCAACGACGAGTTCAAGCGCGTCACTTCCGGCTACATCCTCGAAAAAACCGGCATCCTCATCAACTTCGGCATGGCCGTCGCCCTCGGCCTGGTCATCGGTCTCCTCGTCGCCGCCCAGACTCTCTACAACTTCACTCTCGACAACCTCCGCCACTTCGGCGCACTCAAGGCCATGGGCGCAGGCAACACCCGCCTCATCCGCATGATGCTCGTTCAGGTCGGCGCGGTCGGCGCGATTGGCTACGGCATCGGCCTCGGCGCCGCCTGCATCATGGGCCGGATCATCGCCAAGACCGACCTCGCCTTCATCATGGACTGGCAGGTGCCCGCACTCGCCGCCGTCGCCCTCACCGGCATCCTCATCATCTCCGGCGCACTCAGCCTCACCCGCGTCCTCCGCCTCGAACCCGCCATCGTCTTCCGAACCTGACTCACGCCCGATGCTCCTCACCAACCACACAACTTCCTCCCACCGCGCTCCGCCATCGCAAGGGCTCGCTGTCCATTGCCGCGGCGTCGTCAAGACCTATCAAACCGCCAGCACCAAAGTCGTCGCCCTTCGCGGCGTTGATCTCGACATCCACCTCGGCGAGCTCATGATGCTCGTCGGCCCCTCCGGCTGCGGCAAGACCACGCTCATCTCCGTCATCGCCGGAATCCTCAACCGCGATGAAGGCGACTGCACCGTCTTCGGGCAAGATCTCGACCGCATCTCCACCCGCGAGCGCACCCGCTTCCGCGGCCAAAACGTCGGCTTCGTCTTCCAGCAGTTCAACCTCCTGCCCGCCCTCACGGCCGCGCAAAACGTCTCCGTGCCCCTCCTCATCAACGGCGCGCGCGAAAGCCACGCCGTCAAGCAGGCCCGCGACATGCTCGCCCGCGTCGGCCTCGGCGACCGCACCCACTCCTATCCCCGCGAGCTTTCCGGCGGCCAGCAGCAGCGCGTCGCAATCGCCCGCGCCCTCATCCACCAGCCTCGCCTCATCGTCTGCGACGAGCCCACCAGCGCCCTCGATCACGACACCGGCCACGTCATCCTGCGAATGCTCAAGAACGTCGCCCTCGACGACAAGAAGGCCCTCGTCATCGTCACCCACGACTCCCGCATCTTCGGCTTCGCCGACCGCATCGCCCGAATGGATGACGGCCACATCTCCGACATCACCTCGCCCGCTACCGAACCCGCCGCCTCCGCCCACTGATCCCGAAGGACTCCACCATGTTCACCAAAATCCTTCTCCCTTTTCTCGCCATCTGCGGCGTCTGCCTCGCCGTCTTCACCGTCATGGCCGAGAACAAGGACAAGCCCCTAACCCCGCCCGTGGTCCAGCCCGCCGCAGCCCCCTTCGTCGCTTACGTCGCCGGCGCGGGGCTCGTCGAGCCGCGCACCGAGAACATCTCCATCGGTACCCACGTCGCCGGCATCATCACCAGGGTCCACATCCAGCCCGGCGAGAAAGTCGCGCCAGGTCAGCCCCTCTTCACCATCGACGACCGCACCGTGAGGTCCGACCTCACGCTTCGCCAGGCTCTCCTCGACATCGCCTCCGCCCGTCTTGAAAGGCTCAAGTCCGAGCCGCGCCAGGAGGATGTTCCCCCCGTTCAAGCCCGCGTCGATGCAGACAAGTCGGTCCTCGACGACCTCTCCAGCCAGCTCGCCATGTGGGAGAAGGCCGACCGTCGCGCGGTCGCCGATGAGGAAGTCAGCAAGCGCCGCTTCGCCGTCATGTCCGCCAAGGCCCGCCTCGCCGAGTCCACCGCCGACCTCACCAAGCTTCAGGCAGGTGCGTGGAAGCCCGACCTCGATGTCGCCGCGGCCGAGGTCGATTCCGCCCGCGCCCAGCTCGAAGCAATCCGCGTCGAAGTCGAGCGCCACACCGTCACCGCCCCAGTCGCCGCTGAGATCCTCAAAATCGATGCCCGCCCCGGCGAGTTTGCCCCCGCGGGTGCCGACAAGCCGCTCATCACCCTCGGCGACACTTCCACCCTTCACGTCCGCGTCGATGTCGACGAGAACGATGCCTGGCGCGTCAAGGCCGGCTCACCCGGTAAGGCCTACGTCCGCGGCAACCCCGCCCTCCACACCGATCTCAAGTTCGTCCGCTTCGAGCCATACGTCATCCCAAAGCGATCTCTCACAGGCGCGAGCACCGAGCGCGTCGATACCCGCGTCCTCCAGGTCATCTACTCCTTCGATCCCAAGACCCTCGCGGTCTTCGTCGGTCAGCAGATGGACGTCTTCATCGACGCTCCGTCCTCAGCCGCGGCCGCGCAGCCGCAAGCCTCCTCCCAGGAAACCCGCAAGTGAGCAAGTCCTCGTCGCAACTCCCCTCGATCTCCGCGATCCTCGCCGCCGCCGCGCTCGCGCTGTCCGGCTGCAAGGTCGGCCCTGACTACGTCCCGCCCGACAATGGTGTCTTCCGCGGCCACGACGCACCATCCGCGTTCGTTGAGCAGGCCCAGCCCGGCACCACTTCCACCACGGCACCCGGCGACAGCATCGAAACCCTTTGGTGGTCCTCCCTCAACGACCAGACCCTCAGCGACCTCATCGCCCGCGCGATCGGCTCCAATAACGACCTCCGCCTCGCCATCGAGCGAATCGCCGAGGCCCGTGCCGCACGCGGCATCGCCGCCGGTGCCGGCTTGCCCACGCTCGATTCCCGCGCCGGCTATTCCCGATCCCGCCAGAGCGAGAACACCGAGCAGGGTCGCTTCGGCAACGACAGTTCCTCCGGTCGCGACAACTATTTCGTCGGCCTCGATGCCGGTTGGGAGCTCGATGTCTTCGGCGGCATCGCCCGCTCCGTAGAAGCCGCCCAAGGCGACATCGAGGCGCTCGACGCCGACCGCCGCGATGTCCAGGTCATCCTCGCCGCCGAGGTCGCCCGCAACTACGTCGATCTTCGCGGCTTCCAGCAGCGCATCCTCGTCACCCTCGGCAACGTCCGCGCCCAGGCCGACACCCTCGGCCTCACCGATTCCCGCTTCAAGGCCGGACTCACCAGCGAGCTCGACGTCGTACAGGCCCGCGCCCTCCTCGAAACCACCCGTGCGGCCATTCCCCCGCTCGAAGAGTCCGCCCGGGCCGCCGTCCACCGCCTGCGCGTCCTCATGGGGCTGCCGCCGGGGTCGTCCATCGACGCACTCGATGGCGAAGGGCCTATCCCTGTCGCGCCCTCGCGCATCGCCATCGGCCTCCCATCCGAACTCGTCGCGCGCCGACCCGACATCCGCCGCGCCGAGCGCCAGCTCGCCGCCCAGACCGCCCGCATCGGGGTCGCCACCAGCGACCTCTTCCCCAAGTTCAGCCTCACCGGCTCCTTCGGCCTCGAATCCGCGCAGATCGGCTCGCTCCCGCAAGGCGACAGCCGCTTCTGGTCCATCGGTCCCGCCGTGCGCTGGCCGATCTTTCAGGGCGGACGCATCCGCGCCAATATCGAAGTCCAGGAATCCCGCGCCCGCCAGGCCCTGCTCACCTACGACCAGACCGTCCTCATCGCATTTGAAGAAGTCGAGAACGCACTGGTCAGCTTCTCCCGCTCGCAGGCCCGCCGCGACTCCCTTGCCGAGGCCGTCGCCGCCAATCGCCGCGCCGTCGAGCTTTCCACCGAGCTTAACCGCGCAGGCCTCGCCGACTTCCAGCGCGTCCTCGATTCCCAGACCGACCTCGCGCAAACCGAGGAGCAGCAGGTCGCCGGCGAGCAGGCCGTCGTGCAGGCACTCATCCGCCTCTACAAAGCCCTCGGCGGGGGCTGGCAAACCGCCTCCCCGCAGTCGCAGTGACCAATCAGTCCAGCCAGTCCTTATCCCGCAGCCGCTGCGGCACATACTCCTCCGTCACATAGCTGATGTCCTTGGTGATCAGCGACTCCACCTCCATCTTGAAGCCGTTGCTGAGCAGCAGTTCGATCTCCTTCTTCCACGCCTTGTTCCCCGCAAACCACGGATAGGCCGCAATGTCCTTCGCTCGCTTGATATCGTTGTCGTTGAGGTCGATCTTCACCGCATCCGGCAGCTCGCACGCCGTGTAGTCCTTCGCCCGAATCCCCAGAAACCGCGCCTCCGGGATCGCCAGCCGCGACGATTCGAACGCCAGCGAGATCGACCCCTGCTTGATGACCGAGTAGATGTAGTGTCCCCACGGGTCGCAGTCGAGCAGGCAGATGATCGGCAGCTTCAGTTCCTGGTTGAACCTCTGCAGCATTCGGCGGCATCCCCGCGGCGGCTGCCCCGCTCCGTGCGTCAATATGCAGTTGTGTTCTTCCCAGAACCGGTCCTCGTTGAAGCGCTGCCACACCGTCCCCTTCTCGACGTGCAGCACGAACTTCGCCTCGCACTTGCCGAACTGGATGATGTCCGGCTCGACGATGCTCGGCATCTGATACCCGCCGCTCCCCATCCGCCGGCAATTGATCTCGTCGCCCTTGTCGATGATCGTGATGTTGCCCACCATCCCGCCCCGCGGTTCGGCAAAGATGTGCAGTTCCTCCCGCAGTGCATTCAGCGTCACCTCCAGGTCTTCCAGAATCGGGTCCGATTCGTCCTGCACCTCAAAAGTGTTCTCCTTCGTCCCCGCCACCGTGTGCTTGGCCTTGTAGAAAACACCGCGGAGGCTCGATGTCTTGTCCGCGTCGATCAGATCCTTGATCGTCGATGCATGCAGCAGCGTCTGCATGAACTGCTTGGCCTGGTTCAGGTTGAACAGCTCGCGCTCGGCCGCGCCCTTGCCCATCCGCAGAATCCCCGCCTTTTTGTCCCAGATCGTGTTCGATTTGGTCCGCATCGGAATCTCGATCCGCGGATCCTCCCCTACCAGCGCCGTCTTGCTCACTTGACTAGCGAGGGTGACGATCTTCCCCAGCGTGCGCCCGTCGCGCTCCCGGCTCTGCTTGGTTGAACCCGATCGAACGGTCGGTTTGGTCTTGGCCATGAGCATCAGATCCGATTTAGAAAGTGAATGTGCCACCGACCTTGGCCTTGCAAGGTCGGTTCCCGCGGCCGACAAGTCTACCGCGACACCCCCCCTGTTTCCGTGCCGAACATCACCGGCGCGCGCACAAACGCGCGCGCCGACCGACCTTGATCGAGTCCCGAAGGGACACCAGCCCGTTGCTACCCGCGCAAGCGGGTGGAACCTCATCGCCTCGATCGAGTCCCAAAGGGACGCCAGCCCATTGCCACCCGCGCAAGCGGGTGGAACGTCAGCGCATCCCCAAAGCCCTGCAAGGGCGACAGTCCGTCCAGAGCACCCCCCCTGTTTCCATGCCAAACATCACCAGCGCGCGCACAAACGCGCTCGCTTGCGCAAGCGCGCCGCGATTTTTCCAACTTTTTTTCGCCCTTGTCCCACAAGCACTTGCGCGCTCGACACCCTAACGCGAAGCGCGCCGCGCGCGCACAAACGCGATCGCGCACCCAAGGGTAGAGGCCCACGTTTTTCGCTTCGCCCCATGCCCGAC
>Ga0163150_10009837_pt1 | contig 10476 bp, 9 predicted proteins | sample OliLakLV19P2IB_FD_148628 | JGI IMG/M metagenome (GOLD analysis project Ga0163150, IMG submission 148628) | Freshwater microbial mat bacterial communities from Lake Vanda, McMurdo Dry Valleys, Antarctica - Oligotrophic Lake LV.19.P2.IB | ecosystem: Environmental > Aquatic > Freshwater > Lake >...
AAACCAGTGTTTCGATCGATTCTTTCGGCATGGCGTGATGACCTAACTTACAACGAGTTCTGAATTTTGAGTGCTGCGTGCTGAGGTATAAATTCAACCTTTACCATTCAACATTGCGCACCGGCCCACGAGCAGGATGCTCAAAAAGGCCAGACTTCTCACCCGCCCAACCCCGGCGCGCCGAGACGCGCCATTCCGCAGGTAAGGCCGTAGCGAGCGACTAAAGATGATCCTTTCCTAGCTTGCTCGTGTACCTTACACCTGGGATGGCTCGGATGAGTTCCCTACTGCGCGCGTCCAACGAGGCCCTTCCGAGGGCGCGCGTTGCGCGAGCACAAGGGACTCACCGGGCCATCCCATCCCCTGCTGGCGGCCTTTTTCAGCATCCTGCTAAATGCGGCCTGCCCTCCAGCCTACCCTCGCCAACGTCTCTTTGATGTGGTACCGGATGTTGTCATCCGACTCATGTGCCAGCAAAGCCAGCAACGGCGCAATCGCGGCACTCCCGAATCGAGTCAGTGCATCGGCAGCGTCCGCTCGCGTCACTGTATAACGAAGCGCCTTCACGAGCGACGGGATGGCCGCCTCGTCTCGGATTATGCCCAATGCTTTGGCGGCTTCGCCCAACGCGATCATTTCTTCACCCCAACCATCACCGCACCCGTCCACCGGTCGCGAGACTTCCGGCCGCTCCACTCCCTTGAGCACATTGATCAGCTCCGGCACAGCGCGACGATCGCCGATCTGGCCCAGCGCCTCGATCGCCAGCGGACGCAATCCCGGCTCTTTCATCGCCGTGACGAGGAACTCCAGCGCGCGCGCATCGCCGATCTGGCCCAGCGAGCGGACAGCGTCCTCGCGAACGGCCCTGTCCTGATCGTTGAAGAGCACCGACAAGAGCGGATCCACAGCCTCAGACGACCGCGTTTTTCCCAAGGCCTCTACCGCATGCAGCCGCACCAGCCATTCCGCATGGGTCAGCGCGGCGATCAGCGACGACAACGCCGCCTCTCCAATTGCTGCAAGGGCTGACGACGTCTCCTCGCGCACGGCCTTCACGTTATCTTGCAACAGCGGCACCAACGGCGCGACCGCTCCAGGATCTCGAATCCGGCCTAACGCCTTGGCGGCATGCATCCGCACAATCCAATCGGGACTCACGAGCGCTTTGATGAGCGGCGCGAGCACTCGCGAATCGGCAATGGTGGCCAATACCGACGAGGCCAATTCCTGAACCGTGAGTGCCGGATCGGAGAGACAAGCGCCCAGCGTCGTCACAGCCGGCTCACCAATGGCCAAGAGAGCGCTGGTCGCTGCATCCCGAACTGCGCGATCGTCGTCACGAAGCACAGAGACCAAGGGCGCCACAGCCCTGGGATCTCGAAGTGTACCGAGCATCGTGGCAGCCTCCTCACGAATCGCCCAATCTTCGTCTTTGAGCGCAGCAATCTGCTCGGCTACTGTGTCTGCCATGCCCAACCTCAACCCCAAGAAACGTGAAAAGTTAGATGTGACAGGTGAAAGGTGGGGCTGCCGAGCGTTCTTGCTCCGAAACTTTTCACCTTTTACATTTCACGTCTCACCAATTGCTGAACGGCCTTTTTGAGCATCCTGAGTGAGACGCTATAAATTTTCAGAAACCTGCTAGCTCCGTTTGGCGTAATCGCCCGACGGGCCAAATCGACCTGTGTCGCCGAGAGGCATATCCACTCTGGCATTGTCGGCCACACTTGAATTGACAGTGACGTCTTCCGGCGCAGGGGTCCAGCCCAATTTTTCGAGCGTTTCAAGCGCCAATTGCCGCAAGGCATCTTTCGCAGAGAGTCGGACCGAGGCATAGGAAAGCACCCGTTCTCCTTCGGCCACAACTTCAGACGCTTTCGGGTCATAGAGAAAGGCAATCAACGGCTCAATCGCCGTGTCGCCGATGGTGGCCAACGCAGCACTGGCTTTCTCGCGCAACACGCCATCCTTCAGCAACATGATCAAGTCGGGAATGACACGCGGATCGCGGAATTGGCCGAGCGCCGTTGCCGCGGCTTCCTTGATAAAGGCGTCTTCGCTGACGATACAGCCGGGCGTGGGAGTCCCGTCCTGTCGAATGCCTTTGCCCTTCAGCGCATCCAACACCGGGGGCAAGGCGCGAGGATCGCCGATCATGCCGAGCGACGCGATCGCATGCCGTTTTACCGCGCCATCCTTCATCGCTTCGATCAAGGCATCGATGGCCCGTGGATCGCCGATCTGGCCCAGGGCGATTGTGGCATCTTCACGCACAGCCCGATCCGGATCTTTCAAAGCGGCAATCAAGACGTCAACAACTTTTGCATCCCGCACCCAGGTTCGGCCGATTTGATAATCGGTCGTCATGCCACCAAGTGCGCGGGCGGCATGGCACCGAACCACAAAATCTTTATCCTTGAGACAGTCGATCAACGGATCGACGGAAGGTTGGCCGATAGAGATGAGTGCGGTTCCGGCTGTTTCTCGGACCGTCTTCGAAGGATCGCGGAAGAGCTTACTCAGAACCGGGATCGCTCTCGGATCGCCGATCTTGCCCAACGCCTCCGCCGCCGCGCTCTTCACCGCGCCGTCACGATCCCGACAGACGAGCATGAGGGGCTCGACCGCATTCTGATCTCTTATCTCTCCACAGGTTTTCGCCGCATGCTCGCGGACACGCCATCGCTCATCCTTCAATGCTGCAATCAAACGGTCGACGACTCCAGCTCCCATCGCGGCCATCGCCGCAACCGCATCGTTCCGCACATCCATAATGGAGTCGTTAAAGAGCACGATGAGCGATTCCCTCGCTTTCGCCCCGCCGATCTTGGACAGACCGAGACTTGCATGGGCCCGCACAGCCCAATACTCGTCTCCACAGGCGCCGACAAGCGCGTCCAAGGTGGTAGGGTCGGCAAGTTCAGCGAGCGCCTTGGACGCCTCTTCACGAGTTGCGTCGTCGACATCCTCGAGTGCCTCTAATAGATCATCGAGCGTCTGGGCCATTGACACCGCTCCTCTACTGATACTGGTAATCGCGCTGGCCACCATGTGGATAGGTGCGGCTGCAGCGGATGGTTAATGTCTGCGTCCCTCGCCCCTCGACACATTGGTCGAGCGACTGCGCAAAGTCCAACTTCCCCTCTAAGTTCACCGCGAACGGAAAATCGAACGTGAAGCTCCCAAATTTATATTTTCCCGGTTTGAGTTTGAGGGCACGAGACTCGGTCGTCTTGTAGGCATCCATGGATTCAGGGTCCGAGCCATAGATGGACGGAGTCACTCCGGGTACATGCCACCAGGATTGAGGAATAATGGTGGTAGCGTCGATTGTGATTGCATGTTCCTGCTGGTAGGCAGCCGGCTGACCGGCCGCAACCGGCTGGATTACTGTTGCGGAGACGAGCAACCATCCGACCAGACACCAGCCCATTGACCATTTTACAGTCTGCATTGCGTGACCTATTCCGAAGATCCACGAGGGGCCGCGGCAAAGGCAGCCTGAAAAATTTCCTCCACAGCATGACTTTCCCATTCAGTATGGGTCTGCAATCCCAACGTCCGCATCACCGTCGCGCCGGTGTCTAAAATAGAGACCGGCTGGTGAATGGCGTGACCAGGTTTAATCCCCACCCCCGAAGCAATCCACGGAACCATCGGAACTCCCGCGTCAGCCTGTTCTTGATTCGCATCCCGCCCTTCGGCGCTCAGCGACGTCACGAACAGGGTCGTCCGCTTCGTCAACGCATGCTCGTGATAGATGTCCACTACGGAATGCATCGCCTTGTCCACCGTGCGAAGGGCTTCACGATATTCCTTCGAGGTCCAACCTTTTGATGCTCCCACTCGACCAGCTTCCGGGAGATGCACGACCAGGAAGTGTGGCAGTGCAAGAATGGCATGCCCGTAGCCATGCCCGCTGGTCGCTTTCTTGAAATATTGGCGAATATAGGACACGATTCGTTCTGTGCTGCACTCAGGCTTCAGCGGCCCACACATCTGATAATCTGTGTAGGGCTCTGGGCGCGCCAACTGATACAGCGACTCATCCATGAGAAAGATTGCGCTGTCACGACCCCCGCTGAGATCGAGGTAGTCGAATACGCTCGGGGCGCGTGGGTAACCGCGACTGAATTCGAAGCTATTCCAGGTAATGCCGTGTTTCTCGACCGGCATTCCCGTAATCAATGACGCCATCGTCGGTAACCGCAATGCAGGCTTCACCGCCGTGGCAGACCAGGTGACAGCCCCTTCCTTGACCAACCGGCTGAGGGTCGGCATCGTGCCGCCCTTCAAGGAATCCTGGCCGAATCCCTCAAGGACAAAGAGAATGACGTGCTCGCTCGGAACCGTTGAGGCAGAAGCCGGCGCCGATACAGCAGCCACCGCCGCCTGTTTCGGAAGAACGAGGCAGAGGAAGAACAGGGATACGGCCAGTATCCACATCGACCATCCGCTGTCTCGCCTCATGAACGTATGCACAGATGAGTTCCTTCTATCCTGTTCCGAGGGAACTTCTACGCTATCATGGCGTTTTCCGCCAAGGCAAGCGAGACAAAGCCTCGCCCGCATAGCCCATCAGCATTTATGCAGGTCTCAAGGATCCTGGCGCAACGGTCGATGCGATGTTATGCTTATTTCTTATCTCATGGGAGTCAACGAAAGACTCCCAGTGCGTTCGTCTTAATCCAAAGCGTGTTGATGATGACGAAGACCTCTACTCGGCCTCTCATAGCCCAACCGGCATTCCCCTATAGCCCGTCGCCAAGACTGACGCTGTTTGCGCTGCTTGCGATCCTGTCATCGTGGCCCACCGTGACTCTGGCAGAAGTCCGAGTCGTGACCGCTCAGGGTGAGCATCGGATGGGAGACCGGGACACCAAAGAAGTCGCCACCCGCCTGGCCACCGAAGCGGCCAAACGAAATGCCCTGGAACAGGTCGCCGTCTACCTCGAAAGCGTCACGATTGTAGACGGTCTGGATGTGACGAAAGACGAAATTCGAAGCTATACGGCTGGGGTTGTCCTTGTCCTTGAGCAAACGACCACCACGGCACTCGATGGAGATACCATCGTGGTCCGAACGAATCTGGTGGCTCAGATCGATACGGACGACGTGCAACAGGCCATTGCAGCCTTGCGGGAAAACGAGGATGCCCGGCATCAACTTGTCGCGCTGAAACATGAAAATGACCAACTACAACAGGACCTCAATGCGGCAAATCAGGCCTTGGCACAGGCCTCGACCACAGAGCAAACACAGCAGGCGGTTCAGCGACGCCAAGACATTCTCAATCGAGTGCAATCGAACGCCATGGTGTCGCAAGCCTGGACGGATTGGGTGCTCGTCTCGACAGCCGGCTATGCCTCTTCTTCCTTGATAGGGTTGGCCCAACTTCAGGCTCTGCTGACTGCCGCACACGGCCTCTATCCCACAAGCCCGCATGTCTATGTGGCGCAACACACGATCACCACAAAACAACCGCCATTGCCGCCACAACCGCCGGTTCCCCCTGCGCCGGGAACAAGACAACCGACCATGCCACGCCATCTGATCACACCGGCGCCAGGATCGCCGACTGTTTCGAGAACGTTGAATGACTTCACATACAAGACACCGACAGCGCCACCGCAGACAGTGGCAGGACAACCACCGGTAGCAAGACAACTCCCCCCGTCGATGCATCAGATCCAGCCGCCGCCCCTCCAGCAGATACCGGGCGTGCCCAATCAGAATCAGATAGCGCCAAGGGGATTTGGTGGCAACAGACCGGGTGGTGAGGGCAGTCGAAGAGGCGGAGAAGGGAGGTAGCGAGTGAAGAGCACCGCTCATCAGTGTATTGCGGCGTTGATCGCCACAGGCTGTTCAGTCTTGCTGCCGCTACATTCAGTGGCTATGGATGCAGGCGAGATTCGCACCAGTTATTCAAGCGACCACTATGTGATCGGGAAGGGTCAGGGTGACTTGTCGAAAGGCAAGATCGTCTGCCAACGGGTGTCGGAACTCTCTGCCCGCACCGACCTGGCCAAGCAGATCCGTATCCTGGTAAAGGAACATATGGTCGACCGAGTTCGCGAACGGACCGGCCGCGAGGCGGAACAGGACATCGAACTCACCAGAGAAGAAATTGTCCAGGAATATCTCCAGGACGTGAAGATCGTGGATCGCCGGATCGACGAAGAAGGCAAGACATGCAGCGCCACCGCCGTCATGCCGAAGAATCAAATCCAGCCCAAGCAAGCATCGGACATACAGGAACATTCCCTGAAACCCTAGACAATATTTATTTCGGCGGGGATATGCCTTCTTTCAGCGTAAACGTCGCCACCTCCTGGTCACAGGCCCCGTGGCAGGTGCCTCCTGAATGTCTTGGTTGCCACCACCCCGTTCTGCCCCACATAAGTCCGATCCTTCACAGGAAACATTTGCGTGGTATCGTCGCTTGCTTCGCTGCGCCCAGTGACATACATGGGAGACCAAAATAAATCGGCTCGGGTGGATTGAGGGTGCATTTGAAATTGAGCATGAAATGCGGGCCGGTGCTGGTTTCTTGCGACATCCCGATGATACCGTGGAGCAATTCGATCTTCGCGGAACCTGCCTGGGACCCATTCGCACGCACCGTACCTTCTCCTGTGATGAGCGGGTCGCACGCATTCCGGTTCGGTAGTGGAGCGATCTTATAAGTGACCATCCCTTGCCAAATGTATTTCATTTGACCACCGGGGCTCCGCTCTCCGCTGGCTACGAGCGGAATGACCGCCGACGCTTGCGATTGTGCAGGTTCAATCTTCCTTGTTGACACGATCATCGAGCGAAACTCCAGAACATACGACGGGTACTTCGCCGAAGGACCCGCTGGTCCCTCGCCACCACCGGATCCTCCACCACTCCCCCCTCCTGCGACTGGTTCCCTATCACGACCAGCTTCCCCAATGGATACGATAGATGGCTCGTCTGGTTTTGGTAGTTTCTTGGGTTGCTTCTCGCATGGGTCAGGCGCGACCGTACCGGCCGCCAATGGTTTGTCAAGCACCCTAGCTCCCTGAGCAGATGACACACGCGGCGATACCGGCGGCGCATACACCTTCTTCGGATCGTACTCGGGCGGATTCGAGGAGGGAAGATGTTTGTCCCCGCTGCCACAGCTGAAGCTGATGAACGCGATGGAAATGACAATCAAGAAGCGCGTGCAGGTCTTAAGCATGGTCCTCTGTAGGCTAGCTGCAACCCATCCAGCAACCATGGTCAATCCAGACCTTCTACCACCGTCACGCTGAGCCATTCCAGAAAATGGGTGTCCCGACCGTTGATATCTTTCTTTGCCCCAGTCTTCGTAGACATCTGAACGGACTCCAAGCTCCCGAACAGCTCGACAGTAAGCTCATCCGTGAAGGTCCCAGCCGGTCCCCTGCACGTCCATGAGGCTTGTTCGTTCGAAGGCGTAAACCCAAACTGAATGTCCATGAAATTGGTCTTCGGATCGACGTGTGCCGACACGATCCAATGTTCAATTTGCGAGCCCGAGCCTGAACAGGGGTTCGCGGCAGGCCTCACATGACGAACCACCAGGGGGCGAATCACAATGACTTCACCGCGGAACCACCCTTCTGCAAACTGTTCGAGCGGTACGTCGAACTGAACAGCTCCATCGAATTGCGCGTGGCCAATTATCGAGGTAGCGGATTGCGGATCGGCCTGAATTCGATGGCCAAGCTTGAGTTTCAAGCCTGAGCCCGCCGTTTCCCATTCCCCCTCCTGTGCTTCGGCTACTCCTGCACGGGATATAGCGCCAACCCAGAATCCGCTGTGCCGCGCCCGTGTCGCCGGAGCTTTGTAGGTAAACGTCGCAGGAGCGCCGGGTTGAGACTCCGCCTGTCTCGGTGACACGTTGCCGTTACCCTCCCTCGGCCTCTCTTTCGCCTCCCTGAACTTTGCAGGAACCGTCGCCTGTTCCTTCTTGGTGCGAAGTTCAGTTTTGACCGCAGCCGATTCGTTCGGCCCCAGTTTCTTCGTCTTGGTAGCCGGCGTAAAAAGGATTTCGACGCAGGTGTTCGGGGTGTTCCATTCAACTTCGGCAGCCAAGTAGAACGGCCCGGAGAACAACGTCACGGCCAGCAGCAACATGTTCATCGCTTCACGTTGGGCCGGACCCGCCAGCGCAGAGTCCCATTCCGAGACTGACCAATCGGAGAACTGCGACGGCATTCCTCCCGCCCGACGATCAGGCACGAACCGGACATGCTGGCGCTGATGAGCAAACGACGTCGGCGCATTCGTCCCTCCGCGCCCGATTACCAACGACGCATCGAGGTCGACGTATTGCAGCTTGGCATCATCGCCGACGCGGCCTTTCAAGGTAGCGTGAATGCTCCGGGCGTTGTACTCCGTTCGAATTGTCTCGGAATATTTGATCGTTTGGTCCACGACCAGCGAAAATTCATAGTCTCCTTCAACGATGCCTTCTGATGTGGGGCATTTTTTGGCATAGCCGCCATTGATGAGGGAGAAGCCTTTGCGGTCGCCGGCCGTTTCTGGTGTGTTTCCTTCCTCAATTCTCCACTCCCGTGACTTCATGCCCACCGCATCGGGAGGAATGGCGATGTTCACTGAGCCTTTCGTGATGGTATACCCCTCCCGTTCACCTCCCGGCGCCGTGGCCTGCGCGAGCTGAAAGGACCCCTGGGATGGCCCCATGGCCAACAGGAGGCGAGGGGAGTGACGGGGCTCGCCGACGCTGCTCTTGCGCGCGGGTGCTGGTGAGGGGCAATCGGCGACATTCGGGCCGAGTTGTGCTTTGAAGTTTTCAAACAACTGCTGGTCTAAGGATCGCGCAACCGACCCGGCCTGTGAGCCTAGCGATTGTTTGAGCGACTGTCCGTCTTTCCCGGCAAACAGCTGTGCACTGCCAAGGCCTTGCACCATTTTCGTCAACGCCTCGCAGGTGTTCTTGACTCCCTTGAGCAACTGCAACGACTCCGGAGTGACCGGCACCTTCTTCCACTCACCCTTTTCATTCGGCCCGGGTTCGAGCGGAGGCAACTGGATTGGCGGTGGGCCCGGTTCTGCCGGCTTCGCACTCGTTTGGACCGGGGTGCTGGGTGATACAGCCGGTGCCGCGTAGACCTTCTGGGGATCGTATTCGGGCGGGTTCGAGGACGGCAGGTGCTTATCTCCACCGCCGCAACCAGCGGTCAGCAGCGCAACGCTCAGGAGGAGAACCAAGCGAGTTGGCATCTGGCGGCTCCCTGACAGAGACAACCAACGTCCGGAATGGCCGCCATGCTAGCCAATACATTTTGATTCTGCAACCGGTTGCGCGTCGGGTCTAGATTGCGGTAAGTAGGGCCTCCCAATGCCGAATGAAAATAATTTCCAGCACGATGAGCTGTCACGAAAAAGCCCTGGCGAGCGTCTGGTCACAGCTGACCTAACGCCAGGCTTGGAGCCTGGTGCTCCAGTCTGGCTCGACGCCATGGCGCAATGCGGCGCAACGTTGTCGCAGGCCGGCGTGCGTGCGGTTGTCTTGCTTCATGGGTCCATCACCGGCACCGATGTCTTCGGGATACAGCGGCTGGATGAAGTCGGCGGGCTCAAACGAGGCTACTCACGCGGCGTGGCAGGCCTCGATGCGCTACTCGCCCTGATGCGTGAAGGTAGCAACGGCATCTCCTCGCTGCCCGATGGGTTGACACTACCGCTCAGCAACGATGAGCGAACCAGGAAACTCCTTGACGACCAACTCGGCGACGCAGGAAACTTTACGAACGCCTATCTCGAATTGATGAAACAGTCGCTCAACCGAGGCCTGGATCGCCCGATCCATTGTGTCCGCGAGCTTTGGTCCTGCGAACACCATCACCTGGGCCGTGCCCTGGCGGCTGTCTCAATGCTAGGACGTCTTCGCGACTGGGTCGAGGCCCACAAGCTGGGCCAAGGAGATCGCATCCTGGTACAGGCGCATGGGCAGGCGGGACTAATCCTCGCTCTCGTCTCGAACCTCCTCTGTGTGACCGCGAATAGTAGCCGGACGCGTCTATTCGATCTCTTGTCGGCTTTTGCCTCACAGGTCAATCGACCAGACATCGCCTCGACAATCCAACGTGCCGTTCCGTTGCTGTCGAATGGCACCTTCCTCAATAGAGCAGCGCTGGACATCGTCACGTTTGGCATGCCGGTACGTTATGGGTGGGATCCGTCGGGTCTCGGCAAGCTGCTGCACATTGTGAACCATCGCAACATGCGGACCGACGGTAAAACATGGCTCTCGAAAATGGAATTACCTCAGATTACGATGGAGATGCCGATTGCGTGGGGCGGCGACTACGTGCAGGAACTGGCCGTGGCCGGCAGCGATGCTGTGCCGACGACTGAGCCGGCAAAAGAAGCAAACAAAGCTCTGTGGGAAATGGTCGAGCCGTTTGATGGATTCGAACGATGGCTCGAATGTGCCCGCCGTGCTGTCCGTATCCC
>Ga0163150_10009840_pt1 | contig 10471 bp, 8 predicted proteins | sample OliLakLV19P2IB_FD_148628 | JGI IMG/M metagenome (GOLD analysis project Ga0163150, IMG submission 148628) | Freshwater microbial mat bacterial communities from Lake Vanda, McMurdo Dry Valleys, Antarctica - Oligotrophic Lake LV.19.P2.IB | ecosystem: Environmental > Aquatic > Freshwater > Lake >...
ATGCCGTGCGTCACCATGCCGTGCGTCACCAAGCCGCGCGTCACCACGCCGCGAGTCACCACGCCGCGAGTCACCACGCCGCGAGTCACCACGCCGCGCGTCACCATGCCGCGCCTCACCATGCCGCGCGTCGCCAAGCCGCGCGTCGCCACGCCGCGCGTCGCCACGCCGTGCGTCACCACGCCGTACGTCACCATGCCGCGCGTCGCCATGCCGCGCGTCGCCACGCCGCGCATCACCATGCCGCGAGTCGCCAAGCCGCGCGTCGCCACGCCGCGAGTCACCACGCCGCGAGTCACCATGCCGCGCGTCGCCAAGCCGCGAGTCACCACGCCGCGAGTCACCATACCGCGCCTCACCATGCCGCGAGTCGCCAAGCCGCGCGTCACCACGTTGCGCGTCACCAAGCCGTGCGTCGCCGCGTCGGGCGTCGCCACGCCGCGCGTCGCCACGCCGCGCGTCGCCATGCCGTGCGTCACCACGCCGTGCGTCACCACGCCGTACGTCACCATGCCGCGCGTCGCCACGCCGCGCGTCGCCATGCCGTGCGTCACCACGCCGTACGTCACCATGCCGCGCGTCGCCATGCCGCGCGTCGCCACGCCGCGAATCACCATGCCGCGAGTCGCCAAGCCGCGCGTCGCCACGCCGCGAATCACCACGCCGCGCGTCGCCACGCCGCGCGTCGCCACGCCGCGCGGCATCACGCCGCGAATCACCACGCCGCGAATCACCATGCCGCGAGTCGCCAAGCCGCGCGTCGAGGAGAAGCAGGTCTCGGTGTCGCCAGGTCCATGTTCACACCGATACCCGTCCTGGCACTGGCGACAGTCCAGGCCGGACTTGCACAGTCGGGATCACGAGTGAATGATCCGGCCAGCTTATGGCGCCCAAGTTCTGCAGAAAAAGCCGGGGTTTTCAGTGATTCAGTGCAACCTCTGCGCGTGCCGCTCGTTCAACCAGTGGAGGGATCCCATGGTCGAAGAGAACGCTGGCTCGTGCACTCAACTCTCACTCTTCCGTCGCGGAGGCGCACGCCCTGGAGCTGGACGCAAACCCGAAGGACCGCGCGCTCGGGTCGGCCACGACGAGCGCCCGCAGATCACGAAGCATGATCCGGTGCTCGTCACGACACGTGTGCTGCCGAACGTTCCGGACCTGCGGTGCTTCGAGCTGCTGCCCACGATGCACCGCGCGCTCTGCGCAGGCGGCGACCGCTTCGGGTTCCGCCTCGTGGAGTTCTCGATCCAGACGAACCACCTGCACCTCATGGTCGAGGCCGATGATGCGGAGGCTCTCGCGCGCGGGATGCAAGGTCTGCAGGTTCGTTTGGCTCGCAAGTTGAACCGAGAGTGGGATCGCAAGGGGAGCATGTTCGAGGATCGCTACCACGAGCGTGTCCTGCGCTCGCCGCTCGAGGTGCGCAACGGGTTGGTCTACACGTTGCAGAACGCCCACAAACACGGCGCCTGCGTCTCGGGCATCGATCCCTTCTCCTCGGGGCGTTGGTTCGACGGCTGGAAGAACCGCACCGGCCGACCGCTCACTCCTGAGGAGGATCGCAAGGTCCCGACCGTTCGGCCGCAGGCGTGGCTTCTCCGTGAAGGTTGGCGCATGCACGGGTTGATCAGCGTGATGGAATCGCCCGCCAGCGACGCGAAGCCGCGCAAGACACGCTGACCCTGCGCGCGGCTGCGCGAGCGCGGACCCGACGGCATGACACAGCGGCGAGCTCGATCCCGGACCTCGGTCCGGTCTTCGACTCTCGGATCTGTGCGGAATCAGGCTGTGCCGCCGCCGCAGCGGCGCTCGATTCAGCGCGGGGTCAGTCCGGCGGCAGGTCCCGAATCCCCGGGTCACGGTCCACCAGCGACCTGAATCCGTGGGGAATCGGACGTTGCCGCCATCGTAGTTCGCCCGAGTTCGATCGTCCTCAAGCCAGCGCCGAGTCCAGAGTCCGGAGGCAGTGTCCACGAGCTCGCGCGAAACTCCGCGGAATCCAGCTGCGCCGCCAGCGCAGCGGGCCCGACTCAGCGGGTCGTCGCGCCTGCGCCAGTCCAGTGCCCTCGAGGTTCGGTCCACCAGCTCACGCGAAACTGTGCGGAATCAAACTTCGCCTTCACCGCAGCGGGCTCGACTCGGCGCGTCGGTAGACCGGAGCCAGGTCCGGATTCCGCGACGCACGGTCCACCAAATCACGCGAAGCCGTGCGGAATCGGACGTTGCTGCCATCGCGATGCGCCTGGGTTCGCTCGTCCTCAAGCCCACGCCAGGTCCAGAGTCCGGAGCAGTGTCCACAAGCTCACGCGAAACTCCGCGGAATCCAACTGCGCCGCCAGCGCAGCGGCCTCCGCTCAGCGGGTCGGCACGCCTGCGCCAGGTCCAGTGCCCTCGGGGTTCGGTCCACCAGCTCACGCGAAACTGTGCGGAATCAAACTTCGCCTTCACTGCAGCAGGCTCGACTCGGCGCGTCGGTAGACCGGAGCCAGGTCCGAATTCCTCGAGGCACCGTCCACCAGCTCACCCGAAACCGTGCGGAATCAAACTGCGCCGAGGCCGTCTCGTACGCAGCGTCGACCGGCGACAGCGATCGGGCTGCCACATCATGGCGGCCTCCCCCTGCGGCCAGACCAGAGGCCGCGCATCCCATGCAGGTCCGCAACCCCGACCCCTTGACGGCCTAGGGGAGAGGAGGTATCCCTAGATCGACCAGGGGAGACCTCATGCCGACCGAAGACGTCGATCTGCCGCCCGGAGCGCTGGAATTGCTGGCGCTCAAGGTGCTCGTGTGCGAGCCGATGCACGGTTACGCGATCGTGCGCGCGATCCAGGCGCGAGGCGCCGAGCGTCTGCGCATCGAAGAGGGGACGCTCTACCCGGCGCTGCACCGCATGGAGCGTCGCGGCTGGCTCGCGGCGGAGTGGGGTGCTTCGGAGTCGAACCGGCGCGCGAAGTTCTACCGGATCACCCCGACCGGTCGCGCCCGCTTGCGCGCGCAGGAGACGGCCTGGCGCCGTGTGTCTGACGCGGTCGGGCGCGTGCTCGGATCGGCCAAGGCGAAGCAGGCCTGACGTGTTCACGGCCCTCGAACGGCTCGGGATCTTCGCGCGTGCGCCCGACGCGCGTCCGCCCGCGGACATCAAGGCCGAAATCGACGCGGAGCTCGCGTTCCACCTCGAGGAGAGCGCGCGCGAGCTCGAGAAATCCGGCTTCGCGCCGGACGCGGCCCGCGACGAAGCGCGCCGCCGGTTCGGCCACACGGAACGGTTCCGCCGCGAGTGCGCGCGGACGCAATTGGGGGAGCGATTCATGGTCCAGAGGCTGCACTTTCTGCTGACGGGACTCCTGATCGCGATCGTCGGCTTTCTGTGGCTCGGGACGCGCCGCGCACAGGCCGAGATCGAGGCGCACCGCAGCGCGAACCAGGAGCTGATGCACCGGTTCGCGGCGGAGGCCGAGAGGTTGGCGGCGCTGCCGGGCACGCTCGCGCTGACGTCCAACGCGACGCAGCCGGCAGGCGCGGGACACTACAAAGCCCCGGACGGCCGCGAGATGGACTTGCCTTCGGCGGCGGGCCTCTGGAGCGAGAAATTCGATCAGAGCGACGCCTGGCGCCACGGATTGCGCGTGACCGAGCAGCTTGCGGCGCTGCCGGACACGCAGGGCCCGGAGATCCTCGCGCGCCTCTGGCTGTCTCTCGTGGTGGCGCACCGCGAGCAGGCAATGAAGCCCTTCGTGTTCCACGGTGGCCACCCGTTCGCGCTCGAAGTGCTCGATTTGGGCCTGCGCGACCCGGACAGCTCCGTGCGCGAGCGAGCGCAGCACTACGTCAGGACCTATGCGTGGCGCGATCTGTCGAAGGGCGAGAGCGCCGTCGACGCGTGGATGGCCCAGTGGCGGGACAAGCCCGTCCAGGAAGTGGTCGCGGCCAACGCGCGACTCTGGGCGCGCGAGCTGGGGGACATGATGGCGAGCTGGGAGCTCATCCCCGCCGAAACCGCCGAACCCCACCTGTCCATCGTGGACGACGTGCGACTCGAGACCCTGACGACGCTCGGAATCGACCTCGCTACCATCTTGCGCGAGGCTGGTGTCTGCGACCCTCTGTCGAAGGCGCTCGGCCTGAGCGACACGGTGACGCGGACGCGTGGCGAGAAGGTCCTAGAATGGTGCCGTCCCTGACTGGGAGGTTCGAATGCTCGCTACGTTCGCCCTGGCACTCCTTCAGACCGCTTCCAAGCCGCCGGTCTCCGCGACCGAGGTCACGAAGTTCCGCACGACCTTCGCCGAGGCTCTGGCGGATCCCGACGGCAAGCGCGGCAAGCTGATCACGCAGGCCAAGACGCTCGAGGGCAAGTACGCGCTCGACGGCCTGCTCACGGCGCTGCGCGCGGGACCGCTGCTCCCCAAGGGCGATCCGAAGCCGCGCGCGGTCGGCAAGGACAAGGAGGCGCTGAAGTCGATCGGCACGGTCACGGTCGGCTTCCTGTTCGAGAGCGGCAAGGACACGTACGGCTACCTCGTCGACGTGCCCAGGGGCTACGAGCCGACGAAGCGGGTCGCGCTGGTCCTCGATCCGGGCCACGGCACGGGGGCGGGGAAGAGCCTGATCGAGAAGGCCGATTTCCTGCCGTATTTCCGCAACGCGGCCAACGACGGTGGCCTGGCGGAGGCGCTGGTCGTGCGCACCGAGATCCTCGAGCAGATCGGATCGGGTGGCGTGAAGGGCGGGCGGCCCGACGACGAGGTCGCCGCCGTCTTCGACGACTTCTTCCGTGACCTGCTCTCGCGATTCGCAGTCGATCTCGACCGCATCTACGTCGCCGGCATCTCGCAGACCGGTTACTGGTCCTGGTACCTCGGCCGCGCGCGGCCCGACCGCTTGGCGGGCATCGCGCCGATCGCGGCGGTGACGTTTCAGGTCGACAAGTACATCGAGTGCTACGCCAACCTGCCGATGTACGTGGTCCACGGCGATCAGGACCCGATCTGCAAGGTCGAGCAGCCGCGGCAGACGACGCGCCTGCTGAAGGACCTGGGCTTCCCCGTGACGTACGTCGAGCTGGCCGGCGGCGTGCACGGCGGGGCCGTGTTCGGGCGCCTCGGGGAGGCGCTCGCAGCGCTGTCCAAGAAGCCGCGCGATCCCTGGCCCAGGCGCGTGCGGCGGGCGCTGCTCACGACGCACGCTCCACACGCCTACTGGCTGCGGGTGACGAAGCTCGACAAGGAAGGCGACGGCGAGGGGACCAGCCCCCCGATCGCGCGTCTCGACGTCGCGGTCGAGGGCCAGCACGTGACGGTCGACACGCAGGGCGTGAAGGAGCTGGAATTCGGCTTCGCGCGCGAGCTGCTCGACCTGGACAAGCCCATCGAGGTGACCTGGAACAAGAAGAAGGTCCACGCGGATCTGATCGCCCCGAGCTTCAGCGCCGCGGTCGAAGCGGCGCTCGACAAGGCCGACTGGATCGGCGTCGGACCGGCGCGTATCACGCTCGCGGCGCCGCGCTGAGAGGCCGAGAAACAATCGATCGTACGGCCTCTCCGATCCTGGTGGCGCCGCTCCGCGGCGCGAGAGACTTCGAATTCTTCTCAGTCTCTGAGCCCGGATGATACACGAAGCCTCGGGTGGGCGAGGCTGCAACCACCGCTCGATCGTGCTGGTCCCCGGGGCTTCCTACGGGGTTGGACGAATCGATCGTGGTCGAGAGCCTCTGGCAGTGGGGTGGTCGACGCTGACCGGGCTACGGGTGGGGAACTCACACGCGTCGCGTGCGTTTCCTGGCACAGCGCCATGTCGGCGCTCGATGCGCCGCTGCCGGGCCTCACGACGGAACTTGATTCGGCACAGATTCGCGGGTCTTTCCCGCATGCCGTGGCGCGACGGTCCGCCGATTCAATCGCTCACTGACCCGGCTTTCGTGAATCATCCGGGCTGAGAGGCCGAGCAGAGTCCGATCGACGGCCGCTCGGATTCGCTTGGCGCCGCACGGAACCGCGCGCGGCGCGCCGATCAACGGCGGGACCGCGGTTGTCGAGCCCTCGCGGCGTGCCTAGAGTGCCGCGATGCGCATCGTTGTCCTGACCGACCTCGAGAAGAAGAAGGACCCGCGCTCCTACGACGTGGTCGTCGACCAGGTCGTCGCCGCCCTGGCCGAGGGCGGGCACGAGCCGGTCGTGCTGGGCGTGCACCGCGACCTGAACGCCTTGATCGAGGGCTTGAGCAACCCCAAGCCAGAGCTGGTCTTCAACCTGTTCGAGAACTTCGGCAAGGTGCGCCTGGGGGCCGTGTGCGTCGTCGGACTGCTCGACCTGCTCGAGGTGCCCTACGTCGGCGGCGGCCCGGGGGAGTTCTTCATCCAACAGGACAAGGCGATCACGAAGAAGCTCTTGGCGTTCGACCAGATCCCGTTCCCGGATTTCGCGGTGTTCTCGCGCGATTCAAGCCTGGACACGAGCGGCAACCTGCGCATGCCGCTGTTCGTGAAGCCGATGAGCATGGATGCTTCGATCGGCATCGACTCGTCGTCGCTGGTCGAGGGTCCGCGCGACCTCCTGAAGCGCGTCATGCACGTGCAGGAGAAGTTCAAGGACGACGCGCTCGTCGAGCAGTACATCGAGGGGCGAGAGCTGCACGTCGGCATCCTGGGCAACCTGCGCCCAATCGCGTTTCCGCCGGTCGAGATCGACTTCTCGGGCCTGCCCGAGGGAGCGCCGCGCATCCTGGGCAGCAAGGCCAAGTGGGACGAGGACAGCGCCGAGTTCAAGGGCACGACGGCCGTGCTTGCGAAGCTCAGCGACGAGCTGCGCGCGCGTGTGCACAAGGTCGCCCTGGATGCCTACCGCGCGCTGCGCGTGCGCGACTACGGCCGCGTCGACCTGCGCCTGACGCCGGCCAACGAGATCTATGTGATCGAGGTCAACGCCAGCTGCTACCTCGAAAGCTCCAGCGAGTTCGCGACGTCGGCCCAGGCGACGGGCATCGACTACACGGCCCTCGTGAACCGGATCGTGGATTGCGCCGTGGAGCGCTTGTCGCTCGAGAAACGCTGAGCGCTTGTCGCTCGAGAAACGCTGAGCGCTTGTCGCTCGAGAAACGCTGAGCGCTTGTCGCTCGAGAAACGCCGAGCGCTTGTCGCTCGAGAAACGCCGAGCGCTTGTCGCTCGAGAAACGCCGAGCGCTTGTCGCTCGAGAAACGCCGAGCGCTTGTCGCTCGAGAAACGCCGAGCGCTTGTCGCTCGAGAAACGCCTAGCATCTGTCGCTCGAAAAGCGCCGATCTTCCTGCGATCCGGCCCCGGATCGTCAGGCCTGCGTTCGGCGGAAGAACAGCCCCGACCGTGCGTCGCTCTGCCGTCCCGTAGGAGGAGACCAGAGTCATGCACGTATCCATTCCGTTCCTGTCCGTCGCGTTGTGCGGTTGCTTCCTGGCGCCCGCACCCGCGACCGCAACTGTCTCCACGCCGTCCGCTCCAGGCCCTGACCAGGAACGCCTGGCCCACGACGTGGCCGAGATGTTCCCGCCCGCGCGCGTCGGCATCTCGCTTCCGTCCGGTGAAGCCGGCGGCGTGTCGCTCGAGCGGCTCATCGTCGAGTTCGAGCGCGCGACCGGACTGCGCCTCGTCGTCGGCGGCGAGACCCGCGCGCAGATCGCGCGCACGCCGTGCGGGCTGCAGGGTCCGCTCGAGATCCCGGCGGCGGAGGTCTACCCGCTGGTGGAAGGCTTGCTGGCGCAGAGCGGTTTCGTCCTGCTGCCGCTGCACGCGCGCGAGCCGCGGGTGGCCGTGTTGGAGAACCTGACCGGCTCAGCGCGCAATTCGGTGCGCAACTCGGCCTGGACCGTCGACGAAGCGGATGTGCACCTGCTCGTCGACCACCCGGCCGTGCTCGTGCAGACAGTGCTCGACTTGAACGGCATCGACGCGCGCGCGCTGTCGAACGCGATGCGCTCCTTGATCGTCGACCAGAACGTGCAGCAAATCCTGCCGCTCGGGAAGGCCGACCAGATGCTCCTGCTCGGCAGCGGCCGTCAGGTCGCGGGCTGGGCCGGGATGCTGCGCGAGGCCGCGCAGCGCGAGCGGGAGCGTCCGGAGCCGGTGAAGAAGGACGAGCCCGAGCCCGCGCCGAAGTGAGATCTGCGCCGCGGTCCGGTTCGATCAGCGATCGCCAGCCGCGGCCGCCTCGGGCCAGGCCGCGGCGATCTCGCGCGACAGATCGACGAGAGCCTGACTCAGCGCGAGCGCCGTGCTCGCGCCGTCGGTCTGGGCTACCGGCCGCCGCAAGTTGGTCTCGCGCTCGACAGCCGGCGCGTCGGAGCCGAGGCGCCGGATCGACCAGCGCGCGTGCAGGACGACCTGACCGGGTGCCTCGCGCTCGAAGCGCGTGAACGCGATGCGCACTTGCACGTCGGGCCTCTCGGTCGCGTACCAGGGGTGCACGACGACGCGCTCCGCGCCCAGCGCGCGCGCCAGGTCGGTCGTCAGCACGCGCTCGACGCCGCGGTCGAGCGGCTCGCCCCAGCGGTCGGTGGGGGACGGCAGCAGGCGCGTGCCCTCGGTGCGCGTCTGGATCTCCATGCGCTGCAGGTATTCCGGCAGCTCGATGGGCCCGACGCCGAGCGTGAGGCCGCTCGCCGCCGATCCCATTGGCGGCGCGTCGGGCAGGTCGTCCACGGTGGCGAGCACCGCGAAGCGCGTCGGATCGTCCGGCGGCGACAGGAAGGAGCAGGACGGGCAGGAGAGGACGGCCGCGAGCGCGGCGCACGCCATGCGGATCGATCGGATCATCGGGCTTGCTCCTCGTCGTTGCTCTTCCCGCGCAAGAGCGCGGCCGGATCGTGGCCGAGGAGCTCGAACAGCGCCCGCGTCGCGCGCGCCGCGTCGCCCAGCGAGCGCAAGGTCGTCTGCAGCTCGACCGTGATCGGCGCTTCGGGGTCGAGCAGGATGCGCGCCGATGCCAGCGCGCTCTCGAGCTCGCGCGCGACAGCCTGCAGATCCTTCGAGTTCTGCTCGAGGCCCGCGAGGAGCGGCGCGAGGCTGGCGCCGGTGTCGACCGTGACGCGCTGCACGGTATCCATCGTCGCCTTCAGAGATTCGACGCCATCGCCCACGACGTTGCTGGACGCGACCACGCTCGCGGCTGCGTCCTCGATGCCCTTCGCGATCGGGTCGATGTGCGTCTCGATCCGCGTGAAGGCGCGGTCGACGCTCTGCAGCGACTTGTCGAGCGACACGAGCGCAGTCCTGATCTCGGGGCTGCGCGCCAGCTCACCCACGGCGACCAGCGCGGCGTCGAGGTTCGCGAGCAGCTTCGTCAGGTCGTACTGACCGATCTTGTCGACGATCGTGCGGATCGCGCCGCCGATCTCCTGCAACGGCGGCGGGATCGTGGGGATCTCCATCATTCCGTCGATGGGATCGTGAAACACAGGCGGCTTCTCGTCGCTCGTGAACGCCACGGACACGTGCAGGACGCCGGTCAGGAGGCTGTCGGATTCGAGCTGCGCCCGCAGGCCGTTCACGATCGCCTGCTGCAGCGTGTCCCTGTACTCGCCGGAGCGCTGGGCGCCGGCCTCGAGCATCTGGCTGTCGAGCGAGTAGAAGACCTCGATCGGCTGGTCGTTCGAATCGACGCGGAACGGGATGCGGATGCGGTCGACCTTGCCGATCTCGACGCCCTTGAACTTCACCGCCGCCCCGGGCCGCAGGCCGTTGACGCTGCCGTCGAAGTAGCTGACGAACGGGTACGTGCGCCGGAAGAAGCGCCCCGACCCCAGCACGGCGACCGCGACGACGAGCAGCGCGAGGCCGCCCAGCACAAACGCGCCGATCTTGATCTGGTTGGCCTTGGCACTCATGCACGCTCCCGATTCGATGTCGCGCGCGGTCGCGCCTGGCGGTTCAAGAAGGCCTGGACCTTCGGGTCAGTGGAGCGAGCCAGCAGCTCGTTCGGGTTCCCGCGCGCGATCACGGTGTGCGTCTCGGCATCCAGGAACACGCTGTCGTCGCCGATCGCGAAGATGCTGGCGAGCTCGTGCGTCACGACGACGACCGTCGTTCCCAGACTGTCGCGCAGCTCGAGGATCAGCTCGTCCAGGAGCCGCGAGCTGACCGGGTCCAGGCCGGCGCTGGGCTCGTCCAGGAACAGGATCTCCGGATCGAGCGCCATCGCGCGCGCCAGCCCGGCGCGCTTCTGCATGCCGCCGCTGATCTCGCTCGGGTAGAAGCCGCCGAAGCCGGCCAGGCCGACGAGCGCCAGCTTGAACGCCGCGACCTCGTCGATCTCGCTGGGCGAAAGCCGCGTGTACTCGCCCAGCACGAGGCCGATGTTCTCCGACAGCGTCATCGAGCCCCACAGCGCGCCCTTCTGGTACAGGACGCCGAAGCGCCGCAGCATCAGCGCGCGCTCGTCGCGATCGACGCCTGTGAACGGCTGACCCGAGTAGTGCACGCTGCCGTGCGGTGGCTCGTTCAGCC
>Ga0163150_10009841_pt1 | contig 10471 bp, 8 predicted proteins | sample OliLakLV19P2IB_FD_148628 | JGI IMG/M metagenome (GOLD analysis project Ga0163150, IMG submission 148628) | Freshwater microbial mat bacterial communities from Lake Vanda, McMurdo Dry Valleys, Antarctica - Oligotrophic Lake LV.19.P2.IB | ecosystem: Environmental > Aquatic > Freshwater > Lake >...
CAGCATTTGGGTGATGCCCGACGACTGGCTGTACAGGTTGCGAACGTCCGGTCGGGTCTGGAACTGGGCCAGCGGAATTGGCGACAGTTCTCCGAGCGGCACGTAGTATCCTTCCCGCATTTTTCGAATCCGGCTGTACTGGAGTCTGGCAGCATCAAAACCCCCCAGCGTGACATGGCTGCCAAAATCCTGCAGCGATTCCATGTACATCGCAATCCCTTCGCCCAGCCACAAATACCCGTCATCAAACACACCGGGTTGGGCCCGCACCGATTCCTGGAAAAACTGGTGCGTCAGTTCATGCCGCCAGGTATCGGCAATCGCATCGCTGGTGCCAACATGAAAGAATGAAATCTTCTGCTGGTCGCTGTAATAACCTGTCGACTGTTCAATGCCGGGCACCCGCTGCCGCAACTGTGCAACGTAGCTTTCATGATCAGGAAACAGAATGATCTCGAACCGCCGGGTGTTTCGTTTGGGCGCTGAACCGTCCAGGGTCCGTTTCAAACGGTCCGGGCTGTTCCAGAAGTCAAAGAAAACCTGCTGCCATACCCAGCGCCAGCGTTCTGCCTGCACAGCCAGTTGCCGCGTCGACTTTTCGTCAGCGATGGAGCAAATTGTGAAATGGTCCGTCGTGATTTCGATCCATTCGCCTGCGGGCCAGTTCATGACCGCCTGGGCCCGTGTGGATTTGCGTACGCGGATTTTTTCGTTCGCAACTTCCCAGGCTCCCGGTTCACCCTTGTGTCCCAGGGCAATTCGGACTGCCGCATGATCCGGGTTCCAAAACAGGACTTCATGCATCAGTTGCCAGACCGGTGCACCAGGTCCTGCCGGGAGATGTTCCTTTGCAATTTCAAACAACCGGTCGGCATGGGATTCCCTCGCCCCCCTGGTTTGGGCCAGCCAGCCCGGATCGCCCGCTTTGCTGTCTTTCGGATTCCAGTCAGACTCCGGCAGAAAAATGTATTGTCGTCCCGGGTCGCGATTGCCCGCCATTGCCATCAGCGATTCGGTAACGGCCAGCTCATCCGGAAGATTCTTCTGCCGGCAGTCTTCGGCGATTGTCGCCAGCGTGTTCAAAAACAGGGCCCGCTCCGCCTGGACAGCCTGATCCAATGCCGGACCGAAAGCTGTCTGAAACAGAACAGCGATGGCCGGGCAAGCGTTTGCGATAACGCACAGGACGGCAAATAATCCAAAGCCTATCAGCCGCGCGGGACCAATCCCGGCCTGGCCGGCCGGGACGAACTGGTTTCTGGATAATGACCGGTCATGCATGGCTAAATTGCGGGATAACACGAACTGGCAAACGGCACAAGAAACCGGACGGGAATTCGTTACAGCAGCGACTCCAGTTGATCGACCAGATTGCCAAAATGTTTCAGGGCCGTATCGACCGGTTCGGGCTTCTCCAGATCGACACCGGCACCGCGCAGCAGGTCGAGCGGATACTTGCTGCAGCCACCCTTGAGGAAGCCGAGATAGTCGTCCAGTTCGGACTGGCCGCCGTTCAACACCCGCTGGCTGAGCGCAATCGCGGCGCTCATGCCGGTAGCGTATTTGTATACGTAAAAAGCCCGGTAGAAGTGCGGAATCCGCAGGCATTCGAGTGAAAGCTCTTCGTCAAGCACAAATTCCGGGCCAAACCAGTCTTTCAGAAGCTGGCCGTATACCGATCGAAACGCCTCAATTGTCAGCGGTTCACCCTGGGCGGACATTTCATGGGTGATTTTTTCGAATTCAGCAAACATCGTCTGCCTAAAAACCGTGGCCCGAATGTCGTCAATCTCGTTGTTCAGGATAAAAGCCCTTTGCCGGTCGTCGGTCGCGTTTTCCAGCAGGTAATGGCTCAGCAGCTGTTCGTTAAAGGTGCTGGCGACCTCGGCCACAAAAATCGTGTAGTTGTAATACTGATACGGCTGGTGGCGGACCGAGTGCCAGGTGTGCATCGAATGGCCCGCTTCGTGGGCCAGCGTGAACATGTCATTCAGCACTTTGGGTTTGTAATTCATCATGATGTAGGGAGGGCCGTCAAAACCTCCCGCGCTAAACGCGCCACTCTGTTTTCCCCGGTTCGGGTAGCGGTCGCACCAGCGGCCACTCAATCCCGCACGCAGGGCATCGCAATATTCCCTGCCCAGCGGTTGAAGGGCCGCATCGACTGTTTCCACCGCCCGGTCCCATGTGGTCTCGGTCTGCAGGTCAGACAGAATCGGAACGTACGTGTCGTAATGATGAATGTCGGGCAGGTTCATCTTTCGCCGCCGCAGATCGTAGTAGCGGTAAAGGGCGGGAAGGTTTTTCCGGACGGCGGCAATCAGGTTGTCGTAAACGCTGGCCGGGACGTCATCGGAGAACAGGGCCTGTTGCAGGGGGCTCTCGAAATTGCGGGCGCGGGCATAAAAAACATCTTTCTGGATCGAACCGTTCAACATCGCTGCGATCGAATGCTGGTGCCCGGTAAACTGTTCGTAATACTGGTGAAACGACTTGGCCCGGACCTCGCGGCTGGGGGACTGAAGCAACTGCTGAAAGGTCGAGTTGCCAAGTTCGATCGTGGCGCCGGTTTCGTCTGTCACGTCTCCGAATTTCAGATCCGCGTCGTGCAACTGGCGGAAAATGTGGCTGGTCGCGCCGGCCATTTCGGACTGCATCGCCAGCAGTTGCTCTTCGCGGGGAGTCAGTGTGTGGGGTTTGTAACGCCGCAAACGGTCGAGGGCCAGCCGGTAAAGCTTCAGGCGCGGATTGTCCATCAGGGCGGTAATCGTTGAGTCGTCCAGCGACAAAATTTCCGGGCGAATGTAACTTTGCGCCTCGCCAACTTTCATCGCCACATTCTGGAAGCGACCCATCATCCGCTGATAACTCTGGTTGGCCTGGTCCTCGGCCGTTTTCAGAAAAGCGTACGTTCCCAGCCGCTCACCGGACTGGTCGAGTTCGGAATCAAACGTCAGGCAGGCGAGCAATGATTCGGGTTCGCCCAGTTTTCCCTGCCATGCGGCGTAACCACCGATGCGGGTTTCAAAACCGGTAAACGCGGTTTCCCATGCGGCATCGTCCGGAAAGAGTTCGGTCAGGTCCCAGGTGTCGGCGACGGGAACGGCGCCGCGGTCGGGCAGCGTGGCCATTTTGTTCATGAATAATTGCGGAAAAACCAGTGAAACGGGTGAAAAGAGTCGGCGCCCAATCATATCGCAATCCCGGAAATGATTCCACGCGGATTATTCGCCGGGGGAAGTCCGGCAATGGCCATTTTTGTAGTGCGATGCAGGATGCGAGCGCTGAACCGTTGACTGGAGCGGCGCGCCTCCAGCGGTTAAACAGGTTTATGGTCTGGACTACAATCAATTGCGATGAGGACGGTCGCATTCGCTGTCCGGTACACACTCCATCGCTTGCACAACCCAGGAGACGGTCATGCCAACCACTGCCGAGATCATGAAACTGCTGGAGAAAGCCGGTTCGGAGCAGACCCGGAAGATTTTTGCCAATCACGGAGAACCGGCCGGCAAGCTGTTCGGTGTCAAAGTCGCCGATTTGAAAACGATCGCGAAAAAGATCAAGGGTGAGCAGAAACTGGCGATGGATCTGTACGCCACCGGCAACCTCGATGCGATGTACCTGGCGGGAATCGTCGCCGACGGCTCGAAGATGTCGAAGAAGGAACTCGATACCTGGGCCAGCCAGGCCGAATGGCACATGGTCGGCGAATACTCGGTGCCGGGTGTTGCCTCGGAGAATAAAGACGGATACGAATTGGCCCTGAAATGGATTGCTGCCAAAAAGGAACACGTCGCTTCATCGGGCTGGGCAACCCTGAGTGCCTGGGTTTCCGTGAAAGACGACAGCGAACTGGACCTGAAGAAAATCGAAAGTCTGTTGGGTGAAGTCGAAAAGAAAGTTCACTCTGCGCCCAACCGTGTTCGCTACACCATGAACAGCTTTGTGATCGCGGTTGGCGGTTACGTCAAACCGCTGTTGAAAAAAGCCCAGGCAACAGCCAAAAAGATCGGCAAGGTCAGCGTCGACATGGGCGGAACAGCCTGCAAAGTTCCCGTCGCCACGGAATACATCGCGAAGATCGAAAGCATGGACCGGGTCGGGAAAAAACGCAAAACGGCGAGGTGTTAGATGGACAGCGCCAAGTTCGTCAAAATGACGCACGTCAGAACGATTTTCCGGTCCCCTCTCCACCAAATGTTTCGCGCCATTTCTGAATACTGTTTGCGCAATTCTTGCCGCGAAACATTGGGGGAGAGGGATGGGGAGAGGGGGCAACATGGCGCTGTCCAATTAGGCAGACTTGCGGATCCAAAAAAAGATGCGCGACAGGAAGCCCTGCCACGCATCAGGTTTTTGCAGGTTTGTCCGAAATGGGGAACGTACTATTTCCCGTTTTCAAAACAGTACAGGTTCTTTTCTCCGCGGATAAACAGCTGGTTGCCGCTAATGGCGGGAGTCGCGTCCAGCGGTTCGCCGAGGTTGGTCTGGTGCGCGACATCAAACCTGGTGCCGTGTTTCAGCACCACCACTTCCCCTTCACGACCGCAAACGTAAATGTGGTCGTTCGCGGCGACCAGTGAGGCGTAGATGGACTGAATACCGGGCAGCCGGGTTTGGGCGATCACGTCGTCACCCGATTTGGATTCCACCGCCGACAGTACGCCTTCGCGAGACTTGGTCAGGTAGATCGTCCCCTTGTACAGCGTTCCGGTTGCCACATAAGGCGCTGCGTCCTCGCGGCTCCAGAGGATTTCCTTGCCGTTCGAAACGTCCCCTATGGCGTCCAGCGAAATCGCCTGAATTGCAAACCCCTGATAGCCTGTCATGCAATAGATCACACCTTCGCCCAGCAAAGGTGTCGGACAGGGATTGGAAGCCTGGCCGCTGCATTCCCAAATCAGTTTGCCATCTGCCAGGTTGTAGCTGCGGACCCGGGTGCTGCCGTTCGTAATGACCTGTGTCACTCCATTGTGTTCGGCAATCACCGGCGAGGACCAGGTTGTCGGCTCATCGCGTGCGGTTTTCCATTTGTCTTTGCCAGTCAGTGCATCAACGGCCAGGATAAACGAGTCCTGTTCGTGATCCCACGGTATAACGACGGTATCGCCATGAACGGCCACCGAGGCTCCCTCACCAAAGGAAGCCCGTGTCGTCATCTTTCCGAGGTCCCGATGCCAGACAACGTTACCTTCCATGTCCAGGCAGTAAACGCCGTTTGAACCAAAGTTGCACCAGAGATGTTTTCCGTCGGTGACCGGTGAACCTGAGGCGTACGTGTTCGTGCCGTGTCCACCTTCGTGGGGAACGGCGCTGGTCACGGTTTTGTTCCAGACAATGCTGCCCGAATTCCGGTCAACACAGACCACCGCAAAATCAAATGGGGTTGTCGGGGCTGCACCCCGGCCTCCGCCGCCACCACCCCGCCCGCCACGACCACCCTGTGCACGATCACTGCCCGGCGGTGCATCGGTACGCGCGGGAGCGGCGGCTGCAGGTGCGTTTGACGGATTGGCAGTGTTAATTGCCGTCATCATGTAGATCCGGTCGTTCCAGATGACCGGGCTGCTATGCCCCTTGCCTGGGATCTCAACTTTCCATTTCAGGTTTTTGTCCAGGCCAAACTCTACGGGTGGTGTGGCATTTTCTGCGACGCCATTGTGATTGGGTCCATGAAAGCGTGGCCAATTCTCTGGTTGTTTGTCCTGGGCGAGCAACAAACTGTTTGTCGTGAACAGACATGTTACAAGGATGCCATAAACTGAAAACTTGACGAATAGTTGCATGCAATCTCTCCCGGTATGTAATGAATTCAGCACGTGCATCCCCGGCTGCAATCATACCGTTCCGGACCACCAGGTGACAAACTCCCGCACGGGCAAAAGTTGTCAGGAACCATTTTTCTGTTTTCGGTGCCTGCCCTGGGGCCGGAGCGTGCTTTCCAGCCCCCCAGCCCCAAATCGCGGACATTACCCTGACTCCATCGCCACAAGTCAAAAAACGGTTTCTGACACCTGGTCCTGGTTGATATCGTCCTGGTCGCTGGAATTTCATTCGTCTTAAATGGGGCGTTGCTCATCGGCGCGAGCGAAAAGTTCTGGCAAAGACAATTCAAAACCTGGCAAGACATCGCTGCCGTCAAGCACTCCATGGCCCGGTACATGAATCGTCGCGCCGGCCACGCCATGGCAAACTGCCTCGCGTGTTTTCAGATTGATGTACCAAACCATGCGGACACCGGCCTGTTGGTAGACCTTCAATTTTGTCTGCATCTCCTGGTCCGTGTTTCCATCGGAAAAGACTTCGATAACCAGGTCGGGTATGATCGCCGGGATTGGGCGGCGTGGAGGCGACTGATCAGGCCACCGGCGCCAACTGACAAACGAAACATCCGGAATTTTGATCAGCCCCGGCAGAAGTTTTAGCGTGCCGTCAGGTCCAAGTGCTTTGCCAAGGTTGTGAGTCTCAAGAAAAACGTTGATCCGTGTAATAATCAGTCCGGCCAAAATCGATTCGTACCAGCCCATCGTTTTCTCCACGAGAATTCCATCCTGCAATTCGCACAACCTGCGTTCGTGGTCGTGCAAACGAATCACGTCTTCCTCGCTCGCACACCCAGGCGGCGGAACCAGGCAGATGCGACCAAGCGGGATTCCGCCCAGTCGTTCCTGCAGATCAGCCACATTCCAATTCGCTGGAACGTCCGTTTGAAGCCGAAAGACAGTCTGAATGGGAGTTGAATGACCGGTAGACATAATGGCTCTCAAAAGTTGCGCTCACGTGCTATCTCTGCACCTCCAATTATCGACCAGCCCGTTACAGATAGCAATCGTTTTCCGTTTTGATGGCAGGAGGCCAAAAGGTGTCCAGTTCGCGTTCCGATTTGACCGGGTTCACATGCGAGATCCCGGCGGGGGAACGGCGAACCGGCCATGTAGTCAGGAGCGCATTGGCGCCCGTACTCCCCGGACTCCATCGCCACAAATCAAAAAAACGATTCCAGACACCTGGCCGCTCCCACACACCTGGCCGCTCCCCAATCAACGGCCAGACGCCTTGGTCTTGAATCATCGATTCGTCCCCAAGGGCTCCGCGTGCGCGTTTCGGTGACGAACAACAAAACAACGAGTCCTGACCCCTGTGTTCGCTCTGACCCCTGTGTTCGCTCGCCATTGTTCGCATCCGCAATCAATCGTCGCTTGCAGGTTTACGTTCCAGAAACCTGACGACCGAATCAAATTCCTCAAGTACGGCTGAATTAAAATCTTCCGCTTCAAATGGCGTGTTGAGGCTGACCCATGAAAGATTCACCTCCACACGGCTTTCAAATACCACCAACTTGCCATTTTGATTGCTCGCGGTCGTGCCCTCCTTCAGTATGGAAACCGGGACCATAACACCGTCGATTTCTTTCCACTGGAAGGATTCGGTGCCATTGGGATGAAGCGCGCGGCTTCCATCTTCTTTCGTGATTTCGACCTCGTAAGTCCGTTTCAACGGCACGAGCCGTTCAGTGTCGATCATGGTTGTATAAATCACTGCTTCCGAATCACTGCCCAGTCTTTCTGCCCTATGGACAATTTCGATTTTGTCGTGATCGACTTTTTTCACACGCTCAATGTCCTCACCGCTGGAAAGTCGGGCAACGAGCACATTAAAGTTGCGAGGCGAGAGATTGGCTCCGAATTTACAAAGTCCAAGAGTCCGAAATTCGGGCAATCCATAATGCAAAAACAGGCGCGATATGTCCGCATTGCTATGGACCTCCTGGGTTTTTTGCGGGAAATCCCGAAACCGGGTTTCCCCATCGCACCGGACAAATGCCCCAATAACACGTTCCGGCTCTTTGGTGTTCGCTTCCGGCTGGCGGACGGGTATCACGACGGAAGGGGGTTCGGACTCGCGGGCATAAAGAAATCTGTTATTAGGGAAGTCAAATCGGAAGCGATGTCGGGTAATGCCTACAATCAGCATCTTTTCGCTATCGGTAACTTCGCGCCCAGTGGAATCAAGGCTTGATGTCACTGTTATCAAAATGTCACCTGTTTCCCAAGAAACACCGTTTGACAGCATCGCATTGAAGTAGGACCCGTAGGCGTATCCATCAGACTCATTCAACGGCGTCGTCTCCTTCGAGAAGCCGGAAAGAACCTCTTGGATGTTCGACATGTCCTGTGCCGTCCCCGTTAGGCAAGTTGGGAAAGAAAGCAGACAAAGGAAAACAAACTGGCGGATAATCATTGCCCTACTCCGTTATCATTTTGGATGTTGGACTGTCAAATTCGGAACGATTCAAAAAGGTCCAAACGAGTCCACGAAATCCGAACCGTTTTTTTGAATTAGGTCACGGGCATTGGACCAAATGTAGCTGCAACTTTCGTTTGCCCGCTTCGTATCCGGTGTTTCCGGATTGGCTAATTTCTGCCGATGAACTCTTACCTGCCGGATGTGAATCGAGGCACGTTTGATTTTTCTGCGATAGAGGCAATGCGGGCAACTTAATTGCCCGCATTGCGTCATTCAAGCTATCGTCATGCATCGAACACCCAAGTAGTCAGCCTTATGCGCCAATAGCAGGAAATCATGATTGTCCCGTTTGAGGTTGAATCCGCGTATGGATCTTCCGTTGTCCCTTCCCCGTCAACACCGCAACCGCCTCCAACAAACGGATCAAAGTTACTACAATCGCATGTGTACTGGGTGGAACAATAATGGGTCGAACCCGTCCCGATGTATTGTACGCCCTGACCACCCACAATCGGCACTGTGACCCAAACACTTTGGTTGGCAGTTTCACTGCCTGTTGTGTTGCCCATGCCTTCGCACAAGTAGACCCAAACGGCCGGCCAACCTTGCCTTGCCGGTTCAATTTCAGTCCAGTCGCACGATTTGCCGCTGCAGGGGTCACCCGGCCCGACAAGATCCTCACAAGTTACCTGATCAAAAATGACACATTGCCCCCGACCAGTACCCGCAAACAGCAACACCAAGAAGAGCCCGAAGAAAACTGAGATCACTCGACGGAACATAATTGCACCTTTATATGATTTGGTTGTGAGGATAGCCCTTAACGAAAAACATCAAAAACGGAAAACATCAAAACCAGTTTCCAGTTCGAACTCCTTTCCCAAATAATTGACCGTCCATTTCGCCACGCCTTCATTCTCCTCTTCAGCCTGGTCCTGTTCGAGAAAAACGTAAATCCGGAAAATTCCGCGCGCCATACGGTGGGAATTCGTTGATATATTCCAGCCATTTGCAGAAACGCTAATAACGGGTTCCGAAGCAACCGGCTGACCGGAGCCTGTCTCGGCTTCCGTTTTCTCCAAAGGCGGCATAAACCGCAATATCGCAGTGGCTTTGCTTTTCCCGTCGGAGTCCGGCCTGAATTGCAGCCGCAACGGACTTAACTGGCATGGAGCTTTTCGGCGAACCGTCAGGAAAAAACTGCTATTGCGTCCCGATTCTTCATGGATGATTCTGACTTCGCCGCCGATTGAGCCCGCATCCAGGGAAATTCCTGGAACCGTGCCCACGATCCGCGGTTTGCCGTCCGTCGCGTCGATGGAGAATACAACGTCGCGCAATGAACCGGAAGCTTCTACCTTGAGCTGTTCCGTGCGAATTGGGTCTGTCACGAGCACCGGAACCTGGATGTCGGCGAATTCAGCGTCTTCCGCAATTTCTACCAATACCAATTCGCGATCCACCATTAGGACCCCTGCCAAGCGATAGTCAAACCTGAGATTGACCACGACCCTCTTGGCCGGATCGGATTCCGAACTGTCGACCAACGAAATCGTGGACGCGGCAATTCCATTCGTTCCGGACTTGGGAGTGTGCAGCGTCATCGAAAACTTGACGCTGGACATTGGGGGAATTTCAGTGTGCTCAGCCTTCAGATTCAGGCAGTTGCAGGTCTTTTGCAACTGGTCAAATTTGAACGTGGCGTCGTACGGATTCTCCAAAGTCAACTGCACCGATACTTGTTTCCCCACCGGCAGAACCCCGAGGTCAAATTGGGCAACGTGATAAAAGGCCTGGGGATGTTTTGTCATCAATGCGGTGGCTGTCGCAACCAGTTCAGGATCAGGTTTATCCTGAAACGTGCAGAGCGAAAAAGTGACGTCCACCAAACAAGCAAGAATGGCAAAGGCAATCGCCATCGCTCTCAAACTAAGACACGGGTAAGGGCGACAGAAAATGCTCGACGCAATACGCAACCTCCAGTCAATGACCATAATCCCTCCAGACTTCAGAATGGAAACACGTAATGCCCCGAGAAAACTGACGTAACTGCTCAAAAACCCCTCGGTGACAATCCCGAGTCGCGAGAAGTATCGCGAATGCCCTCCTTTCTGGCAAACTTTTTTCGGAGCACTTCGGCTCGATACAAAGGCTCTGTGGTGCGCATTTGGCCATTACACACACACACACACACACACACACACACACACGGAATTTGGGT
>Ga0163150_10009842_pt1 | contig 10471 bp, 10 predicted proteins | sample OliLakLV19P2IB_FD_148628 | JGI IMG/M metagenome (GOLD analysis project Ga0163150, IMG submission 148628) | Freshwater microbial mat bacterial communities from Lake Vanda, McMurdo Dry Valleys, Antarctica - Oligotrophic Lake LV.19.P2.IB | ecosystem: Environmental > Aquatic > Freshwater > Lake >...
CGTCGCACTCCGCACTCTCCGCTCAGACTTCTTTTACTCCGTCTGTTGATCTCTGTATGGCAGTCGACCAAAACAAAGATCAAAGCTATTTTTTGTGGGCGGTACCTGAAACAGTACTGCGTAAAACATTGTTTCCCGTCGGTGGTCTACAAAAACCAGAAGTACGGAAACTTGCCGAGAAATTTGGCCTACCCAACTTTGACCGGCCCGACAGCCAAGGTCTCTGCTTTTTGGGCGATATTGGTTTGGACGACATGCTTGCGCGCGAGGTGCCTCAAAAACCAGGTACTGTGTTAAACGAAAAAGGGGAAGTGGTAGGTACTCACCATGGAGCCATACACTACACCGTGGGCCAGCGGCACGGTTTTGAGCTACACATTAAAACCTCTACCGAGGTGCCGCATTTTGTAGTAGGTAAAGACAGCAAGGCCAACACTATTACCGTCTCGACTGAAAGGTTTCCCATAGGTAAACAAAAAGCAGTCGTCATTCTTGAAGATACAAACTGGATAGGTGAGATAACAGAGGGTCATTGCGAAGCGCGTTTTCGATATCGTCAAAAACTTATTCCTACCGAGCTTATAAAAGAGGGCGGTGAGTGGCGGGTGGTGCTTAAAGAGCCGCATTTTGTGCCAGACGGGCAGTCGCTCGTTCTCTATCGTGGGGACCGGTGCCTTGGCGGAGGAGTTATAGCAGGCAGTAGCCTGATATAGCCGTCGCTCGTTCGGAAATCAACAAGTTTATTTCTCTCGCCTCACTAGGCTATTGCCAGTGCTACACTGGAGTAATGTTAATTGCAAAAGCTGATGGCACGACGGAGGCATTTGATCCTAAAAAATTAGTAGCATCGCTACGGCGCGCTGGCGCAAAGGAGAGCGTTGCAGAGCAGGTAGCACACGATCTTGAGAAGGAGATGTGGGAAGGGATCTCTACGCAAGAGATTTATTCGAGGGCGTTTGCCATGCTGCGCGAAGCGCGGCATGAAGTAGCCGCGCGCTACAGTCTTAAGCGCGCTCTGTTAGAGTTTGGCCCGTCGGGCTTTCCCTTTGAGGATTATATTGGCGAACTATTTCGCGCAGAAGGTAAAGAAGCCCGGGTTCGCCAGATAATTAAAGGCAAGTGTGTTGAGCACGAAGTGGATGTGGTTATCGACGGCCCCGGAGAAAAAGTTTTTGTAGAAGCAAAATTCCACAACGCGGCAGGTTTTAAAAGCGATCTAAAGGTGGTCCTGTATGTACAGGCGCGCATCGACGATATCGGCCAAGGCCGCGGCTTGGTGGTCACCAATACCAAGTTTACCGACCGAGCCATTGAGTACTCATCCTGCAAGGGTTTAGAGCTCCTCGCTTGGGATTATCCCCAAGGCAAAACTCTGCAGGATCGCATAGAGGCAGTAGGCCTTTACCCGGTAACAGCCCTTACCTCGCTCTCAAGGTCTGAAAAAATGGCCTTATTGAGCCAGCGTGTGGTGCTCTGTAATGACCTTGCCGACAAAGGCGACGTCTTAAAGCGCGCCGGCGTGTCAGGAAACAAGGCCGACACGGTTCTACAGGAGGTCGGTGCGTTGTGCGTCCCCGGTAAAGCAGTATGATACACCTATGGTCTATTAACAGTTTTATTCAGGACGTATGGCAGATAATAATCCGCAATCAGGAGGTAATCAGCAGGGCAGTACTAACAATAAACCAGCAGGACTTTCGTGGTCGCAACCACCGCGTCCTTCAACTTCGCCGCTTTTAGGTGCCAGCACCTCTAAGTTTTCTTCTTCGGCATCTACGCCGAAAACCACGGTAGCAAAAACAGTTCCAACCGATAACACAAACAACAGGGGAAGACTTTTTACCCTGTTTCTTTCGGGTGCAGTAGTGGGGGCGGTACTAACGTGGGGCTACTACACGCTTAACCCGCAAGAAGAGGTTGCTCAAAATACAGATACGTCTACGGGTGAGAATACGGGCAGTACTGGAACTACCGGCACCACTCCTAAACCAAGCGGTTCTACGGGCACGACGCCAACACCTACCATGGGTAGTACGGGCGGAGTTGTACTTGCAACAACGCAATCAGCAGGTCTTAAGGTAGATATTACGAGTGCTCCGGTTTCTGCGCCAACATGGGTAGTGGTGTACGAAGTTGTTAACGGCCAGCGCGGCAATGCGCTTGGTGCCGGTTACTTTACTTCAACCACAGGAGCTCGCAGCATCAACTTGCTCCGCCCCACAGTTGCAGGTCAAAAATATTGGATAGGTAAGCGTGTAGACAACGGCGACAAAGACTTTACGTCGGCCGACCAGGCAGTGCTTAATGCCGCTGGACAGCCTCTCTATGTAGAGTTTACGGCCCGCTAACAGATAAAATAGAGTAAAAATGGTACGATAGTTCGGTGAGTCTCTTCTATAAACCAAATCGTAAACCCGACTGGAATTATGGCGGGCCTAAATGGAGGCTTTCGAGGTCAAAAATTGACCTGTTTGTCAGTTGTCCGCGGTGCTTCTATGTCGACAATAAGCTTGGCGTGGCACGGCCGCCCGGGTTTCCCTTTAACCTCAACAGTGCAGTAGACGCACTACTTAAAAAAGAGTTCGACATCCATCGCGCAGAAGGTTCCGCGCATCCTTTAATGCAGGCATACGGGCTAGACGCAAAGCCGTTCTCGCATCCAAAGATAGATGTGTGGCGCGAGAACTTTAAAGGCGTTGAATGCAAGCATGGGGCAACGGGCTTTACTGTCTCGGGCGCGGTAGACGACATCTGGGTTGACCCGAAAGGCGAGCTCATGGTCGTTGACTATAAATCGACCAGTAAAGACGAAAAGATAGAAGCACTCGACAAAGACTGGCACGACGGCTACAAGCGCCAGATGGAGATCTATCAGTGGCTGCTACGCCAAAGCGGCTTTACGGTCTCGGATACGGGTTACTTTGTGTATGCCAATGCATCTAAAGACAGGGAGGCGTTCGACGGCAAGCTGGAGTTTGAGATAACACTCGTGCCATACACCGGCAATGCTAGCTGGATAGAAGGAACTTTGGGCGATATTAAATTGTGCCTTGATGCGGGTGTGGTGCCTGAAAAGGGCGCCGATTGCGACTACTGCACGTACCGTGAGGCGGCCGGAGCAGTGCTTCAACAGGCCCGTCAGGTAACGCCTTCTCCTGCTGTAAAGCCCGCAACACCGCTTGGAAAAAAGCTTGCCAAAACAAATAACAATGAAAACTCACAAACAGCCCAGCTTTTCTAAAAAGGTCTATGAGGTGGTGCGCAACATCCCACGCGGCAAGGTGTTGACCTATGCAGAAGTTGCTGCAAAAGCGGGGAAGCCTAAGGCCTCGCGCGCGGTAGGCTATTGGATGTCTAAAAATTACGATACAAACATCCCGTGCCATCGCGTTGTTAGGAGTGACGGTAAAATTGGCGACTACAACCGCGGCGGGCCTAAGAAAAAATTCGAACTGCTCTTGAAAGAAGGCTATAGGCCTTAACTCCCATGAACGTCAAAATTCATCCGTCTTGGCACGAACGTTTGAAGGAGGAGTTTGAAAAGCCTTATTTTACCGAGCTCACAGCGTTTGTAAAAAAAGAATATCAAGGCGAAACCGTATATCCACCGCCTAAGTATATTTTCCGCGCGTTCGACTTAACACCGTTCGATGAGGTGAGAGTAGTGATACTGGGTCAAGACCCCTATCATGGGCCGCGTCAGGCAAACGGCCTCTGTTTTGCGGTAGAAGAGGGGGTACTGTTGCCACCCAGCTTGCAGAATATTTTTAAAGAAATCGAGGCAGAGTTTGGAGAAAAATTGAAAAGCAGAAGCGGAGACTTAAGCCGCTGGGCCAAGCAGGGCGTACTGCTTTTAAATGCCACTCTTACAGTACGTAGCGCTCTGGCCGGCTCGCATCAAAAAAAGGGTTGGGAGCAGTTTACCGACGCTGCCATACAAGCGCTTTCAGAGGAGCGGGAAGGCTTGGTGTTTATTTTGTGGGGCAACTATGCACGGCAAAAAGGCGCGCATATTGACCGCTCTAAACACTGCGTACTCGAGTCGCCGCATCCATCACCCTTCTCTGCCTATAACGGATTTTTTGGCAACGGGCACTTTAAAAAAACGAACGAGTATTTAGAAGCCCGCAGTAAGGAGCCGATTGTTTGGCTTTAAAAAAGAATGAGAACTTAGTCCAAGGGTCAGACCCCTCAGGGAGCTAAAAAGTATGTCATAGTATTGACATATGGCTCGTCAGCTTCGTATTGATGTTGGAGCGTACATATACCATGTCATCAACCGCTCCAATGGAAGATCAAAAATCTTTCATTCCAATACTGACTATCAAGACTTCGAATATCTTCTCAACGAGGTAAAAGAAACATACGATATGCGCATTCTTGCCTATGTAATTATGCCGAATCACTGGCATATGCTTTTGTTTCCGAAAAAAGATGGAGATCTTTCAAAATCTTTACAATGGCTCGGCACTTCTCATGCAAGGCGTCACCATACCCGTAAAGGGACAATTGGTGGCGGTCACCTGTATCAAGGTCGGTACAAATCGTTTCTGGTGGAAGAAGATCGCCATTTATTAACCGTGTTAAAATATATTGAGCGTAACCCAGTGCGGGCCAGACTTGCATCCAAAGCAGAATCCTGGCGATGGGGCAGCGCCTACCGCCGTATCCATGGGAGTCTCGAGCAGCGTGCTCTCCTTGCAGAAATGCCGGTAGACATGCCAACCTCCTACCGTACGTGGATCAACACCCCAGAGCCTTCCGAAGATCTAGAGGCTATCCGCTATGCAATCGCCAAGAATGAACCTTACGGAGCCGTTACAGTAAAAGATATTTAACCACACCTTATTTATTATATTGGTGTCAGACCCCCCAATTTCCACAATTTCCCAGTAAAATAGTTCTCGCAGGAGTACTGGTAATTGGTTTGCCAGTCATTGTTGATTGAGAATTGCTACCAAATGTGCGCCCGTGCTTTTTGCTCGCGGTAGAGTTTGTCGCCTTTTTTAACGCCATACGCCTCATAAAACGGTGTAAAGTGGGCAAGAGGTCCGTTGATGCGGCACTCGGGCGGAGAATGCGGGTCGGTTAGTGTCCGTGTTTTTATTGCTTCCGGCCTATTTAATTCTTGTTCTGCCTGAGCAAAACCTAGGAAGAAGCGCTGTTCCGGTGTAAGGCCAGCTATATCTTTGCGGCCGGTTTTCTTTAAATGCCGTTGATACGCCTCGTAGCCGATTACTAAGCCGCCTAGGTCGGCAATATTTTCGCCTAACGTAAGACCGCCGTTTACATGCACTCCGTCTGCAACCGTAAATGAATCATATTGTTTAACAACCACTCTGCCTTTTTGTTCAAATTTCTTTTTGTCGGCAGAGGTCCACCACATTTTTAAGTTACCTTTCTCGTCGAACTTGGCACCCTGGTCGTCGAAGCCGTGAGTAATTTCGTGGCCAATAACTGCGCCGATGCCGCCATAGTTAAAGGCATCGTCGGCCTCAAAGTTAAAGAACGGCGGCTGGAGTATCGCCGCAGGAAAGACAATCTCGTTCATCGTAGGGTGGAAGTAGGCGTTGACTGTCTGCGGATACATAAACCACTCATCGCGGTCTATACCCTTGCGTACAAGCTTTTTCATCTCGCGGAGGCGCTCATACTCGGTAACGCGTAGTATGTTGCCAAAATAGTCTTCCGGTTTAATAACGAGGCCTTTGTAGCCCTTCCACACTCGAGGGTAGCCAATTTTGCGCTGCATGGTTTTAAGCTTGGCGAGCGCCTTCTTTTTGGTTGGTGCGCTCATCCAGTCTAAATTTTTGATGCGCTCGGCATATACCACAAACAGGTCGCTCACGAGCGTATCCATTTTGCGCTTTTTAGCCTGGTCAAAGTATTTGCTAACGTAGACCTTGCCCAGAGCTTCGCCGAGCGAGCCGTTAACAACGCCAAGTGTACGGCGCCACAAAGGCTTCATCTTTTTATTGCCGGAGAGCACCTGCGAAAATTTAAAGTTAGCTTTTACGAAGTCCTCTGACAAAAAGCCTGAAGCATCGTCTGCGAGATGCCACTCCAAATACACCTTCCACTCCTCAAGCGGTAAGGTCGTAAGCAGTTTGCCGGCTGCTTTAAGAAACTCCGGCTGCATGGCGATAACGTAGGGTACGTTAGGGATCCCCGCACCTTTAAAATGCGCCCGCCAAGCAACTTGAGGCACTTGTTTTTGGAGTTCTGCAAGTGTGCGCTTGTTGTAGATCTTGTCCGCGTCGCGCGCCATGACCTTGTCCATCGAAGCTTTGGCAAGAAGTGTTTCCACCTTCATCACGGTTTCCGTTTTTTTGAACGATTCTGTAACGCTATAACCAAGCAGGCGGAAGATACAGATAATGTGATCCACGTATGCCTTGCGCACGCGCACAAACTCCCCGTCATCTTTAAGATAGTAATCGCGGTCGGGGAGGCCAATACCGCTTTGATATATATGGAGCGCGTAGCGGGAGCTGTTTTTAGAATCCTGGTCGATAATCGTACCCCACGGTACCGCAATACCAAGTTTATGAAAGCGGGCAATAAGAGTTAGAAGTTCTTTGGTGTTTGAAACTGCGGTAATCTCCTTGCGATACTGCTCGAGCGGTTTAACTCCATGCTTGTTGCGAGTTGCCATGTCCATACCAGAGCGGTAGAGGTCGCCAACCAACTGCTCTTCAGTACCGTTTTTTGAACGCTTTTTTAGCAGCTCATCAACAATGTTCTTTAAATTATGCTCTGCTTCGTAGCGCAGAATAATAAAACTGCCCCAGCGGCTTTCGTCGGCCGGGATTCTGTTCTTTTTAAGCCAGCCGCCATTTGCATACAAATAAAAATCATCCTGCGGGCGAACTGTCTTATTGATGTTTTTAATATCAAACCCTTTTAACGCGCCGCTTGTTTTCATAGATGTATACACCCTACAGGATTTTCATATCTGGCGCTAGAAAATGTGGGGTGTATTATGCCCGCAGGCAGATCAAAACAGTGAGGTAGGCAATGAGGGTCCAGCAGGCGTGCCGTCTCGCGTTTGGTGACGACGAAGCGGAAGATTTGGGATTTCTAAGAAGGATCCGTGACCTCTTAAAAGGTAGGGGCATTGATTCTTCAACAGCAGAAGCCAAAAGAGTTGCTGAAAATTGTATCGAGGTGCGCGGCAACGAGTCTTCCAAGTATGTGTATGTGTTCCGAGACGGAAGATTGTTGCATGTGAGTGACAATCCTCCAAGAAAACGAAAGGTGGCTCACGGTCCAGTGTCTCGGAGCCCGAACGACTATGGCTAGGGCCGCGCAGAATATCGCGCGGCCTTTTCTTTTTGGCTAAAAAACGCTACTTTTAGTGCAATGACCTTAAATGAGGTGCGGTCTAAATATCTAGAGTTTTTTAAGGCCCAAGGCCACACGGTAATTCCGAGCTCAAGTTTAGTACCCGAGAATGACCCGACAACCTTGTTTACGGGTTCTGGCATGCAGCCGCTGGTGCCGTACCTGCTTGGTAAAAATCATCCGGCAGGTTCACGACTGGTAGACAGCCAGAAGTGCTTCCGTTCAATGGATATAGAAGAAGTGGGAGACAACCGTCACACGACTTTCTTTGAGATGCTCGGCAATTGGTCCTTGGGTGATTATTTTAAAAAAGAACAGCTCCCGTGGTTTTTTGAATTTTTAACTAAAGAAATTGGTATACCTACAGAAAGGCTTTGGGTTAGCTGTTTCGAAGGCGACGCAAAAAATAATATCCCTAAAGATACAGAGTCGGCAGAGATCTGGGCGAGCCTCGGTATTCCTAAGGAGCGCATATTTTTTTACGGCAGCAAAAACTGGTGGAGCAGAGCAGGAGCGCCAGAAAACATGCCCGCTGGTGAGCCAGGTGGCCCAGATAGCGAAGTTTTTTATGAGTTTACGGATATTACGCATGACCCGGCCTTTGGTGCAGAGTGCCACCCTAACTGCGACTGCGGGCGTTTCCTCGAGATCGGCAACTCGGTGTTTATGCAGTACATAAAACAGCCGGATGGCTCATTTGCCATGCTGCCTAAACAAAATGTGGACTTTGGGGGCGGTTTAGAGCGTATTGCGGCAGTGTCTGAAAACAAAGATGACATATTTTTGGTTGCACACAAAACTATTCTTGAGATTCTCTCACAAGCGAGCGGTAAAAATTATGAAAGCGACAAGCGTTCGTTTAGGGTAGTGGCCGACCATATAAAAGCCGCGGTATTTTTAATTGCCGACGGCGCAAAACCGGGGAATGTCGAGCGAGGCTACCTGGTGCGCCGGCTTATCCGCCGCGCAGTCCGATTTTCTGACAAGCTTGGGTGTCCTTCTGGCACGCTCTCAAAAATCGTTGAAGCGGTGGTGTTTGATTATGGAAGTGCGTACCCGGAAGTAAAAAATTCTGCTATCGGTACAGAAATTACTGCAGAAGAAGAGCGTTTTCGCACAACGCTCCAGCGCGGCATGCGCGAGCTTGAGCGCTTTACTCAGGGCGGGAGCATCTCTGCTGAAGATGCCTTTCAACTTGTAACCACCTACGGCTTCCCCTTAGAACTTATTTTAGAAGAGGCGGGAGAGAAAGGCATTAAACAAATAGACATAGAAGGTTTTAAAGAGCTGCTTAAGCAACATCAAGACCTTTCCCGTGCTGGCAGCGAGCAAAAGTTTAAAGGGGGCCTAGCCGATACGTCAGAAAAGACTACCCGGCTCCACACAGCTCACCACTTACTCCTTAAGGCGCTACAGCAGGTTTTGGGGCCAGAGGTACACCAACGCGGCAGTAACATTACCCAAGAGCGTTTACGTATAGACTTTAGCTGGGGAGCAAAAATGACTGATGAACAGAAAAAGAAAGTAGAAGAAATTGTAAACAAAAAAATTAAAGAAGACATACCAGTGGTGCGTACCGAAATGGCAAAAGAAGATGCTGAAAAGCTCGGCGCAGAACATGAGTTTGGTGCTAAATATCCAGATCGGGTTTCAGTATATTCTATAGGAACTCTTGATGACGCATTTTCTATAGAATTCTGTGGCGGGCCGCATGTTGAGCATACGGGGGACATTTCAAAGTCCGGCATCTTTAAAATCCAAAAAGAAGAAGCGGTTGCACAAGGAGTTCGTAGAATTAAAGCAGTATTGACAGAAAACTAAAAAGTGGGAGTATTGGCGCCTCGCGCGCCCGGGCCTTTTTATTTTCGTTGTATACTTTTTATATGTCAGCGTTCTTTAAGCGGAATAAAGAAGAGGGAAATACCGTGCTCCTCCTCGATGTCGAGAACGGCAGTGTCGGTTCTGCACTTGTAAGACTTTCTCCGCACGATGCGCCAAAGCTTTTTGGTGAGACTCGAGTGCAGATTCCACTTCTTAAAACACATGCGCCTGGCTCAATCTCAAGAGAAATAGAGCAGGCAACCCGCAGTGCTCTTGACCATGTTGCACAAGTAGCCGCCCGTGTGAGGGTGCATTCATCGGAGCCTATGGGCACTATTTCGCACACCGCAGTGTTTATGTCGCCACCCTGGGCAACTCTTAATTTGGGCTACGACACAGTACCGCATCCTATGACCCAGAGTATTTATAATTCGCTTGTCACCTTACTTGGCCCAGCGGTACCAACTTCATTCCATCCATTTGCCACTGCAACAGCACACATGGTCCCCTCAATATTTCCACACGAAGAGCGTTACCTGCTTTGTGTCGTAAGTGGAGAAGTGATGGAGATAGTGGCGCTGGAGCGCTCGGCATGGGACAGCCAAGTGCTTGGCCACGCAACGCTTCCCTTTGGACGCAACTCAATTATGCGTACGCTCTCTGCACACGGCGGTTTTAGTTCTGGCGAAGCAGAGTCGGCTCTTAAACTTGCCCAGCATGGACACACGGCGCCAATGCACGAGCCCTTAACATCGCTCGCTGCTCACATTGGGGAAGAGTTTGACGAAGTGGCTCGCGAGCTGGCAAGCGGCGGGACATTGCGCTCGGTTTTTGTGGTAGCCCACGAGCCGGTAGGCGAGTGGTTTGCCCGTTCGCTCGCAGAGCACGCATCCTTAGAGACATTACTTCCAGAGGGAGGCACGGTACGCGCGGTGCGCGGGAGTCACATTTCGCCCTTTATTGCCGTACACGCGCATAAGCCCGATATTGCGCTTTTGCTCGAGGCTCTGTTTATAGATGCGCGGCTACCCAAGGCACGGGTCGCGGCAATTAGTTAATTTTGCTATATAATCCTTTATATGCGTGACATGGTTCCCCGCGACGATCGTTCGATACGTAATATTCCCGTACCTGCAACCCACCATAAGCGGGCCGAGCAGGTGTATGAAGACGAACAGCTTCCGCCCGCACCTCGGCAACAAGATGAATATCGCCAGCCACCGCGCCCTAAGCGCAAAGGAGGCCGGCGCTTGCTGATATTAGGAATAATCATCGTTATTATCTGTGCGATCGGAGGCCTACTTCT
>Ga0163150_10009844_pt1 | contig 10468 bp, 10 predicted proteins | sample OliLakLV19P2IB_FD_148628 | JGI IMG/M metagenome (GOLD analysis project Ga0163150, IMG submission 148628) | Freshwater microbial mat bacterial communities from Lake Vanda, McMurdo Dry Valleys, Antarctica - Oligotrophic Lake LV.19.P2.IB | ecosystem: Environmental > Aquatic > Freshwater > Lake >...
CCTTTTTTTCTTCCTCATGTCGCTTTACCAGATTTCTATAATCAGCAACAGATCTTTTTAGCTGATCTGAAAGTTCCTCGACATTTTGTAAAAGTACTTGCTCTTGTGTTGCCGCGGCTTGAGTCTCTTCAACTTCTTCTTGTTGATCTTCATCAACTTCTTTTTTCTCTAAAATCTCTTCGCTTCTTATAGTTTTTGTATCATCTTTCATTATTTTAATTTAAACTCTCCCTTTGAGTACTCTGGGCAAGCAATTTTCAATTTCTTTTCTACCATTCTACAACTTCTTCTATCAAGTCCCCGTAATACCGTACGACGGGCAAAATCATTTCGTAAGGCAATCTATTTGGGCCAACGATGCCTATCATACCATGCTGCTCGGCTCGAGTGTGAAATCGGGAAAAAACAAAGCTATATGGTCTTAGTAATTCAACTCCTAATTCATCTCCAAAGCATACTCCGCAATCATTCTCAATTTTATTCATGACAGTATCAAAGTATGTAACTTCATCCAAAATATTGAGTAAGTTGCGTGTCACATCAATGTCATAAAATTCAGGCATTTCCAAAATATTTGAATATCCTGAAAAATATACTTCTCCAAGTTCTGTTGTCGTAACAGCCAATGTTCCTGTTTTTTGTGCAAGACTCCGAGTAACTGCTCTCAAAAAATGGTCCCGCTTATTGCGATAATCCCAAACCTTTTCTTTGGCTTCAACTTCCTCTGCAACAGACATTTGCTTTTCTCGCATCAACTCATCAACATAAAATTTTAAGGCGCGACTTGTCGGAACTCGACCTGAAGATGTGTGAGATTTCACCAGATATCCCAACTTCTCCATGTCAGACATTTCATTACGAATCGTTGCAGGCGAAACACCCAAGTCATACTTTTTTTCAAGTACCTCAGAGCCAACAGGTTCAGCCGTGTCTATGTAATCACGGATTATGTGCTTTAGTATAGTTACTTGCCTCGGTGTTAAATCGTGCATACTAATAAAATTTTTAATTTTCAGTTTATAATTTTTAATGAATTTTCAATGTGTTAATTTTTAGTATTTAAACATTTATTGAAAATTGCCTGCCCCGAGATCTGCTGAGGGGTAAATTTTAAATTGAAAATTACAATATAATTACTCCCATACTCACCATATAAAAAGTAATGATAAGACAGTATTTTTATACCAATAACACAGGATTAGCAAAATGATAGCACGACTGCTAATATTTGTCAAGTATTCTTTATTCTGATACTCTTGAGTTCATATGCAAAAAAAACTTTTGTATGGTTTGGGTATAGGAGGCGTTCTGAGCAGTGTTTTAAGTGGAGCATTCATATATTTTCAAAGCCCTTTTACATTCTTGAAAGTTCTTGGATTTTCAGCAAGTCCAATAATACTTTTTTTTCTCCTTGTAAGTATTGCAACGTTTTGCTTTGGAAGTATTATAGGCAAGAATATGCGCCGAGGAGCTTTGATATCACTTGTCGTGACTGCATTTTTAGTGATGAGATATTTTGGATTCCGCAATTTTTTTCATATAATTTTACTCACGAGTATCGTTGTACTGTTTGAGCTCGCATTTTTTAGAACAAAATCCGACCAGAAACCCTTGGAAGCTACCCCTAAAACTTGAGTTTGAAATCCTTCCCTGATACAATCAAACTCTCATGAGCAAATTTTATGTGACAACCGCAATCCCTTATGTGAATGGCAAGCCACATATTGGCCATGCTCTGGAGTATTTTCAGGCTGATACTGTTCGGGCCTATCATGAACTGCTTGGTGATAAAACTCTTTTATTATCTGGTGCAGATGAAAATGCCTTAAAAAACGTACAGGCAGCCGAAAAAGAAGGAGTTCCAGTACAGGAATTTTTAGACAAAAGTTCTGAAGTATGGAGAAAAGCATACGAAAAACTCGGAGTTCATCTTGATGTTTTTCAAAGAGGTTCAGATACAGAAAAACACTGGCCCGGAGTTCAAAAATTATGGGCATTGTGTGAGAAGAATGGTGATATTTACAAAAAATCATACAGTGGACTCTATTGTGTAGGATGTGAGAGCTTTAAAGTTGAAAAAGAATTAGTGAACAGCTTATGCCCCGAACATCAGAAAAAACCAGAAGTTGTACAAGAAGAAAATTACTTCTTTAAACTCTCCAAGTATCAAGAAGAACTTATTACGTTAATCGATTCCAATGAATTACATATTATCCCTGATAACAAAAAACAAGAAGCTCTCTCATTTATAAAAGCTGGACTTGAGGATTTTAGTATTTCACGATCAAAAGAACGTGCAAAAGGAGTAGGAGTGCCTATTCCAAATGATCCCGAACAAGTAATGTATGTCTGGTTTGATGCGCTTAACATCTATATGACCGGTGTAGGATTTGGCATAAATGAGGAAAAATGGAAAACATGGTGGCCGGCTGATCTACATATTATCGGCAAGGATATTAACCGATTTCACACAGTATATTGGCCTGCAATGTTACTCGCAGCAAATCTTCCTTTACCAAAAAGTATACTAATTCATGGGTTTATTTATGTAAAAGGAGAAAAGATGAGTAAAAGTGTTGGCAATGTCGTTGACCCATTTGAACTTGCTCAAAAGTATGGTATCGAGCCTTTACGATATTACTTACTCTCACAAGTACCAAGAGACAGTGATGCGGATTTTACCTTTGAAAGATTCATAGAAGTATACAATTCGGATTTAGCAAATGGACTAGGAAATTTAGTCGCCCGAGTTGCAAAGCTTTGTGAAAAAATAGGTTTGAAAAACACCCAAACACCTTCTACTTTGACACCTGACGTTGAAAAACTTTTGTCAGAATATAAATTTAATGAAGCATTAGCACAAATTTGGAAGCAAATTACTACAGCAGATAGATATGTGAACGAAACAAAACCTTGGACACTTGAAGAGAAAGAACTTGAGCAAGTACTTACCAAACTCGTAACCGACATCAAAATTATTGCCTACAACCTCACGCCATTTTTACCTGATACATCTAAAAAGATTTTGAAACAACTGAGCGGGAATATAATAAGTTCTCCATCCCTCTTTCCCAGACTTCAAACTCAGTCGTAAAATATCAAAAGGGTTATAAAAGCGGCCTTATATACCAAAAAAGCCTCCCCTGCCAGTGAGACTTTTTTGTATGTTTGCGCATCGTGCGCCGGACATTTATTTCTGTATTAATAGTATTCCTCAAAAGTGAGACGTCAACAAGAGAATGGTAAGAAATAAGAAAGAGCATGTTCAGGATCATCATAAATCGTATTTTCATTGGTCATTTGAGGCAATTTTGGTATACTATACTTTCTATGAAGCGATTTTTTCTGATAACTCTTATAACAGCGCTCGTTTTAGCGGCAATATTTTTTATATTTACGTTAGTTAAAGGCCAGACTAAAGGGAAAGGCGCACTGCAAATTACTGCTAATGTCAAAAGTACCGTGACACTTGATGGAGTAAGTATTGGCTCAACGCCGCTTTGTAAATGCAAAGAAGATGATACACTGAAAGAAGGAGAGTATCTGGTGGGTATAACTCCCGAAGACCGTAATTTTGATTCATACACTATAAAAGTAAAAGTCGTCCGAGAAGTTTTGACAGCGGTTGACCGGACATTTTTACCTGGCTCACTTGCAAGTGCGTCAGTTCTTACCTTGGAAAAATCTGAGACCGAGGAACCACAGCTTCTCGTGAGTTCTCTTCCTGATGGTGCAATTGTAACTATTGATGGTAATCCCGAAGGCGTTACGCCATATCACGCAAAAAGAATTACTGCTTCAGAACATGAAATTGAAATTCAAAAAAAAGGCTACAATAAAAAAACACTGCGTGTAAGAACTGTTGCGCAATACAAATTACTTGCAAACGTCATTCTAGGTACCGCATCACAATCAACTGAAACACTCATACAACCAACTCCAAGCACTGTCGTTGCACCCACAACCACTGTCGCACCACTAACCCCTTCACCTTCTGCAAAAATAACAATAACGCCTAGCCCTACACTTTCCCAAAAAGTAACGCCAATTGTTACCTTGAAAGGACAAGTAGTCACAATCAAAGAAACTCCAACAGGATTTTTGAGAGTTCGCTCGGGACCTGGAACCTCGTTTGAAGAGGTTGGCAGGACTAATCCTGGAGACGTATTCAAATACCTGACCGAGCAAAATGGATGGTATCAAGTAGAGCTTGCAGATAAAACAAAAGGATGGGTTTCAGGAACGTATGCCACGAAATCAACCAACTAACCTCCGATCACATAAATTATAAATACGACCAAAAAGCCCCAAATAATAACTGATGCAAGAAGTTGGCGGTCAGCAAGTATTACTTTCTCAGGAGATTCACCTTCGTTTTTCTCATAAATATCTTGCATGTACCGCATCAATCCATAAATGACGGGTAAAATCGTTATCATAAGCCACTTTCTCTGCAAATAATACGGCAGAAAATCCGGCAACAAAAGACTAATTTGAATTTTTATACCAGCAGGATCCTCCAAAAAAGTAAAGAACGAATAAAAAATAAATGTACAAGTTGCAAACATTGTAGAAAATGCATTAAGCAAATTCTCAGAATAGTGTGAAAGGCTGCTACGTATCGCTTGAATTTTTTTGGCATCATATCCTTGAAGAAGGGTAAGCTCTGACCTTCTTTTTGCAACCGCGAGAAAAAGAGAAAGAGATACCGTTGTCAAAAGCAGCCATGCAGATATATGATACCCGGTAATAACCTCTCCCGCCAAAACACGTAAGATATATCCAAGTGCAATTACCAAGATATCAAAAATTGCGATGCTCTTTAAAAAATACGAGTATGTAATTTGCAGAATAATATAGAAAACTGCTATGAGGAAAAATAGTTCTTCAATACTTGCAGCAAGAACAAGTGAGGTCGTCACAAGAACAATAAATAGTATAACTGCTTGAAGAACTGAGACTTTACCTGATGCAATTGGACGTCCTTTTTTGAAGGGATGGAGTCTATCTTTTTCTACATCTTTAAGATCATTGATGATATATGCTGAGGAGGCAAGTAAACAAAATGCGATAAATCCAAGCGTTACATCGATGAGATGATTTGCATCAAAAAGCTGTCCTCCAAAAATTATTGCTGCAAAGAGAAAAATATTTTTAACCCATTGACGGGGACGTAATAATTTCAGTATTTGATAGAGTTGATCAAACATTTTTTTCTCTTTTTCCTAAAAACCGCAAAAATAAAATAACGCCGCTAACAATTATTATAACTGATATTATCGCAAATAGCTTGCCGCGACTCGATAACTGGAGTGACAATATCCCAAGCGCAAGTGACACTCCCCAGTACAGTATTGCAATAGCGCGTTGACTAAAACCTACTTGCAAAAGAAGATGATGCAAGTGTCCTCGGTCATGCCAAAAAGGTGACCTCTTCGCAAGAAGTCGCCTTGCAATCGTAAAAAGCGCATCGGCCATGGGTACACCCATGACAAGTATTGCCGTTGCAAGCTTGACTCCTGAAAGTATAGAAAGTATTCCTATCAAAAATCCCAAAACCGTACAACTATATCCAGGGAAAATACGTGCAGGATTGAAGTTGTAGGGTAAAAATCCAAGTGCCGCTCCCGCTACTATAAAAGCCATTTGAGAGGCTTGAATACTTGATCCCGTAAGTTCTGGAAACCTCAAAGATGCAATACCAATAATTATTGCAGCAACCCCCGCAATACCGGGCATTTGCCCATCGACTCCTTTACTCCAGTTCAACATATTCATAACCCATACAATCCAAATAATTGCCAAAATGTGAGGTATATAGATTGCAAAATACTGAATGTATATAGGAAGCCCTAAATTATTAAAATCCAGTATCCCTCCAAGCGGATTGGTAACAAAAGGAATTCGCACACCAGCTGCCACAACAAGTGTTGCTGACAAGATATTGAGCATAAAGCGAATGTATGGAGACAAGTCATACTTATCGTCAACCAACCCCACTCCAGTCACAATAACACAAGCAAAAAGAATCATTATGTAGACCGTATCAAGGGGCCAGAAAAAATAAATACTTGCAGCAAGAATTGCCAAAAGTATAGGAAGTCCTCCGGCACGCGGAATCGGCTTGGTATGAATAATTGCAGGATGCTTGTGAGTCTTTGGATCATCCTCAAGTCCATACCGTTTTGCAAATTTTATTCCAAAAGGAGTCAAAATAAGTGCGAGGGCGAGTGATACAAGAAAAGGCAATAGTATATATTCTATGGACATATTAAAATACCAAAAATATTATTTGCACAAATGCCAAGAATCCAAATACAATAAAAAGCAATGCATTAACCGATAAAATACGGGACAACAGCATATAGTTGTTATGGACGCGCAAACTTACCAAAATGTTTATAACAATAATGGCAATAAAAAGAAGCGGAAATGCGAGTATAAAATGTGAAGGCGCAAGACGCCCCTCTCCCCAAGGCATACTATTGTAAAAAGGAATGAGGGGTGGAAGCTTGGTATAAAATACTGCGATTATTGCTGATGATATACCAGTAAGGAGTAGTGATGCAAAAAATGACACCTTAATAATTTTATCGCTAAAGACGATTTTAGGGTTTGCGCTCATAGAGTGTAGCGTTATCTATTGTATACTTTTGCTCATAAAAGTCTAACATCTCAAAAATCTCCTCTTTTTCACTTGTAACAATTATATACTCAGGCTTTTTCGTATCAATCATGCGCTTTGTCTCAACAATTCTTTCAGGAAACGGCCAGATATGATAAGCGGTGACAAAACGTCCAGGAGGCACGTGATTGGCAAGTGCATAAATTTGAGCACTATCACTCCATAAAAAAACTGACCGATCAGTCTTGTCCAAACTACGAATAAAATTCGCGAGTTTATAGTCTCGTGGCGTATTACCATCAAAGAATGCCTGATATGAATTGGTATCCTTTTGTCCACTCACATACTCGAGATAGTTTTTGTAGTACGCACGATTTTTCTCATATGGTATAAAAATAGTCATAATAAAATACCAAATGGCATACAAAAGTCCTATATTGAAAAAAAATGTTTTACGATTAGAAAGCGCATACCCTAAAAGAAGCGAGAATGAAGGCAAAAGAACAAGCAAGTAATGGTTATAGGGTCTATGGGAAAAAAGTGCACTATAGAGACTAAACGCAAGCCATACGTATATAATAATTGCTTCCCGAGAAATTTTTTTTCTGAGTATAAAAATTACAACAAGAGCACCAATAAGTCCCATCGTTTTGATAAGTATTAATCCTTGAGGAATTATAAAATGATTACCAAACTCTACATACTCAACATTTTGAATATACGCACTTTGTAAAAATTCAGGAAATGCACCCACGCTGAGAAAAAAAAACGATACCCCGATAAATGGAACAAGAAAACCAAACAGTATTTTCAAAAAAGTACCTTTTCGCTCATGTAACGTTGTAGTGATGCTATCACTCTTTGTTGAAAAAATCAGAAAAAGTATAAAAACAAGTGCCGCAAAATCAAATACTGCAACACTTTTTAGTAAAAATGCGATTCCCAAAAGAAAACCTGCATATACGTACCGAGTTTTAGAACTATTTTTAGAACCCAGGACAAGAAAAAATGCAGTTATAACAGGCAGCAGCATAAAGTTTTCAGCATTTGCAATTGTGCCTTCAATATACGGAGTTGCAAAGATGAGTGCAAAAAAACTTGTACTTATTGCACGAGAAATGTGTGACGCAAATAACCTGGATGAAAAAAGGTAAAAGACTATAACTGAGAGAAGTCCAGCCGCAAGTGATAAAAATTTTGGAACAAAGAGACTATATGGCCAAATCGCATAAACAAGATACAAAAGCGGAGGCTTGTTATCCCACACATCACGGTATAGAAGTGATCCTTGGGAGATTGCAAATCCTAACGTGCGATATATCCCCTCATCTCCATACCACTCAGGCTCAATAAGCGATGGAATACGAAGAAGAATAAATACAATACAAATACCAATAAGGATCCATATTTGCCTATCCTTTTCAAGACGTGCTAAAGAGATTAGAAGACTTCTCATGCTTTTTCTGTGACTTTATACTCAAGCCTTTTCCCAATGATAAGTTGAATATGTGAGATAAGCGCTGGAAATGATGAGAGCAAAAATCCTGCAATCGGCATGAGAACAAATTCTAGAGGAAACAAAAATTGTTTGGTTTTTTTGGTTGATGCGCTACCTGGACGAAGATTGAAGTCAATAAATATTAAAATGAAAAGTGTAAAAAGACAGATTGTCAAAATAAATCCAGACATTCGAGGAAGGTTATATCCCAATGTAGTTCTGGAAAAAACAGGATTAAGAAGTACAACAACGTTTGCAGAAATGGTTACCAAAAACCAGTTTGCCGACCACATAATGTGATCAAATAAAACATTCGAGACTACGTAGGTCTTTTTCAAAAATGGTACGTCTTTGACCGTTAAATACCATTTCATGTACATCGCGTCATCTGAAATTCCCCATGACCATCGTCTTTCTTGCTCGTATTTATTTACCAAACTTCTCATGTATCCATGAGACTGTGCCGCATCCATCGAGGTCATAATATACAAAGGCTCAACCGCAACTTGTCCGCGCGTTGCAAAAAATGCTTTGAAATATATTCGGTAATCCTCAGGAATAACATCAGTGTCCCAATACCCAAGACTTTTCAATAATTTGAATGACAATGAATAGGTTGAATTTGGAATAAGTCGCATGCCTTGCACTAGTAATGATGTTCTCACAAGACTCCCAAAAAATGAGTTAATACGCGTAAAGCTTGGAATTTGCCAAAAATTATTGTAGTGCACATTGGCAGATTGCCAAAACCTCAAATGAGGAGATGCAGATGTGAGAAATTTAAAGGTGAGGTATGAGTAGTATTGGGAGTCAAAAATAGAATCAGCATCAACTGATGAGACAGTCAAAAAATCAATCGGATGTTTTTTTTCTTCGATCAAGATTTTATGAGCAACAGTTGCAGCAAACGCTTGATTTGAAGACTTACCCTTTACTTCATTTGGAAAATCTGGATGGTATGTAAAGTAAAGCCCTCCAAATATTTTTTCAAATTTTTCTTGAAGTACTTTTTCTTTACCGGGCGCTTCTTCTTCACGCTCTTCAAATGCAACAAAGATGAAAAGTTTTTTGAGAGGCAACGTCTGTTTGGCGAGACTATCAAGTGTCTCTGAAATTTTTTCAACTTTTTCTTTATAGTTGGGCAACACCCAAATATGTGCCATCTTGTCAAAGTTCTTTTGCGCCTCTGCCCGCTCGAGCCAATTCACACTTTCCGCTTCTTTTATTTTACGAGACGCAATAAATGAGCACATTGCCAAATTAAGTGATTTATAGAGCCAATAGACATCAAAGAATATAATAAAGTACGCAAGCTGAACAGGAAAAAGAAATGCTCCCCAAAAAGGAAGGGTAATAAAAAAAACTGAAAGAAGTGGTGGAATCACTTCAAGAACACGGTATGCACTCACAGGATATCGGTCAAAGATTTTTTGGAAAAATGTATGCATGTGTTGGTTGTTAGATCTCAACGGTAAATACGTCTTTGAAATTCTGGTCGACTTGTCTATCAAGAGACTTATAGTCAGTTTTTTTCAGATCTGCGATATACTCACCTACAATTATAGCATTTTGAGGTACATTACGCGATCCGCGATGCGGAATAGGAGTCAAATACGGACTATCGGTCTCAACGAGAATTCGATCAATTGGAGTATAGGTTGCATGCTCTGAAAGCTCGACGCTCTCACCAGGAGCAAGTCCTTTATAGGTGACATTTCCATCAAAGCCTATATAAAATCCTAATCCTAATGCTGCTTTAAGAACCTCCCGAGTTCCTGCAAAACAATGAAAAGTTCCTGGTCTGTCTTTCAAGAGGCTTTTATGATGTCGTAAAATTTCTATAACATCCTCCCCCGCTTGCCTATTGTGAATCTGAAGTGGAAGATTGAGCCGTTGGGCAAGATCAAGCTGCGCTTCAAAAACTTCTTTTTGGATAGTTTTTTCAACAATTCCATTGGATTTATATGAAAAATAATCCATACCAATCTCTCCTATTCCAATCACCTTTGGATGTCGAGCAATTTCTTCGAGCTCTTCAATCCACCCGTTATCTACCTTATCCGCATGATGCGGATGAATTCCTACGACTGCATAGAGCCGCGCGTCTTTTTCAGTCAGTTCTACCGCGTGACGACTCGACTCAAGCGAGGTTCCTACATTTACAATTGCTTTCAAACCAGATTTAAACGCAGAAGCAATAACCTCATCCACGTCTTTCTCGAACAAATGAAAATTCAGATGACAATGAGAATCAACCATAGGCAAATTATACTAAACCCTTCTTGTCTTTCCTAATAAATTACTTGACCCCCACTTCGGGAGTGGGATTCTCCTACACTACACGC
>Ga0163150_10009845_pt1 | contig 10467 bp, 12 predicted proteins | sample OliLakLV19P2IB_FD_148628 | JGI IMG/M metagenome (GOLD analysis project Ga0163150, IMG submission 148628) | Freshwater microbial mat bacterial communities from Lake Vanda, McMurdo Dry Valleys, Antarctica - Oligotrophic Lake LV.19.P2.IB | ecosystem: Environmental > Aquatic > Freshwater > Lake >...
GCCGCTGACGACCGGGCCGTTCAAGGACGCCTTAAGCCCGTTCCGCGAGATGACGGCGGAAGAACGGGTTGTCTGGGACGGAATTCTGGACGACGCGTTCACGCGGTTTCAGGAAGTGATTCTGGACGGACGGCAGAACAAGCTGGATGCCGAGCAGGTCAAGGCGCTGGCCACCGGCCGCATTTACACGGCCGAACAGGCGAAGAAGAACAAGCTGATCGACACGATCGGTTACCTCGATGAAGCGATCGACAATCTGAAGACCGACCTCAAGCTCACCGAGGTGAATGTCATCCGCTACGAGCACCCGCTGTCGCTGTCGGAAGTGCTGTTCGGCAGTGCGCAGTCGAAGGCGCCGGTCGACCCGATCCGCGAGCTGCTGGAATCGAGCGTGCCGCGGGCGATGTACTTCTGCGGGTGGCACGCGGGGATGTAGGCCAGTTGTGGCCGGTCTCCTGACCGTGCCACACGCCCGACCGCAGGGTGACAAGTGACCCGGACGCTCGCAGCGTCCGGGTCACTGAGCTGCATGGCGTTCCATCTCTACTCCGATCGCCGGAGGTGCCATTCCACCTCTTGACCGTTGACGACGCCCACATCAAGCACCTGAGAATCAGGGGTGGGCGAGGTCGCAGTGGATGGGGAGGGTGTCGCATGCATCCGATCGAGGTCTCTTTGGAACGGATGTGATTCTTCGAGAGGCTCCGAGTGCTTCCTGTGCCGCATATACGCACGGCACTCCCGCCATGTCCACTCGCCATGCGATCGCGACAATATTGCCACGGTATAAAAACGATCGCTTCCCGCAAGGCTGCTACTGGCATATTCGTGCAGCGGCATGAATGCTTCACCTGGGATGACGCGAGCAATGAGTGTCTGTTGATGCCACAACCAACAACACCACAGCGAGATGTAAGTCGCGAGCCATAGCACGACGGCCGATGTGGACAAGACTGTCCATTTGACGATCCGGTGGAGTCGTTGCTTCTTCGGCTTGTCAGCGGGTTGCTCGGTCATTCCTTCACTCCGCTTGCCGTGCTGCGTGCTCTTCCTGCATCTCGCGGCACAGCGACATCGTGATCATCGGACTCAGCGGACCGATCTGAACGAAGATCTGGTCGTCTTCATCCGATCGCACCGCAGCGGGATGGACAAGAGTGATGTTCTCCCAGATGGCGGTGCAGTAGAGGCGGGTCAACGTCTCGGCGCCCCAATTCCCAGAGTTGGCGTACACAATCAGCGGCTTGAAGACGCCGGCCGCGAGATATCCATGAGTCTGCGGGATGTAGCCGCGCATGAAGGCCATGGCCATCACCAGCCACGCGGCTACGTACCAAATGGCAATGTCAGCAGGACGATCGCGACAATCGCCAGGCGCCTGCGCGAGCGTCGCTGCTGCGGACGTTCTGGTTGGTGGAGCATGGATCCGACGAGTCTTCAGTGTGTGCGGAGAGTGTGTGTTCACTTCAGCTTTGCTCGGTGAAGGTGCCACCGCATTCCGGTTTTGGTGCCATCTTTCCCGATAGCATCTAAAAGTACCTCATTTTCTGAGATCGAGGTCACGTCAAATACCCCATCATCTGGTGTACCGCGTCTACGAAAGATCACGTTGCTCACCAAAATGACGACCCTTTCCGTCAACGGGATGTCGCTCGGCGTAAGTACAAGTCTGTTGTTATCGACGTCCCATCTAAATGGTTGGAGGGGGCTGGGACGGAGGGGCCTAAATATGCCATCACCGTCTCCGTCGAATGTGAGAACTGAGGGGGGTGAAGTGGGACCACCTTGTGCGAAGTGCCATGTTCCAATAAGTCGTTGGTCAACGCGAGGCGACAGGACCCACTGGGCGGCACCGCAAAGCAATCCGAGCACACAGATTGCAATAAGGAGTCGTTTCACGATCCTGCGGCGACGGGTCGCCGAGGGCACCGGGGGAGCGACGGATTCGGCGGGTTGTTCGGTCATTGGTCCCTCCGGTCGTCGCTCTTGCGCCGCTGCTGCGGCTACCTTGGCCTCTTCGTCCGTATCATACAGCGGTATCGAAAAGACCACACAATGACCGGGCCGATGCCGGCGGCCAAGCGACTCTGAAATGTCCGCCGGCTACGATGTCCGCATGAAATCCCTCACCGAACGACTCACATTCCATCTCCCACAGCGGATGGGGTTCGTCAACATCACGCCGCAGGTCGAGGAGCTTGTGCGCCGCAGCGGGGTGCAGGAAGGACTGGTGCTGGTGAATACGACGCACACGGCACTACAAGCTTATTGCCCGCGAACAATCGACCACGTAGCTCAAATTTGAACTGCTTCGGTCGGAATCGCGGACCCTTGCCCGGCAACAAATAGACGCCGGCAGGTTTTCCATTCGGCAACGGCGTGCCGAACGAGAATTGTACCAGTTGGCGACGATCATTCCAACGATCTTCGTCCATCAAATCGAGAAGCGTTTCCAAGCTGTTGGCGTTGCCGCCGGGGAGAGCTTTGCCACCCCGACCAAAAAGCATCCTCACGCCGTCTTCAATCTCTTGGACCCATGCTGTCATCGATCCTTTGTCGGGGATGTGCCCGATTTGCTCGTTGATCGTCTCCAACTTGGCGGCAAGCAATTCCTCCTGCTCCGTGAGTTCCGATAGTTGCTTCTCGGCTTTGCCAATGTCCATTCCGAGCTTGCCGACCAGCCGGATGATCCGCTCCCGCCCTGCCCCGACTTTCGCCAACTCCGCTTGCACCTTGTCCCGTTGCTTCACCAGCTTGTCCGCGTCCGGTGTCGCCGACTTTACCGCTCTCTCGATTGCTGCCGGGTTTCCGAACAACTCGACGAGCTTGGAGACGACGGCAGCCTCAATCTTGATGGCGGGGACTTGCGGTCTAGGACGAAGGTCGCACTTTTTCGCTCCTTCGTTGTTGGCATGCCGATAGTACAGCCGACCGTCGGCATTTGGCTGCCCGGTCATGGCGTATTCGCATGCCGCACAAAAGATGTAGCCGCTCAATAGGTACTGGTGTTTCGGCTTGCCATGTTGATACGTGCGGTTCGCCTTGAGCTTGTGCCGTACCGCCTTGATCGTCGCCGCATCGAGCAGAGCCGGGATCGTCATCGTGGTCGTTTGGTCTTTGAACGTCTGTTCCCACTTGGTCCCGCATCGCTCGCGTAGCACTTTCACCAGATTGGAGTGATTGACGCCGTACTCCTTGGCGAGCTTCGGCATCGACTCCCCGGCCAGGTATCTCTCGGCGACATCCTCGATCATCGTCTTTTTGTCGGGATCGAGAACGAACTGCACCTTCTCCGAATCCCACTTCCGACCGAACGGCCATTTGCCTGCCGCGGGAAGTCCTCGCTTGGCACGCTCCAGCCGATTGTCGAGAGACTTTCGCCGGGTGACGCTCGCCTGATACCCGTTGATGACACTCGACAACGTGAGAAACAACCGGGCATCGTCGCTGTCCAAATCGTGCTCTTGTGTCCGAGTGAAGAACCGGACCCCGCATTCTCTCAGGTGCTCCAAGTCTTGCTCGGACTTCACATGGTCACGACTCCACCGTGACGGATCAGTCACAATCACGGCATCAAACGGACGGGGTTTCCCGGCAGCATCCTCAAGGAGCAATTTTAGCTGCTCCCGCTCCCATCCCACCGTAGCATGCTCTTGCCCGCCGTACTCCTTGGCGACCATTCCTCCCAGAGATTCAACGGCTTGCGTGAGTTGCTTGTGTTGAGTCAGTAGCGATTCCCCCTGTTGCTCTTGCTTTTCGGTTGAGACCCGGATCAGCATCGCAAACCGGATCGGCTTATCCTTCGGTTTGGTCTTTCTGGTCATTGTGGAGTCTCCGCCATGACTTCGGCAATTCGCTGAGCAACCGCCGCCTTTGCCGCCTTCGCCCCATACCCATCCTTCAGGAGGTTGTACTCGGACACCTGTCGTTGTCGGAACCCCTCAAGAGTCGCTATGAGTAGCAGACACTCACGGTCCCACGTCTCATCGCCCATAAGTTCTGAGAATGGATGTGCAGCTATCCGCATCCATGCTCTCCCACGCAAGTCGGAGACGTATTTTCGATTCCTGTCCGCTTCCTTTCGCTTTGCCTTGGCGTTCGACGACTTGGCAGCGGCTTGTTTCACCTTCCGTTTTTCGTAGGCGTCCCTCTTGCTGGACTTCTTTTTGTCCATGACATCAACCCTTCAATGACAACCCTGAAGGAAAAGAAAAAGCGGGGCGGCAGGTCATTCGGGTTGAGTAGCAATGACCCGACCAGGGGGATCAATCCTCAGTCGTGCCGCCCCAAGCTCTATGGTAGCCGGTCCGGGGGAGCTTTACCCATCTTGGGGCCGACCTAGCCCACACATAAGCCGTTACCTATGCATTAGGGCTTAGGTGCCATATTGGTCGATTTGGGGGTAGGCGACTCCCCACCAATGCCCTCGCCAACCCCCAATTTAGCCCCTAGAACACGTTGGGAGCGGGAGGCTACTCTAGGTCGGACCGGCGTCCTACGCGGTCCTAGCCGGGCTTGAATCGGCCCGGTGAAGACCGCTTCTAAGGCGGATTGACGATCACTCCCTCGTCAACTTGTTCAAGTCAACGTTGAGTCCGGCTGCTCGAAGCTCTCTCGCTAGTTGCAGGTGCCACCCTTGATGGCTATCAAGAGGGACCCACAGAACGCCCGAATAGTCGCTCGGAACTTCAACATTCGTCTCGTACAACGCACAGACGTGCTGGGGACCCAACTTCGCGAGAAAGTAGCCAAGTTCCAGAATCACGTTCTGTCGAGCACGTGGTTTTTGTTCGTCGAATGACGACCCTTTGGTGCCACCTTGGTCGTCGCCCGTGAGCAGCACGACCGCGAACGCTACATCACTATGATCCAAGAACTTTTGCAGAATCGTGCGACCACGATTCACCGCTTCGCTCAAGATTGTGACTTCTAGGCCAAGCCGTTCGAGCAGGCGGGCGGCATCATTCTTCGTTTGGTGGTCATGACCATGCACCAAGAAGACTTTTCGCGGAGAGACATTCTGCACGTCGCAAACGCGGTTAGTCGGCGTGCCCGCCGTCTCCTGATCCGCGATATGTTGGAGCAATTCCAGTAGTTCGCCAACGATTTCATTTCGCGTCACCATCGAGGTGAGTCGGAATCGGGCATATCCTTCGGATGTCCCACCGCCAAATGGGTATGGACTGGAACTAGTGACTTCCATCACCCGCCGCAAATGACGTGAATCAGCTCCGAACGCTCGTGTCAGTACCTCTTCGGCCGTCGCCTCCCAAGCCGTCTCATCGGTTGGCGTCACGATTCCCTTCTTCGCGAGCGATACGCCTTTGTTCAATAGGTATTGAAGGCTGGCGGCAGCTTCTGCCGGCGGCAATGTGATGGCTTCACGACGGGGCTTCTTGGCGGACATGGCTTCCTCGATAGACCAGAGTGACCCGGCATCGTAGTCGGTGCGTACTGCTCTCGCTACAGACCCACACAGCTAAGTGGTGCCATCACGCGGCTTCGTAAGTGATCCTCACCCGTCCTGGCCTACCCGCCGCTACATTGGCCGCCGACAGTCTTCCGGGTATCGCTCTCAACAGAGCGGTTGTCGGCTACCATTACCGACGGTTCCGGTAATACTGAGCCACCGGGGAATCGTCGAAATTCATCGCCGGAGCAGGAAGGGGAGTACCGTAGTCCATCTGGTGTCCCGTTCGTTCCGACCACGGAGAAAGCGGAGTCAGAGGTACGCCGTGGTCCACACCTGGGCCGAACAACTCCGAATGCGGACAATCGAACGGAACGGACTTGCTGACTTTGGCTTCGCCATTTTGTTCGTCGCCGTAGTTCATCAAGACACGCGGGTCAGAGAGACCGGCGTTGGGATCGTAAGTATGTTCCATGTGTTCCTCATCCTCATCATCTGAAAGGTTTTCGAGTAGTTCATCCCGCTCATCGTCATCGAGTTCCGCTACCAGTTCGGTGATTCGCTCTACGTCGCGGTTTTCAATCGCTTCGGCCAGTTCTTCATCGAAGCTCATGTCGTCCGCTTCATTCTCTGTCGGGTCATCCTCCTCGACTTGTGTGTGACAAAAGGTGCAATGGCACGCATCAGCGTGATACGAGCTTTCGCCCGTGTTGAAATCGTGGGTCATCGGCGTATTGAAAACGAGTACATGCTTTTCAGACATTGGTTGTCTCCGAGAAAAGATGAGGGTTAGGAAGAGGCCACGATGTTCTGGAGTAAGGCTTGACGGCGTTGCACCTCGTCAGGATGCATTCCGGTAGGATGGAACGGTAGCTCGTTGGGCGTGAGTTCCTTCAGTGATGCGAGAACGGTTGCAAGCTCGTCTTCCCAATGGGCGATTTGTTCTCGCATTCCCTTGAGGATTTCCGGTGCGTTCGCTGGTGCCGATGGGACGTCGTACATCGTCGCCCATTCCGCTTGCTGGACAAAGTGGTTCCGTACGGCCTCGTACTCCGCGTTGCAGGCGGCAAGCTTGGTGCGGCAAAAGTCGAGCTGTCGTTCGTACATTGTCATAGTGTCCTCCGGGGGTTCGTCTCGCTGGTTGGTTTCGTAATTGGCCCTTGCACCGTCCGGCCACAGCCACCACTTGCCCGCACGTACACGCTTGCCACCGTGTCGCTCGTCGAATTCGGGAAAGCTTTCAGGAACCGGAACCAGCATCATCAATCGTTCTCTAGCCATCATTCTTCTCCTCACGTAAAAAGGGTTACTAACCGTTACGCCGGGCGAATGCCTCAGCGACCGCCATGCATTCATTCAGCCGATCACCATTGCCGTTGTCGAATGCTTCATACGCACGTTCCAAAAGTGTTCTGCCGACTCGCGTCGTACCGGAGTCCAGCGAGACGACGCCGGCCGCTTGCTTGGGGAGACCGGCCAAGTCAGACGCGGCGAGCATCGCCATTGCGAAGGCCGATCCCATATCGCCGTGGCCGTGTTGGTCGCGGGGTGATTTCAGCCGGAACCCGTAGCTCATCTCTTCGATACGGAAGCTGAAGAGATCACGTCGGAGGTCGACGTCGTCGTACAGCTCGACGCGGTAATCGTTGAAAGCTTCGATCAACGTCGTTGCCATCTTGTGAAGCGTCCCGCCCGTCTGCGGCAACTCCTCGATTGGCACCCGTGCCGATGTGGCATGCTTGTGGAGGTCGGATGCGTATACACCGACACCACCGGCTTGAAGCTGTTGGATCATTTGCATCGCCTGCGTCGGGTCCGCATTGAGGCGTTGCAGTTTGAAGCGGACGTGAGCTTCAACGATCGCTTTCTCGACTTCTGCGAGTTGGACTTTCTTGTCCTTCGTCGGCCTCCAGATTTGCGTGTGAGCCAAACGGATTCGGCCATGCCCAGTGTGAGTCCGTTTCACTCCGAGGATCACCAATGCGGATGCGTCGCGAACAACCCCCAGGTCGAGACCGCCGACGTACTCCCACCCCGCTTGAGCACTGCGATGCCGTTGGTGATTCCCCTCGAATGCCGCATTGATGACTGCGGCCGTGAGAGCGTCACCACCGCCCGTGGACCACTGGTTCTCCCACAACCGTGAGAACGCGATCGGCGGGAGCATCTTCCGCTGACGTTCAAAGGTTTTGGCGTTGAACCATGAGGCTTGAACACCATCGAGCCGGGAGAAAATCCAGTCTTCCTCCGCCGTGCGTGCGGCTTCTCGGATTCGCCATTGCCATGAGTCGATGAATCCCGCATTGGAAATCACCACCAACATGCAGTGGGTGCGTTTCTCTGAGGAGGAAGAGATCGACTCGAATAACCCCTCCGCGTTGTCCTCCCAGTGCGTGAGTTCGTCGGCGACGATGAGGTCCGGCAAGATTCCGTATGACGATCCAACGTCCGATGCTTCGATTGAGAGTGTGGCACCTGCACCGGGATGGCCCGGAGCACCGTTGCTGACCGATTTGGAACCGACGTCGAGAACATCGGCCAACCACGGATTGAGCCGGATGATGGTCGCAATCGCGTCCTTGAGGAGAGTCGCCTGATCCTTGTCGGCGGCGAATGCGTAGGCACGGATCGGCCGCGTGGCGAACGTGAGTGCCCACACGCACGTCACGGCAATATCTGTCGTCTTCGAGTGCCCACGGGGCCGTTCGAGATAGGCGAATTTGCGTGCAGGTTCGATTGAGCGACCGGCACACCGTTTGAGGGCGGGATCAATCGATGCGAAATCGGCACGTTGCCACGGGTCCTGAACATCGCCGAATCTCCGGGCGGTGCCGCTCACGTCCACCGTGAGGGAATCGCGGAATGCGGCTGGGTCCGTGGCGTATTTGTCATAGAGCTTTTTGGGAATCATTAGGCGGCCTCCTCAGTGGCTTCGGTTGCTTCGGTTTCGATGGGGTCCGCCCACGGTTTGTTGGACGATTGCTTTTCGAGTCCGAGTTGACGGCACAACCCGGCATACGCATTCACCATTTGCGTCCACTTGCCGAGGATGGTTTCAGCCGTCTCCTTGTCCGCCGTTGCCAACTCGTGCTCGTACTTCTGGATCACGCCCTCCATCCACAACGCCCTCTCGATGAGGCTTCTCTGGAAGTAAGAGAGAGAGTCCATGCCGCCGAGGTCGGCTACGATCTGGTCGTAGTTGGCGGCCATCGCCTTGGCCAAAGTCGTTCTACCGTCCAGCTTCCCGAAGTAACCCGGCTCATACTTGGCGGGGAGATTCTGGGGTTTTTGTTGGTTGTAGGGTCGCTTTGTCTTCCTCTGATACTTGCGTGGCATCTGGTCTCTATCCGGTATGCATCGGGGATGTATGGGGGTATGTATCGTGGTTCTAACGTGGGGATAAAAAAGACCCCCAACACGCCATTTCTGGCATGGTGAGGGTCGGCATCATTACCGACTTAATGACACTGTGGGGCTTATGCGGCCCGCGTAGCTTTCAAGTAGAGGAATACGGTCTTGCGGGATACGCCCAGGGCCTTGGCAATCTCTATCACGGTCAACCCCTTGTCGCGGAGTGCTTGAGCACGGGTGGGATCAGTCTTGGTTGTGCCGGGTTTCCGGCCCTTGTACTTGCCTGCCTTCTTGGCGACTTGGATACCGGCCGCTTGTCGTTCACGTCTGGTCTCTTGCTCGAACTCGGCAATGAGCATCAACAGGTGTGCGGTGAATTTGCCCATTGAATCACGCAACTCGAAGTTCTGTGTGACCGATACAACGCGGATTCCCCGCTCGCACCAGTCGCATAGGACGTTGATTCCATCGCGTAAACGGCGGGATATTCGATCGAGCTTGTACACAATGACGGTATCGCAATCTCCGTCGAAGATGGCTTGCTGGAGCGAAGCGAATGCGGGGCGATTGAGGTTGTTGGCAGACTTCCCCTTGTCGATGAACCATTTGACGGTGCCGTGCAATGCATGATTGTCCAGCCATCGTTGAATCTCCGCCTTTTGGCCGGCTTCGTTTTGACCGACAGTAGAAACCCGGACGTACACGGCTACGGTCTTTCGTACAGGTGCTTTTGTCATGGCTATAGACTCCTCGGTGAGATAAACGGCGTCACGTTTAGAGTCTAGCCCAAATGTAACCTTCATTACAAGTGTACAGTGCTCGTATTTGCGGGGGTTTTGCACCACTCACAATCCACTAGCCTATTTGACACCACTGGATCTTATGGGGGTGGGGGAGACTTCAGTGGATGGGGATGGTGTGCTCATTCGAGCGTCAAGCTAATACTGTATCCGTCCACCGTTCCTTTGAAGTCGGTCCTTTCGATCTTGAACGCAGATTTGCCGCTCTTCCACTCTCCGCTCAATCCCGAGGCGATTGCGGAGCGAACCTCTTTCGGTAAGACCGCTCCAGTTGCCTTCAATGAGAGTGTCGCCGCCACTTTGGCGAGTTCGGCTTGTGCTGCTTTTGCTTCTGCCTTGTTGTTTACGTTCAGAGTCAACTGAATCGTTTTGACCGCCGCTTTACTCCCGCTCAGGTAATATGCGAGGTTGTTGCGTGGCCTGCCCTTGCCAAGTTCCTTGTAAGGACTGCACGCGAAGTATTCTTCATCCATTAAGACCTTGTACTCGCCGGTCTCTAGTCCATCCTTGACGAGATATGCACAGACGCGTGCAGGAGCTTCATTCCGAAAGTCGGCCGCCGACACCATCGCCGACGTGACAACAACCGCGATGATGCCCGTCATAATATTCAAACGCATGGCAATCTCCTGAATGAGTCGGGGATTCTATTGTGCGAACCTCTCCGTATGTGAGTTGGATGCAGCGATCGCCGCTTCCTTCGCCTCAGCCTCCGCATCATACAGGGGCAATGAGAACTCTGCACGCCTTCCCGGTCGGTTCACACAGTACGAGTACCGCCGATTCCCCTTGCGGCGGAATACCGTGAGTCTGGTTCCATCCGGGAGTTCGTGCCAAAGGTTGCCGGATTGCGATTGCACCCAGTAGTGGCGGTGGAGCTTGTCGGAGATTACATCGGCTTCAGCT
>Ga0163150_10009849_pt1 | contig 10464 bp, 11 predicted proteins | sample OliLakLV19P2IB_FD_148628 | JGI IMG/M metagenome (GOLD analysis project Ga0163150, IMG submission 148628) | Freshwater microbial mat bacterial communities from Lake Vanda, McMurdo Dry Valleys, Antarctica - Oligotrophic Lake LV.19.P2.IB | ecosystem: Environmental > Aquatic > Freshwater > Lake >...
GTTTGCGTTGTCCTGTCCGCACCAGAAGACCGCATTGCGCTGGAACGCGAACGATTCGCGATTCCAGTGCCCGAAGCACAAGTCGAAGTATCAGGCAGATGGCACGTTCATCTCCGGCAGGGCGACACGCGGCATGGATCGCCACCCGATTCGCCGAGAAGGCGCGAAGCTCATCGTCGACGCGACAACACTGATCAAGCAGAGCGACAACGCAGCTACATGGAACACTGCACTGGTGAAGCTGACATGATTCGAGACGACATTCTGGCGGCGGGCTGCGACGGCTGCATGGCGCGGCGCACATTCATCTCGCAGAGTACGCTGGCTGCGGCCGCACTGCTGCTGGCCGCGTGCGGCGATTCGTCCGTCACTGAACCGGTACCGGTACCCACTGGCACGAGTATACGCATTGCCGACCAGCCTGCGCTCGCAACGGTCGGCGGCGTTGCGCTCGTGACCGTGGATAGCGCGTTGCTCGCGATCGTGCGCGTCACGCAGAACAGCTTCGTCGCGCTCTCTCGCACGTGCCCACACCAGGGCGGCCGGATCGATACCAGCAGCACCGGCTTCACCTGCAGCCGGCACGGCGCCACGTTCGACAAGACCGGAACCTGGACAGGCGGGCAGAGAACCACGAACATGCGCAGCTACGCGACGTCCTTTGACGCGGCGACGGGAACACTGACCATATCCTGACAGACGCCCCATAGCGGTGCCTGTCACCCGTTGTGGCACCCGTTGTCGGAAACCAAGGGGTGTGGATAGGTCTATAATTCGTCGGTATTGCGCAACTTTTTCGTCCAGGCCGCCCCACGTTCCGACCGCTTCCGTAGCCGACAACCGGTGCCAGACGTCCCCACGACAGCTATCGACGAGGAACAATGCGAGGGATAGCAATGCTTGGCTGGGCCTTTGTGCTGGTCGGTTACAGCGGTGCGTCCGCGCAGACGCCCGCGGCGTGGCCTGCGTTTGACAGCACATTCCGGACATACGTGAACGCGGACGGCGCGATTGGCGCGAGCGCAGTGCTGGTGCGCGATGGCCGGATCGTCGAGCGGATCAATGTCGGCATGGCCGCGAGAGGACAGAGCAGCGGTGAACCCGGCGGCCGTATTCACGCCCGGCCTGTTGAAGACAACACGATCTTCCACTGGGGCTCGATCACGAAAACGCTGACTGCAGTCGCGATCATACAGCTGCGCGATCGCGGGCAGCTTTCACTCGACGACCGCGTCGTGACGCACATTCCCGAGCTGCGGCGTGTGCACGACCCGTTCGGCATGCGCGACAGCATCACAATCCGCATGCTGCTCTCGCACACCGCGGGATTCCAGAATGGAACATGGCCGTACGACCGGGGGCGCCCGTGGGAGCCGTTCGAGCCGACATCGTGGGATCAACTCGTAGCGATGATGCCGTATGAGCAGCTGCTCTTCACGCCGGGCTCGCGCTACGGCTACTCCAATCCCGCGTTCATCTACCTCGCCCGGATCATTGAGCAGATCACCGGCGATCCGTGGGAATCGTACATCCAGAAGAACATCTTCTCGCCGTTGCGTCTCGAGCGCAGCTATTTTCGCGCGACGCCGTATTACCTCGCCGAGTATCGCTCCCACAACTTCTACATCGAGCCCGACAGTGCGAGCGGGAAGACGAAAGTCGTCGACAATGGCGCAGACTTCGACCCGGGCATCACGACGCCGAACGGCGGCTGGAACGCGCCTCTCGAGGACCTGGCCGGCTGGGCGGCGTTCCTCACGAATGCGGCGCGTCCAGCGACAGCAACGTATGACTTCATCCTGAAGCGGTCGTCGCTCGAGGAGATGTGGCGAGGCGTACAGCCGATGGGCGTGCAGCCGCAGGGAGTGGGAGCGATCCAGAGCTGGATGGGCCTCTCGTTCTTTGTCGTGAAGCGCGCTGGGGCGTCGCTGTTCGGGCACACCGGCAGTCAGGCCGGGTTCCGGTCCTTCATCTACTTCAATCCCGTGAATCGGACGGCGGTGATCGTCGTGCTGAACACAACCAACAACGCGAATCCCTCTCGCGACTGGCAGAAACTGCAGGAAGCAGGCTACGCACTGCTCTGGTAGTTGGTTGACTTGGCCCGCGCACGTCGCTAAATGAAGGCTTGCCGTTACCCTTAGTCTGTGCAGCATCTCTCATGAGAATTCGAGTTCGCGCCGCCTGGTGCGTCTTCCTGCTGGGTGCGGCTCCTGTTAAGGAACGGAGGTCGTGGACGAGGCGGTGTACCGCGAAGCGGGTCACATCGACTATTACCGGCAGTCGCGGTTCTCGAAATATCCAGGCGGCACAATTACGACGCGCGTCGTGTGGAGTCCTGATGGCACGGTGATCGGTAGTAACGTTGGACTGGCGACTTCTACGTCGCGTGGGGCGGCCGCAAGGCGCACCAGAACTATCATGTCGTCGCAGCGGACCAGCGTTTCGCGTACGACCTGCTCATGGTGCGCGGCAGCGGATCGCACACGGGTGCGGGCCGGAGCAACGCGGACTACTACTGCTTTGGCCGTCCCGTGCTCGCGCCGGGATTCGGACACGTCGTGGTTGCCGTCGATTCCGTACGCGACAACAACCCCGGCGCGATGAATCCGCAATCACCGCCGGGTAACCATGTCATCATCGATCACGGCAACGGCGAGTTGAAGGCTTGCCGGCGTTCTTCAACAACTACATTGCGGATGGAAAGCCGGTTATCCGCGGCGCGCCGGGGCGCGGTCAGGCGATCCGCCGCGACACGATCAAGCCGTAATCAAAGCGCCCCCAAAACAATCGGAGGCCTGTAATGCTGCACATGAGCAATCGAATTGGCTGTGTCGCGATCCTCGCTATCGCCGCAGGATGCGCATCGCCGGGCGCTCGTTCACCCGAGATTGTGTCGGGCATCACGACGAGTCGCACGGATGTAGAGGTGCGCGTGCAGGCAGCGCCCCCATCGCGGCTCGAGTACCGACGGGTATCGCCCGACTCGATGTGGAAGCTGCTGCCGAAGGCGTTCAGCGACCTCGGCATCAAGGCCGGCGTCATGCAGCCGCGCGTCTATGGCAACAACGCCATTGTCATGTCGAACATCAACGGCGAGGCCGTGCGGGGGATGTTCCGCTGCGGGAATGAAGGCACGGGCCCGTCGAGCACGGTACAGTACCGTATCGAATTCGACATCGCGGCCTCGCCGGTTGCACGAACGGGTGGCGGCAGCGAGTTGATCATCCAGACACGCGCCCTCGGCACGTCAGTCGACGCAACCCGCAGTGGAAAGATCGACTGCGTGTCGAACGGAGCGCTCGAGAAGAAGCTGAAAGCGCAGATCGACGAAATGATGAGGATGTAATCACGGGAATGGAGAACGAATGAAAGCAATCGACGCCATCGAGTCACGACGCTCGATCCGCAAGTTCACCGAGCGTGCTGTAACGCGTGATGAAATCGAGCGTCTGCTCGACGCTGCAGTGCTCGCGCCGAACCACAAGCTGACCCAGCCCTGGCGCTTTTATGTGCTCGGCCCTGAGTCGCGCCGCGCATACGGCCTGGCTCTCGCGAACCGGAAGGCTCGCAAGATGGAGGATGAGGCCGCGGCCAATCTCGTTCGCGAGAAGGTCAGCGGTGAGCATGCCGCACTGCCGGCAATGATCGCCGTCGCAATGCCGATCGAAGAGAATGCCGAGACCCGCGACGAGAATTACGCCGCGGTCATGATGGCACTGCAGAACCTCGCGCTTGCAGCAGTTCAACTCGGTCTCGGCACGCATATCAAGACAGGCGCCGTGATGGAGGATCCCGCAGCGCGCGCAGCAGCAGGCGTCGCCGAAGGCGAAAAGATCGTCGCCACAATCAATGTCGGTGAAGCGGCCGAAGTGCCGACTCCGAAGGACCGCACACCGGCCGCATCACTGACGACCTGGGTTCCCTAGCCCTGGCCAGCAGCGACTCGGCGTAATCCGCGATGAAATCGACGTCGAGTATGTGGTGCAATACTCGACGTCGCGTCCGGCCCGCAACTGCTCAATCTTACATCCATGGTTCGTCCGCAGTCGACCTGCTTCGAACGCATCGATGCACGCTGCGATTGTCGGGGGCTATAGCCGATGCCGCAGAAAGCGGAAGGCCCCGGCCGCGCGCGCAGCGGCCGGTTGCTCCGAGGACGAAGAAGGCTTGGCGGAACATTCGGCCCGCAGTGGACAAATGTCGCCGGCAGTGCGCGCGACGGCGACTTCGTTTTGGCTGCGTGTGTAACACCGAATCCCTGATTGTCGCGGCCTCGTCACTGCGAACAGCCAGGGTGCCCCCGGTGTCAGGGACACAACAGCGAACGGCATCCAGCCGCGGGCTGGTGGGGTGGCAAGTACATTGACGTCCGACGACGCTTCACTTGCACGCGCCCGTCGTTAAAGGACCTGTCGTCGTTCAAGCACCGAGACGCTCGCACCGGCGAAGATCGCAACAGCGACCAGTGAGAGCAGCAACGTTTGAATGTCGAGCCTGGTGGACGCAGGGCGCGCGTTCAGTCGGGATTGCGCCCACTCCATTGTCCACGTGGCGAGCGGTTTGCCGAAGGCCGCCTCGAATGCACCCTCCACCTCCAATCCGCTCGTCCAGAACTTCTCGAAACGTTCAGGGCCGTAGTAACGTTCGAGTTCTGCGAGCAGAACCGGATCCGCGCCTCCGAACGAGTAGAAGTTGCGGTCATACCGTTCGTATTGGAACGCTACGGGAGAGTTGTAGTTGATGGGACTTCGACTGCGCCGCAACCGCGCCATGCTGTCGAGGACGGCGTTCTGGCAACTCTCGAGATCTCCTGCGATGCAGCGCAACGCATGCACCGATCCATTCCCTGCCAGACGGTAGCTCGGCCTGAATGGACGGCGCGTGGGCGAAACCAGCTGCTGAATGCTATGCGTGCTACGCATTGTGGCGAACCTGTAACCTCCGCTGCGGAGCCATTCGTCGACGCGCGATCCTGGCGCTCCGTACCGACCCCAGTAATAGCACACGCCCGTCAAACTGCCCGAGCGTGATGTATTGAGCCACGCAAAGCGGGCGAGCGCATCCACGTCGTAGCTCGGCGTACTGTCCGTCAGCAACACCGTTACGCAGAATGGCACCTTACTGCTCACGCCAGTGTAGATCTCGGCGCGTTTGGCGGTGTTTGGTCCCGAATTCCTCGGGTACGGGTAGCTGGGGCTCGAGCCGTACAGGTAATCGAATGTCACGACACCAACGGCCGCCTTCAGGGGAATCGAATCACCAAAGGCAGCCATAACAGTGTCCCGTAATGCCGACCTGGTCGAATCGGACATCACGGAGGGAAGCAGGGCGAACACGCCGGCCGAGGGCGGTATCGCCCTGTTGAGTGAGTCGAGCCGCACGATCTGGCGCAATGCGACATCAGCGGCTTCAACGCCGTTCGCCAGCTCCGACACGCGTAGTTGCAGGACGCACAGCTCCTTACTGCCCGCATAGCAGACGTTGAAGTTGCGGAGCTTGTGCACTGCGTATCCGCTCAGGACGACCAGCAGGATGATGCCGAGGAATATCTTCACCCGATTCGCCATCTGGTGCTCCTCAGCGCGAAGAATGAAAAAACAACTGACCAGAGAATCCCGGCAATCGCTGCACGCCCCGCATCGGCACGCGCACGAGGACGCGCAAGCTCGACATCATTGCGGAACTCACTGATCAGGTCGGGCAGCGGCCGACCGGTCATGCTCACGAGGCGCGTTGCCACATCGGACGAATCCGGAACCATCAGCTTCTCGAACGACCCCGCGCCCGCCTTCTCGAGAGTCCACAGCATCAGCGCCTGTCGAACATTGCCGCCCAGGGGCGTATTCGGACGAGTGCTGCGGCTGCGATAGACGTCGATGCACGCGTGTGCATCATTTCGAAAGCATGCCGGTGCGTACGGACTGGCGCGCAGCACATCGCTGTTGCGTATGAGGTTCTGCAGCTGCTCAACGCTATACCATGTGCTCCAGTCTTCGCCCTGCAGTCCGAGTACGCCCACGCATGCAGGTATCTCGCGGCGCATGCAGCGGCGTGTGCCGTCCGCACCTGATCGTGCGATGTGTCGGTAGGCGGACTCGAGCTGACCCGGAACACCCCAGACATCGAACAACCAGGAGCGAACCTCGAACGGAAGCAGCGGCACGAGTGCCTTGCCGATGGCATGATAAGCCGAACTGAGATTGAGTTCCGGGGATGCAAGACGCGGGCGTCCAATCGGTACCCGAATTACCCGCGTGGAATCACGCGTCTGGTAGACGGCGTTGCGGCCGCCTTCCACCACCGCGAAGCGTTGTCCCTCGAGGCGGTTGGCCGCTCGACCGATCAATGGCTCGTAATACGACCATGCTTCACGGAACGCGGGCTCCGCATATCGAAGCACGGATCTCTGCCCAACAACCAGGAGCGGACCCACTCGGATCGAATCAACAGGATCGCGGCGCAGTCGTTCCGCGGTCCGCGCCGAGTCGCTCGGGTACGCAGCCCGCTCCGCAGCGCGCTGCAGCCCCAGAAGGCTGTCCTCCGCCGCGCGCACCTCCCGGGCGCGATCCTGCAGCGCGGTACCCTGCGCGGCAGCGCCGCGCGCCGCAAGCGAGCAACTGAGCACGCACATGGAGACGACCAGGCTTCTATACATCGATCAGCATCCAGCTGCCGCCGAAGACATGGAAGGGGCCCGGCCAATCCGTCAGTGCACGCAGAATCAGCTGACCAGGCGTACCAAAGTCGGTATCGAAAACCGTATTGATGATGTCCGCGAGCACCGGTCCGAAGATCACTACTATGATCGCCCCGACCACGATGTATATCGTCGTCCTGATGGTTCCCGCTGCCGCGGCGAACACCATCGAGAACACCAGCAGTGCGCCGATGAAAAAACGCAGCGATAAAGAAAATGGATACGTGCTGAGCGGTTCCGGAATGTCATAGACCGAGACCGCAATCAGGCAACCAATCAACAGCAGTATTCCTCCCCCAATCACGACGAATGCGCCGCCAGCGAACTTGAATAGCGAATAACGCGCGCGGCTGATCGGCAATGCCAGGGAATAGACGTGATTGGCACGATGGTCGAGCGTCCATGAAGTGAGCGCGACGGCCGCGCCGAGCAGCGAGGATAACAGCGCGAACATTCCCGCCCAGCCCGACATCATGTCGAGAACGCCGGATGCGGCGTACGATGGATCATGGTGCGGCTCGGCGATGGCCTGCATCGTCGTGCTGACCGCCATCAGCGGTAGACCGACGCACAGCAGCGCAAACGGCAGCATCGGCCACCGCGATGCCTTCCACTGCAGATGCAGCATCTGCTTCATCTGGGCGCTCATCATCGCGTGACTCCCTGTCGTGAATTGCGCAGCATTTCCACGAATACCTCTTCCAGGTCGAGGTCCACGATGTCGCGGATCTTCGCGCCGCGCGCCTCGAAGTACTCGCGCATCGGATCATCCCAGCCGCGCACCACCCACGACTCGCCATCCGAGAGCGCTTCCGGCACGCGTGACAGCAGCTCGAACGGCGTGCCCAGCGCCTGTTCCGGTGCACCAATCAACCGAATCCGTTTCACGCCCGCCTTGAATTGCGTAATCGGCATCTCCGTCACGAGACGGCCCTTGTCGAGCACGCCAACCCAGTCGCACATCCGCTCCAGCTCATGCACGAGATGGCTCGAGATGAACACGGTCGCTCCAGTGTCCCCGACGTAGTCGATGACGGCGGCAAGCACGTCACGACGAACCATCGGATCCAGTCCGTCCGTCGGTTCGTCGAGAATCAGCAGCTCTGGCCTCTGTGCAAGCGCCAGCAGAATCATCAACTTGCCCGTCTCGCCCTTCGACAACCGTGCGATGCGACGATCGTGCGGCAGCTCGAACACGCGCAACAGACGCGTCGCCCACTGTGCATCCCACGTCGGATAAAACGCGGCATGAAAACGCATCGCTTCCGCGACCGTCAGCGTCGGATACAAATGCGGACGCTCCGGTACGTAGCCGATCTTCGCCAGCGCTGCAGGCAGATCATCGGGGGAACGATGATCGAGCAGCGTCACGTCGCCTGAAATACGCTTCGTCATGCCGAGCAGCAGGCGGATCGTCGTGGTCTTGCCGGAACCGTTCGGCCCGAGATAGCCGTAAATCGACCCGGCCGGCACGTTCAGGTTCATGTCGCGAATCTCGAACGTCTTGCCCGCGCGATAATTCAGACCGCGCGCTTCAATCGCGTTGCTCATTCGCCAACCCCGCTCTCTACCGCCAGCGCTCGCGACAGCTCGGCGACGCCGATGCCGAGACGCGCAGCTTCCGCGAGCATCCGCCGCACCAACTCACGCGCCTGCTTCATCCGCTCCGCCTCACGCAGGCCCGGCGCGACATTCTGCACGAACGTTCCCGCTCCATGACGCATCTCCACGAACCCCTCCCGTTCCAGGTCACGGTACGCCTGCACGACCGTCGCAGGGTTCACCCGCAGCGACGCCGCGAGCTGCCGCACAGACGGCAAAGCCGCCCCGGGCGTATACTCTCCCGCCACCACAGCCACCCGCACCCGGGCGGCGATCTGCTCGTACAGCGGCACCGGACTGCGCGGATCGATATCGTCGAACATGGTCTCCACGGCTGTCGCGGCCCCGGCCGTCCCGGGGCAAAGTGTGTCGTTGTTACGATACAGTAGGTCTGTCGCGACGCCGTGTCAACACTATTCTTCGCATACTTAGAAACCGGCTCCTCGCGCACACGTACACGTGAGCATGAACACGATCATGGAAACAACGCAGTCACCGGCGACGACAATGGAAGGCGTGCGACGGCCGGCGCGTCCGCTGCTCTACTACTACCTGATGCAGGCGGTTCTCACGGGCCCCGGTTTCCCGTTTCTCGCGCTCTACGGCTTCTTCCGCTACAAGACGCTGCGCTACGAGTTCGATCGGGATGGCCTGACGGTGCGGTGGGGGATCCTGTTCCGTCGCGAGATCACGCTGACGTACACGCGGATCCAGGACATCCATCTCACGAGCAACTTGATTGAGAGGTGGCTGAAGCTTGGGCGGGTGCAGATCCAGACGGCGAGCGGAAGTGCGACGGCGGAAGTCACGATCGAGGGGCTGGCGGACTTCGAACGTGTTCGCGATGAGCTGTACATCCGCATGCGCGGTGCGCGCGGTGACGAGAAGCGCACGCTGCCGACGCGCGCGGTGCACGCGCAGCTGAATGCTGGCGATGTGTCAATGACCGACGTCGTCACTGCTCTCGGTATTGCAGCGTCGGAGTTGCGTGCGTTGCGTGAAGAGCTTGCGCGGGAGCGTGAGCGATGAATATGCGACGCATCATCCTCGACTTCCTGCGCGTTCCTCACGAGCCGAGTGCTCCTCAGGGGGACGATGACGTGCGCGTATTTCGTGCGGCTCCTGCATACATGCTCTACAGGCTTGCGGGCTGGGCGGTGAAAAACGTCGTTGCAGGCATCGGTCTCTACATCGGTCTGCGTTTCGCTGCGGGCTTCGTGGACATCATTCAGGAGACCAACGAGATACCGCGAAGGGCGGCGAGCTGGGTGATTACGCTGACCCGCGTCGTCGAGTTTGGCGCCGTGATCAGCTACGTTGCGCAGGCGGTTTTAGGCCTGGTCCTCCTGCGTCTCGACTTCGAGAACCGCTGGTACATCGTGTCGAACCGGAGCCTGCGCATCCGCGAGGGCCTCGTGCGTCTGCGGGAGCAGACCATGACGTTCGCAAACGTGCAGCACGTCGGTATCCGGCAGGGACCGCTGCAGCGCATCCTGGGAATCGCGGACCTCGAAGTACGGACGGCAGGCGGCGGCGAATCGCATGCAGGCCCGAAGGAACAGAGCGGAACGCACGTCGCATATTTTCGTGGTATCGACAACGCCGAACTGGTACGCGACGTCATTCGCGAGCGACTTCGCCTCCACAAGGATGCCGGACTCGGCGACCCGGACGACCTGGCTCCGGGGTCTGAAACACCCGCGCTGCCAGCTTCGATATCGACACTGCCAGCGGACCTGCTCGGCGCGGCGATCGCCGTTGCGGACGAGGCCACGGCGCTTCGGAAAGCGCTCGCGCCCTCGCCTTGAGGCGGTTCAAACCCCAGGCTTCAACCCGGCATCCTAACTCCGATGGCAACGGCGGCAGTGGGGCCGCCCAACCCTAACGCGGACGGGAAGAATGAAGCGGAACGCAGGAAAGCTCGCGATCGCATGCGCCGCCGTGGTTGTGCTGACGGCCGCGACGCGCGGAGGCTGGGTAGTCACGACAGTGGACGACGTGCCGGAGCATCTCGTGGCCGGCAAGCCGGTCGACCTCGCGTTCACGATCCGGCAGCACGGCATGTCGCCGATGAACGATCGTGAGCCGACCGTATTGCTGCGCGAAGGGAGGAACACGACAAAGATTGCGGCGACGCGCACAAAGGCGAACGGGCAATACAC
>Ga0163150_10009850_pt1 | contig 10464 bp, 10 predicted proteins | sample OliLakLV19P2IB_FD_148628 | JGI IMG/M metagenome (GOLD analysis project Ga0163150, IMG submission 148628) | Freshwater microbial mat bacterial communities from Lake Vanda, McMurdo Dry Valleys, Antarctica - Oligotrophic Lake LV.19.P2.IB | ecosystem: Environmental > Aquatic > Freshwater > Lake >...
GAACGCGCCAGCACGGCGAGAAGCGTCGGTGTAGGCGTGGGCATCGGGCGGCGGAAGCTCCAACGAGTCTTACTTGGCGTGAGCATTTCCGCGGTCGCCCGCGGTACCGCTCACGCGACGAAATCTCACTTTGTCACGATCCCCTGGGGTAACCCCAGAGAGGATGGATGGAACCTTGCGGCCCAACCACGCCAGGCTTGGAGCCTCCGCCGCTGGAAGAATGGTAGCAAACCGCCTCCCCACAAACTGGAGAGGCAAAGGCAACACGATGCCATGATCGCAGCTCGTCGCGCGCGCGGTTCACGGTTTGAGTTCGACAAACCGGCCGAGCTTCCTGGTCAAGTCGATGCGAATCGAAGGCTGCCCGGGTGGGAGCGGCCCCAGACGTCGATAAACACGCGTTCCAACCGGCGACTTTGCGTCCGTGACATCGGCCCATTCCAGGGGGCTCCGCTCAAGCGCGCTTCGGAGCTGCGGTATGTGCGGCGGCTGGCCGGCCGGCTGTAGCAGCACCAGCTCCGTTTGGGAGGCGTCGAGAAAACCTCTCACACCGTCAGCCGAGTCGAACAGACTTCGGTAAAGGCTCCCATTCCACTGAGAGTAGGCGAGCACCTTGCTCGCACGCAGAGTGATATGACCGGCCGGGCGGTGGCGGATGGCCATCTCCGATATGTAAGCGCCCTCCAAGACCGCGTCTCCAGCCACCAGCGTCACCAGCGAATCTTCAAGGCCGGGAGGTTTCGAATCGAACCAGCGGCCAACTCCCGAATCGGGCGTTACCACAGGCGGAAGGAAATTCAAAACAACCGCTCCCAGTGCAACCGCACCGACGGCGGCCTGGCCCCATGGGTATTTCGGCAATGCCTTTGTAAGATGCAGTCCCAGCCCGGCCAAGACAGCTACAATCGCCGCGACTCCGATCAAGTAGTAATCCGCGAACGGGACCGGGACAACGACCAGGAACACACATGTGGAAATCCATGCGGCGGTAAACGCCAACGGCTCCGGTTGCCGACGCGAGTCTCGAATCGCCACCACAGCCCCGATAATGGCTAGTAACACGAGTGGCAACGAGAACACTACCACCGTTCCAATCGCAAAATCGCCGACGCGGTCGAGAGCGCGGCTCAACGTGAACTGCGCAACCTGGCGGCTGAGGAACGCCACACTCGGAGGCACCACCAGGATGGCGACGATTCCCGCACAACGGAGAGGCGTAAGGAAAAAGGGCCGCCTGAGAACGGCCGCCAGAATTGGCAGTCCCAAAATCGCAAGACCTCGTCCGTGCGTCGCGCAGCAAGCGATCGCCAGACACACGAACATCCCGACGTAAATGCGCCGCCCCGTCGCGAGATAGCGGCCATAAACGGCAGCCGCCCAAAACGACAACAGCGCCAGTTGAAGATTCGGGGATACCGAATGCAGGTACTGCTGCACGACGAAAGGGCACAGTAACATGAGAGTGGAGAAGTATGCCGGGATGCTTCCCCACTGCGCGCGCACCCAGAAGAACACGCTCAAAACGAGGACCACGGCAGTGAGGCCTACCAGGCTGAGAAGCGCGGTCCGGTTTCGGCCAAAAGCGAACATCCACAAAGCCTCGGCCGTGTGAAACAGCGGCGGGTAGTGGCCGATCGCAACCTTGGGGTAGTGGACGTAGTAGGCCTCGGCATAAGCCATCGGCGACGCCGGAAAGCCTTCAGCGATGTAGTCGTGGATCATCAGGCTCGAGACGACGTGGGCCGCTTCATCCTCGTCCGCTGAAAAGTCCGCGCGATAAGCTCCGGAACCGGCCTGTATGAGGATCACCACGCTCGAGATCGCGAACACGGCAATCAGATCGCGCATCTTGAAACGTTGAAACATCAGATGTTGTGGATCTTTCAGCCTACCGCACGAACCGGGAAGCCGCATGAAGCCACGCGATTCGCGCGGGGGCTATAATGCGGGTGGGGTCTCTGTCATGCGCTTCACGCTTCTACTTTGTGTCATCGGCGCGCTCGGGTTTGCGGCGGACAAGAAGCCGGTCACTAACGAGGCTGGCAACGAGAACGTCGACATTTCCGCTAACCCTCTGGTTACGCCCGAGGAGATCAGGGCCGCACTGGGCGCGGAACTGCCGCCCGGCATCATCGCCGTCGTTGTGAAGATCGTCCCCCGCGGTGACGCGCCGCTTGTTTCCGTCAGCCGTGACGACTTTATCCTGCTCTCGCACAAAGACGGGCAGCGGTCCGGACCCTATTCCCCCAGCCAGATCGCCGGCGCCAGCGTGATGACCGTCACTTCGCAAACACGGGGCGGCGGCGGCCTCGCGCGCCAGAGCAACGGTCCTATTTGGGGAGGCATCCCAGGCGCCGGTGGGCGTCCGCGACAGGTGGACGGCGGCGAAAGCCCTGTCGTCGGCAACACGGGATCGGCCGAGACCATCACTACCGCGACCATCAAGGACGAGAAAACGAAGACGGAGAATCCTCTCCTGAAACTGCTCGAGGAAAAGATGCTCCCCGATAAGGAAACCTCCGATCCGCTAACCGGACTTCTCTACTTCCCGCTTGAGGGCAAAGTGAAGATGAAGGACCTCAAGCTGCTATACCGGGGTCCTGCCGGCCGCCTGTCAATCGAGTTTCGTTAGTTCACCGGTCCCGCGCCCGACTGATTAATGTTTGTGATGGTTGAGCGCCTCGCGAACTTTGGCAACGTGAGTTCCATGGACGCGTATGGCTTCGTGCAGCTTCTGGCCGGTGACATTAAATTCCCCGGCCCAGTAGTGGATGTCGGAGGAAAGCTTCGGATTGATCTCATTTGGATCGCTCGGCTTTTTGGGATCGTCCTTACTTTTCGAGGCTTCCCGCTCTTCAGGAACTGCTTTCAGGTCTGACATTGATGATTCCGTTCGGCGTCGAGATTAGCAGGCGTAACAATCCCGCCTGCTTGACCAAAGTTGTGGAGCACGAGTATTGCCGTCCGCGCGGCGATCGTTTGCGGCCGCTCTGTTTAGTGAACCTGACTTGGAGAGAACGTGACATTCCGCGGGCACGTTCAGTCTCTGGCTACATACGGTCACTTGACGGCATCACGTCACCAATCGAGGAGGAACGCGCCGAGGTCTCGGAGACAGGCCCGCCCCTGTTACCAGCGTCGTATGTTGCGTCCCCCGGCGCGGTAGCCGAGTCGCTATTTATCAGCCCCGACGATACGGCCGTCAGTCGAGGATCGGAGCACTCCCCGCGACAATCTGCTCTTCGAACTGGGATTGTTCAATTTAAATCATCGTGCGTCTGATGTTCTCCAAGATACTTGCCAAGCCTTGTACGAGTACGGAACTCGCCCGTCAGCGTCGAATAGCGACACGAATTGCTCCCCGCTCCAGCAGTGCAAAAAGGGCATCGGCTTCGCGCCCCTCCCGCTTCAGTGGGAAGGCCGCTTCTGTAAGGACAGGCTCGCACGTTGATAGCGGGGGGCGCAGCAGTTTCCATTGCTCCACAACCCATTCATGATGCCTCAGTCCCGAAGCCGGGAAACTCACGAGTGGACCGGTGTCAAGCAGGCCGGCCCTTTCTTCACTCCGCGAAACCTTTCATGTATTCCGGATTGCCGGCGAGATCTTCCGGCAGTCCCTTGATTGTGCCGGCAAGGTCGCGGGCGAGGTCATAACAAGATACTCTTCCCCGCGGCGGCTGCTTGCGTAGCGCACTTTCCAGACTCTCTCGCACCACGCGGAACTTCGTCACACGCCTGACCTTCGCCTCGCAAGTTGGACCAGTAGATCATCCGGCAACTTCAGGGAAATGGTCCGCACGGCCATAGCGTAATACCCCGCCAGTCTTACTGCACGATCTCGGCGTACTGGATCGTCGACGCTGCGTCGGCCTTCTTGAATCCGCCGCTCTCGAGCGATAGCGTCACCGTGCGCTTATAGCCCCACGGTACGTTCATGCGGAACTCGGTCCCATAGGTGACCGGGAACCAGACGTTCTCAGCCACGCGCCGATACCCGACGGAGAATCCGGTCTGCCGGAAATTGGTTCCCAGCAAAGTCCGCACCGCCCATGGCGCCTTGAACGCAAGCTCGGTTTGAATGCGCACCGGCTGCATTTCCGCCTGATCGATCCACACCTCTCCGCGCCAGGCCCAGGCCGCGGTGTCGCAGTCGTCGCCTCCGATGTTCACGCACATACCCTTCCGCGACGGCTCGAACAGGACATGATGCGCGGGCCGCCCACCGATGTTAACCGTCCCCTTCAACTGGAACTTGTACTGGCTCAGCTTGCTGGTCCGCAGCGGGAATAGCGATGGCGGGATGCCGTCGCGCGAGCCTTCCTCGTTGGTGAGATCCTCAATGAGGTCGTCTATCAGTTCGGCGTCGATGTCCATATCCTTGCGCTTGTGTCCGCTTGTGTCCGGGCTTGGTATACGCCACCATTTGCTTGCCGTCGCGATACTCCCCGCTAAACGACACCAGCTTCTTCCCGGTACTCTTCTCATTCGGAATCACCGAATACTCGCGCTTCTCCCGGCGCGACACCGTGCCGTCCGACCGAACAAGGCTGCTCCGGATCGCCTGTTGATACACGAACTGCGTCCTTGCCCCGGCTGCCTTCTCCATGTTCTCGGCGGCGCGAGCCACAATGTGATCGGCGTCCGCGGCAGCGGCCAGGACGGCCCAGCAAACTGAAATGAGGCGCATCATACTTCGTATCCGTGTACGCGCGCACCGGCACTCGGGATTCACTTTGTTTCCCAGCCGCGCTGAAGCCCGGTACGGGGCATGAAGGTGGGGAAGCTGTTCGCTGAGTTCTCGGCAGATCTCTTGCATTCCATTGACAGCGCCACGATGTCAGAGATCTTCTCCGGTTGTGGCGCCGGCTTTTCTATCCAGCGGCTTGTTGCACGATCTCCCAAGCGCGGAGGTTCGCGTCTGGCTTACCTTCCCTCCGCCGGTACTCTTGTTTCCGGGGATGCTTCACCGCTCAATCATACCTATCCCGTTGGACAGGTCAGGATGGGAAGTCGAGATCGGCGGATTCAATTGAGCCACTACCCGCGCATGAGGGAGCCGGCTCTTCCAGCCGCGCTTTATCATTAACAAAGGCGCGCCGGCGGCACAGTGGAGCGCATGTCCAACTCGGGGAGTACTTCCGTCGATAGACGGCGGGAAGGGCCCTGTCAAGGCGGTCAAGGCGGGAAGGCCCAACCGATTTCGTATTTCGGCGTCTATCATTGGACAATGTTCCGGACAATCGCAGTTCTGCTTCTCGCCGTTTGTGCACAAGCTCAGGAAAGACTGGCTTTTCAGGACGACCTTTGGCGTGAATTTTACGTTTATCGGGACCGTCTGTTGGAACTCGCGCGAGCCATTCCGGAGGACAAGTACGGCTGGCGGCCTGACCCGTCGGCGCGCTCGGCGGGCGAAGTGATCATGCACGTGGCCGTGACCAACTACATGCTGCTCGAGATGGCTGAGTTACCCTTCACGTCCGACCTCTATCCGGGCGTCAATGCGAAGACGCCGGACCGGCGAAGGGCGATCGTGCGCAGGAATGGTGAGTTGGAAAAGGAGATCACGGGCAAGGCCCGAATCATCGAGGTCACCGAGAGCGCCTTCGCGGCAGCAGGCACGCCGATCAGGAATGCTACGGCGGCCTCGCTCGACAAGCCTGCAATGTTCGGCGATCGCAAGACGACGGTGGGTGGCGTCCAACTGAGGATGGTCGCGCACCTGCACGAGCATCTCGGGCAGCTGATCGCCTACGCCCGCGGCATGGGCATCGCGCCGCCGTGGTCGAGGTAACGGTAACGTAGCGAGCGCAGTCGCCCGGTCTGCCATATTGGAACAGTATGCCGACCCCAACCGACACTTCCACTCCCTCCGCGAATTCCGCAATTCTATCCGCCGAGGAACTCCATAAGCTGAATGCTTACTGGCGAGCTTCCAACTATCTTTCCGTAGGACAAATCTATCTCTACGACAATCCACTGCTCAGTGAACCACTCACGCTCGGGCATGTGAAGCCCAGGCTGCTGGGCCACTGGGGCACCACTCCGGGGCTCAACTTCATCTACGTCCACGCCAACCGTGCGATCAAAGAGCACGACCTGAATATGATCTACATCGCGGGGCCGGGGCATGGAGGTCCGGGACTGGTCGCCAACACGTATCTCGAGGGCACTTACAGCGAGGTCTATCCCAACATCCCGCGGAGCACGGAGGGGCTGAAGCGGCTGTTCACCCAGTTCTCGTTTCCAGGCGGCATACCGAGTCACGTTGCGCCGGAAACGCCGGGCTCGATTCACGAGGGTGGCGAGCTCGGATATTCGCTGCTGCACGCCTACGGCGCGGTGTTCGACAATCCCGATCTGATCGCGCTGTGCGTGATCGGCGACGGCGAGGCGGAGACCGGGGCGCTCGCTACCAGCTGGCACTCGAACAAATTTCTGAACCCGGTGAACGACGGCGCTGTGCTGCCCATCCTCCATCTGAACGGCTACAAGATTGCAAATCCGACGGTGCTCGCGCGGATCCCGCGGGACGAGCTTGCCGACCTGATGCGCGGGTACGGGTACAATCCCCACTTCGTCGAAGGGCACGAGCCGGAGGCGATGCATCAGTTGATGGCGGCGACGCTCGAGACGGTGCTCGCGGAGATCCGCGGCATTCAGGAGGACACGCGCAAGAATGGGCTCAAGCAGCGGCCTCGCTGGCCAATGATCGTGCTGAAGACGCCGAAGGGCTGGACCGGCCCGAAGTGCATCGACGGCGTGCAGCTTGAAGGCACGTTTCACTCGCACCAGGTTCCCATCGAGACATTAAGCCGCCATCCCGAGCACCTCAAGGATCTGGAGCAGTGGCTGAAGAGCTATCGCGCTGAAGAGCTGTTCGATGAAGGCGGGCGGCTGATTCCGGAACTCGCCGAACTCGCGCCCAAGGGTGAGCGTCGCATGGGCGCGAATCCACATGCCAATGGCGGGCTGCTGCTGAAGGACCTTTTAATGCCGGACTTCCAGGAGTTCGCGGTGGAACTTCCGCGCCCTGGCGCCGTTCAGGCTGAAGCCACTCGCGTGATGGGCCGCTTTCTGCGCGATGTGATGAAGCTGAATCTCGAGGCGCGCAACTTCCGGCTGGTGAGTCCGGACGAGGCGGCGTCCAACCGTTGGGGTGACGTGTTTGACGTTACCGACCGCGAACTGATCGCCGAGATTCTACCGGGCGATGAGCACGTTTCATTCGAAGGCCGCGTGATGGAAGTGTTGAGCGAGCACATGTGCGAAGGCTGGCTCGAGGGCTACCTGCTCACCGGCCGGCACGGTTTCTTCTCGTGCTACGAAGCGTTCATCCACATCATCGATTCGATGTTCAACCAGCACGCGAAGTGGCTGAAGACCACGCGGGAGATCCCGTGGCGCCGGTCGATCGCGTCGTTGAATTACCTGCTGTCGTCGCACGTGTGGCGGCAGGATCACAACGGTTTCAGCCATCAGGATCCGGGCTTCATCGATCACGTGATGAACAAGAAGGCGGACGTGGTGCGCGTGTATTTGCCGCCCGACGCGAACACGCTGCTCTCGGTGACCGACCATTGCCTGCGAAGCCGCGATTATGTCAACGTGATCGTCGCCGGTAAGCAGCCCGCTCTTCAATACCTCACGATGGAGGAAGCGATCCGGCATTGCACCGCCGGCGCCGGCATCTGGAAGTGGGCCAGCAATGACGAGGGCATTGAGCCCGACGTCGTGATGGGCTGCTGCGGCGATGTTCCGACGATGGAGACGCTGGCGGCGGTGGACATGCTGCGTCACACCTTCCCGGACCTGAAGATCCGCGTGGTGAACGTGGTTGACCTGTCCACGCTTCAGCCAAAGAGCGAGCATCCCCACGGTCTGTCGGATGCGGAGTTCGACTCGCTGTTCACGCTCGATAAGCCCATCGTGTTCGCGTTCCACGGCTACCCGTGGCTGATCCACCGGCTGACGTACCGGCGGCACAATCACGAGAACCTGCACGTTCGCGGTTATAAAGAAGAGGGCACCACAACGACGCCGTTCGATATGACGGTGCTCAATGATCTGGACCGCTTCCACTTGGCGATGGACGTGGTTCACCGTGTGCCGCGGCTGCAGTGCGTGGGCGCGCATGCGATGCAGGAGTGGCGCAATGCACTCATCGATCACAAGCACTACATTGAGAAGCACGGCGACGATATGCCGGCGATCCGCGATTGGACGTGGCCGGAAGATCTCAACGCGCGATGAACGTCCTGGTGTTGAACGGGGGCTCGAGCAGCCTGAAAGCGCAGCTGCATCAACTCGCCGGGGCCCCGTTGCCGGCGACGCCGCCCCCGTCCACCTGGAAGGCGCGCGCGGAGTGGGGCCGCGATACCGGCAAGGCCGAGATCCGCATCGGCGGCGACGAAGGGCGGACAGTTGAGATCGGCGCGCAAAGCGAAGTGCTGAAGCCGGTGCTCGAATCGCTCCATGGCATCCGGGTGGATGTGGTGGGGCACCGCGTCGTGCACGGCGGCAAGTACCACGAGTCAACGCGGATCGATGCTGAAGTGAAGGCGGAGATCCGGCGGGTGGCGGAACTCGCGCCCGAGCACAACTCGTTTGAGGCGGACGCGATCGACGCCGTTGAGCGGCTGCTCGGCCCTGAAACCGCGCAGATCGCGGTGTTCGATACGGCGTTCCACTCGACGCTGGCCGAAGCGGCGTACGTGTATCCAGGGCCGTACTCGTGGCTCGAACGCGGGATTCGGCGTTTCGGTTTTCACGGCATCAGCCATCGGTATGTATCGGAGCGGGCTTCGAAGATCGTGGGACGGCCGCTTGAAGAGTTGAAGATGATCACGTGCCATTTAGGCAACGGGTGCTCGCTGGCGGCGATCGACGGCGGCAAGTCGATCGACACGACAATGGGGTTCACGCCGCTGGACGGGTTGATGATGGGGACGCGCTCGGGCTCGCTCGATCCTGGGATTCTCATCTATCTTCAGCGGCACTGCGGGTCTTCGGCCGACGAGTTGGAGCGTGTGCTGAACGAAGAGTCGGGGCTGAAGGGCGTGTCGGGAATCTCGGGCGACATGCGCACGATCGAGCATGAGATGGAGCGTGGGAATGAGCGGGCGCGGCTCGCGTTCGACGTTTACGTGCATCGACTCGTGCGGGAGATCGGCGCGATGGCGGCCAGCCTTGATGGAGTGGATGTGCTGGTGTTCACGGGAGGGATTGGCGAGAACTCAGTGGCGGTGCGCGAGGGGGCGTCGAGGAAGCTATCGTTCTTCGGCGTGGAGATTGACGCGGAGAGGAATGCATCGAAGCCGTTGAACGCCGACATCGCGACGGCGACATCGCGTGTGCGCGTGCTCGTGATTCAGACGGAAGAAGACTGGGCGATTGCGCGCGAGTGTCACCGGATGATGACCAGATAGCTAGCCGGCTCGGGGACGCGCAAGGGTCGAGGTGAGGCTGTGGGTTCATTCACTAGCCTGTCCGGGGGCATTGAGTCGATTTGATCCGATCCGCTCAGAACGCATGAATCCTCCAAGAGATTGATTGCGCCTCAAGGGCGCTAACCTCCTCAGCGGGAGATTCTCGCGACATTGTTCACCGGCGTGCGAAATTTTATGCGAAGAGTTCGTCGACGGGTTTGAAGCCGACGTAGCGCGTGCCGGAGGCGGGCTCAACGTAATGGAAGGCGCGTCCCGAGGGAGTGCTGTCGACACGCTTGGTCCAATCGATCCCCAGAGCGGAGTAGATGGTGCAGGCGACGTCCTCCATATAGATGGCGCGCTTGCCGGCCCAGCCTCCGTCGGCGACATCGCCGCCGATCTCGTCGCTCTTGCCGATCACGGCGCCGCGCTTGATGCCGCCACCGGCGAACATACGGAGTGAACACGGGTGTGATGCTCGCGGCCGAGGCGAGTGTCGGTGATTGGCCCAGGAACGCGGCCGAACTCGCTCATCGCTATTACCAGTGTGTCGTCGAGCAGCGTGCGCGACGGATCGCGCGGAGAGGGAGTGGCGGCCAGATCGCGGATGAGATTGCTGTAAGCGAGATCAAGCTCGCGGATCAGCACGGGGTGATTGCGGGTGTTGGGCTTGTAGATATCGCCATGGTGATCCCAACCGCCGTGGCTCGCGAGCACAAAGCGAGTGCCGGCATCGGCGCGCAGGAGGTTGCGGGCAAGGATCAGCGAGTTGCCGATGGAGCTGTTGCCGTTGCGCTGCTTGTCCGCGGCGTCGATGGTAAAGATGCCGCGGACAAGCAGGTCTTTCATGATGGACCAGGCGCCGCGGTAGTACTCGTGATAGTCGGCGAAACCACGATCGAGACCGCCGGCGCCGATCACCTCGCCGCGGATCACGCGGATGCGGCGTTGCCCGAGTCGGAGATGTAAAGCGCGCCCGACTTGTCAAAGCGAAGTGCCGCCGGTGAGAAGAGTTGGGCTTTGGCGGCCGATCCACCAT
>Ga0163150_10009852_pt1 | contig 10463 bp, 4 predicted proteins | sample OliLakLV19P2IB_FD_148628 | JGI IMG/M metagenome (GOLD analysis project Ga0163150, IMG submission 148628) | Freshwater microbial mat bacterial communities from Lake Vanda, McMurdo Dry Valleys, Antarctica - Oligotrophic Lake LV.19.P2.IB | ecosystem: Environmental > Aquatic > Freshwater > Lake >...
GATTGCTGGCATTAAGATGGTGGTGATGGGCCAAGAACCGCAGAAACGCACGCGGCTCGACCGCCTGAACTTGCTGCCGTAAGCCATGCAGCGTCAGGCGATGAATCCGAGCCAATAGCCGGCGATCGCACCACTCGACGACGGCCGGTGTTCCGTTCGATTCCGACTGCTGCGCGTGATCCGTGAAATGGCCGCGCATCACGGTTCCCTGACCTTCGAGCGCTTCCAAGGCCGCACTGACAAAGTTTTCTTCCAACCCGATCCGCTCTCCGATCTGGCTGGCGGTGGTCGGACCGCTGTGCTCGATGCGGCCCCGCACAAGCGCGACCCAGGCATCGGTGCGGGCGACTTCGCGTTGTAGTCGTTCGGGCAACACCACCGGCGGATCGGCTACCGCAGCGGGAAATGCCCCCAACAAAATCGGCCAGCTCTCGGCCGCAATCCACAAATCGCTTTGACCTGGCCGGCTGACACGCGTTGCCCGGCCTGCGGCCGTCAATTCCTTCAGCCAATCAGACCACGGCCCCGCTTCGAGCTCGTCAATCGTGATCAAGTTCAACAGGGCGTCGTGCAATTCCTCGGCACTGCGCACCAGCGGCCACGCTTCGCTCCGCACTTGCGCGATCGCTTCGGGATCGAGCTTCGCCAAATCGCGCAGAGCTTCGGGCGACAGCGTTCGCCGCGTGGCCACCGCGCGCACGCGGCGCTCTTCCAGCGGTGCGCCGTCGAGAAACGCATAAGGATTGGCATTGAGCAATTCGTAACTGAACGGCGACGGCTCGCGCGTATCGCGGCCGACGAACCGAACCTGCCCCAATCGCACGCGATCGAAAAACGAAATCAGCCCCTCCAAATCGAGCGCTTCGGTCAGGCAGTCGTGCATCGTCTGGCGAACCAGCGGATGATCGGGAACGACGATATCGCCCGAGTGGTTTTCGAGGCAGCCGACCGTCTCAGGAAACACCGCCGCCATCAAGTCGTCGGAGCGAAATCGCTGCATGTGGGGCGGCACGCGCTTGCCCCCTTGCTGACGCAACACGACCAGCGAGCGCGTCAGGTTCCATCGCCAGCGCACCTGAAACATCGGCACCGCCAGCAGCGCCTGCTCCAGCAACTTGGCCACGTTCTCGGCGTTGAGCATCTTGAACAAGTTTTCGATCGGCACGCTGTGCTGGGGGCCGAGCGACAACACGATACCATCGTTGTCGGCGGCGGCTTGCAGCTCGAAATCGAAGCTGCGGCAGAACCGCTTGCGCAGCGCCAGCCCCCAGGCCCGATTGATCCGCGAACCGAGCGGCGCGTGGATCACCAATTGCATCCCGCCCGACTCGTCGAAGAACCGCTCGAAAAGGATCTCTTCTTGCGTGGGCACCAGGCCGACCGCGGCCAGTTGCGTTTCGACATAGCGAAGCGCCTGCTCGGCGCCCGATTGCGTCGCTCCGCACTCAGCCTGCAGCCACTGGCTGGTGGCCGTCATGTCCGCGGGCGACTGCTGCACGCAAGCCGCGATATCGCCGCGCAATTGCGAAAACTCGGCGGAGAATTCTGGCGTGCGTCCGGGCGATTCGCCCAGCCAAAACGGGATGCTCGGCGGAGCGCCTTCGGCGTCGCGCACCTGCACTTCGCCGCCACGCACGCTAAGCACGCGCCACGAGGTATTACCCAACAGGAAAACGTCGCCCGCCAGACTCTCGACCGCGAAGTCTTCGTCGACATTGCCGACAAACGTTCCTTCGGGCTGCACCATGACCCGATACTGGGCCGTCTCCGGAATCGCCCCGCCGGAGGTCAACGCCGCCAGCCGGGCGCCGCGCCGCGCGCGCAGCCGGCTGCCAATCAAATCGCGATGCAAGTAGGTGCCGCGCCGGCTGCCGGGCGAGATGCCCTCGCTGAGCATGTGAACGATCGCTTCGAAATCTTCGCGCGCCAGATTGCGATAAGGCCACGCTCGACGGCAGAGCAGGTACAACTCGTTTTCGTCCCAATCCTCGCAAGCGACGCTGGCCACGATCTGCTGCGCCAAAATGTCGAGGGGCTGCTCGGGTATTTGCACTTCATCCAACTTGCCGAGCTTGACGGCGCGGACCAGGGCCAGGCACTCCAACAGCTCGTCGCGCGTCAGCGGAAACAGCCGGCCCTTGGGAATCCTTCCGAGCGAGTGACCCGCACGGCCGACGCGCTGCAGGAAGGTCGCAATCGCGCGCGGCGCGCCGATTTGGCAGACCAGGTCGATATAGCCAATGTCGATGCCCATCTCGAGCGAAGCGGTGGCCACGATGGCTTTGAGCTGGCCCGACTTGAGCCGTTGTTCAGCCGATTGGCGGATTTGTTTCGAGAGACTGCCGTGATGACTGGCCACCGCGTCATCGCCAAGCAATTCGCAAAGGTGATGGGCCACGCGTTCCGCCAGACGGCGAGTGTTGACGAAGATCAGCGTGCTGCGATGCTGGGCGATCAGCTCCGTCAGTCGGGTATAAATCTCCGCCCACTGTTCGTTCGAGCAGACCGCCGATAGCTCGCTCGGCGGCACTTCGATCCCCAAGTCCAGCTCTCGCGCATGGCCGCCATCGATAATCTGGCAATCGGGCTTGCCGGCCTCGTCAACGCGGTCGGTGCCAACCAGAAAGCGGGCAATCCCCTCGATCGGTTTTTGCGTGGCCGACAGACCGATCCTTACGGGCGGTTTGTCACACAAGGCTTCCAAGCGCGCGAGCGACAGCGCCAGGTGCGAGCCGCGCTTGTCGCGCACTAGCGCGTGGATTTCATCGACGATGATCGTTTCGACCGAGCGGAGCAGTTCACGGCTCTTTTGCGAAGTCAGTAGCAGATAGAGCGACTCGGGCGTGGTCACCAGAATATGCGGCGGATGGCGGAGCATCGCCTGGCGCTCGGACTGCGGCGTGTCGCCCGATCGCACCATCGATCGAATCGGCGGCAGCTCAAAACCCGAGGCGACGGCCAACTGGCCAATCTCGGCGAGCGGCACTTCCAGGTTGCGATGGATGTCGTTGCCCAGGGCCTTGAGCGGCGAGACATAGACGACATAGGTTTTTTCTTCCAGCGTGCCGTCGAGCCAGCTGCGCCACAACTGATCGAGACAGACCAGGAAAGCGGCCAGCGTCTTACCCGAGCCGGTCGGAGCGGCGATCAGCGTGTTGCGGCCGGCCGCAATCTCGGGCCAGCCCCGCCGTTGAGGATCGGTCGGCTCGCCGAAGCGCTCGGTGAACCAGCGTTGAACCAGCGGATGAAAATAGTCGAGGTGCATCCACCTAATAATAAGCGCGAAACCACGATCAGGGCAGACCCCTGGTGGAGCTTTACAATTGCATTTTGCCAGCCGTGTATTGACTTACGAAATCGAGATATCTTCCGCGCTACTCTGCGGAATGATTTTCGAGCCGCAGCGGCGGGCATAGACTTGCGTGAATTCGGCCCCCAGATAGACAATCTGCGCCGAATAGTATGTCCAGAGCAGGAAGATCGCCAGCGAGCCCGCGGCGCCGTAGCCGGTTTGGACAGTGCTCGAACCGAGATAGAGCCCGATCAGCAAATTGCCAATCGCGAACAACACCGCCGTGACAAACGCCCCAATCCACACGTCTTTCCAGGCGATCTCGGCGTCGGGAAGAAATTTGAAGACCATCGCCAACAAAATGGTTTCGACCAGCAGGGTCACCAGATAATTGAGCGCGTGCGCCAATCTGCCGGAGAACGGCAAATCGCTGCCCACCAATTCCCAGGTCGCGGTCACGGCCGAGCTCAGCACCAAAAGCGCCACGAACAGCGCCCCGATGATGAAAACCATCAGATAGGTCAGCGCGCGGCTGCGAATCGTTTGCCACCATGATAGCGTCGGCTTGGGTCGAACTTTCCAGATCAGGTTCAGCGCCGATTGCAACTCGGTCAACACGCCGGAGGCCCCGAACAAGAGAGCCGCGACCGAAAGGGCCGTGGCCCAAGGACTGCCGCCGCGCTGGTGGACCGAGGCGATCATCGTTTGCAATCCGCGCGCGGCATCGTGACCCATGATGCCTTGCATCTGCTCGGCGACCCGACCTTCGGCGGCCTCGGGTCCAAAGAACAAACCCACCAGCATCACGGCAAAGACCAACAGCGGGGCCACCGAAAACAGCGAATAGAACGCCAGCGACGCGCCGAGCCGCGGAGCGTTGTCGTTCCACCAACCGGCAAACGCGGCTTTGATGAGGCTCCACATGCTGCAATGCTGGCTCGCCTCGAGCTCGGGCGGCTCGCCCGCGACACGGCCTTCGACTCCCTTCTGCATCGCGTCATGCTCCGAGGTTGGTGCCGGCAAGAGTTTTCCAAAGCCCATGCTAAGCGTACGGCATTGGCGTCGTCAAACAGCGGTTTTGGCCCAAGGGCGACTGGGACGCCACACCCGCTATTTCGAAAAAGTCAGTTCCGCTTCGATCCGCTGATCGGCCGATGGCCTCACTGTTACTTGTGGAAACTGGCGATAGGCCGGGTCGACCAATTGCAGTTTAAGAAACCCCGTGGCCAGCCGAGGCCCGTAGCCTTGCGGCTCGATGCGCTTGATTTCTCCCACGGTGACTTGTAGCCGCGCGCCGTGCTGCCAACTCAGATCATCGTTGCCGGTCTGCGTCGGCAGCGCATGGCTCCACCACGACCACTCGGTGGCCAGCCGACGGCGGAACGTGACTTTTCGCGCCGGACGATCCAACTGAACTTCGAGCAATTTGTCTCCTTCGCCGGCGCAGATGATCGTGGCGGTCTTTCCATCGTCCACGAGCGATTGGATTGCCAAGCCCGGGGCATCGCGACCGGCCATGGGCTCGATGATCACCGGCAGCCCGCGGGCGTGGATCACGATTTCTCCCTTGCGCACCCCCACCAGTAAGTCGTCGCGCTGCCAACTGGTGCGCAGATAGGCTTCGTCGACGGAAGGAAAATAATAGGAAAGTTTGATTTCATCGGTGTTGGGCTGCATGCTCGAGTCAAGCCAGACATAGGCGTAGCCCCCCAGCTCGAACAACAGCGGCTCGCCGTGGGGGGTGACATAGCGAGTCTTCTGGATACTCCCCAGCGTTTCATCCCAAAGCGACAGGTGTTGATAGATGCCGCGGCGAGTCTCGCGCGCGAGACAAAGTAGTACGGGCGCATAGTAGTCGAGCTGCCCATAGGAGGGTTCGAGCACAACGCTGGCGTGATCCTGGTCGTATCCAACCTTTCTACCGGTGGCGATCGCCGCCAGCGCCAAATCGGCGTTCATTTCCTTGGCGTGGGCCGAGAACAGATCGCGGCCGGTGACGCGCCGCAACGCGTCCATGAAGAACAGCCGATAGTGCATCGTCGAGGCCCAAAACGTCGCCCCTTCCACTTGCGCGCCATCGGCCGCCAGTCCACGTGGCAAAAGATCGTCATCGAATTTCTTGATCGTGGCGTCGAGCCACACTTGCGCTTGGGGCGTCTCGTTCAAGAGCGCGAGCGCCGCCACGCCGAACGAGCCCCATTCGACCACGGCGTGATGCGTGTGAAAGCCCGGCCCGGCGATCGTCGGCGTGGAAAAGTAACCGTCGAAATACTTCTGGCCGATGCTTTCGATCGTCGAGCGCACTTCGTCGCGCTCGCTGTCGCTGAACCGATCGAGTGCCATGTCATAGCCCACGGCCAGGCCCTTGAGCAGCCGGCAGACGGCGTAGGCCTTCGACCCGTTCGGCTCGCCGTCCGCCTCGGGCTTCCAAGAGCGACAACTCGCCAGTACCCAATCGCGCGTGGCGTCGCCATAGCGAGCTTCGCCGCTCAGCGCGTACGCGAAGGCCAAGTGTTCGGTGATGGCCAAATCGGCCATGATCGCATAGAACCGGTCGTAGAGATTTTCATAAATCGGATCGGGGGAGACCGGCGCGATCCAAGCCTTCCGCGGCGTCTGCGTCAAACACCACTGGGCCGATTCGTTGAGATTCTTCCAGATCCGCCCGTGCACTCCTTCGCTTCGCAGGGCGCGCAATCGCGGCAGATCGGCAGCTGTGCAATAGAGCCGCGGGTGGGTGAGTGTCGGGCTCGAGGCTGCCGTTGGTTCCGCAACGGCCTGGCACAATGCGGCCGAAGGAATCGCAAGTGTGCCCAGGAAAATGACACATGCAAGTCGAGGCATACCAGCATGGATCGTGTGGCGGTGCGACATCATATTTCTTCGCGACAAGGACTGTTACCGCCACGATTGTGATCTCTCGACACCCGCTGGGCAATCGTCGCTTGAACATCGCGCCAAATGGCTCAACTCTTTACCCCGGCACGGCTGGGGATTAGGTTTGAGGCGGCATCGCAAGGGTTGAGCACCTGGAAAACCGCAATGATTGTTCGTTGGATCGTCATCGCCATGTTCGCGGGCTTCGCGCTAATGCTCGCGCCTGTCTCGCTCGTGGCCCAAGGCTACGCGCCCGAGGAAGCGGTGCGGCGAATGACGCTTCCACCGGGCTTGGAGGCGCAGCTTGTCGCCAGCGAGCCGATGGTGCGGCAACCCGTGGCTATCGAGTTCGACGACTTGGGCCGGCTGTGGGTCATTCAGTATTTGCAATATCCCAACCCGGCTGAATTGAAACGGGCGAAGGTCGACCGCTATTCGCGCACGACTTACGACCGCGTGCCCCTGCCGCCGCCGCGCGGACCCAAGGGGGCTGACCGGATCACGATTCTGGAGGATACCGACGGCGACGGCAGCGCCGATCGGGCGAAAGATTTTTTGAGCGACCTGAACCTGGCCAGCGGCTTGGCGTTTGGCCACGGCGGCGTGTTCATGCTGCAAGTGCCCTATCTGCTGTTCTATGCCGATCGCAATCGCGACGACGTGCCCGACGGCGATCCCGACGTGCTGCTGACCGGCTTTGGCATGGAAGACGCGCACTCGGTGGCCAACTCGCTCACCTGGGGACCCGACGGTTGGCTCTATGGTTGCCAGGGAAGCACCGTCACGGCGAACATTCGTGGCATCGAGTTTCAGCAGGGCGTGTGGCGCTATCATCCGATTACGCACCGCTTCGAACTGTTTTGCGAAGGGGGCGGCAATTCGTGGGGCCTGGACTTCGACGCCCACGGCAACCTGTTTTATTCGACCAACTATGGCGGCTTCGCCATGTTGCACGGCGTGCAGGGCGCGTACTACTGGAAACAATTCGGCAAGCACGGCGCGCTGCACAATCCCTATGCCTACGGCTATTTCGATCACGTGCCTCACAAGAACCTGCACGGCGGGCACGTCACGGTCGGCGGCATCATCTATCAAGGCGATTCGTTTCCGCCGGACTTCCGCGGCAAATACATCGCCGCCGATCTGCTCGGCCATGCCGCCTATTGGCACGACTTGCACGACCGTGGCTCGACGTTTTCGGCCACGCAAGCCGGTGACCTGCTGTTGGCCAACGACACCTGGTTTGCGCCGAGCGACGTGACGATGGGGCCGGACGGCTCGATCTATATCTGCGATTGGAACGATCAGCGCACGGCGCATCCCGACCCTGACGCCGATTGGGATCGCACGAACGGCCGCATCTATCGGATCAAAGCGAAGCAAGCGCTCCAGCGGCCGATGTTGGAACTGACGACTAAAACCAGCAGCCAGCTCGTCGGCCTACTCGGCGACAAGAACGACTGGAACGTGCGCAAAGCTCGACGCTTTTTGGCCGATCGCCGCGATCCGGAAATGATCTTTCCGCTGCGCACGCTCATCGCGGAAACTCCGGACGATCACCTGGCGCTCGAAGCCTTGTGGGCCTTGTATGTCAGTGGCGGGTTGAGCGATGCGTTTGCCGAAAAGCTACTGGAGCATCGCATCGCCGACGTCCGTTGGTGGACCGTTCGGCTATTGGGGGATGATGAGCGGGTCAGTCCTCCGATCGCACCGAAGCTGGCCGAACTGGCGGCCAAGGAATCAGGCGTTCAAGTGCGCAGCCAGTTGGCCTCGACCGCCAAACGGCTACCGGCGTCGCAGGCGATTCCAATCATTGCGGCACTAATCAATCGCAGCGAAGACCGCCAAGATCCATACCTCCCTCTGCTCCTCTGGTGGGCTGTCGAAGCCCACGCGGTGACGGCGCGAGAAGAATTGCTGGCGCTTTTCACTCGCTCTGAAGCCTGGAAGCTGCCGCTGGCCGCTGAGTTTATCAGTGAGCGTCTGATGCGGCGCTATGCGGCCGAAGCCAGCCCGCAGGGCTATCTGGCGTGTGCGAAGTTGCTGGCCGCCGCTCCCGCGACCGATCGCAACAAAATGCTCGCCGCACTCGATGCTGGTCTGAAGGATCGCTCGCGCCAGCAAGGTGGTAGCGCCGGAACGTTGTTCGCCAACCTGGCCGCGGTCGAGGCGGTTCTTGGAGATGCTCCGACTGGCAAAGCGAACCGCCCGAGAATCCCGCGAGAATTGGCGGCGCTGGTCATGGGAACGTGGCAAGCGGACACCACGGACATGACGCTCATCCGAGTTGCCGCCCGACTGGGGCGCGGCGAGGCTGAAACGCGTGCGATCGCTTTGGCAACCGACGAACAAACACCGGCGACCACGCGCGTCGAAGCGGTGCAACTATTGGCCGAGGTCGGCTCGGCGGCTTGTGTGCCGGACTTGCTCAAGCTGCTGGCCAGCGACGCGCCACTGCCGCTACGTTTGGCGGTGCTCGACGCGTTGCCCTCGTTCGACGACGAACAAATTGCAATGGCTCTGTTGACGCAATATGCCGCGCTGGAACCGAAGATCAAAACCAAAGCTTGCGACGTTCTGCTCAGTCGTAAATCGTGGGCGCATCAATTGCTCGAAGCGGTGGATCGCGGACAGTTTGCCGCCAAGGACATTTCGGTCTATCAACTGCGGCTCGTTTCGTTGCATGCGGATCCCGCGCTCGACGCGTTAGTGAAAAAGCATTGGGGAGCCGTTCAAGGGGGAACACCCGAAGAACGGCTGGCCGAAATGCGGCGGATCAATAACGACCTGCGGGCCGCACCGGGCAACGCCTCTGCCGGCAAGCCGCTGTTTGTCAAACACTGCGGCACCTGCCACAAGCTGTTCGGCGAGGGGACGCAGATCGGCCCCGAGCTGACGCACGCCAATCGCAAGAACACCGACGAGCTGCTCTCGACGATCGTCAGCCCCAGCGCCGTAATTCGCAAAGAGTTTTTGAGCTTCCTGGTCCAAACGACCGACGGCCGCGTCCTCTCCGGCCTGCTCGTCGACCAGACGCCGGGCAGCGTGACGCTATTGAGCGCGAAGAACGAACGCACGACGGTGAATCGCGACAAGATCGAAGCGATCAACGAGTCGCCCACGTCGCTGATGCCCGACAACTTGCTGAGCGAACTGAAGCCACAGGAGCTGCGCGATCTGTTCAGCTATTTGCAAAGCGAGCCGACGGCGAGCGCGGCGAAGTAGCGTGTTTCCATCAAACTGAACGTTCCACGAAAGCATTTCATGTCTCTCGCAGCCTTTCAATCTTCCCGTCGACAGTTCCTTGCCGCGGGCGTTGCGGCCGGCGGCTCGCTAATCTTGGGCAAATCGCATGCGGCCGCCGAACCGGCTAAGGCCAAAACGGAGCGCAAGGCTCAGATTGCGATCACGCTCGATCTGGAAATGAGCCGCAACTTTCCGGTGTGGGAGGAATTGCGCTGGGATTATGAAAAAGGGAATCTCAACGAGGAGACGAAGCGTTACACGCTCGAAGCGTGTCGTCGGGTAAAGGCCCATGGCGGCGTGCTCCACTGTTTCGCCGTTGGCCGCGTGCTCGAACAGGAAAACGTCGATTGGCTCAAGCAGATCGTGCAGGAAGGCCATCCGCTGGGAAATCACACGTACGATCACGTGAACGTCTCGGCCACCCGGCCCGAGGACATTCAGTTTCGCTTCCGTCGCGCGCCGTGGCTGATCGAGGGGAAGCCGCCGGCCGAAGTGATCCGCGAGAATATTCGGCTGGCCAGCGTGGCGTTGAAAGAGCGGATCGGCATCGTGCCGTCCGGTTTTCGCACTCCCGGCGGTTTTGCCAATGGGCTGGTTGACCGGCCGGATATTCAGCAGATGGTGTTGGATCTCGGGTTCAAATGGGTCAGCAGCAAGTATCCGCCCCATGCCTTGGGCGAAGCAGGCAAGCAGCCCGGCGCCGCCGAGTTCGAGGCCATTGTCGCCGCGCAGGCGAAGGCCCAGCCGTTTGTCTATCCAACCGGCTTGATCGAACTGCCGATGAACCCGGTCAGCGACGTCACGGTTTTTCGCAGTCGCTGGAAGAAAGCGGCGTTTCTGGAGGGAGTCCGGCGCGGCGTCGAGTGGGCGATCGCCAACGGCGCGGTCTACGACTTCCTGTCGCACCCCTCGTGCCTGTACGTCACCGATCCGAACTTCGAAGCGATCGAAATGATCTGCGGCATGGTCGACAAAGCCAAGGACCGCGCCGAGATTGTGAGCCTCGATGCGATTGCCGCGAGTGTCCAGAAGTAGTAGCCACCGAGTC
>Ga0163150_10009853_pt1 | contig 10463 bp, 8 predicted proteins | sample OliLakLV19P2IB_FD_148628 | JGI IMG/M metagenome (GOLD analysis project Ga0163150, IMG submission 148628) | Freshwater microbial mat bacterial communities from Lake Vanda, McMurdo Dry Valleys, Antarctica - Oligotrophic Lake LV.19.P2.IB | ecosystem: Environmental > Aquatic > Freshwater > Lake >...
CGAGAAGATCGCCCTCGCGATCCAGGCGATCGAGTCCGTGTTCGCCCCGGCAGCGACCGCTTCGACCGGCGATCCGCTGACGCTGATGCGCGCGCTCGAAACGGCGATGGGCAGCGGCAAGGACGCTTGGCCGCTGGCGGCGATCCGCAGACTGTGGGACGCCCTTTGGGCGGGACGCGCGCACCGCGGCGCGACGCAGGCACACGAGGCCCGGTGGCTCAACCTCTGCGGCTTCCTGCTGCGCCCTGGATTCGGCGCGGAACTCGACGACTGGCGCGTACAGCAGCTTTGGCGCATGCGCTCCGAAGGCTTGTGCTTTCCGCGCGCCGTGCAAGGGCGATCCGAGTGGGCGAGCCTCTGGAAGCGAATCGCCGGCGGCTTGAGCAAGCAGCATCAGCTCCAGCTCTACCAGGAGGTGGCGCCGATCCTGGTGCCGCGTCTGAAAGCCAAAGCGAAGACCAAGGTGAAGGCGAGTCCGCAGGAGGTGCGCGAGTACTGGCAGCTCATGGCCAGCTGCGAGCGCCTTCCCGGCGAGATGAAGCGCGAACTCGGCGCAGCGCTCATCGCCCCGCTCGCAAAGGGCAAGGCGACCGATCTCGATCATTGGCTCCTCGGCCGCCTCGGCGCACGAGCCCCGTTCAATGGTCCGATCAACACGGTGTTGCCCGCTGGCGACGCCGCGACGTGGGTGGAAGCACTCCTGGCGGCGCATCCGCGCAACGCGGCGCACGTGTTCGCACTGGTGCAGCTGGCGCGTTGTGTCGGTGACCGGGAGCGCGACCTCGACCTCGCCCTCCGCGAACGCGTCGCGGCCGTCGTCCGCAAGCTACCGAGCGGCGAACGGGCGGCGCGCCTCGTCAGCGAACACGTTCCGCTCGCTGCGGCGGAGCGCTCGCGAATTCTCGACGAGTCACTGCCCGTCGGCTTGCACGTGCGGGCCGACAGCGGAAGCGATCAGTAGATCGCCGGTTCGTCGCCCGGTCGTGTGCGCCAGCGCTTGTGGAACCAGATCCATTGTTCGGGGTAGCGACGGATCATGTCGGCGACGGCATCACTGCATAGCTGCGTGGTGGCGACGAGATCGCGGTCGGGGAAACCCGTGTCGGCGACCTCGATTTCGGGCAGGAACTCGAACCGATGGCGGTCCGTTTCGCCCTGGCGCACGAGGAAAACCGGCACCAGCATCGCTCCGGTATGAACCGCCAGGCGCATGGCCCCGGCGTTGGTGCAGGCAGGCTTTCCGTACAAGTCGACGAAGACGCCCTCGTGAGCGCGCTGGTTCTGGTCCATGGGGACCACCAGCAGTCCACCTTCGCGCAAGACGCGCAGCGCCGCGCGTGCGGCCGAACGCTTGGCGATCATCCGAGTGCCGGCGCGCGCGCGGATCCTCGCGATCGCGCGGTCGACGAACCGGTTGCGCATCGGCTTATAAACCAAGGAAACGGGATGCCCCAGCAATCCGTGAGCGTAGGCGAGCAGCTCCCAGTTGCCGAAGTGTCCGGTGACGATGATCGCGCCGCGCTCTTCGGCCAGGCGAAGTGCCTTGGCCCAGCCGTCGCGATCGGCAATCTCGATGTAGCGCTCAACCGTCTCCGGCCGTAACCGCCCGAGGTGACAGACCTCGGCCGCGACCCGACCGAGGTTGCGGCAGCTCGCCGCGAAAATGTGGCGCAACTCGGCGTCGCTGCGACCGGGGAAGGCAATCTTCAAGTTGATGAACGCGATTCGTCGCAGCGGCAGCGCAACCCAGTAGAGCACTTGCCCGATCGCGGCGCCGACGCGCAGCGCGACGCTCCGCGGCAACACTGCCAGCGTCACGCAGAACACGCTGAAGGCCGCGTACTCGAGTATGGATTTCGGTTTCAAGGGCGCTCTTCGCGGCGATTCGGGCAAGCCGGGGTCAGATCGCTACCGGCGTCGGGCGCGCGGCGAACCAGGTGCGCTCCAGCTCTTGCAGCTCGGCGTACACCTGCGCGTCGATCTCACGGTACTTGGCCAGGGCCGCGTTCATCTTGTCGACCCCGCCCTCGGTCGCCGCGGCGATCTCTTCGAGCTTGTTCCGGATCCAAGTGATGTGCCACGTCTCGTCCTGGCTCACCGAGTGCAGCACCGCGAGGGTCTCCGGATCGACATGGGGCCGCGCCGCATGCTCGGTGTAGCGCGCCAGCGAACGCTCCTCGACGACCACGGTGAGGGCGAGGATGTCGATCAACGTGCGCGGCACCGTACGCAATCCGATGCGCGTCTGGTAACCATCGCCCACCTTCGCCGGCTTGCCGCCGAGGTCCTTGATACGCTTGGTCCAGAGCCACGCGTGCTGGGTCTCCTCGGCGAAGTGCTTTGCCAACTTGATCTGCGAATCGCCGTCTTCGAGATGGAACATCAGGCGGTAGAGCAGATTCGCGCCGCGCAACTCCGCGTCGCGGTAGTAGCTCAACAACAGCATCATCCCCGGGCCTGCATCCATTTCCGCACTCACTCCCTCGCGCTCCAAGTCGAACCTGCGACGGCTAGAAAACTACTCTGCGCCGCCTAGATCAAGCCCGAAGAATGGGTCAACGCTGCGGCCGATCACGCTGCGGCCGATCCGCATCGAGTCCGGGTTGCGGCGCCCGCCGCCAGCGCCGGTGCCACCACACCCACTCGGCCGGGTTGCGGCGAATCTGCTCCTCGATGCGTTCGTTGAAGACTCGCGTCAGGGCTTGGATGTCGGCGGCCGTATCGCTGCTCCGCGCGATCGCGAGCGGCGCATGCACGTGGATGCGGTGGCCGCCCCGGGAGCGGCGCTGGATGAACGCCATGACGACGGGCAATTCGCTCCGGATAGCGAGCGACGCCGCCGCAATCGGCGTCCGCGCAGACCGCCCGAAAAACGGCACGGGCAGGGATTGCACCCTCGTATCCTGATCGACGAGCATCGCCAGCAGCGTGTTCGCTTGCATCGCCCGCAAGATCTGGCTCGCCGATGCCGGACTCTCACGCAGGATCGTGTCGACCCCCTGACGTTTACGAAAGTCGACGAGAATCTCATCGAGTTCCAGGCCATGCGCCTTGCGTGCGATGGCGGCGACGGGAAATCCGCACCAGGCGAAGTACGACGCCAGCAGCTCCCAGTTGCCGAGGTAGCCGGTGACGACGATGGCACCGCGGCCCTCGGCGAGAACTTTCTCGGCGTGCGCCATACCCTCGACCTCGAAGTAGCGGTCGCGGCGGTCGCGGACCTCATCGATCTTGGCAATTTCGCAAAAGCTGCGCGCGGCGTTGATGAACGACGCGCGTGCGAGGTGCTCGCGCGCCGACGGTGGCAGGCTGCGGCCGAACGCGATCTCGAGATGCTCGAGCGCGAGCCGTCGATGCCGGCCCAGGCGCCGGAAGGCCAGCGCCCCCCATCGTTCACCGATCTGCAGCGCCTCCTCGAGAGGGCGCCGCTCGAGGTAGCGCAAGGCGCTGACGGTGGCCCGCCTGATGACGCTGTTCTTGATGCGCCGCACCACCCGCCGCGAATGCACGGAGCGACGGTACAAGCGCTTGAACGGATCACCCATGCGACGATTGGCGGCGCGCAGAGCGATCAGACGACGCCGGCCCTGAGGAGATCGTGCAAGTGGATCAGACCGACCGGCCTGGCTTCCTCGGCGGCGACGATGAAGAGCGAGGTGATCGCGTGGCGCTCCATCACCGCGACAGCTTGCGCCGCCAGGGCGCCCGCGGTGATCGTCTTCGGGTCGCGGGTCATCACGTCAGCCGCGCGCGCGGCAGCGATGTCGACATTGCGCTCCCAGGCGCGGCGCAGGTCGCCATCGGTGATCACACCGAGCAGCAGACCGTTGCCGTCGACGACACCGGCCACCCCGAATCGCTTGCCGGTGATCTCGAGAATGGTGTCGCGCAACGGCGTAGCCAAGCCGACGAGCGGCACCGCCGCGCCGACGTGCATGACATCGCCCACGGTCAGGAATCGCCTACCGAGCGCGCCGGCTGGGTGGAGCACCGCGAAATCGTCAACGCCGAAGCCCTTGCGCTCGAGCAGCGCGACCGCGAGCGCATCGCCGACGACGAGCGCCACCGTCGTACTCGCCGTCGGTGCGAGGCCCATCGGACAGGCCTCTTCCGGCACGCTCACGTCGAGCACCACCTCCGCGGCTCGGCCCAAAGTGGAATCGGGCTTCCCGGTCATCGCGATCAGGGACACCCCGAGCCGCTTCATCAGGGGCAGCAACTGCACGATCTCGGTCTCGCCGCTCGTCGACAAGGCGATGATCACATCACCCCGGACGAACACGCCGGCGTCGCCGTGCGCCGCTTCGGCGGCGTGCACGAAGAGAGCCGGCGTCCCGGTGCTGGAGAGGGTTGCGGCGATCTTGCGTCCGATGATCCCCGATTTCCCCATTCCGGTGACGACCACCTTGCTGCGGCAGCCTTCGAGCAGGTCGAGGGCGCGCACGAACCCAGAGTCGAAGCGCGCGAGGACCGCACGGAGCGCGGCGATCTCGATGTCGAACACGCGCCGTGCGCGCTCGAGATCGAGCTTGCCCGCGGACTTGGGGTCAGAGGGATTTGGCGAGGGCATCGAATTGCTTCAGCTCGACGAGCAGACTCTCGACCTGGTCGAGCGGATAGGAGTTGGGGCCGTCGCTCAACGCGTGGTCGGGGTCCGCGTGGACCTCGAGGAAGATACCATCCACCCCGACGGCAGCGGCGGCGCGTGCGAGTCCGCGGATGAACTGCCGCTGGCCGCCCGAGGCGCTACCCTTGCCGCCCGGCAACTGGACGCTGTGCCCGGCGTCGTAGATGACCGGAAAGCCGAAATCGGCCATGACCGCGAGCGAGCGCATATCGACGACGAGGTTGTTGTAGCCGAAGGCATAGCCGCGTTCGGTCACCAGCAACTGCTGGTTCCCGGCAGAGGCCAACTTCTCCAACACCGGACCCATGTCCCAGGGTGCGAGGAACTGCGCCTTCTTGACGTTGACCGGCTTACCCGTCGCGGCGACCGCGAGGAGGAAGTCGGTCTGCCTACACAAGAAAGCAGGCGTTTGCAGTACATCGACGACCTCGGCGACGGCGGTGGCGTGGGCGCTCTCGTGCACGTCGGTGAGCACGGGCACACCGGCGACGCGCCGCACCGCAGCGAGAATCTCGAGGCCGGCATCGAGCCCGGGGCCGCGATACGCCGTCAGCGAGGTGCGGTTCGCCTTGTCGTAGGACGACTTGAACACGAACGGCACCCCGACGCGAAGGGCGATGTCGCGCAGCCGCTCGGCGTGCCGCAGCGCGTGATCGCGCGACTCGATGACGCACGGCCCGCCAATGAACGCGAACGGCCGCCCGCCTCCGAACCGAACCCCACCAACGTCGACCTCAAGGAGCCCCAATTTCCAACCCTACCCTTCGCAATCTGCTGTCGCGCTACTTGCGCCGTGCGCCTGGCTACTTGCGCCGTGCGCCTGGCTACTTGGCCCTTGCCACTTGGTCCTTGGCCCTGCCGCACGCATGCCCCATCCTCTTTCAACTCCCCGCCGCGCTCCGCTGCGGCTCGGCAGCCAGCTCGCGCCGCCGCAGCGCCGCTTCGATGAACCCTTTGAACAGCGGATGGCAATCGAGCGGGCGCGATTTGAATTCGGGGTGGAACTGGCTGGCGATGAAGAACGGATGGTCCTCCAGTTCGATGATCTCGACGAGCGAACCGTCGGGCGACAAGCCGCTCAGTACCAGGCCGTGTTTCTCGAGCGTTTCGCGGTAGGCGTTGCTGACCTCGTAGCGGTGGCGATGGCGCTCGTCGATCTTGCGCTTGCCGTAGAGCTTGGCCGCGAGCGAGCCTTCCTTCAGCACGCATGGGTACGAGCCGAGCCGCATGGTGCCGCCCATGTCGGTGACCTCGCGCTGCGCGTTCATCAGGTCGATGACCGGATGTGGGGTTTGCTCGTCGACTTCGATCGAGTTGGCGCGCTCGAGTCCGCAGACGTGGCGCGCGTATTCGATGACCGCCATCTGCATGCCGAAGCAGATGCCGAGAAAGGGCACCTTGTTCTCCCGCGCGTAGCGCACCGCATCGATCTTCCCTTCGGTGCCGCGCGGGCCGAAGCCCATCGGCACGAGGATGCCGTCGGCGCTCTCGACTTCGGGGGGCAACTCGCCGGGCTTGACCTTCTCGGAGTCGAAGTACTCGATCTCGACCTTGCTCTCGTTGGCGATCCCGCCGTGCACGAGCGCCTCGTGCAGGCTCTTGTACGAATCGGCGAGGTCGACGTACTTGCCGACCATCGCGATGCGGACGTGAGCGCGCGGATGCTTGACGATGTCGACGACCTTCGCCCAGCGGCTCAGGTCGGGTGCTTTCGTCCACATGTTGAGCTTGTCGACGATGCGCTCGTCCAGGCCCTCGGCATGGAGATGCAGCGGCACCTCGTAGATGCAGTCGACGTCGGGCGCGGTGATGACGCAATTTTCCTCGACGTTGCAGAAGTGGGCGATCTTCGCCTTGATTTTGCGGTCGAGCGGGCGCTCGGTGCGGCACAGCAGCAGGTCCGGCTGGATGCCGACTCCCGTGAGTTCCTTGACACTGTGCTGCGTCGGCTTGGTCTTCACTTCGCCCGCGGCGGCGATGTAGGGCACCAGCGTAAGGTGGGTGTAGATCACGTTTTCGCGGCCGCGATCCCACCCGAACTGGCGGATTGCTTCGAGGAACGGCAGGCCTTCGATGTCGCCGACGGTACCGCCAACCTCGCCGATGGCGATGTCGTAGCCGTCGGACGCCGCGTCGATGCGCAGTTTGATCTCGTCGGTGATGTGCGGGATCACCTGCACCGTGCCGCCGAGGTACTCGCCTTTGCGCTCCTTGGTGATCACCCGGTCGTAGACTTGGCCGGTGGTGAAATTGTTGCGTTTGCTCGTGCGCGTCGACAGGAAGCGCTCGTAGTGGCCGAGGTCGAGATCGGTCTCGGCCCCGTCGTCGGTGACGAACACCTCGCCGTGTTGGAACGGGCTCATCGTACCCGGGTCGACGTTGAGGTACGGATCCATCTTGAAGATGGTCACCTTGAGGCCGCGCGCCTCGAGGACGGCGCCGATCGAGGCGGCGGCGATGCCCTTGCCCAGCGACGAGACGACGCCCCCGGTCACGAAGATGAATTTCGTTTTGCGCTTGCGATTCGCCATCGTCCCCTCCAGTTCAGCCCGCAACGTGGGCGTTCGCACGCTCCAGGTCCGCGGGAGTGTCCACTTCGATCCCCAAGCCCCCATCGCAATCGGCGACGCGGATGCGGTAGCCGTTCTCTAGCGCCCGCAGCTGCTCCAGCTTCTCCGCCCGCTCCAGGGGAGTTGGCGGCATACTGGCGAATTTCAACAGGAAGTCGCGACGGTAAACATACAACCCGAGGTGACGGTAGCCGACGATTTCGGCGTCGACGCCGTCGCGCCAGTATGGCAACGGCGAACGCGAAAAGTACAACGCAAAGCCGTCGCGGTCGGTGACGACCTTGACCACGTTGGGATTGTCCATTTCCTCGCGCTTGCGAATCGGCTCGCGCACGGTCGCCATCTGCAGCTGGGGGTCGGCGGTGACCAGCGCCACGGCGCGCTCGAGCATGTCCGGTTCGAGAAACGGCAAATCGCCCTGGACGTTGACGATCACCTCGTCGTCGAGCCCCGCGGCGACCTCGGCGATGCGGTCGGTCCCGGAAACGTGGTCGCGCTTTGTCATGACGACCTCGCCGCCGAAGCCGCGCACCGCCGCGGCGATGCGCTCGTCGTCGGTGGCGACCAGCACACGGCCGACACAAGGGACCGCCGCCGCGCGCGCAACTACGCGTTCGATCATCGGTTTTCCGCCGATGGCTGCCAGAGGCTTGCCGGGGAGACGGGTGGACTCGAATCTGGCCGGGATGATGGCGGTGATGCGGGGGCCCATAAAAAAATCCGCAGCCCGAAACCGGGCCACGGAACGCCGGTATAGCAAAGGAGGAGAAACAGTCAATTTTTCCGCGCCTGCCGCACGGATTCGTTGACGATCGGCACACATCGTCCTACGAAGAGGAAGGACTCCCCTAGCAGAGCCTCATCGCCCGCATTCTCCACAAGTACGTCAGCCGCCGCGACCTGGTCGAGTAACCTCGCCGCACTCGATGCGGGCACCGCAGCGAGAGCGACGCCGCCCCGCGACGCCGCTCGCTTGACCGCCCCGTGGGCCGCATCTAAGGTCCGCCGGTGCGCTACTCCAAGACTCTCATACCGACGTTGAAAGAAGACCCGGCCGATGCCGAGGTCGTCAGCCACAAGCTGATGGTGCGCGCGGGCATGATCCGGCAGATCGCCCGCGGCATCTACGATTTTCTGCCCCTCGGCTGGCGCGTCGTCCGCAAGGTCGAACAGATCGTCCGCGAGGAGATGGACCGCGCCGGCGCCCAGGAGATCCTCCTGCCCGCCGTCTGCCCCGCGGAACTGTGGAAGGAGAGCGGCCGCTGGGACCAATACGGCCGCGAGCTGCTGCGCCTCAAAGACCGTCACGACCGCGAGTTCTGCTTCGGCCCCACCCACGAGGAGATCGTCACCGATCTCGTCCGCCGCGACGTCCGCTCCTACCGCGAGCTGCCGCTCAATCTCTACCAGATCCAGGTCAAGTTCCGCGACGAAGTCCGGCCGCGCTTCGGCCTGATGCGCGGCCGCGAGTTCATCATGAAGGACGCCTACTCCTTCCACGCGGACGCCGAGGACTGCCACCGCGAGTACCAACGGATGGCCGACACCTACCGGCGTATCTTCGCCCGCTGTGGGCTCGACACCCGCCAGGTCGAGTCCGACACCGGCGCCATCGGTGGCCGCCGTGCGCACGAGTTTCAGGTGCTCGCCGATTCCGGCGAAGACGCCATCATCAGCTGCAGCAAGTGCGAGTACGCCGCCAACGTCGAGAAGGCCGAGATCGGCCAGGCGGACAGCGACGTCCTCCCCACCCTGGCGTCGGCGCCGGTGAAGACCGTGCGCACGCCCGAAAAGCGCACCATCGAAGAGGTTTCGGCTTTCCTGTCGGAGCCGGCCGAGCGCTTCCTGAAGACGCTGCTGTTCACGACCAACGACGGCGAGACGGTCGCCGCACTCGTGCGTGGCGACCACGAACTCAGCGACGTCAAGCTGCGCAACGCCCTCGGTGTCCAGTGGGTGCAGATGGCCGAGGCGCCGACCGTCGTCGCGTTGACCGGCGCCGAAATCGGCTTCGCCGGCCCCATCGGCATGAAGAAGTCGGTCCGCATCCTCGCCGACCACGCGCTGCGCGGCATCACCGGTGCGGTCGCCGGCGCCAACGAAACCGACCACCACCTCGTCGGCATCGAGCAGGTGCGTGACCTCGGCAACCTCGCGTTCGCCGACTTGCGCCTCGCACGCGCCGGCGACCGCTGCCCGCGCTGCGGCGAGGGCGTCTTCGACAGCCACCGCGGCATCGAAGTCGGCAACATCTTCTACCTCGGCACCAAGTACAGCGCGGCGATGAAGGCGACGTTCCTCGACGTCGACGGCCAGGACAAGCCCCTCGAAATGGGCTGCTACGGCATCGGCGTCACCCGCACCGCGGCAGCCGCCGTCGAGCAGCACAACGACGCCAACGGCATCCTGTGGCCGATGAGCATCGCCCCGGCACAGGTGCAGGTCGTCCCGGTGAAGTGGACCGACGACCGCATGCGTGCCGCTGCCGAGGACCTCTACGCGAAGCTGCAGACGGCAGGCATCGAGGTGATCCTCGACGACCGCGACGAGCGCCCGGGGGTGAAGTTCAAGGACGCGGACCTGCTCGGCATTCCGCTGCGCGTCACAGTCGGCGGCAAGGGCCTCGATCGCGGCGTCTTCGAACTCAAGCACCGCGCCGCGGCAGAGTCGACGGATCTTCCCATCGGCGACGCGGTCGACCAGCTGAAGACGATCGTCGCCGACGCGCTGCGCGGCTGAGCGCCGCCACGCACATTCAGCTTCTCTGCTCGCATCGGCCGGCACGGCACCGCCTGGACTTCTCCCTTTTTCCCGGTCTCTCCAGCGGATCAGTCAGCATCATCGCCCGGCAACTGTGCAACATGCATGTAGCCCGAAGCTACAGCCTCCTCGCGCTGGCGGATCTCGTCGTCGGTCAGCGCAGCGAATCCGGCCTCCCGCTTTCGCTGCGAGAGCTTGCCGTTGTTCTGTAGGCAGAAGCGGATGAACAGGTCGATGCGGCGTCGGTAGAATCGTTACCTCGGCGGCCTTGCCCCGCGGCTGGATTCCCCCCGCGCCCGCCTGCTACCTCTGGCCGATGAACCGCGATCCCGAGCAGGACCGGCGCTTCGTCGCAGCCCTCCACCTCGCCGCCCGCGCGGCGCGCGACTTTCTCGCCTGGATGGAGGACGCCGCCGAACGCCTCGCCCCCCAACGACTCGCCGCGATCGCCGCGGAAACCCGCGAACGCCACGAAAGACGCCTCGCCGAGGCCCGCGCCGCCCTGC
>Ga0163150_10009854_pt1 | contig 10461 bp, 9 predicted proteins | sample OliLakLV19P2IB_FD_148628 | JGI IMG/M metagenome (GOLD analysis project Ga0163150, IMG submission 148628) | Freshwater microbial mat bacterial communities from Lake Vanda, McMurdo Dry Valleys, Antarctica - Oligotrophic Lake LV.19.P2.IB | ecosystem: Environmental > Aquatic > Freshwater > Lake >...
GCTGGGAGGGTGAACCAGAAGGTGGAGCCCTGGCCGGGGCCGTCGGAAAGGACGCCGATGCGACCGCCGTAATGCTCGACGATGCGTTTGCAGATCGCGAGGCCGATGCCGGTGCCGGGGACGTCGCGTCCGTGGAGCCGGCGGAAGACGCCGAAAATACGCTCCTGGTATTCGGCTGCGATGCCTTCGCCACGGTCCTCGACGTGAAAGAGCCACTGGTCTTCTGCGCGCGACGCAGAGACCCGGATGGCTGGAGGCCGGGGGCCACCGTACTTAATGGCGTTGCTGATCAGGTTCTGAAACAGTTGCACCAGGCGGGTGCGATGGGCGTGGACAACAGGCAGGTTCGTAGATTCCACCTGGGCATCTCGTTCCTTTAATGAGTTCGCCAAAATGCCCAGCACTTCGGCGAGCACGGCGTTGCAGTCCACCGCGGCAGTGGGTTGATCGCCAATGGTTGCGGCCTGGGTGTAGGCGAGCAGGTCCTCAATGAGAGTCTGCATGCGACGGGCGCCATCGAAGGCGTGCTGAAGGCAGCAACGCGCCTCGGGGGACAGCCCTTCGGAATACCTGCGCTCCATCAGCTGGCTGTAGAGCGCGATGTTTCGCAGCGGCTCCTGCAGGTCGTGCGCGGCGGCGTAGGCGAACTGCTGCAGGTCTGCGTTGGCGCGGAGAAGCGCGTCGACGATGGACCGCTGGTCCTCTATGTCGGTGCAGGTGCCGAGCCACTTGATGGTTCGTCCATCGAAGTCGACGAAGGGGAGCCCGCGGGCTTTGAACCAGCGGTACTGGCCGTCGTGGCGTCGGATTCGGTACTCCACGTCGTAGCGGGCGCGTCCGGCGACTGCGTCACCGAAAGACCTGGCGGCGCGGGCGCGGTCGTCGGGATGCAGCGCGAGTATCCAGCGGGGGCCGTGGTGCTGTTCTTCCGGCACGCCTGTGTATTCCACCCACTGGCGGCTGAGGTAGTCGACGAGGCCGTCGGCGGCCGTGCTCCAGACGAGCTGTGGGGTGGCTTCCACAAGGGTTCGGAAGCGTTCCTGACTTTCGCGGAGGTCTCGCTCCGACCTGAGCCGTTCTGTGATGTCCTCATAAAGGCTCATGATTCCGGTGACCTGTCCGCCGGCATCGCGCATGGTGGCGGTGGAGACGCTGATATCGACTGGTGAGCCGTCCTTACGAACGCGGCGGAGGTGGAGGCTGCGGAGGCTGTCGCCCTGGAGGTCGCGGCGGCGGAGACTGGCGTGCTCCTCGCGCCGCTCCTCCGGAATGAAGGGCAGAGACCGGCCGAGCACTTCATCCGCAGTCCAGCCAAAGAGGCGTTCGGCCGCGGGATTCCACAGCGTCACGAGGCCGTCGGGTGTGAGCGCGACGATGGGCGCGGGCGAGGCCTGAATGATGGCGGCGAGCTGTGCGTTGATCTCAAGCAGGCGCGAATCGACTTCGCGGTGCCGGGTTACGTCGAGGTTCACGCCCACCATGCGGACGGGGCTGTTCTCGGCGTCACAGAAGACCTTCCAGCGGGAGAGGATGTTGCGGACGGACCCGTCGGCTGTGACGATGCGGAACTCGGTTTCACGGCTGCCGCACTGGCGAATGGTCTCCTCGGCTTCCGAGACTACGCGAACGATGTCGGCGTGATGGATGTGGGCTCGCCAGAACGCAACGGTGGGATTGATCTCGCCCGGCTCGAGGCCAAGCATACGGTACATCTCGGGGGACCAGCTGATGCGATCGTGGCTGAGGTCGCGGTCCCAGACGGCGAGCCCGGCCACCTGTTGCGCGAGTTCCAGGCGTTCCTGCATGTCGCGGCGCGTCTGCTCCGCCGCACCATCGGGGGGCAGAGACTGGGGAACGGAGAGGATGCCGATCAGGTTGCCGGATTTGCGAACACGGTGCTGGAAAGCGTCTGTGGTCAATATGCGGGAGGTGTCTCCGGGATGATCGGCGATGGATTCGAGATCCGCACGAATTGCGTTGAGCCAGGGGAGGACGAAATAAACGGGATGGCCGATCCGCAACTCTTCCTGCAATCCGGCCAACAGGGTTGCAGGCTCATTGGCCGAGATCAGACGGAGGTCTGAATCGCAGGAAACGAACGGATCGAGGAGCAACGAACCAAGTTCCCCCGACCGGAGTTGGTGATGCGGTGTCACTGCGAAACGAGAAGTATCTCACACAAGGGAACCCCGGCGTGAGACGCCGGGGTCAAAAAACACGACAAAAAACTGTTAGGTCCTGCGGTTAGAACTGGTTCCAGAGGAACTGGTTGTAGACCTCGTGGTGATACTGCACTTCGGGCGCCTTCACGAAGGTTCCAAGGAGGCGCGGGCAGCGGTCGGCGGTCGCCTGCTTGAGTTCGGCGTAGCGTTCCTTGACGTCCGGTCCGAGCAGCGTGTCGATCCACGCCGAATTGCGGAAGTTGGTCAGCGCGTCGTAGATGTTGTCGGGCAGGTAGTTGGGGGCGTTGCGGAGGTTCGGATCGTCCGACCTGGCCGCGTCGAGGCCGGTCTTAAAGACCGAGAGGAGCACCATGTACGGGTTGGCGTCGGGGCCGACGGAGCGGACTTCCACGCGCGAGCTGCGTTCGTTGCCGATCGGGATGCGGACCATGGAGCCACGGTCGACCGCGGAGGCCTTGATCTGGTTCGGCGCTTCGAAGTGCGGGTCGAGGCGGCGGTACGCGTTGACGCTGGCGTTGAGGAGCAGGCAGAGATCCTGGCCCTGGGTGAGGATACGGTCGACGAAATCCCATGCAAAGGAGCTCATCTTCTCTTCGCCGGCGGGATCCCACATCAGGTTCTTGCCACCTTTGGTGACCGACACGTTGGTGTGCATGCCGCTGCCGTTGACGCCGACGACCGGCTTCGGGAGGAAGCTGGCGGTGTAGCCCATCTTGTTAGCGACCTGACGGCAGATCAGCTTGTAAATCTGGATCTGATCCGCCGCGGCGACCACGTCAGCGTAGGTGTAGTTGATTTCGAACTGCGACGGCGCGACTTCCGGGTGATCCTTCTCGTTCTCAAAGCCCATGGCGCGCTGGGCTTCGGCGACCTGGTCAATGAACTGGCGCAGGGGATCGCCGGGGAGCGAGTGGTAGTAACCGCCGGTGTTGACGTACTCGAATTTGCCGGTTTCGTTGTAGCGGCGCTCGGCGTCCATGCCGTTGAACAGGAAGCCTTCGATTTCGTTGGCGGCGTTGAGGGTGTAGCCGTTCTTGTCGAACTGCTCTTTCGCGTAGTTCTTGAGAACGCCGCGGATGTCACCTAGGTAGGCGCTGCCGTCTTTGTCGATGACTTCTCCGAACACGAGAACTTTGCCGGTTCCGAAGATGTCGGCCGGAGCGTAGTAGAACGCGGACCAGTCGATGCCGAGCCGGAGATCGCTCTCCCGCTGGGCGGTAAAGCCTCGGATTGATGAACCGTCGAAAGTGAGGTTGTCGTAGCTCTTGACAAGGAACTTCTTGTCGTAATCGAGCATGTGAAGGCGGCCTTCAAGATCGCTGAACAGGAGGGTGACAGCCTTAACGCCACTTTCGTCGGTCAGGAACTTCAGCCGCTCTTCCTGAATCTTGTCCATTGAAACACGGTTTTTCCGCTGTTCCTTGGCTGCGAGGTTGAGCTCTTCCAGTTTGGCGTAAGGAAGAATCAGACGGTTCTGCAACGCGTTTTCCATTTATCTCCTTGAATCGGGAAAATCAGGTCTTCTTCGCGATCGGACCCGAGCTGCGGCGGGGAGCTCGCGGACGGCGACGTCAGCCTGCGGTGCCCGTCAACGCTGAAGTTTTCGACTATCTCGATTATGGCTGACGGTAGGCACATCGATCTATCGATACTTTTAATGACGTTGTTCCAGGAAATCGATAGGTACGTCCGGGCGGGCGTCAGGCTTCGATTTGGCCCATTCGGCCGGCGCGGAAGTCTTCGAATGCCTGCACGATCTCATCCCGGGTGTTCATGACGAACGGCCCATAGCGGGCGACGGGCTCGCGGATTGGCTCGCCCGCAAGGACCAGGACGTCGGCGGGGGCGGTGCTTTGGTTGGCGATGCGAACGGTATCGCCGTCCGTGGCGAAGATCGCGAGAGTGCCTTCGGGGGCTTTGCGGCCTTCGATCCGGGCCTCGCCGCTGGCTATGTAGGCCATGGCGTTCTGCGTCGACGGGATGGTCTGGCTGATCTCGGCACCGGGCTGAAGGGTGAAGTGGACGTACAGGACCGGGGTTTGCGTCTTCACGGCGCCTGTGACTCCGTTCGATTCGCCAGCCACCACTCGGGCGACTGAGAGACCGTCGGCGGAAGTGGCGACGGGGATCTGGGCGGCTTTGAGTTCCTGGTAGTGCGGCGCACTCATTTTGCGTGTTTTCGGGAGGTTGACCCAGATTTGAAAGCCCTGAAGGCGGCCGCCGTTCTGGACCAGGTCGGGGCCAGGCATTTCGGAATGAACGAGACCGGATCCGGCGGTCATCCACTGGACGTCGCCGGGTTCGAGCAAACCGACGTGGCCGAAGGAATCGCGGTGCTGGAGGCTGCCTTCGAGCAGATAAGAGATGGTCTCGAAGCCGCGATGGGGGTGGTCGGGCATGCCGGTCGCTTCGCCTGGTGCGAACTGGAGGGGGCCGAGATGGTCGAAGAGCAGGAAGGGGTCGAGGTCTTCGAGCCTGGAGGTAGGGAAGGCCCGGCGAATCTGGACTCCGCCGCCTTCGGTGGTTTTGAGGGCGAGTGCTATGTCTTTTACGCTTCTTGGCGTCATATGTATCTTGATGTCAAGAGAGTTGAGAAGGATTCAAGGTGGGCGGTTTCTCCGTTCCGAGGAGCGAGCCGCAACTCAGGTTTCACTCCCGGGCGTCTGGGCGCGAGTTCGGGAAAGTTCCTCCCCGCAGGGGATCGTGGAGGGGAACCGTTACGGTGTCACGAACAAATCATTGTGCATGCGGCGGGACACTTCGGCGTCATCGGCCACTTCGAAGAAGAGCGTCAGTGCCTCAATGAGATTGGCGCGCGCTTCCTCAATGGTGGTGCCCTGGCTGCGAAGGTCGGCGAGCGAGAGGATGCGTGGGAACGTGGCAGAATGGCTACATGTTGACGGCTACGGCCTGGGACACTCATGTGGAACAACTCTTCGGCCGCGTCCAGCAACTGCATCGCGTGCTGAGCGACGCCGGGATCCCGTACCGGGTGGTCGGCGGGCTCGCGGTATTCATGCATGTTTATGAGCGCGATCCGATTCGGGCTCGGCTGACGGCTGATGTGGATGCGGGGATTCTGCGCGAGCATCTGCCTGCGGCGATTGCGGCGTGTGAGAAAGTGGGCTGGGTCCACCGACATGTCGCAGGTGTTGACATGCTGGTCGACGCGGACAGGCCCAGGGCTCGGTCGGCGGTGCATCTGGTGTTTTTGCGGGAGAAGGTCAGGCCTGAGTATATCGAGCCGATTCCGGATTCGCCGCCTGACGCTACGGGTGAAGGCATTTTGCTGGCGCCTGTGACGGACCTGGTTCGCATGAAGCTTACCAGCTTTCGGTTGAAGGATCGGGTTCATGTGCAGGACATGGATGGGGTTGGTTTGATCACCGCGGAGATTGAGGCCGGATTAACGGACGTTCTTCGCGCACGGCTCGCCGATGTTCGGGCGACCGAATAGGCCACGACAGGCGGGATGCGCGGACCACTGCTGCAAGTGGGCCAGGGGCAAAGTGTGGGTGTTGAAACGAAAGGGGCCCATGCTGACTGAACCCCTGTCGCAGACTGCACTGGCGTCTAATCCGCCGCGAGCTTATTTTTTTACCGCCGATATTTGCGGAAAAGGCCCCAGAGCACCTAACCCGGAGATAAGACCGGCCCAGGTGGATGGCTCCGGTACACCGCCGCTGAATCCTGCACTGCCAAAGTCCGTGCGGCCTGTACTAAAGTCGCCACCGCTGCTGCAGTCGTTCGATATTGTATTTGTATCCATCGTCACCGCCGCATTCCTCGCGATTGCCCGTCCGCAGATGATTGATGCGCCGGTGGTCAGGGTGATGCTCTGATCGGCAAGGATATTTCCGGCGAAACTCGTGCCCGTGCCAAGGGTCGCGGAACTGCCTACGTCGAAATACACCCCAGTACTGGAGGTGCCGTTGGTGACGTTTACGGCAGAGCCGCTTGCTGTTGTTAGAGTGCTGCCGATTTGAAAGACAAAGAGGGCGTTCGCGGTGTTCTGGGCATTCAGTGTCAGCGTACCGGTCAACTGAGCCGACGAGGAAAAGCGGTAGACACCTGGCGTCAGGATCAATCCACCGAGATCCTGGCCGGTCAAGTCCATTGTGGAAGGTAGCGCAGCGAGAATCCCGTTCGCGGTAAGAGCATCGTTGTGAGCTTGTTGTGCCACTGCATCGGTCTGATGCACCGTTCCCGTGTGGGTAATCGACCCAGGCCCAGTGATCGAAATGCCTGGAAAGACCCCGAGATCTCCTTTTATTACCGTGGCTCCCGTGTTGGTAACAGCCGAGGCGCCAAGAACAGCAAAGGCGTCGGCTGAACCAAGTATCGTCGCGGCCCTTCCCGTCGACCCGGAAAGTACCAGTCCCAGAACGAAAAGCGTTCCGCCAGCCCATCGCTGTCGGTCAATTATCATGATTTCCCTTAATAATGCCTACGTACACTTTCTGCTATTTCGCGTTTTTTTTTGGAAACCCGATATTGCGTTATGGATCGCCTCATGATCGTGAAATACTTGCAGTCTAACAGTGAGATGCAGGAGTCTATCGCTTTGTGCCAGCCTGTCACCGTGACATTGGGCGCGAACTTACGACGGTGATTGAACTGCCGGAACCGTCAAAACGTAAACGGCGGAAAGTAGTGACAGCACGTGAAACATCACATTTGGGCCCATATTCGAGGAATTGGGAGCACCCACACATGACTCTTGAGTCGTACGTTTAGTTAAATTTGTTAACTTTGTGGCTTGCGGTGAGTCAGGTGACCGCAGTTTTTTGTTGTTAGATGCGCTACAGTTATGCCGATCAGATAGGCATCGGTACGGCGAAGACCTGAGTGATTGCGCGGGGAGACAGAGAGCGGGTGGGTCCACCGACATGCACGGGGCTACCCGAATCTGGGCAAACCGGTTAGGAGCGGACTGCGGTACGGCAGACCCCAGACACGGGAATGCGAGCTGCTGCCGTTCAGATCCGAAGCGGATTACGGCGAGGCACTGGTGCTGATATCGAATCATTTGGCAGTTGTTTCTGTGTGTTCCATGGCTGCCCTTCGCCGGAGGGCTTTCATTTCCTTAGTGCAGCGGGTGTATGCTTCGGCTGATGGTGGACGCGGACAGTTCAGGGCTGCATCTTTGGCTGGTGCTTTGGAAGGCCTACTCGGCGGTGCAGGAGTATGCCCTGGCAGATGTCGAGCGGCTGGGGTTCGGGTTGTCGGATTTTGGCATTCTCGAGGTGCTGATTCACAAGGGCCCGCTGCCGGTGAATGAGATTGGGGCTCGGATGCGGCTGACGAGTGGGTCGATGACGGCGGCTGTCGACCGGCTGGAGCGTCGAGGGCTGGTGGAGCGGCGGGATGATCCGGCGGACAGGCGGACGCGGGTGGTGCACTTAACGTCTGAAGGGCTGCGGACGATCGAATCGGGGTTCGGGGAACATAGCGAGGCGATGAACGCGCTTGGCGAACTGCTGAGTGAGGAAGAGAGAGCCGAGGCGATCCGGCTGCTGAAGAAACTGGGGCGCGCTGCGGCAGCACGCCCCGGCGGGTTGTGGAACAAGCCTACTTGATCTTGTAGGAGCCGTCGGCGAGTTTCTCGCGGTGGGCTTCGTGGCAGCTCTTGCAGGTTCCGCTGAGCTTCTGGAATGCAGAACCAGCGGCGGCAGCGTCGCCAGCCTTGGCGGCAGCGCCACCAGCAACGGCAATGGACTTGCCTTCTTCAGACCATTTCACTGCGTCTTCGAAAGCGGCGCCCTTCCTGGCGAAGAACGCTTTGGAAGCGTCGTAGTGAGCGGCAATGCGTTCCGCGGCGGCGGCGACTTCGTCACCGGTTTTGGGATCCGCCTTACGGATCATGCCGGTCTCCTTGCCAAGGCCCTTCATACCCGCGGTTAAGGCAGCTTCATCCTGGGCGTACATCAGGCTACACACCGCGGCTAAAGCAAACAGAATCTTCTTCAATCTGGATATCCTCCGTGGGATTAATGGCGTTAGTGAACCCCGGCAGGGTTTCCATGTTGTACTGATAATTCAGGACTTTTAATGAAACACGTCCTCTCAACACAGCTGTTCGTCAATCACCGGCTCACCACCGTGTGGCTGGACCGCATCTTTTCAGCGGGCATCGAAGGGGTGGAGATCTTCGTAGCCCGACAGCATGTGGACTGGCGCAATGAGGCGCAGATCGCTGAGTTGTCGCACTGGTTTACGGATTCGAATCTGACTCTGCATGCGCTGCACAGTCCGATGCACACGGACGGAGCGTCGGGCCGGTCGGGACCGCAATCCGTTATTGATATTACGGAACCGGTGAAGGGTCGGCGCATTGTGCACGTCGACGAGATTAAGCGTGTGCTGGAGATCGCCGAGAAGATTCCGGTGCGGTACCTGATCCAGCACCTGGGCACTGGCGGCGCCGAGCACGACATGCGCCGGGTGGATGCGGCGTTCACGTCTCTCGAAGAGTTGAAACTGTTTGCGAAGCAGCGCGGGGTGGAGATCCTGCTGGAGAATATTCCGAACGGCTTCTCCAGCGCGTCGGCGCTGAACCTGTTCAACACGCAGACGCACCTGGACATGAACTTCTGCTTCGACATCGGCCACGCGCATCTGTTCGGCAGCGTGGAATCGGAGTTCAACCTGATGCGGACACGGATTCGGTCGACGCATCTGCACGATAACGACGGGAAGGAAGACCGGCATTTGTTCCCGTTTCTGCACAGCGCCGGCACGGTCGACTGGCGGGCCGCGGTGCGGCTTCTGGCCTCGAGGAAGGAGCAATACCCGCTTCTTCTCGAGTTAAAGGAAGACACTGAGAACGGGCATCCGCTCGACTCTGTGCGCGAAATCTTTGAGCGTCTGGAAGCGCTCATTATTGAAACAGAAAGCTAACCCAACTAAGAAAACATCATGAGCGACATCGTCCGCACAACCATTGCCGACGCGGGGCGCCATGCCGGAGAGACGGTTCAGATCGCCGGATGGCTGTACAACCTGCGCAAGTCCGGCAAGATCGTCTTCCCGCAGCTCCGAGACGGCACAGGCATTATGCAGTGCGTCGGAGTAAAGAGCGAACTGCCTGAAGAAGTATTCGAGACACTGAAGCACCTGACGCAGGAAAGCTCGCTGATGGTGACTGGCCTGATCCGTGCCGAGGAGCGCGCGCCGGGTGGCTTCGAGATGGACATCCGCGAAGTCCACGTGGTGCAGAAGGTGAGCGAGGCGGATCCGTATCCGATCACGCCAAAAGATCACGGCGTCGAGTTTCTGATGGACCACAGGCACCTGTGGCTGCGGAGCCGGCGGCAGCATGCGGCGATTCGCGTGCGGCACGAAGTGGTGCGGGCGATCCGCGATTACTTCGATAACAACGGCTTTGTGCTGGTGGACTGCCCGATCTTTACGCCGTCGGCCTGCGAGGGAACGACCACCCTGTTTGAGGTGGATTACTTTGAGAACGAGAAGGCTTATCTGACGCAGTCGGGACAGCTTTACAACGAAGCGAATGCGATGGCGTTCGGCAAGGTGTACTGCTTTGGGCCGGTGTTTCGCGCGGAGAAGTCGAAGACGCGGCGCCATTTGACGGAGTTCTGGATGGTGGAGCCGGAGATGGCTTACGCGGATCTGGAAGACGTCAAGCGCGTGGCCGAGGGCCTGATTGTGTACGTGGTGGGACGGGTGCTCGAGAACCGGAAGCAGGAGCTGAAGGTGCTGGAGCGGGATTTGTCGAAGCTGGAGCCGGTGGCGTCAGGCGGGTTTCCGCGGATGAGCTACGACGATGCGGTGAAGGTGCTGCAGAGTCGTGGGAGCGAGATCCAGTGGGGCGGCGATTTTGGGAATGCGGATGAGACGCTGATTACCCAGGATCTGGATAAGCCTTTAATTATCGACAAATATCCGACCGAGATTAAGGCTTTCTATTTCCAGCCGGATGCTTTGCGGCCGGAACTCGCTTTGGGGGCGGATATTATTGCTCCCGAGGGGTATGGCGAGATTGTTGGCGGCGGGCAGCGGATTGACGATTTGGATTTGTTGCTGAAGCGGCTCGACGAGCATAACTTGCCTCGGGAGGCTTTCAACTGGTATCTGGATTTGCGGAAGTATGGCACGGTGCCTCATGCCGGGTTCGGGATGGGTGTGGAGCGGACGGTGGCGTGGCTTTGCGGGCTGGAGCATATTCGGGAGACGATTCCTTATCCTCGGATGCTGTATCGGACTCGGCCTTAGACAATGGACGGCCAAAGCGTTGCAATTATCGGGGCTCCTATGG
>Ga0163150_10009855_pt1 | contig 10460 bp, 9 predicted proteins | sample OliLakLV19P2IB_FD_148628 | JGI IMG/M metagenome (GOLD analysis project Ga0163150, IMG submission 148628) | Freshwater microbial mat bacterial communities from Lake Vanda, McMurdo Dry Valleys, Antarctica - Oligotrophic Lake LV.19.P2.IB | ecosystem: Environmental > Aquatic > Freshwater > Lake >...
CGGCGCCAAACGAGCGGCTGTCCCAGTCGAACCGATTGCGCGGGGGAGTGGACGGGTTGTCCAGGACCGCGCTTGTCGGGTGCCACCTGGAGGGGGCCCCGCCGGGCGGTTTGACGGCTGCCGCATCGAGATTGTTCCCACTGCCATAGCCGAGCAGTTGAAGCCGCCCGCCGAACGCCGGCATCTCGAACTTGGCCAGGCCATCGCTCATGTTGCCCCGCACGAAGGTGACTTCGGCCGGGGCAAAGGCGTCGGGCAGGCCGGCCCGAAGGCTCACGACAAAACCTGCCCCCCCCTTGCCAACCGGGCCGTCGATGGTGAACCGCGTTTGCGTGGTGCTGAAACTTCCGGTGGTCTTGAGCTGGGCCCCGGGCTCGCGCGTCACCGCCTCGACCGAACCGGACAGTGTATGAGGCGCGAGGGGCGAGCGGTTGACCGACTGAAGATGAAGCCGCGCGACAGCATCGGGATTCCAGGCGCTCGATACGCCGGCGGCGTGAAAGGCATTGAATACCGGGATGCCGTCGAGGAGAAAGGCCGTCTGATCCGCCGCGCCTCCCCGAATGTGGATACCATCGGGGGTTTCCGGCTGAAGGACGACATCACCACCGCCGAGTGCCTGCAGGACATCCGGTTCCGTGAACAGGGGATGATTCCGGACTTCGGCAATCGTGGTGACTCGATCCGGGAATGGCGAGGGCGTGCCCGGTGTCACCCCCCGCAGGGAAATGGGACCGTGCACGTCGAGCGTTGGAATCGCGATCGGCGCCGCGCGGAGCGTGAAATTGATCTCCAGCTCCCCCTCCGCCGGCACGAGGGCTTCGAGAGTCTGATCGGCATAGCCGATCAGTTGAATTCGAATCGGCTGGACGCCCGCAGGAACCTGTCTCAACACATATCGACCATCGGCATCGGTTGCCGTGGCGCGATCGAGCGTGGAAAGCACGACGACCGCCCCCGGAAGGGGTTGGGCCGTCTCCTGGTCCCGCACCGTGCCGACGAGGGTGGCGAGGCCCAGAACTTCGGCCAGCAGTACACTAATCAAAGCAATGAGTGGTGGTAGCATCAGTTACTCCCACCAAGATCCTAACATTGGACGTCGCGCGCGGGAGAATCAGGAACTGTGGTGACTCAACGTTCGATGAAATCAACCGGGTTCCGCGGAGCGGCGATCACGCTGTTCGTCATCCTCCAAATTTTGACGGTGGTGGGCTGTTCCGATGAGTCGACCAGCCCCGGGAATCCTCCACCCATGGCAATCGACTGGCACCGCTGCAATTTCGATTCGGTCATGGCCGCGGCGTCCTCCAGCCGCCAGGATCTGCTGGTGCATGCCACGGCCACCTGGTGCGGGCCGTGCCAGTATTTCAGTGACAGTTCGTGGGCGGATCCCCGGGTCGTGAGCTTCGTGAGCCGTCACATGACGGCCTTTGAAGTCGACTTGACGAACTACGTCGAGTTCATGAACCCCAACCAGCCGTACTGCCCCGGTGATACCGTGGTCTACGACGTCCTCGGGACCATCCGCGGTATCCCGGCCACGTTCATCGTCCGAAACGGCGCAATCACCCATCGGCTTATCGGATATCGACCCTCCGGGGATCTTTTCGCCTGGCTGGTTGATTCGTATCTGGATCGGTGAGGAGTCCTGCGTGCCTGCCAAATTTCGACATTCTTTGAATGTAGAACAGGTCGTTCCTCACCCGAAAGAAGTCGACATTCGTCACGACGGCCGCACCGCGCAGACCTGAATTCCATCCAGGCTACCCATGACGGCGAGCTTGTCGTGCGTACCTGCACGTAGCGGGCCCACGGCAGCGTTTCGAGCCGCAGTTCGAAGCGATGTCCGATCGGGATCGCTTCGCCACCTCGATCCATTGCACCGGTCTAAAGACGTGGTGGGGCGTTGCACGGGCGTTGAAGTCGCGGTGCCCTCAAACCAGCCGGAAATCTTCGGTTCCCATCCACTGTCACAAACCCCACGTTCACCGGTTCCTGCTCATGTCCACGTACTTCAACTCATGAGGAGGAAACAATGACCATGTCACGATCCATGCTGGTGCTGGCAGTGCTGGGCCTTGCGGCCACGGGCTGCGGAAAAAATTCGACGAATCCGGCCGGGGAGGCCTCTCGAACGTCGGAGGTGGGAAACTTCGGCGGTGCCGGGCCCAACGGCAACGACTGCGACGGCCTGCCGGTTGCACCCGAGAGCGATCGGGTCGATCTGTATCAACCGGTGTTTACCAACCCGCTCAATATCACGAACCCGCTGTTTCCGATCAGTATCCTCGATCGGGCCGTATTCCTGGGTACCGCGGACGGTGAGTCCTTCCGATCCGAAACGACTTTGCTCGCCGGGTCGAAGACGATCGTGATAAACGGCGAGGATGTCGAAACGCTGGTCTCGCAGTACGTGGCGTTCATTGATGGTCGAATTGAGGAGGTCGCCTACGACTGGTACGCGCAGGATGACCTGGGCGCAGTCTGGTACCTGGGCGAGGACGTTTTCAACTACGACGACGGCGTTGTCGTGGATTTGAACGGCACCTGGCTGGCCGGCCGTGAGGGCCCGGCCGCCATGATCATGCCCGCCAATCCTCAGGTGGGAGACGTCTGGCGTCCCGAGAACGCCTGCGGCATCGTCTTCGAGGAGGTGATCGCCACGGCGATCAACGTGACCGTCGACGGGCCGAGCGGACAGGTTCCGGGCGCGCTCATGGTCTCGGAGCTCCACATGGACGCGACCTACGAGCCCAAGACATTCGCGCCGGGATACGGCGAGTTCTCCACGGGTTTTGGCGCCAATCTGGAAGCCCTCGTCGTGGCGATATCAACGGATGCCCTGCCGGGAGATGCCCCGGAAGCCCTCGACGATCTGTCGGATGGCGCGGACGATATCTTCACACTGGCGCAGTCGCGCCGCTGGTCGCAAGTGGCGGACGAATTCGAGGCGATGGAAGAGGCCTGGGAGGACCTGAAGCTCGGCGGTGTGCCGCCCGGGCTTGAGGCGTCAATGGACGATGCGCTCGAGGCGCTCGACGACGCCATTCAGTCCCGCAACCGCTCCGAAACCCGCCACGCGAGTCTCGACGTCGCGCTGTCCGTCACCGATCTCGAACTTCGGTATGACGATCGGTCGGAAATCGACGGGGACTTGATCGACATCTGGACTCGCCGCGTGATCGTCGACGCGCAGGCTCGTGATCGAGCCGGCGTCGTGGGAGATCTGGCGACGATTGGCATTATCCGGAAGCGGTTCGCGCCGGCAAACAGCGGACGAATCGACAGCGATCTGGCTTTGATGCAGCAGGCGGTCCACTCGACCGATCCCGACGAAATCGTGAACCATGCGGAGCGGCTTCGGGGAACCCTGGCCCTGGCTTCGCAATAACAACTGGAACTGATCGGGGGGCGGATGAGGTGGGCTTCCAATCGGAAGTTTCCCCGTCCGCCCCTCGTCGTTGGAAGAATCGACGACTTTGCGCTTACGGCCCGAGTCCGTCCGGAATTGCCTCGCCGGGGCGGAGGGCCCGCGGGGTCTGGCCGGCGCTGGTCGCGCCACGTTTCGGCGGTGCCATGAATGGCAGGAGGGCCAGTGGCAGGAGACCGGCGATGGAGTCGAGCACCAGCGTGGTCGGGTAGCCGAAGCGGGTGATCGCGAAGCCCTGCCAGGTCGAGGTGTAGGAGATGGCAAAGTTCTGCATGGCCATGTAGGCCGTGAATTGCGTGGCGGCCACGGCCGGTGTCGTGATGTCCATGAACAGGGCCGACCGGATGCCGTAATAGAGGCCCTGGAAGACATTGTAGGAGAGCACGGCGATCCAGAAGGCGGTGACCAGCGGCGCCGGCACCGGCGGGCGGTCGGGTGCATTGGCGGGAATCGAGTGGATCCAGTTGTGGGCCTGGAGCTGCCAGGCGAGATAAAGCGTCGGAACGGCCGTCAGCGAGATAAAGATCGCCAGGGTGCGCCGTCGGCCGAATCGATCCGAGAACCAGCCACCTGAAATGCCACGGCGAAGATGATTGTTGACCAGAGGCTGATGGTGGCCACCTGCTGGTCGTCGAAGCCAAGCTCGACAGCCAGCGTCGATTGCAGCGCCAGGCTCAAGGCGTAGGCCCCAAGCGGCAGGAGCGCGGACAGGACACCGACGAGCGCGGCGCGCGTACCGACAAAGGCGCGGTATGCGCTGACCACGAAGGCCCGCAAGTCGTTCGTCACCGCCCTGGCCCTCGAGCCGACGATCGCCGGTCGTACGGGGCCGGCCTTCTCCCGCAGCGGGAGGACGACGAAGATGGTCACCAGCAGAATGACCCCAATCACGAAAAAGTAAGTGGCCTGGAACGGCATGATGCTGGTGAGAAAGAGCACCATCGCGCCGCCGATCGTCTGGCCGACCGAGGCGCCGCCAAACATGAAACCGTTGGCCACGCCCCGTTCCGATTCCGGGAGGACATTGCAGGCCAGAGCGTCGATGGCCACGTCCATGGTGGCCGCAAACGCGTTGTGGACGGCGATGACCAGGGTGAACATGGCCAGGCTGTTGACGAAGTCGATGGGGTAGGCAACCAGCAGCGTCAGGGCCATGCCGATCTGCATCAGGAGAATCCAGAGCCGGCGCCGGCCGAAACGATCGCTGGAAAAGGTGTCGACGAACGGGCCGGCGATCCACTTGAAAGCCCATGGGAGGTACAGCGAGCCGACGAAGGCGCCGATCATCTCGGGCCCCACCCCCTGGCGGCGCATCTGGGTGGCGATGGCCGTGGCCGTGAAGGCGAGAGGAATCCCCTCCGTCATATAGAGGAGGAAGAATGCAGCGAGCCGGCCGTTCCGAGTGGCAAGGAGGTCGGGAAATGGCAGTCGCATGGCGGTAGGGTACAATTATCCCATGCGCCCTGCCCACCCTGTCCGGTTGCTTCCACTGGCAATGATCGTCCTCCTCGCCCTCCCGGCCGAGGGGTGGGCCTGGGGTTATTCCGTTCACCGCCTGATCAATCGGAACGCCATAGCCAACCTGCCGGCGGATTTCCAGCTGTTTGGCCAGTGGGCGACCGACCTCGAGGCGCTGGCCACGGCCGCCGACGAGCGGAAGTGCTGCGTGGCCGGCGAGAACATCCGGCACTACATCGACATTGATGATTACTCGGAGTTTCACGCCGGCACGTTTCCCCATGGATACCCGGATGCGGTCAGCCGCTACGGAGTGTCGCGTCTCGAATCGAACGGCATCGGACCATGGGCGCTCGAAACCAGCTACGGCCAGATGGTGGCCGCATTTGCCGACGGGAATTGGACGGCCGCCGTGGCCGCCGCAGGTGACATCGGGCACTACGCTGGCGACCTGCACCAACCGCTCCATCTCACGACCAATTTTGACGGCCAGGAGTCCGGCCAGAGCGGGGTCCATTCCCGCTACGAATCGCGCATGACGGGGCGGCATATGGCGGAGTTCACGCCGTTTCCCGGCGCGGCAAGTCTCCTGTCGAACCCGCTCGAACGGGTCTTCGATTGGATTGGAACGACCTACCCCGGCGTCAATCGAATCCTCGCCGCCGATCGGGCGGCGAAGAACGCGGCCGGCGGGAGCACCTCCAGCGACGCCTACTACAATGTGCTCTGGGAAGAGATCGGACAGGACACCTGGTACTGGATCGGTGGTGCCTCACTGGATATCGCCGCACTCTGGTACACGGCCTGGGTCGAGGCCGGCTCACCGGCCCTGCCAGGTTCAATTCCGGTGAGCCCCACAACCTGGAGCCGGATCAAGGGCCTGATGCTCTCCTCCTCCTCCCCGGACGGCGGACAATTGCGCCACCTCGGGGCAAATCACCCGGATGGGGACGGATTTGCCGACCCCGAATACACTGGGACTGCCCGATCCGGTCCCATCGGCCGATCATGTGAATGACAGCAGTCTGTTCGGCGTCTTTCGATCCAGCGGTTGCCAGGTCGGCTCCCATGAGGCCTTGCTTGACGACAGGAGTTCAACGATGAAGAGGTTTTCAACCGGCATCCTGATGATGGCGCTGCTTTCGACAGCTGCCATGGCGGTTGCGGCCGCCGACGTTGACGCACCCGAAATCTCACGCTCCCGCGGCAGCCGTGGCAGTGTCGTCGTCCTCTGGCCGCGTATCATCCCGGCCGATGACAGTCCCGAGACGCAGCAACTGGCGCGCGCCGTTCAGGCGAACCTGGTATCCATGGTGCGCACCACGTTCCCCGGACGCGACATCGATGTGCGCCCGGCGCCGGAACGCGTCTGTCCGATGGGTGGCTGCGACGGGGCCGCGGTCGGCGCCCTGCTGCTGCTTCGCGAAGATGGATGCGCCGTGATCGCCCTGGTCAGCCAGCCCGGCACCGTACCGATGACCCTGGTTCCCTGGGCAGGCGACGTTCGATTGCGCGGCACGCGGATCCCGTTCCGCCAGCATCCCGAGAACTGGGTGACGGTGACCGACTTCGCCCGCCGCGATCAATTGCCAGCCGCCCTCGAAATCAACGACGAGGCCGTCATCCAGGCCATCCGTCGGATCGCTCCCTAGGGAAGTACGATCGATCGACAGGCCGACCTGAATCGTCGGCCCCCGGTTTCGAACTGTCTAGCCCCCGCCGGCCCGACAGGCCTCGCGAACCGCCACCGTCAACGGGTCATCAAGATCGGCCCCATCCAGGACCTGATGCGCCCGCTTGAAGGCCACCCGGGCCTCCTCCTGGCGGCCGTCCAGTTCGAGCACCCGACCGAACCACCAGTTGGCGGTCGGATCGTCGGGGTTTCGGGCCAGAGTGGCTTCGAGGCGCCGGATGGCTTCCTCGCGCCGACCCGCCTCCACGAGTGTTTCGATGGACTCCCTCTCGATCCGCAGCCGGGCCTCCCACGACGTGGCGGCGGTCAGCGCCGCGTCCAGTCGTTCGACCGCCTCGCCGGGTTGCCCCTCGGCGCGACTTACCAATCCCTGCATCTCGAACAGCAGGCCGTGATTGGAGGCTTGGGCGCGATCCGGCCCCTTGAGGGATTCCGGCTTCTGCACGGCCGCCTGGAGATCGTGCAGTCCCGCGCGCGCCGCGGACAGGTCGCCGGCGGCGAGCGCCACGCGGGTCATGAGGGCCAGGCCGGCCGACGTCAATGAAAACTCGGTTCGGTGCGCCGCGAGGAGCCGGGTTGCCTCGACAATCCGGCCGGCACGAAGATGAAGCAGGATTTCCGTGCGACTCCAGTTGATGTCTTCCGGCGCGTTCTTCGACGAATCGCGTGCGCGCTGAATGGCAAATATGGCGGCTTCCCAGCGGCCGAGTTCCGCGTTGGCCAACGCCAGGTGGTAGTAGGCCCATGAGAAATCCGGTTTGATCACGATGGCGGACTCGATCTGGGCGAGGGCTTTTCGGTAGCGGCCGGTCCGCAGGTAGAATTCGCCGAGGCTGTCGTGGGGGTTGGCCTGATCTCCGAACTGAAAGGCGTACTTCTCGAACGCCTCCTCGGCCTCGAGCCAGTGACCCAGGTCGGCCTCGGCGTAGCCGATCAGATTCCAGACCTCCGGCAGTTCTGGGTCGAGCCGCTGCGCCTTCTCCAGGTCGGCCAGGGCCATTTCCGGTCGCCCTTCATTCAGGTGCTGACTGCCCGATACGAGGAGAACCTCCGCATCGTCGGCGAATCTGCGGATCATCTCGGCCTCGATGCCGCGCTCGTCGTCCTCGCGATCTTCAAGATCGGCCCCCAGCCGGTGGATTTCGAGCCGTTCCTTTTCCGAGACGCGCGCTTCTTCCGCCTGCGCGCGGCGATACCACGACACGGCATCCTCATCATCACCCAGTTCGTGGGCCAGCTGTCCCAGCCGAACCATCGCCATGGCAAAATGCGGGTCCTCTTCGAGAGCCATCTGCCAGGCCGTGCGCGCCTCACTTTCGTAGTACTTTCGGTTGGCCCGGACACCATCCCGGTAATAGACGAGAGCCTGGCTCGAACGGGTCGTCAGGTTGCGGCGGAGCGGGGAGGTCCATCCGACCGTGATGGACCGGCCACGGGCCAGGAGCCGATCGAGCGGAGCGAAGAATGTCGGCGGTCCAAAGCCGACATGAAGCGTCCCAAGTCGACCGGCGCCGGCGGAACCCGGGTTGACCAGGTCGGTGGTCAAAAGGGGGCGACTCAGGTTGTGGGCTGATCCCCCGCCCGCCATCTGGAGTCGCGACCAGGATTCGGTGGCGGGCTGCCAGGCCAGTCGGACGATTTCTCTGCGGATGGCCGGAGCATCGGTGGCGTCTTCGGCCACTTCCGCAATGGTTTGTCCGTCCGCGTCCTGAATGAGGACCCACTGTACTTCGGTGCGTGCCAGGGCGCCCGCCGTGATGCTGGTCACCGCGCGCAGGTCATTGTTTGCCAGGTGAAATACGACCTGACGTCCCAGGGACTCCACAAAGATTCGAGCCGATTCGGGCGGGCGTTCGCCCAGGGTGTTGCGGGTGGCACAGCCGCCGAGTCCGAGACCGGCAAGGGCCACGATCGACGTAAGCCAACCGGCAAGGATCCGGTGACGACTGGGCGCGACAAGTGGCGGAGCGGTTGTCATGATGCGGCTGCATCCCGTGGCGGTGGTGCCCCTGGCCACCGCGAGTTCGGCCGCCATTGAATTGAATTGTCGGCACCCCGGGCGAGCAACTGAGGGATCGGCGGGTGGGGGGCCGAGCACTCGGCCCGACCCGATGAGGCGACCACTCGAAATAGTTTCGTAAGTTATTGCAGTATAATGAATTAGTGGGTAGCAGCTGGCCTGCTCTCGATTACCGAAATTTGGCCGTGGCACGAAACGATTACGACACCATCGACACCCTGTTCGCCGATCAAGCCGTGCAGCGTTTTGGCCGCCCGGATCGTCAAACGAAGCGTCCAAGGCACCGACCTCAAGGGATCAGATGAACGACCAGTCGCTGATATCACTAATACTGGCCGGCGATGTTGGTGCCGAGCGGCAGCTCTATGACGCGAATGTTGATCGGATTTATCGGTTGGCCTGTCGGATGACCGGAGATCCACTTCATGCGGAGGATCTGACCCAGGAGTCATTCATCCGGGCGTTCAGCCGCCTGGACGGCTTTCGGGGTGATGCGGCGTTCAGCACCTGGCCCGGGATCCGAAGGAATCCATGGAGGTGCGGAAGAACGCCATCTTCTGGCTCGGCCAATCCGGAGCGCTCGGTGCCGTTGAACTCAAGCAGATCTATCGAGCCTCCAGTGACGCCGAGATGAAAGAACAGATCATCTTCGTGGCCTCGCAGCAGTCGAGCAAGGCGGCGGTCGACCTGCTTCTTGAAATTGCCAGGGCTGATCCCGACAACGAGATGCGCCGTCGGGCCATCTTCTGGCTCGGTCAGTCGGGTGACGAGCGGGCCCTGAAGTATCTCGAATCGCTCGTGGGTGAGTAATGCGTGCGCTGTTTGGGACGCTTGGAGCAAGTCTCGTGGCGGTCCTCGCGATCGTCCTGGTGATGACGCTCGTGGCGCCTTCGCAGAGCTTGACGGCGGCGGCTGACCGGGATGCGGCAGACCCGGCCACCCCGCACGGTGGCGGTGCGATTGCCAAAAAAGTTCGCGCAGCCGGCACTGGCAGGGTGGTCTTCCGTCATGACACCTGGCCCGATGTCTAAGGCGACGACAAGGGAAATCTGAATCGACAGAATCAGTTTCACGGTGACTTCGTGGATGTTGACAAGCTTCGCGGGAACCAGTGGCGGGACAGTGGAAACTGGACGCAGGGGCCGCTGGCGGTTGTTCTCACACTGCGGCATGGACAGGTGACGCGGTTGAAGATCGGCATCGGCGAGAGCCGGTGGCACCACGCGGACAACGATCAGCCCTTTTCTGGCTGGCTCAGCACGACGACCCCAAGGTCATCGACCTCTTCGAGGAGTTGCTGATGGGGGATTGACGATTTGAAGTTGCCTCGGACGGGGCGTATGGTAAGAGTCGGTTCGGGGCCGCGCCCGCCGCCAACGATATGCGCAACTTTGCACGCAAACCCCTGGAGGCACGACATGGGACTCCTCGACAAGATACTTGGAAGAAAAGAACCGAAAAAACCGGCGGATTTTTCGGATGTCCGCAGCGGCAGCAGCTCGACCGCGCCGGCCACGGCACCAACACCGACGGCTTCACCAACCTCGCGAACCTACACCGTCGTGGCCGGCGACAGCCTGTCGAAGATTGCCAAGCGTGAGTATGGTGACGGCAACAAGTGGCCGACCATCTTCGAGGCAAACCGCGACAAGCTCAAGAACCCCGACCTGATCCATCCCGGCCAGGTCCTCGTTATTCCAGCTCTCTCGGACGGCGGGCGATGATGAAACTCTTTCCCGCCACCCGGCTCGCCCTGATCTTCGCGCTCGTCGGCACGCTTGGCGCCACCGCCTGCGGCAAGAAAGCCGACACGACCTCCAGGAATCCGCCGCCGGCCGCCATGCCGGCCGCCCTTCATG
>Ga0163150_10009858_pt1 | contig 10460 bp, 12 predicted proteins | sample OliLakLV19P2IB_FD_148628 | JGI IMG/M metagenome (GOLD analysis project Ga0163150, IMG submission 148628) | Freshwater microbial mat bacterial communities from Lake Vanda, McMurdo Dry Valleys, Antarctica - Oligotrophic Lake LV.19.P2.IB | ecosystem: Environmental > Aquatic > Freshwater > Lake >...
AAGTCGATTTTTCTGTACAACCGTTCCGATTGAAGCCGAGTTACGGTGACTGGTTCAGCGCGCACAGCGTGATCGTTGCGACGGGTGCGCGCGCGAACTGGCTGGGACTCGAGAACGAGGAGCGTCGGCGCGCACAGGTGGGGGCGTGTCGGCATGCGCAGTGTGCGACGGCGCGCTGCCCGCGTTTCGCGGCAAGCGGCTGATCACGATCGGCGGCGGCGACTCGGCGGTTGAAGAAGCGACGTACCTGACGAAGTTCGCGAGCGAAGTCGTGCTCGTTCATCGTCGCGACAAGCTGCGTGCATCACCCGTGATGGCGGATCGCGCGCTGACCAACGAGAAGATCCGGATGCAGTGGAACTCCGAGGTTGTCGATGTTCTCGGCGACGAATTCGTGACCGGCGTCGTGGTCGAGAACACGATTACGGGTGAGCGTCAGGAGATTGAAGCCGGCGGTGTGTTCGTCGCGATTGGACATACGCCGAACACGGCCTTCCTGAACGGCCAGCTCGAGCTCACGCCGAAGGGCTACATCGTGACGAAGCACGCGTGGCGCACCGAGACGAGTGTCCCGGGTGTATTCGCTGCGGGCGATGTCATGGACGATTACTACCGCCAGGCGATCACGGCGGCGGGCACAGGCTGCATGTCAGCTCTGGAAGCCGAGCGCTGGCTGGCGCATCACGGCATTGCGGAGGCGCGGGTGCCTGTCATCGAGACTGCCGAGGCGCCTGTTGGGCTCTCGGTCGAGACGGAAGCGTGAGGATCTGGCCCTTAATGCCTGCAGTAATCCACAGGCTCCGTGCCCGGAATGAAATACTCGATCCGCACATCAGCAGGCGGACAATCTGCTGACGCGAGCAGTCCGCTCTTCGAGTCGATCGCGAGGGTGATGAGCGAAGCAGGCGCGGTCCACGCGACGGGTGCAGGGCGCTTGATGTAAGCGGCCTTCATTATCTCTGCCCAGATCGGCGCGACGAGGTTGCCGCCGAAAGCGTTGGGCAGGATCTCCTTCGGCTGATCGAATCCGAGCCATACAGCGGCGGCGAGGTCGGGCGTCATGCCGACGAACCAGACGTCGCGGGCGCTGTTTGTCGTTCCCGTCTTGCCTGCGGCGGGCAGCCAGAACCCGGCGCGACGCACTGCAGCGCCGGTTCCGCGATCGATCACATCATTGAGTATCGACGTCGTGAGGTACGCAACGCGTTCATCGAGTACGGTCGTCGTATCGACGGGCGCGCGCCACTTCACGTTGCCGCGTGCATCTTCGATGCGCGTGATCAGTGTCGGCTTCACGCGATGTCCGCCGTTGCCGATCGTCGCGTATGCACCGACGAGCTCCGCAGGAATCACTTCCGCGGAGCCGAGCACAATGGAGGGATACGGCGGAATGCTGGTGGAGAGTCCGAGCGCCTTGCCCATCTGCGCAACCTTGTCGACGCCGACCCATTCGCCAACGCGCGCGGCGCCATTGTTCGATGACAGCACGAGTGCATCGCGCACCATCAGGCGCGTGACGCTGTCGGGCACCAGGTCATCCGGCTTCCATGCGGCGGTGCCGATTCCCTGGATGGAAACTGGAGTAGTCTCGATCCATGCTGCCGGCGACAATCCGGCCTGGAGCGCGGCAGCGTAGACGATCGGCTTGAACGTCGAGCCTGGCTGGCGTCGCGCCTGGAACGCGCGATCGTATGACGAGTGCGTGAAGTCGCGGCCGCCGACGAGCGCGCGAATCTGGCCGGAACGCGCGTCGATCACGATCGACATGCCCTGCAGGTACTGCGACCCCGCGGCGGGCGCTCCTGCCAGCTTTCCGCTGTCGGGCTTGGCGTGACGCCAGCGACCAAACTCGCCGCCTTCGATCTTCCGTATCTGCGCAACCATTGCGTCACGCGCAGACTTCTGGATGACGGGATCGAGCCCCGTATACACGCGCAGCCCCGCTTCCGCAGCATCCTCGCCGAAGCGCGCGCGCAATTCACGACGAACGGCAGCAACGAAGTATGGCGCTGCGCCTGCTGCGTCGAGCGGTGGTGAGACGCGCACGGGCTCGCGCTTCGCCTTCGCGACATCTGCAGCCGTGGCGACTTTCTCACGCGCGAAAACATCGAGCACGACATTGCGTCGCGCGAGCGCGGCCGCCGGATTCCTGCGCGGGTTGTAACCGTTCGGGTTCTTGACGAGTCCGACGATCAGTGCGGCCTCTGCAAGCGTGAGGCGTGCCGCCGTCTTGCCGAAATAACCGCGTGACGCCTCCTCAACGCCGTACTTGCCGTCACCCATGTAGACCATGTTGATGTACATGCGCAGCACCTCGCGCTTGCCGATCGCTTCCTCGATCGCCCCCGCGAGCTTCATCTCGCACATCTTCCGCCGGTACTTGTCGTCGCGCGGCAGTTCTTCGGGGAAAACATTGCGTGCGAGCTGCATCGTGATCGTCGAGAAGCCTTCCGCCATCGAGAGCGACGTGATGTTGCGCCACACTGCGCGGCCTGCGCCACGCACATCGACGCCATCGTGCTCCCAGAAGCGGCGATCCTCGACCGCAACGAAGCCGTTGGTCACCGAGGGCGGTATCTCATGGAGCTGAAGCACGACGCGGCGCTGAGGCGAGAGATCGGCAATCAGCGAGCCATCCATCGCGAACACTCGCGTGGCCTCGGGCGGCTTGTACTGCTTGAGCGCATCGACGGAAGGGCACTCCTGCGCAGACGCTGCGGATGCAGTGAGGACGAGCAGCGCTGTCGCGAGCGTTGCGCGCAGCGGCCGCGTCAACGCGTCGAATCGTATCGGGCAGGGCGGCACACTTTCGGAGGGCGCGCGCATCAGGAATTTCGTCATGCGAGTGATACCCGACTAGAGCAGCATCCTTCCCCCGTCGACGCGCAGGTTCTCGCCGGTCACAAATCCCGCGCGCAGGAGGTACAGCATTGCATTGACGACATCATCAGGGGTCCCCGTCCGTTCGACCGTGCGCTTCTCGCTGCCATCCTCGCCGGCTTCGCCTTCCGGCGGCAGCACGGTGCCCGGCGCAATCGAGTTCACGCGGATTTCCGGCGCGAACGCACGGGCGAGCACGGCCGTCAGGTGTAGCAGGCCGGCCTTCGAGACCGCGTGGTGCGCGAAGGAGGGCCAGGGCTGGAACGCGGATAGATCGACAATGTTGACGATCGCACCGTCGCCATGCGCACGCAGCAGCGGAGCGGCGCGCTGCGACAGCATGAAGGGCCCCTTGAGATTGACACCGAGCACGCGGTCCCAGTCCGCTTCCGTGATCTCTGCGACAGGCTTCCGCTCGAACAGCGACGCGCTGTTGATCAGGATGTCGAGCCGTCCGAAGTGCCGTTCCGTCTCGTCGATGAGCCGTGCGACGTCGGCGCTGCTCGAGACATCGGCTCCGATCGCGATCGCCCTGCGTCCAAGCCGCTCGATCTCAGCGACGGTCTCGTCGGCCTCGTCAGGCGATGCGTTGTAGTTGACGACCACGTCTGCGCCTGCGCCGGCCAGGCCCAGGCTGAGTGCCTTGCCCACGCGGCGCGCGCCGCCCGTTACGAGTGCCACTTTGCCCACGATTTCCATGGCCGCACTATAGTGGCGGCGGGCGGGTGCAGCAATTAAGATGCGAGCCCCGAGCGCAGCACAGAGAGAGGCAGCACATGCAGCAGGCCAGCCTGAAGGGCAAGACCGCAGTCGTCACCGGCGCGAGCCGCGGCATCGGATACGCGATTGCGGATTCGCTGTGCGCGGCGGGCGCCACAGTCATCATGGGAGCACGCAGCACGGACGATCTCGAGAAGGCGGCCGCAGAACTGAGCGCGAAGCACGCGCCTGCACGCGCCATTGCAGTCAGGTGCGATGTCCGTTCGCAGCAGGATTGCGAAAACCTGATCGAGACCGCGGCGAAGGAAGGCGGGATCGACATCCTGATCAACAACGCTGGCATCGGCCGCTTCGCACCGGTATCCGAGATGGCGCCGGATGACTGGCGCGCAGTGATCCAGACCAATCTCGACAGCCTGTTCTACTGCACGCACGCCGCGCTGCCGCATCTCGCCAGCCGCGGCACTTCCTGGGTTATCAATATCGGCAGCCTCGCCGGCAAGAATGCGTTCCCCGGCGGCGCCGCGTACAACGCGAGCAAGTTCGGCCTGATCGGTTTCAGTGAAGCGCTCATGCAGGAAGTCCGGCATGACGGCGTGCGCGTCAGCTACATCATGCCCGGCAGCGTCGCGACCGAGTTCGGCCATCCGCAGAGCGGCGGCGGCGCCAATGAGGAGTGGAAGGTGCAGCCGGAAGACATCGCGCAGATTGTGATGGACCTGCTGAACACGCCGGCGCGCACCCTGCCGAGTCGCGTGGAAGTAAGGCCATCGATGCCGCCCAAAAAGTAAAAAGTCCGGACCTGGTCCGGATATTTGCCGGTTGGCCGCTACGGCCATGGAAAGTCAACATGCGGACCTGGTCCGGATATTTGCCAATTGACCTCAACGAGCATGGACATGCCGAATCATAGAATCGAGAAGGACTCGCTGGGCGAGATGCAGGTGCCGGCGGACGCGCTTTGGGGCGCACAGACGCAGCGGGCGGTCGAGAATTTCCCGATCAGCACACTGCGTTTTCCGCGCTCGTTCATTGCCGCAATGGGCGAAATCAAGAAGGCGGCGGCGCAGACCAACGTCGAGCTGAACTTGCTCGATGCGACGCTCTCGGAGTCGATCCTGAAGGCAGCCGATGAAGTAATCGGGGGCGATCTCGATGCGCACTTCGTGCTCGACATCTTCCAGACGGGTAGCGGCACGTCATCGAACATGAACGCGAACGAGGTGATTGCGAACCGCGCGCAGAAGATCGGCGGCGCGAAGATCCATCCGAACGATCACGTGAACGCGGGCCAGTCCTCGAACGATGTGATCCCGACGGCGATGCAGGTCGCGGCATGCGTGCAGATCAAGGCCGAGCTGATCCCGGCGCTGTACCACCTCGCGACATCGCTGCGCAGGAAGGAGAAGGAGTTCGATCACATTGTGAAGTCGGGCCGCACGCACCTGATGGACGCAACGCCAGTCAGGCTCGGGCAGGAGTTCGGTGGTTACGCAGCGCAGATCGAGCTTGGCATCCGGCGCGTGCAGGAGGCGATGAAGGACCTGTCAGAGCTGCCGCTCGGGGGGACTGCCGTCGGCACCGGGATCAACACGGATGCCAGGTTTGCGCGCAAGGCTATCGAGCGGATCAGTGCGGCGACAGGCATCGAGTTCACGGAAGCCGGCAACCATTTCGAGCGGCAGGGCACGCGCGACACGATCGTGTACGCGCACGGCGCGCTCAACACGCTCGCCGTCTCCCTCATGCGCATCGCGAACGACCTCCGCTGGCTGGGCAGCGGCCCGCGCGCGGGACTGAACGAGATCACGCTGCCCGCAATCCAGCCGGGGTCGAGCATCATGCCCGGCAAGGTGAATCCGGTTATCTGCGAAGCTGTCACCATGGTCGCCGCTCAGGTGATGGGCAACAACACGACAGTGACCGTCGGTGGGCAGGGCAGCTACTTCGAACTGAACGTGATGATGCCGGTCATGGCGCACGCCATGCTGCAGTCCATCTCGCTGCTGTCGAGCGTAGCGCGCGTGTTCGCGGACAAATGCATCGACGGCATCACGGCCAATGAGGCGCGCATCCTCGAGTTGCTCGAAGGCAACCTCTCGCTCGCAACCGCGCTCGCACCGAAGATCGGATATGATGAAGCCGCCGCGATCGCGAAGCAGGCGTTCAAGGAAGGCAAGACCGCACGCGACGTCGCACGCGAGCGTCAGTCACTTCCCGAGGCCGAGCTCGATGAGGTGCTGGACGCGCGGGCAATGACGGAGCCTGGTATTCCGGGCGGAACACCGATGCCGGGCGGCGGCTGATTGATCGTCCGTCTGCCGCAACGTTAGCATCGCTCGCTCAGTAGAGCGCTGACAACCTAGATCGTACCGACGAACAGAGAGCAAGCGTCCACGACGTGACCGCCGGCGAGCAGTTCGAAGCGATACATGCCCGGCTGCGGGAATACCACTTTCTGCAGGGGCATGATCAGCCGCGTTATGGCGGGAGCGCGGTCGTCGGTGCGTGCTTCGACATCCGTGTGGCCCTGGATGGTGAGCAGCTTTCGTCCGGTCGCGTCGATCATGTCGGCACGCAGCGGCTGGCGGCCGGTCTCGTCCGCGTCCCATTCCACGATGAAAACGACGGTCATCTCGTCCTGAAGCGCGGGAAATCCCGGGGCGCTCAGGTCATTGAAAACGCCAATGAAGTCGACGCGGCCATCGGGACGCTCTCGCGCGGCTTCGCATACTGCTGATAATCTGAGAATCATCCGGACAAAATGCCGGGTTTATGAGCCCGGTGTCAACGCACGCGGAAAACGCCGCAATAACGGAGCAACATGAAGACACTGCTGGTGGCGCTGTCGCATCCCGATGATGAAGTCGGCTGTGCGGGCACCATGGCGAAGCACGCGGATCTCGGCTGGCGCGTCGTCGCACTGTTCCTGACGCGTGGTGAGATGACGGAAGCACTCGGGATATCGGACCCCGCCGAAGTCGCGCGCGTCCGAATGGAGCACGGGCACGAAGCAGCGCGCATCATTGGCGCCGAGGCAAAGTTTCTCGACTTTCCCGACACGCGCATCGAGGTGAGTGCGGACGCTGCGTACCGAGTGGCGGCGGAGATTGCCCAGGTCCAGCCGGACGCGGTGATGACCTGGGGTGATGCGTGGGTTCGCGGGCAGCGTCATCCGGACCATCAGGCTACCGGCCAGATCGTGCGCAACGCGATCACGCTCGCGCGCATCGCCCGCGTGGTGAAGCCGCATGCACCGCATCGCGGCGTGTCACCGGTGTTCGGGCTCCGCGATGTGCACTCGGCGCTGCCGGAAGCCGCCATCGACGTAAGCGCGCAGCTGGGCCGGGTGCACGCCCTCGCGGACTTCTACCGCAACGGCGTCGGCTGGCCTGACCGCATCTGGCTCGAGGCGCGCCTCGAGAACTGCGGCCGCCGGTTTGGCGTGACCGCGGCCGAATCCTTCGACGCGTGGGAGACGCCGGGCGGCCTGCGCCCAAACCTCGTCGAATAGCTCAGACCCGAATAGTTCAGACCCGGAAGTCGGGCAGCAGGTATTTGCGGCTGCCTTCCATGGTCTTTCGCAACACCGCCATGAGGCGCTCTTCCGCCTCGCGCGTGACGCCGCCGCCGTCATGTGCTGGAAGGGCCTCGATATCGGCAATGGTCAGTGGGTGTGCAGACGCCCATTCGTCTTTCCGGTCGATGGACACGAACCCGACCGGCAGCAGCCGCGCGTCATTGTCGGGCATCCCCAGCACGATGTAGCGCACCTTGGCCGCGGCCGGATCGATCACCAGGTCACTGATCCGGATGCCGCTATCCGACGAGTCGGCCGTGCGTAGCGGCCAGCCCCGCAGGTCGGGCTCCCCGTCCGCAACCTTCCACCCACGCATGTACGAAAGCTGCGTCAACGGCTGGTCGAGCCCCGCCGACTCCGGAACCACCATGTGGTCACCGGCGAAGACACCCGAATGGTCGTAGGACGGATGGGCGTAATAGCGCTCGCCGTGGAACGTTCGGCCGTATGCGGCCAGAAGATCACGCTCGAACGGGTCGTCGATATGCGCGACGTCGGGCGGCACAGCCGGTACCTGCTGGAGGTCTTCCAGCAGTGCGGCACGCAGCCGGATGTGGGGCACCGCCCCGACCTGAAGCTCACGCACGCGTGCGTGTCCGATCGGGACCAGCACGTGGGATTTCGCGGTCGTCAGCTCGAGGTCGAGATACCGAATCAGCCCCGTCCCCGCCTCTGCGAGGGCACCGTACAGGCTGCCGATCGAGATCCCGCTCGCATCTTCCACAGGAATGCCCCGCAGGTCGGGCACCGCGCGCAGTGTATATCCGTCATCAGGAATACCGTGGTCGTGCGCGGTAGACTCGTCGTGCGCCACACTCATTCAGCACTGCTCCTCTGGGTAACTTCACGGGTCACGGCAGCTCAATCTGCAATGCTTGTTCCTTGACACCCGCGCGCGACCCGGCCTAGGTTCGCGCTCCCTTCAAAGAGACACCGCTTCAAGCAGTATGCGTTACAGAAGAGACCGGTCGGCCGGAGTCATTATTTTCCACCGCAGCGACGAAGGCTGCCGCTTCCTGCTCCTGCTTTCGCGTCTGACGAAGCGGCCATTGTGGGAGTTTCCCAAGGGCGGAGTCGATGCGGGGGAGACTCTCGCCCAGGCGGCAATGCGTGAGCTGCAGGAGGAGACCGGCCTCGCCCCTGAGAGCGTCCGCCTGATTCCAGGCTTCGAGCACAGCGAGGAGTATCGATTCACGTCCGGTAAGGGCGAGGGGCACACGCTGGTCAGGAAAGAGGTGACCTACTTCCTGGCGGAATCGCTCAGTACGGACGTGAAGCTGTCTGCGCATGAGGCCAGCCAGTTCGCCTGGCTCTCACTCGACGAGGCCCTGCGCAAGCTAAAGTACAAAGCGCGGCGGGACATGCTGCGCAAGGCAGCCATTCATGCCGGGTGCGCCCCGGCCGACCAGAAAGCCGAGGAGGTCGGTGAAGCGGACGCGACGCCCCAGGCTGAGGCCGCGTCGTAGTCGTTCCCCTCAGGCGCCCGCGACCAGCTTCCGCAGGCGATTTTCCAGCAACCCGTCCGTCAGCGACCGCGCCTGTCCCAACACCTCGTTCTGGTTCGACCCCGTGAACGCCTCCACTCCATCCAGCCACAGCCGCCCCGACGGCGCCACGAACACGAACCTCCCGTAAAACAGCCCCGTCCGATGCCAGCACTGCAGCATCACGCGGAACGCATTTCCATCGACCGTCACAGAGCGCACGTCCAGAGTCTGTGTTGCGGTCCTGGGACCGCCGGCCTGGGTCGCGTTGCCAGGATCACCCGGCAGTGCGGCAGGCGCGACCGGCCGCTTCCGCGACACCCGCAACGGCACATCCATCCGCGGGACGCGCTGGGCAACAGCCGGGGATTGCGCGGGGAGTCGCGTCACGCCCTCCCAGCGGCAGCTCATGCACCAGCGCCGATGCAGGATGACGCCCGTGCGCGGCGACGAGACGGCGGCGAGGGCACGAGCGCGAATCGGCAGCGTTTCAGCACCGCATTGGGCGCAGTTGCGCCCCGTCGGAAGTGCACGGAAGCTGACGATCAGGCTGAGCGCGATCGGAATCACGAAGACGAGAAGCAGGTACGATCCGATGAGGAGAAGCACGATTCAAACACTTCATTTCGGGTTCATTCTCAGGTCGCCAGGGGCAAAAAGCATACCTTGCACCCTTCTCGCAGGACACATGGTACCCACACGGACAAACAGCACGTTCGCTGCAAGTGGCGAGTGCGTGCCGGTTTGCTTGACTACACGGTAAGAAACCTGCATCTTTGGAGTCGCAAGAGCTCGTAAAAGAGCAGGATCGCGTTGAGCGACGTGGATCCAGTTTGCAACGGTGGGCGCCGAAAGCGGCGTTGACCAAATCAAGGCCCCCTTCGGAGGACACAACATGAAGCGCTCTTTCAAGCTGCTCGCACTGTCGGGAATGCTCGCGTTCGCAGCATGCGGCGGCGATGACACGGACGTCGACGTCGAGCCCAACACGACGATCCCGGCATCGCCGGCACCGGCACCGGCACCGATGGATTCCGGCGCAATGATGCCGGATTCGATGACGATGCCGGATTCGATGATGGTTTCGACGGGTCTGTAGTCAGCAGCCACCAGCAATGGTGATGAGAAACGCGGCGCCGACTCGATCGGCGCCGCGTTTCTTTTGGTGTACCCGGCATGACCGCCCTCGGTACTACGCCGGATTTCTGAATCGGAACACTAGACTGTTTGTGCGTTCGACTTGATCTCGCGTACCCGGTACTCGCGATAGCGTTCCTCGCATTCTCGAATCACCTGCGCTGCGCCGTCGAGGTCTTCCCAGCCGAGCAGCGTCGTCTCGTGGCCTTCGAGCTCCTTGTAGATGCCGAAGAAGTGCTCGACCTCTTTCAGGTAATGGGGCGGCACATCTTTCAGGCCGTGATAGCCATCATGGAGCGGGTCGCGCACGGGCACCGCGAGGATTTTTTCGTCGAGCCCCTTCTCATCGCGCATCCTGAATACGCCGAGCGGCCGGACGACCATGAGGCAGCCGCTGAACGTGGGTGCAGTGACCATCACGACGACATCGAGCGGATCGTCATCATCAGCGAGTGTGCGCGGGATGAAGCCGTAGTCGGCCGGATAATGCACGGCGCTGTACAGCAGACGGTCGAACAGGAACATTCCCGTCTTCTTGTCCATCTCGTACTTGTTGCGGCTGCCGCGCGGAATCTCGATCACGGCGTTCAGCTTATTCGGCGGTTCCGGTCCGACCGCAAGGTCGTGCCACGGATGTATGTTCATTTCCAGTCCTCGTT
>Ga0163150_10009859_pt1 | contig 10460 bp, 8 predicted proteins | sample OliLakLV19P2IB_FD_148628 | JGI IMG/M metagenome (GOLD analysis project Ga0163150, IMG submission 148628) | Freshwater microbial mat bacterial communities from Lake Vanda, McMurdo Dry Valleys, Antarctica - Oligotrophic Lake LV.19.P2.IB | ecosystem: Environmental > Aquatic > Freshwater > Lake >...
TCCTGTCGCAGGATCGCCCGCAGGCCGCGCGCGAAGGTCATCTCGACTTTCGTGTTGACCTGGGTCTGGCCGATGCCGTCGATGTAGTACTCGATCGGATCCTCGACCGTCATGATGTTGCGCGTGTGGTCGTTGATGCGCTCGAGCGCTGCGTAAAGCGTCGTCGTCTTGCCGGAACCGGTCGGACCGGTGACGAGGATGATGCCGTGCGGCTTGTGGATCAGGTCGTCGATCATGCCCTGCACGCGCGACTCCATGCCGAGCGAGGCGAGGTCGAGTCGGCCCGCCTGCTTGTCGAGGAGCCGGAGCACGACGCGCTCGCCGTGTCCTGAGGGCAGCGTGGACACGCGCACGTCGACCGCACGTCCAGCGATCCGGAGGCTGATGCGTCCGTCCTGCGGCAGGCGCTTCTCGGCGATGTCGAGGCGCGACATGACCTTCACGCGCGAGATCAATAGCGGGGCGACGGCACGCTTGGTCTGGAGCACCTCACGGAGCACGCCGTCGACCCGGAAGCGGACGACGAGACGGTTCTCGTAAGGCTCGATGTGGATGTCGGACGCGTTTTCCTTGATTGCCTGCGTCAGCACGGCATTGATCAGGCGGATGACAGGCGCGTCGTCCTCGCTCTCCATGAGGTCGGAGGGCTCGGGCAAACCCTCGGCCAGGCCGGCGAGATCCGTTTCGCCCTCGATTCCTTCGACAATCTGTCCGGCCTCGCCGCTGCCGCCTTCATAGGCCTTGCGCAAGAGCTCGTCGAATGCGGATTCCGCCACGCGCTCGATGACCAATGGAATGCCAAGGAAGCGGCGGAGTTCCGCGACGGCAGAGGGCTGTGCGCCTTCGCGATAGACGACTTGCGCCTTGCCGTCGGCAACGCCGCGGACGAGCACGCCGTGTCGCTTCGCGAAAGTGAAAGGCAGCCGGCCGACGGGCGCGATCGGTTTCGGCGGCGTGCCGGAAATCATCGGCCGCTCCCGGTCACTGCGAAGGACTGTCGGGAGCGTTCGCGGTCTCGGGTGGCGGCGCGGTTTCGGCCGACCCGGTTCCTGCCGGCGCCACCGGCTCCGGCGCGGGCGGCGTCGCGGTCGTGTCCGCCGGAGACGTGACGGTCGTGTCCGCGGGCGCCGTCGGGCCGACGAGCGGCGGCAGCGTGGGTTGCCGCGCTTCGGGAATCATTTTCACCTTGCCGTCGTTCTTGTCGAGCTGAAGATTCCGCAAATAGTTGTACTTGGCGTTGGTCTCGATCGCGGCCTGTTCGGGAGTCCTGATCACGCGCGGCCGGATGAAGACCATCAGGTTGGTCTTCGTCTTCTGAGTGCTTCGCACACGGAACAGGGCGCCGATGACCGGAATGCGGCCGAGAAACGGCACGCGAACCTCGCTTTCGGTGAGCCGATCTTCGATGAGGCCGCCCAGCACGATCATGCCGCCGTCGTCGACCAGCAACCGGGTCGTGATCGTGCGCTTGTTGGTCACGAGATCGGTCGTCGACACCTGGGCTGCCGCGGCGGCAATGCCAGAAGATTCCTGTTCGATCTTGAGGAGAATCGTGTTCTCGTCGGTGATCTGCGGCGTAATTTTGAGGATATTGCCGACTTCCTTGCGCTCGATCGTCTGGAACGGATTGACGCTGCCGCCCGCGGTGCCCGTATTCGTGAACTGGCCGGTCTTGAACGGCACTTCCTGGGCGACCTTGATCTGAGCCTCTTCATTGTCGAGCGTGATCACCGAGGGCATCGACACCACGTTGGTGTCGCCGTTGCTTGCGAGCGCGCGCAGAATCGCGGCGAAGTTGGTGCCGCTGTCCTGGTTGCGGCCGCCGCCGATCGTGAAACCGCCCGGCGCGGACGTGACCGACGAGGGGTCGTCAATCGCCGCGGCGATGTCGCCGATGTCCACGCCGGCGATCGGGGTATTGAAGAGGCCGACCAGGAAGTTGTCGCCGGAGCCGTCAACGATCCAGTTGACGCCAAGGTCTCGGGATGCGTCATTCGACACCTCGACCAGCATCGCCTCGATGACGACCTGCGCGCGCCGCACGTCAAGGCGGTCGATGACCGACATCAGCGAGCGCATGGTCTTCGGCGGCGCGGTAATCACGAGCGCGTTCGTTTCGGGTTCCGCCCAGATCGTGACGGACTTGTCGGTGACTCCCGCGGCCTGCGGCGCGGCGGGCTGACCCGCGACGGCCGCGGAAGCACCCGACTGCTCCTTGAGCTTGCCCGCGAGCTTCTCCGCGTCGGCGTAGTTCAGATAGCGGACCTGGGTGTCGCCGCCGGCCTCGAGCGGTGTATCGAGATGCGTGATGATCGTGCGAAAACGCAGGCGCTGCGAGGGCTCGCCACTCAGGAGCACGCTATTGGTGCGCTCGTCGGCGACGACGCGGGCGCCGCCTGCGGCTTCGGCCCCCTGGGCCGCCGAAAGTGAATTGATGACGCGCACGATGTCGGTCCCTGAGGCATGTTCGAGCCGGATCACTTCGAAGTCGCCGTCGCCGCTGCGGTCGATGCGCTGGATGATGCGGATCATGCGACTCACGTTCGAGGCGCGATCCGAGAGGATCAGCATGTTGGCGGCCGGATACGCCGCCAGATGCGCCGACTGCGGCATCATCGGCCGCAGGATCGGCACGAGCTGACCGGCTGAGACGTTCCGGACCTGGATCACCTGCGTCACGATCTCATCGGACGTCGAACTGACGCTGTCCGGCAGGTCGTTGGCCGGCATCTGCCGCGACGTGGCATCGGGCAGGATCTTGATCACCGAGCCCGACGGCACGGCGACGAATCCATGGACCTGAAGGATCGCGAGGAAGGCCTCGTAAAAGGCCGCAGGACTCATTGGCGACGTCGAGAGCATCGTCACCTGCGCCCGCACGCGCGGATCGACGATAAAACTCTTGCCGGTCACCTGGCTTACGGCTTCGATGACCTGGCCGAGATCGGCGTCCTTGTAGTTCGGCGTGATCTGCGCACCCTGCTGGGCCGCCGCCGCAAGGGGCAGGGCAATGGCGAGGAGTGCGGCCAGTCGGATGAATCGCATCATTGAATCGTTCCTTCGGAGGCCAGCCTTCATTCGGTCGCTTCCTGCGGCTCTTCCTGTTCGGCGTCGACCTGCGGCTGCAGTTCCTGGGCCACTGCGACGGGATCGACGCTGATCTGCTGCTGTTGTCCCCCCCGGTCAATGGTCAGGGTCACGGCCGAGCCCTGGCCGATTCCGCGCAGGATCTCGAGGCCACGATTCGGATCGTCTAGCGCCGCGCCATTGACCGACATGACGAGATCGCCCGGTTGCAGCCCGAGGCTCACGAACTGTGCACGGTTACGTCCCGGATACACGCGGTAGCCCTTGAGCGTCCCGCCCGCGAACACCGGCTGCGGCCGCAGCAGATCGCCTGCGGTCGCCGGGTTCTGCACGAGGAGCTGGCGCACGTTGTCCGCCAGCGACGCGTTCTCCGAAACCGGGCCTGGCAGATTCGCCATGGCCATCGGCGCTCCGCCGCCGCCGCTCAGGCGCGGGAGCATCAGCGATTCGCGGGCGCCGCCACGATCGAGGATCACGCGGTCGGGATAGACGGCAAAAAGTTTCGAGCCGCCCGGCAGCGCCGCGCCGGTGGCATAGACGCGTGCGGCCTGTCCGCTCGCACCGATGATCGCCCAGCCCTGTTCGGGCTGGATGCCGGCGAGCGTGCCTGCAAGTGTCAGGTTGGCGGAAGTCGCGGGCGCCATCGAAGGATCGCCGGACGAGGGCGCGACGCCGAAGAGATGCGCATTGACGACCGCGGCCAGGTCGACCGCGGGCGCTTGTGGCGGGGTGATCGGGGGCGCGAGTTCCGATTCCGTGCCGGCGGATCCGAGGGCCCGCCACAGCAGGGCGGCGAGCTGAGCCGCGATCACGATGACCAGCACGACCGTCACAAGCGACGGCGCCGCGCCAGCAAGACCCGCGGGCGCACCGCCCGCCGGGCGGCGCCATGGCGCGACGATTCGGTCGACTAACTGCATCCGCTTGTCTGGTCCGCGAAGCCCGGGGAAATCGCGCCATGATACGGGTTGCCGCCGCAGGCCCACAAGGCGATTAGGGGCCGGAAATCGAAGTAACGGCGGGCACTTGTGCGACACTTCTCAAACCGGGCTTGCACTGGTGTCGCCGTTTGGCGAATGACGCACCGGTCACTTGTGCGGCAGGCAGGCGATCCCTATAAATCACCCGAGGGCAAGGACGGGCGAAATTGGTGGCTGGCGACAAGGAACGGGAGATCAGGAAGGGCGGCCTCGACCTGGTGGTCGAGGAGGCGCAGCCGCAGCTGAAGAAGCCGCCGCGTTACCAGGTGGTGCTGCTGAATGACGACTACACGCCGATGGAATTCGTTGTCGACGTGCTCGAGCGGATCTTCAGTCTCGACCGGACACGGGCGACGCGGGTGATGCTCGAAGTCCACACGCGCGGCAAGGGCGTCTGCGGCGTGTTCACCTTCGAGATCGCGGAGACGAAGGTGGCGCAGGTGATGACATACGCAAGGCAGCATCAGCATCCGCTGCTCTGCACGATGGAGGAGACCTGATTGCTTTCGAGTGAACTCGAATACTGCCTGAACGAGGCCTACCAAAAGGCCCGCGACGCGCGCCACGAGTACATGACGGTGGAGCACCTGCTGCTGTCCATTCTCGACGCGCCGCGCGTGCGTGAGATCCTGAAAGCCTGCGGCGCCGATCTCGCGCGCCTGCAGAGCGAATTGCAGAAGTTCATCGATGAGACGACGCCTGCGCTCGCAGCGGAGGACGACCGCGAAGTGCAGCCGACGCTCGGTTTCCAGCGCGTCCTCCAGCGTGCCGTCTTCAACGTGCAGTCGAGCGGCAAGAAGGAAGTCACGGTTGCAAACGTCCTGGTCGCGATCTTCAGCGAGAAGCAGTCGCACGCGGCCTACCTGCTGTCCCTGCAGGACGTCACGCGGCTCGATATCGTCAATTTCATCTCACACGGCCTGCCGTCCTCGGGCGAGGGCCGCGAAGCGGCGCGCGAGGAAGACGCCGCGGGCGAGCGCGAGGCCACGGACGAGTACGGCGCCGCGGCACTCGAAAAGTACACGATCAACCTGAATGCCCAAGCGGTCGCGGGCCGCGTCGACCCGCTGATCGGGCGCCAGCTCGAGGTCCAGCGGACGATCGAGATCCTCTGCCGCCGGCGGAAGAACAACCCGCTCTACGTCGGCGAGGCGGGCGTCGGCAAGACCGCGATCGCCGAAGGGCTCGCACGCCTCGTGGTCGAGAAGAAGGTGCCGGAGGTCCTGGCTGACTGCACGATCTATGCGCTTGACATGGGCGCCCTGATCGCGGGCACCAAGTATCGCGGCGATTTCGAGAAACGTCTCAAGGGCGTCGTCAGCGAGCTGAAGAAGCGGCCGGGCGCCGTTCTCTTCATCGACGAGATCCACACGGTCATCGGCGCGGGCGCCGCGTCCGGGGGCGTGATGGACGCCTCGAACCTGATCAAGCCGGTGCTGGCCAGCGGCGAATTGCGCTGCATCGGTTCCACCACCTACCAGGAATACCGCGGCATCTTCGAGAAGGACCGCGCGCTCGCGCGGCGTTTCCAGAAGATCGACGTGGTTGAGCCGACGATCTCAGAGACGATCGATATCCTGCGCGGACTCAAGACGCGTTTCGAGGAGCATCACGGGATCACCTATGCTGACGAGGCGCTGGTCGCCGCCGCCGAGCTCGCCGCGCGCCATATCAACGACCGGCACCTGCCCGACAAGGCGATCGACGTGGTCGACGAGGCGGGCGCCTCGCTGCGGCTCAAGCCGGCGCTTGAGCGCGAGAGCACGGTGACGGTCGCGCAGATCGAGGCGGTCGTCGCGCGCATCGCGCGTATCCCGGCGAAGAATGTCTCGACATCGGATCGCGAAGTGCTTGCCAACCTGCAGCGCAACCTGAAGCTCGTCATATTCGGGCAGGACGCGGCGATCGATGCGCTCTCCGCGGCCATCAAGATGTCGCGCGCCGGCCTCGGCGACGAGCGCCATCCGGTCGGCAGCTTCCTGTTCGCCGGCCCGACCGGCGTCGGCAAGACCGAAGTGACGCGCCAGCTCGCGATCGCGCTCGGCGTCGAATTCCTGCGCTTCGACATGTCGGAGTACATGGAACGCCACACGGTGTCTCGACTGATCGGCGCGCCGCCCGGCTACGTGGGTTTCGACCAGGGTGGATTGCTGACCGAGGCAATCGCGAAGCAGCCGCATTGCGTGCTGCTACTCGACGAGATCGAGAAGGCGCACCCGGACGTCTTCAACCTGCTGCTGCAGGTCATGGACCACGGCACGCTCACCGACAACAACGGCCGCAAGGCGGATTTCCGTCACGTGATCATCGTGATGACGACGAACGCCGGCGCCGCCGAGATGAGCCGTGCGAGCATCGGCTTCACGACTCAGGACCATGCGCCGGACGGCATGGAAGCCGTGCGCCGCATCTTCGCGCCGGAGTTCCGGAATCGCCTGGATGCGATCATCCAGTTCGCGCCGCTCGACGCGCTGACGATCGAGCGCGTCGTCGACAAGCTCGTGATCGAGTTCGAAGCCCAGCTTGAGCAGAAGGCCGTGACGCTATCGATGGACGACGACGCGCGCCGTTGGATTGCGGCGCGCGGCTACGACCCGAAGATGGGCGCGCGGCCGATGGCGCGCGTGCTCCAGGAGCACGTCAAGCGCCCGCTGGCGGAAGAGCTGCTCTTCGGCCGGCTGACGAGTGGCGGGAGCGTGCGCGTCGCGCTCGCTCCCGGCGGCGAAGGACTCGTACTCGACATTCGCCCCGCGAAATCGCCGGAGCTGCTCGGGCAGGACTGAAATGAAGGGGACGTTCACCTTTACCGCAAAGCGGCAAAGGTGAACGTCCCCTTCATTTCAGCGCGCCCGGTAGATGATGCGGCCCTTTGAGAGATCGTAGGGCGTCAATTCCACGGTAACCGCATCGCCCGTCAGGATCCTGATGTAGTGCTTCCGCATCTTGCCGGAGATGTGGGCGGTTACGACGTGATCGTTCTGGAGTCGGACGCGAAAGGTCGTGTTCGGCAGGGTCTCGACGACCTCGCCTTCCATCTGGATTGCCTCTTCTTTCGCCATCGCGCCCCGGAGTTGTAGTGGAAACCGCGCGGATTGTGCCGCACGCGCTCCCCATGCGCAATTGCGTGTTTCATTCCCGCCACAGCGGCAGGCGCGAATTGACGAGTTCCAGGAGGCGCGACTCGAACTCCACGCGCGGCAGATTGCGGCTGCCGAGGCTCGTCAAGTGCGGACTCGGCATCTGGCAATCGATGAGCGGCACGTTGCGAGCCGTGCATTCCGCGACCAGGCGCGCCAGGGCGACCTTCGAGGCATCGGTCTCGCGCATGAACATGGATTCGCCGAAGAACATGCGGCCGAGCGCCACGCCATAGAGCCCGCCGACGAGGCGGTCCGCGTGCCAGGTCTCGAAGGAATGCGCGAGCCCGCGACGATGCAGCAGGACATAGGCCTCGTGCATCTCAGGCGTGATCCAGGTCCCCGGCATCCCGCGCCGCGGTCCGGCGCAGGCCTCGATGACCTTGGCGAAGGCTGTGTTGATGCGCGTTTCGTAGCCGCGCTTCGCGATCGAACGGCTGAGGCTCCGTGAGATCCGGAACTCGGACGGGAAGAGGACCGCTCGCGGATCCGGTGCCCACCAGAGTATGGGCTGCTCGGCGGAGTACCAGGGAAACACGCCCCGGCGATAGGCATGGATCAGCCATTCCGGCGTCAGCGCGCCGCCGACCGCGAGCAGCCCGTTCGGCTCCGTGAGCGCACGGGAAGTCGGCGGCAGGGCCGTCGGCGCATCAGTCTTCTGCAGCCAGGCAATCCCGGACATCGGGACCGAGCCTAGCCGGGATGTCATCGCGCCGGAAGGGCAGGTGTCTCACGGCTTCGCGGAGCCACTCGCGCCGCGCTATTCGCTCCCGCCGAAGCCAATCGCCGATCGCCGCGCTGAAACCCGCGTCGGCGATTTCGTGCATTGACCAGACGGGTGTCGGGACAAAACCGCGTAGTAGCTTGTGCTCACCCTGGGTGCCGGGTTCGAACCGGCTTAGACGCTCGCGGATGCAGTACTCGATGCCGCGGTAGTAGCAGAGCTCGAAGTGCAGGCTGTGATATTCGCCGGTCGCGCCCCAATAACGCCCGTAGAGCGCGTCGCGCCCGCGCAGCGAAATCGCACAGGCGACCGGTTCCCCACGGTGCGTGGCGAGTTCGATCACGAGCGCATCCGGCAGCGTGCGGGCCAGGCACGAGAAGAAATCGCGATTGAGGTAGGGCGCGTGCCCGTAGCGTGCGAAGGTGATTGCGTGCAGCTGGTAGACGGTGTCGATCATCGCCTCGTCCAGTTCTCCGCCATGCAGCGTGCGGCATTCGATGCCGGCTTCGGCGACGCGGCGGCGCTCGCGTTTCAGTTTCTTGCGCTTTTCCGCGGTGAAGCCGGAAAGAAAGTCATCGAAGCCGCCATACCCATCGTTCTGCCAGTGAAACTGGCAGTCGAGCCGTTGCATCAAGCCGGCGGCTGCGAGGAATTCGCGATCGCGACCCTGTGGAAACAGGAAATGCAGTGACGAGGCACCGAGCTCGCGCATCTGTTCGCGCGCGGCGGCGAGCAACTGACTGCGCGAGGCGTCGTCCGCGGCGAGGAGGCGGGGTCCGGTCGCGGGCGTGAATGGCACGGCGCTGACGAGGCGTGGGTAGTAGGGGAGGCCCGCGCGGTGATACGCGTCCGCCCATGCAAAGTCGAACACAAACTCGCCCCAGGAGTGGGATTTCAGATAGAGCGGCAGGGCACCGGCGTGCCGTCCGTTCGGCCCATGCAGCAAAACGTGATTCGCTTCCCATCCGGTCGCCGGTGTCGCGCAGCCCGATTGCTCGAGCGCGAAGAGGAACTCGTGATGCAGGAACGGCGCTTCGGCCCCGGGGAGCGCGTTCCACGCCGACGCATCGACGTCGGCGAGCGATCGTGCGATGCGCGTCGCCACGGCGCCTTCAGCGCGCGGCGGGCCGCTCGAGATAGCGATCGGCGTCGAGAGCCGCCATGCAGCCGGTGCCGGCGGACGTCACTGCCTGGCGATAGACGTGATCCGCGACGTCGCCCGCCGCATAGACTCCGGGCACGCTCGTCGCCGTTGCATCGCCCGCGAGGCCGGATTTGACGACGATATAGCCGGCCTTCATCTCGAGTTGGCCGGCGAAGAGTTCGGTGTTCGGCGTATGGCCGATCGCGACGAAGAGACCGGTCACCGCGAGATCTCGGCTGTCCTTTCCTTTGGTGGACAGAAGTCGCACGCCGGTCACGCCCTGATCCGTTCCGAGCACTTCCGCGACCTCATGGTCCCAGAGGAACGAAACTTTGCCTTGTTGTTCGAGCGCACGGAGCCGGTCCTGAAGGATGGCCTCGGCGCGCAGCTTGTCGCGGCGGTGAACGAGCGTGACATGCGAGGCGATGTTGGTCAGGTAGATCGCTTCTTCGACTGCGGTGTTGCCGCCACCGACGACCGCCACCTTTTGGTCGCGATAGAAGAATCCGTCGCAGGTGGCGCAGGCCGAGATGCCACGCCCGCGAAAATGCGTTTCCGATTCGAGACCGAGATAGCGCGCCGACGCGCCAGTCGCAATGACGAGCGCATCGCAGCGATACTCCGCGTCCTCGCCGATGAGATGAAACGGCCGCTGGCCGAGATCCACGCGCGTGATCTGGTCGGACACAATGTCGACGCCGAAGCGCTCGGCATGACGGCGCATGCGGTCCATGAGATCAGGACCGAGCAGGCCCTCGACGTCGCCCGGCCAGTTGTCGACTTCGGTCGTCGTCATCAATTGGCCGCCCGGCTGCAATCCGGTGAGCAGGAGGGGTTTGCGATTCGCGCGCGCCGCGTAGACGGCGGCCGCATAGCCCGCGGGCCCGGAGCCGAGGATGATCAGCCGCGAGTGGCGAGGGGTCGTCATGTATAGTGTTCTCCGCTCCGCGGCACGCCTCGCGCGCGCAGGCACACCGAGCATGGGTGCTTGCTGGACGAATTGCAACGCTCTTATAATCAACCGCTTATGAATCTTTCCTTATCAGGATTCTGATCCGTGGCCAGGACTGCAGCCGACGCGATGGGCGCCGACACGAAACTCGATCCGGTCTTTGCGCGCGCCTTGCGCGAGGCGGCGTTCTGGCTGCTCGCCACGCTCGCGCTCGTGCTCCTGATTGCGCTCTCGAGCTATGACGCGTCCGACCGGAGTTTCAGTTACACGGGCGAACCCGGCCAGGTCGGAAACCTGATCGGACCGCTCGGCGCCTGGGTCGCCGACGTCCTGTTCACGCTCTTCGGCTGGCCCGCATTCCTGTTTCCGGTCGCGATCGCATTCAGTGCCTGGATCGGATTGAAGCGTGCTCCCGACGACCCGGGCCAGGGTCGAT
>Ga0163150_10009863_pt1 | contig 10456 bp, 8 predicted proteins | sample OliLakLV19P2IB_FD_148628 | JGI IMG/M metagenome (GOLD analysis project Ga0163150, IMG submission 148628) | Freshwater microbial mat bacterial communities from Lake Vanda, McMurdo Dry Valleys, Antarctica - Oligotrophic Lake LV.19.P2.IB | ecosystem: Environmental > Aquatic > Freshwater > Lake >...
CGTTACACCGAGGGGCGTGAGAAGCAGCATGCTTTCCGCTTCGTACGTCACCGAGAACGTCCCGCGCACCGCCCCCAAGACAGTCGTAAACAATGTCAACGCAATGATTAACCACCGTTGACGGTATAGCGCGCTTACCCCTCGCAGTACCCAGACTTCCACAACGCGACTCCCTTGGAATGTTTAGCTACCACAGACTTACATAGCATATTTTACACAGTATGGCGGCCCAATTACGACTGGGGCGGACAACGTGGCACTAAGATGGAGTGATGGCCGACAATCGTTTCGCCGCATCGGCATGGTGCGGGGACAACTGGACAGTTTTCCGATAGAGTTCAATCGCGCGATCGGCATGACCCTCGATCTCGCTCTGCACCCCCAGATTAAACGTTGCTTCAGCCGACATTGGAAATAGCGTAAGCGTTTCCTGATAGACGACAAGTGCTTCCGTCCACCGGCCCAGCCTTCGGAGCAATAGTCCGCGTTCAAGCCGGGACGCCTCATCGCTGGCGTCATTCCCGCTAAGCAGCCTGTTTGGCAGCAGGCTGCGCCAGTGGTTGTCCATGGTCGAAAATGTGTGCAGGGCAGTAGCGGCGTCAGTCCGGCTCTTCACAACTGCAATTGCCTTGCGCTGCTTGTTGCTCAAGAGTGCCGACGGTACTTCGGCTGCCTCGCCGTACAACCGAATCGCGTCGGCATACAAACCCGCGCTCCACAATGCCTCCGCGAGATCAAACCGAAGGAAGTTGAACCGCGCATCCAGGGTCCAGGCTGCCTCGAATGCGTTCCGAGCGGTCGCTACTTCATTTTGCGCGAGGCAAGCCCGGCCCAGTCCGTAATGCGCGGCCGCCTGCAAGGGTGGGTCAAGCCACGGAATATTCATGGCGAGGAACACCGGTTCGGGGTCCACGAGCGCGCGCGCGATGCCCGCATATTCTGAATCCATCGAGATGCCGCGTCCATCATTCGTAACTGTTCGATAATGCTCGACTGCGACAGACCAGTTGGCGGAACGCTCCGCGTCCAATCCAGCGGCAAGTCCGTCCACGGCGTCGGCCAGCCGCGACGCCGTGATTTGATATGAAGTCTGATTAACTACAACAACAATTCCCACGAAGACCGCAGCCAACGCTATGGGACCGCGACGAACCGTAAACCGCGGTTTAGAGGACGTCTCGTCGTCACGCTCGCCGATTTTCCCGCAATACGGGCCGCAGATCAGCGCAATGATGAACGGGTACAACGGCAAAAACGGAAACGGTTGAACGACTGTCATCGCAATGATCGCAAGTACGGTAGCGGTTAGTGCGCGGCCGGTGAAACGGGCTTCGATGGAATCGTGGCCCGGCCATTCGCGAACTGTTTTGACCAGTCGTACCAGCAGCCACAAGTACGCGAAGAAACCGGCGATGCCGAGTTCCAACAAGAATATCATGGGGAGACTGTGCATGGTCATTACTGCTTCGTCCTTGAAACGGGACATGGTCATCGCGGCATCGACCGCCCCCAGACCGCATCCCCATAGACCATACTCGGGGAGTAGAGCGAAGCCGATCTGGTACACCTGCCAGCGCCCGCGGATCGAGGCGTCGTCATGCGCGACGCCGCCTTGCGCGCGGTGGATGAACGTTTCCCAAAACCCTTGCGCGAAATACGCGAGTAGAAGCACACCCAAGATGCATAAGCCCGCAGCGAAAGCGGCGGCCAACCATCGGCGCCGCGGAACAGTGACTAGCCAATACACAGCAAACAATCCGGCCAGGATTACGGCGCTTCGGGACATCGAAATAAACAGCGCCGAGACCAGAAGAATTTGCCCGGTGTGCAAGACGAACCGGCGACTGACCAGGAGCGCGCGCCCCTGGTAAAGAAAGAGGGACGCTACAAACGCCACGAGGATTAACATGGCGGCCTGATTGAAATCGTTGCCCGCGGCGACCATGCGCATGGGCACGCCATGCCGGTATTCGAGTATCAGGCGTTGCAATGGAGTTGAAGCGGTAGTCCAACTGGTAGGCCAAAGCGCGCCCGCATAACAAGCCACGGTCACAACCGCCACAACCATCGAGGAAATGATGTAGCAGTGAACCAGCAACCGCGAGATCGTGGGCCGTCCGATGAATGTGACTGCGGCAAAGATGAACGCGAGATACGAGGCGTATACCACGAGCTGGCGCAGCGTCGCCGCCCGGTCCAATGAGTAGGTGATAGATATAACGCAGACCGTTGCCAATACGGCAAGTGGGGCGCCGATGCCCGTGCGCGGCCACCGATAGCGACGGTCCGCAATCGCCAACGCGATTGCGCATGCCACTGTGACTACCCCTGCCAATTTCGCCACTGTAAAACCTGTGAATGGCAGGCGCTGAAACAGCTCCCAGGGTAACGCGATCGCCAGCGAGCACAATGAAAAAGTGGCAAACGCCAAGATTCTATTGGCGTGTTTTTCGGATACGTCCGGCGTCATCGCGTGTCCTTCGGGGCGCGCAGGGAATCTGGGTTATGCAGCAAGACAACGTCGTATACATCGATCACGGCAGTTTTGCTTAAGTTCTCGAAGGTTAGTTGGTCCGGTGTTTTTGTCACCGTTAACGGTAGCCGCGCAAGATACGCGTATGCGTGAAGCGGTTCGTTTTTCCACGTGTGGCCAGGATAGGGGTACATATCAAAGCGTTCGCACTGCCCAAGGGACCTCGTGCCAGGGCGAAATGCATCGTACTCCGCGGGCAACGTCGATGTACCCGCCGCCATGACGATATTTTCCGCAGCGCGCAACTGTGCAGAGGCGGTGATGCGCAAAACCGTGTCTTTGGCCCGGGATTGAATTTCTCCGCGAAGCGCGGATATTACGGCAAGGCCGGCCGTTGTGCGTTGAATTGACGGCGCCAATGTCAAAGAGATGCACTGGCCCGGAGCAAGACGGAACGCTTTTTTCATTCGTGTAACGTCCGCTCCGAGGGCGCTCGTGATTCTTGGTTCATCCACGATTGAACTGGTGGTCACCGCCGGCGCTTCGACCCGGCATTGGTAAATGACGGCTTCGGGTGCGCGCGTCTTCGTCGCCGTAGTTTCATCCGCGCCTGATGCGGGTGCGCGATGTTCCTGCACGGCTATCGAGAGCACGCCGTGTCCTACGAACGTGAATGGCGGTATGCGGACGGTGCAGCGTTGTTGGGTGACGGAACCGATTTCCCACTGGGAAGCAGCGACTGGGAATACGTAATTGACCGAGCTTCCTTCGTTGCCAATTCCGATGCGCACCCACAAATTGCGCGAGCTGGCAACACGCGGAACAAGGCTCAAAACGATATCCACCGGTGCGCCGATTGGAATTCGAGGTGGCGATCCCGCAACCACCAAACCGTTCGAGATAAGCTGTAAATCGAGCAGTTCCGCGGAGGGAAGGCAATCCGGGTGACCTGCATAAAAATAAGGGGCGCGATTGACACGTGCAGGAGCCATCGCGGCGGATTCATCTGCACCGGCGTTTCCGCCTGGCATAGCCAGTATCGCCATAAGAATAGACACGGCGCGACATGCTATGCATCGAAGCGGGGCAGGCGAGAAGGTGTTCAGAGCGATTCCCCTATTCCAACAACGGGACGGCGCCGTAGAGATCGAGAATAGTCTCCGAGTCGCACACGAAGCGCAACGACCTCACCCTGAGTGCGGGCGCGCCCAGATCAATGACGCCAAAATACGTGTGCAGGAGCGTTGGCCGGCCGTCTTTATCCAATTGCGCGCTGTCGCGCGATTCGAATATGGGCGCGCGTTCATGATTGAGGTCTTTGCGCTGAAAAAGATCGTAGTCGCAACGAGCGGTCATCGTTCCCGAAAGCAAGTGGACCGTCCGCGCATCCGGCCCTCCCTCATTGATTAGCACGCGGCATACCGGTTCGCCTTGGGCGACACTACGATAGGACAGACTCGAGATTATGCCGATACGCCGTACATGCTCTGGCCACTCTGGAGTTTCAAACGTGACATCGCTGCCCATGCCCATGCGCACGTGCTTGGCCAACGCCCCGCTCGCGCTTGGAAATGCCGCCCGCATCGCTTCTTTTGGCAATGCGCGCTCGATTATCGCCGGGCGGAGCAATGTATGCAGAAGCTGAAAGGGTGGAAGGGGAGATGCCGTGTTGCTCGCCGATTTTGGCGCAACCAGGAGGTAACTCAACCCGCTGAATTGCGATGCCACGGGGGCCAGCGGAATTTCGTATTGCTGCGTGTAAACGCTGCCTACCTGCCAGGGTTCTGCCCCCGGCTCGGGGCCCGCTCGAAATCCGCGGGTCTGAGAGATGAGGTTGAGATGGTCCCACATCGTTACGTCTACCGGAACGCTAGCCTGCAACCGTATCGAAGGCATCCAAAAAGCCGTCATGGTCAGCGGGACGCTACTGTCGAATTCAGGCCGGTCAGCCGTGACTTCCCCGCCGGCTTGGTGCAATGAGAGACCTAGAAGCTGGAGCGGTGGCAGACCAGGCGTGTCTGCCGCGCGCGGCAAAGGCGCGGACGCGGGAAATCTGGGCAGGAAGCCGGCTTGCCCTTGTGCCGGGGGCACGACGGTTAACAAGGACACCAGTAACGTGACATGCCAGACAACGTTTTTTTGCGCAACAGTCATGGAATAGAATGATAAAAGTCCTTGACCGTAAGCGCAACACTGCGAACGGGGTCTGATGGAATCAACAAATCACGTACCGGGCGAACACGGCATCACCACTGCGGTGGTGACGGTGTCCGCGTTCATTTTCATGCTGTTTGCGGCGGCCATGATCGCTTTTGGTGCGTGGGGCGCGCCGTTCGTTGATGGATTGAGTGCCCAAATTGGAGAGGTGGTAGCGCAACACGCGACTGATCTTGCTGCCGCGGGAGAACATGCGAAAGCGGTGCGAATCTACGAGGATGCGCTTGCGCGGCGATTTGAAGGCGAACCCCTGCATCGCATTTACACAATGCTGCGGCTCGTAAAATCTCATCAGGCGCTTGAGCAAAGTGCGCAAGCGCGTTCCGTATTGGAGATGGCATTCGCGTTGGACAAGGGCTATGGACCTACCTATACCCTATTGTTTGACGCGCTCCGGAAGAGGAACGATGTTGATGGCGCGCTGTCGGTGACGCAGGAACACGTTGCCGCGGTGCGCGCGCGCGGCGATACTGCCGCGGAAAAATGGGCGAAATACAACGAAGGAGCAGTGCTTCGGGACGCAGGCCGGAACGAGGAGGCGCTGGCGGCGTTTGTGGAAAGCCATGCGCTTCAACCGTCACCGGAAAGCGGTTATCAGTGCGCCAGACTTGAGTACACTCTCGGAAAATATGAGGATGCGCGCCAGTCATTGGAGCAAGTCATTGAAGCGGGCGATACAAAGTACAGTGCGTTGGCGCGGGAAATGTTGGAAAAGGGGAGCGCAAGTAAGCATTGGTGAATTGGCAATTTTGCACCGCCTTGGACTGCGGCGTATCAGCGCCGCTTTCACTTCGGTGCACTCGAAATCTTAGAATAAATTTGAAGGCTTCAGGCAAACGCGAATCGAAGCCATCGCAATCGCGCGCAATTACGAAGCGATCTTGCCCAGGAAATGGAAAGCGGCAGCTACCCGCTACCGCACTCCAAGGCGCTCCGCGGATTTTCGACGTCAATTGGCCGCGCGCAGAGCCGTTCCCCCGGCCGCGCTGCCGGCGTCACGCCGGTTTATTCGGGACTTAAGCGCGATTGCCCTTTCAATCCGCTGGGGTTGCGGCGCTTTCGAGAGTTTCTAAAAGTGCGGTCAACCTCAGCAGCGCGAGGTGATTTGTTGGGCGCTGCGCAACGACGGCTTCGTAGTCCGCGCGAGCCTTCGCGGGATCGCCTGCAAGCTCGGCGGCAATTCCGTCGCACAGGTGAGCGATGGGCTGCTCGTTCGCATCGGGTGCACTGGCTGAAAGGGCCATAGCTTCGTCCCACAATCCCCACCACAGAAGCACATTTACGCGCTCCTCCAAGGAAGCCCCGGACAAAATTACGCCTTCGCTAATAGCGACGCGAGACGCGCTGTTGCGTTTCCAATACCGTAAGTACACCGTATGCGCCGCGCGGACATCGCCGTCACGCATCGCCTGACGGGCGCGCCAAAGCAACACAGTATCCGGTAGTGTGTCGTTGTTGATCATTGAATCGATTCGCGTGGCAGCGCTTCCGGCGTCGCCCGCCAATATTTCCCCAACGATTTCGTGTGCCGAATCACCAAACAATGCCTGATTAGCTTTCGGAAAGAGTTCTTCGAGGAGACTTGGCATTGCAATCAAGTGCTGGCCAAACTGGTCTATTATTTCGCTTGAAAACTGTGGATGCGTACGCGCCAATTCGTAGGCACGGCGTTGCGCCTCCGCGATGTTGCCGTTGGCATAGCCATTCCAGGCCGCGGCGAGAGTGTTGTATCCGTCGTAGCGCACGACCGCCGCTTGTCCGTACTGGCGCAGTATCGCGAGAACGATGATTGCCGCGACTGCAATGATGCACCAAGCCGCCACGTGGAGCAGGTTTCGCCGCTTCATCGAATTCAAAACGGTAGTCATGATCAAAACGCCTGATCTGTTTGGAACAACGCCGGCAGGGTTTTCATCAAAATCTTGACGTCAAGCCAGATCGACCATTCTTCAATGTACGTGATATCCAGCGCGACCATTTGATCAAACGACAGGCGGCTGCGCCCGCTGACCTGCCAAAGGCCCGTCAACCCCGGCCGGATGTCATGCCGTTGGAAATGCCAATCCTTGAAGTTCTCGACGTCTGCGAGCACGGCGGGCCTTGGGCCTACGAGGCTCATTTCCCCGCGCAACACGTTCCAGAGCTGCGGCAACTCGTCGATGCTCGTGCTGCGAAACAGTTTTCCCAGCGGCGTGACGCGCGGATCGTTCGCGACTTTTCCGTAGATCGGTTTGCCGCCGGCATCAAAGCCCGCGGGCGACCCTTCCTGGATTAGTTTGCGTTGTGCTTCTTGATGGATCCCGGTTTCCGCGCCCGTGCGCATCGTGCGAAACTTGAGAATCCGAAACACGCGTCCGTGCAAACCGGGGCGTTCTTGCACGAACAAGACGGGACCGGGCGACGTTACTTTTATTAACAACGCGACGAGAGCCATGAGCGGAGCAAGCAGAATAAGCGCCGTCAGCGACAGGATGATGTCTAGCAGCCGTTTTAGCACCTGTGAACGCGTGGTGTACAGACCCGAAGGTTCCACACGCAGAACGGTGAAGTCGCCGATTACTTCGGTGCGCGCGGTCGTCCTGAAATACGGATGAAACGGGGTGATCATTTTCAGTTCGACGCCGAGTTTCCAGCAGGTTTCCGCAATGTTGGTGCGCTGCTCCACGGTAAGGTCGCCGGGATCGGCCGCCAGGAGAATCTCGTCTACCTTGTGCCGGTTAATGATGTTTGCGAGTTCGCCGAGCGGACCAAGTATTCTGACAAGGTCTCGCGCGGATTCGTCTACGGTAATAGCGCCAACCAGCGTATGCTCGGAATCCGGACGGTCCATCACGGCGCGCACGTCCGCGAAATCCTTCTTTGCGATCACGGCGACGCGTGTATGTCCGACGCCGCGCGACCGCAGGAAATAAATAAATGAGAGAACGCCCGCCCGCAGCAGCAACGCAGTGAAAAACGCCGTCGCCGCGAAGTATATGAAATATGCGACGGCGTAATGGCGTCCGCCCGCAAATGGCCCGGTGAGTTGCGGCGTATACAACAGATACAGCAAAAGCGTCGCGCTACCGACCGCTTTCAATAGTGTCCAAACATTGCCGAAAGGCGCGATATGGCCGGACTGTGGCGTGAGCAGGCGAAACCATTGAAATATCGCGGGGAACGCGAGCCCGGACATCAACGCGAGCGGAAGGAATGGCCGCAGCTCCGGGACAAACGGCAGTTGCATCAGCGCGACGAATACGGAAACCACATCAAACGACGATTCGCGCACCTGTCCAAGCGATTTTGGCCAACTGAACAACATGACATAAGCGGCAAACACGCCGGCAAGCCCGGCGGCGACTGCACTGGCAAACTGCGTGCCCAGATAAAACCGCTGTTTCCTTCGGGCAAACGAGGTGGCTGGCATCCACGTGAGGGCGCGCTGACGGGTAGCGGCGGTGGCCTGCGCATTGCGCGGCGACCCGTGGCCGACGTGTTCGTTTGGCGTTATACCCGGCATGCAACGCAGGTTTCATTCCATGGCGCGCATCGTTGCGGCATCACCAACACACGCCATGATAGCCCGCAAACCGTGGGACCCCATTGGGGAAGAGGCGCACCAAATCCACTACAATTTTTTCTGATGCGGCAGCCGTCAGCGCATGGGCGAATGCAGGGTTCGACGCGCCGACAACGATTACGTCCGATTCACTAATTACCGCCTCCATCTGGTCCGACAACACTTCCGAGAGATGCGGAAGTTTTTGATCGAGGTATATCTTGTTGCCGCCGCGAATGCGCGACAAGAGAACATTCTCATCATAAATCTTTACTGAATAACCCTTGCCCAACAGCCGTTCGGCCAATTCCACCAGCGGGCTTTCGCGCAAATCATCCGTGCCGCGCTTGAAACTCAAGCCAAGCATTCCTATGCGGCGTTTTTCCAGCCGCGTAATCATGTCAACCGTGCGCAAAAGGTGTTGTTCATTGCTCCGGTGAACGACGTTCAGGACCGGCAACTCGACGTGACACGTCCGGGCAAGGTGGTTGAGCGCGCGCAGATCCTTCGGCAGGCAGGAGCCTCCATACGCAAAACCGGGCATCAGGTACGCCGGTGAAATGTTCAGCTTGGTGTCCTGGCAGAAAATATGCATCAGCTCGTGGCTGTCAATTCCCAGTTCCTTGCAGAGCGTGCCAATCTCGTTGCCAAACGACACCTTCAATGCGTGAAACGCATTGTCTGCGTATTTTAGAAGTTCAGCGGTCCGCACCGCGGTTTTGAACAAGGGCGCGGGAAAGCCTTCGTAGTACGAAGCGAGCGTGTCCGCGGCTTTCGTATCATGCGAACCGATGACGATTTTTGGCGGATCGCGAAAATCCTTTACAGAAGTCCCTTCGCGCAAAAATTCGGGATGAAAACAAACTCCGAAATCCTTTCCAGGCGTTTTTCCACTATGCGCAGCCAAAGCCGGAATCACGATATCGTCGAGTGTACCTGGAAGTACAGTGCTCCGAAGGACCACCACGTGATAGCCGGAATGGTCCCGCAACGCGTCACCAATTTCCTCGGCCACCCGCCGCACGTACATCATGTCGGGACCGCCACCGTTGGACGACGGTGTGCCAACGCAGATCAGCGAAACATCCGAATTCTTGATTGCCTCGGCGACATCTCCATCTGCCCGTAACCGGCCTGAAGAAACGGTATCGGCGATGAGCTCGGAAATTAACTCTTCGACAATGGGACTTTGCCCCCGATTGATCATCTCAACCTTCAACGGGCTGACATCGACGCCGATAACCTCGTGCCCCAGTTCAGCAAAGCACGCCGCCGAAACCGTCCCGACGTAACCCAATCCTAAAACGCTAATCCGGCTCATGCTCGCTTTGTACCTTTGGCCCCGTGAAAACTCGCACCCTTCGCACACTAACCATGAATTATTGCAAACACTTGGGGGGCCTGTCCATTCGTTTGAAGCACTTCACGAAGCAGTATGATTTGCGTGGATGACACGACCTTCGCGGGTCGGACGCAATGTAAAAAAGCGCCCTCGTGGGCGCTTTTATTGGACCACAGTACGGCCGGCTAGTCTTCGAGGAGAAACGTCACCTTGAGTTGCACGCGGTATTCCGTGATGTGGCCTTTTCCATCCACCTGCACCTCCTGGTTTTCGACCCAGGCAGACTTCAGATTCTTGAGGGTTTGGGCGGCGCGGGCGACGCCGGTTGCGATGGCGTCGTCAAAGCTTTTCTTGGAGGAGGATTTAATTTCCGTGACTCGAGCGATGGACATGATGGGATCCTTTCCCGGGTTTTGACAAAGAGATGCAGGTCATTTTACAACAGAAAGGCCGGATGCGCATCAGTGATTTTCCGGGAGGGCGCGCGTCCCCGCGCGCTTCCCCCGGAGTGCGAATTAGGTGCGCTGTTGGCGTCCGAGAATGTCGTAGTACCAATCCTGGAGCCGCTTTACCTGCGTGGCCCAATTGAGATCGGTTTGGGCGACCCGGCGCGCGGTATCCCCAAGGGTTGCGGCGTGTTGGGGATCACGGAGCAGCGCGAGGGCCGCCGCAGCCATCGCGGCTGGTGATTCGTCCGCGAGCGCGCCGATGGCATAGTTCTCGAAGAGCCATTTCATTTCACCGACGGCGTTGGACACCGTGGGCCGGCCCACGGCCATGTAATCGCCAATCTTATTGGGCCAGCGGCCCACGTTGACGACTTTGTCCGGGTACGGCATGAGAAAAACGTCGGCAGCAGCCAGGATTTTTGGAAGTTGTTTAT
>Ga0163150_10009865_pt1 | contig 10454 bp, 8 predicted proteins | sample OliLakLV19P2IB_FD_148628 | JGI IMG/M metagenome (GOLD analysis project Ga0163150, IMG submission 148628) | Freshwater microbial mat bacterial communities from Lake Vanda, McMurdo Dry Valleys, Antarctica - Oligotrophic Lake LV.19.P2.IB | ecosystem: Environmental > Aquatic > Freshwater > Lake >...
CAACACATTCGAGGGCGGCGCGCTCTAACTCGTCCCACGTCCAACGCCCTTCCAGATTGAGCCGGATGCTCCTTTTAGTTTCGTCATCCCAGCCGACAAGAACGCCCATACGAGCCGTTCCTTTCTGGATTAAACGCGCTCTCCTGTAACCAGTTTGCGGGCCGCTTCCAGCGTGTTTGTCGTAGCGAATTTGTGCGACTGCAATTCAGGAATCATGCACAGCACTGACACCAAACCGTTGACAAATGCGCTGCCGCTTGAGACCACAATCAGCCCGATGTTCTGCGGCGCGAGCAGCAGTGCCCGCCGAACGTGAAGTACCGCTCCGGTTGGCGGTGGCGCGCTGTGTTGAAAATCTGCGATCAGGTGAACCGGATGCGTCAAGCCCTTACGCATGGCGCAGGCTTTACTGGTGGCAGCATAGAAGTCGCCCCATGTCCAGCGTCCGACAAAATCAAAGTGGATGATGGTTCGTGCGGTATTGTCCCACTGAACCGAAATGGGTATTGAAATAATAAAGCCCCCTGATAAGCTGGCAACACCATCTGCCAGCCGACCATATACCTACAATTTCCTAACATTTATCTATTATTCTATGTGTTAATCACAGGCATTGCCAGTCGAATCAAAACGTTTTGAGTTATAGTTTTGATATGTTAAGGAAAAGCATTGATGAGAAAGTTGAACAGCAGCAGCTTGCCGTGGCCCACCGATTGGGCGGAATTATTCGGCGCGGCTCGCCCCTTGATCCTCGAAATCGGCTTCGGCGGTGGTACGTTTCTGCTGCATCTGGCGCGTCAAAACCCCGACGCGAATGTGATCGGGCTGGAGATCGCTAACCGTTCACTGGTACGCGGCGAAGCAGCAATTGAACGCTCGCGGCTGACGAATGTGCGCGCCGTTCACTCGATGGCTGAAACCGCGCTGCATCATCTGTTCACGCCCGCCAGCCTGACGCAGATTCATATCAATTTTCCTGACCCTTGGTTCAAGCGCAAGCACGAAGGCCGCCGACTGATGCAGCGCGACACACTCGATACGATGGTCAACCGCCTCGCGCCCGGTGGAACACTGTACCTTGCCACCGATATTATCGACTATGCCGAGATGAGCGCCGCGCTGCTGGCGGATACGCCGCAGTTAGAAAACACGCTCGACGCGGCATGGGTCAACGCGATGACGGGGCGCATCGTCACCAAGTACGAGCGTATCGCCCATTTAGAGGGGCGCATACGTTATTTCTTTGCCTACCGTCGTAACGCTGTTCCAGCGCCCTATATCCCTGTAATCGAGGATTTGCCGATGCCGCATATCGTTTTTCACAGTCCGTTAGAGTTAGATGCCGTATTCAGCCAGTTCATCGATCAGGACTACGCGCCGGACAATGACGACACTTACATCAGCATGATGTACGTCTATCGCGCCCCGAAGGTGATTCTGTTTGAAGTGTTCGTCAAAGAGCCGACGATTGAGCAGCGTTTCGCGTTTCTGTTGATGGAGCGTTTCACCGACGACGGTCAGCGTAAGCCGGATGAATATACGCTGCGGCTGAGTTCGCTCGGACACCCGCGCACAACGGCGGGCGTTCATCGAGCGGCGGCGTTGTTAAGCGATTGGCTGTTGAGCCTGCACTCCGACACGCACGTTTTGGAACACAAGATTCTGAACTATGCGCCGGAGAAACTAAAAACCGGAGAATAAATTCTCCGGTCAATGGATTGTTCTGTAGGGGCGACACATAAGCGAAGCCGTCGCCCGTATTTCTTCTACTCAGCCGCAGCAGCCGTATCGCCGCGACGCATCGCACGAACGCGCCACACGATGAACAGCACTACGATGATGGCCACCAGCACCAGCGTGATTTTCTGATACTGATCCATCCATTCGATGACCTGTTCCCAGTTCGCGCCGAGCAGGACGCCCGCGTAAGCCAGCGCCGTTGTCCAGATGGCCGAACCAAGCGTCGTGAAGATCAAGAACTTGATGAGCGGCATCCGGTTCATGCCCGCCGGGACGGAGATCAAGCTGCGGACAATCGGAATGAGCCGCCCGAAGAACACCACCCATTCGCCATAGCGGTCAAAATAGCTCAGGGTCTTATCGACATCTTTCTCGGACAGCAAGAACCAGCGCCCATAATTGCGAATAAAGCGGCGAATCACCAGTTCATCCAGCCACACGCCGAGATAATACAGCACCACTGCACCCAACACCGACCCCAATGTGCCCGCGACCACGATACCGACGAACGACAGTCCCAATTCAGGGCGGTTGGCCAGCGCGAAGCCCGCGAACGGCATCACCACTTCGGACGGAATCGGCGGGAATATGTTCTCGATGAACATCACGAAAGCGATACCGGGATAACCGAGCGCGACGATAATTTGCTCAATCCATATCGCAACTTGCGCTAAAATATCGGACACTGTACGGCCCCCTCTGAACTGCATTTATTGATCTGAAATTGAGCACCAATCATGCCCGATGATGTTGGGGGCGTCAATCCCTGAGCGCTTACTCGCACTCGCCGCCTAGTGATGCAACCCCTTCTAGCATCAACCTTGCCTTATCAATTATCCCCATACTCCGGTAATATTTCGCTGCCTCACACCAATAGGCAATAGCAGACTCTATATCACCTAAATACTCATGAGCGACGCCAAGATTCCATTGTGTATCCGCATAATCTAACGGTGCAGTTGTAGCTGTCCAGTTCTCCAGTGCTGCCTCATACGCCGCTACTGCTCGCTTTACATTCAGCTCTGGCTCTTCGATATTAGATAATTGGTAATAAGTGACTCCCAAATTATAGTGCGTCTGAGCGCGAGCTAGTGGCGCGCGATCCGTCGTTCGATATACTAACGCCGCCTCGTAGGCCGTTATAGCCTGTTTCAAATTCGATTCGCGTTCCTCAATCTTCGACAAATCGCCGTAAACATTACCTAGATTGTTTTGCGTCATCGCATAATGTAATGGATTGCTTTCTTTTGTTAAGTGCATGAGTGCTATCTTATGCGCCGTTAGCGCACGTTTCAAATTCCTCTCCTGTTCTTCGATTTGTGCCAAATTACGGTATGCTTCACCTAGATTGTTATGTGTATTTGCATAATCTACCGGCGCATTTTCGGCTGTCCAATATGCTAATGCTGCCTCAAACGCTGCTATCGCCAGCTTCAGATTCTTTTCCCGTTCCTCGATTTCAGCTAAGTTGTTATACGCAAACCCTAAACCATTCTGAGCACTTGATCTTAGAAAATTATCATCATGCGTTTCTAACCTAGCAATAATTCGTTTATACCAACTAAGTTCTTGGTGAAAACGCCCACGATTAGCGAAAAAATTTCCTATTCCGTTCGCCAGCCATAACGCCAGCTTTGGATTGGTCTGGATTACCCATTCAAAAGCCGCTTCCAGATTGGCAGACTCCACGTCAAATCCAGCATAGTCTTGCGCTTCATCGTGATTCCCCGCAAGCACAATATAGTAGGCATAATGGAAGCGGCGAACTATTTCATCCGGTTCTAAACTAGCTAGTACCATCGGGTCAACTTCATAGCGTCGCCCATCAAAGGTCACGAACTGCCACGTTTGCAACGTATCTAAACAGTTCATCAGTTGATCGTCGTTGGCATCCAAAACAGCTTGGGCCGCCTCATAGGTGAACCCGCCGCGAAAGACGACCAGCTTTTCGAGCGCGGCTTTCGCTTCCGCGCCGTTTCCGGCGGCTTCCATCTGGCGCACAGTCTTGTGTATCATCTCGTCTAAAGCGTCTTGTGCCTTCTGGCTTTTCAGTTCGCGTAAATCACGCAGGACATTCTCAACCGGAAAACGAATCACCTGCTTCACAGCCCACTCGATCAGACGTGGGTGCTGGCGGGCGGCTTTAGCAAATTCTTCGGCGCGGTTATTGAGTTCGTCCAGTGTCGCAGCAGGTACACCGAACGCCTGCGCCATATCACGCACGACTTGAGCGGCGGCCTCGATTGGCAGCGTTACCGGATGGCACACCTGTCCCATCACAATATCCCATTCAGCGCGCCCGGTCAGCAGCACCCGCGCCCCAACCTCATGAAGTTCGTCTATGAGCGTGATGTAGTCGGCTTTGCGCTCGTCGGGGATGGACTCGGCGTTGTCGATGACGATGAGCAGCTTGTTGGTTTTGATGCGCTCTAAGGTCTCGCGGCGTGTGGCTGTCACTTGCAGTCCGAAATGTTCGCGCAGCAGTTCCAGCACATCGTCAGCGCGGGATACGTCGCGGGCATAATGCCATATCGCCCCGCGAATATCTTCCAGCGTCATCACGATTTCAGCGGCGAGGCGCGATTTGCCCAAACCGCCCACGCCGACGATGCTCGTGGGGCCGCGCATTAGAGAGCTTTTCACTTTTGCTAAATCGTCGTCGCGCCCGCTCATGGGGATAGCGGTCAGGCGGCGGTCTATGATTCCACTCACACGACGGACGTGAACGAGCGGCGCATCTGATGGCGCGGGCTTACCAAGCATAAAGGCCGCCAGCGTCGCCACGCCTGTCTCCCAATTCGTCGACAGGTCAACCCACTGGACGATGTGCAGGCGGTAGTCGATGTCGATGAGCGGCACATCATCAATCTTGGCGATGTAAAGAGGATGTCCGGTGTTGAGTAAATATGTCCACTCGGACACAATTTCTGGGCGCTGCGTAGAATTGCGCGACAGCACCAGCAAACCAGCGTCGCAGGTTTGCAGCGCTTTTTGTATCGAAGCGCGATAATTGCTATCCGGCGATACAAGGTCTTTGTGATCGACCCACATCTGATGTCCGGTGGCCGCTTCGAGTTCGTCGTGCAGCCGCGTCACAATGTCGTCATCGGCGGTAGCGTGGCTGATAAAAACCGTCGTCATAGCTTTGTCCCCTTTGCGCTAAGGGGATTATGACGCATTCTTGCGAGAATCAAAAAGGCGCGGGTGATTAGCCCACGCCCCTGATCGTTCAATGTTCGCTTAGTTTTCGTCGACCAAGAGTTCCCATGTGCCCGTCGCTTCATCGAAGCGGAAGGCCTCAGCATACAGGCTGAACAGGACATGGAAGCCCGGCCCAGCCGTGAACGTGCCATTCGCGTCCATCGTGCCGCCGGGGTGATATTCGTACTGGCTGACGTAGCCGAACTCCGGCGTGATTGCCCAACCGAGCGCCTCGCGGATTTCGGGGTTCTCGCGCCACAGTTTGCCGAAGCCGCGAGTGGGCTGCTGCATCCCTTCCGGCGCTTCGAGTTCGGGGTCATCTTCGACATCGCCTTCCGCGAACGTGTCGTCATAGACCGCCCACGTACCGCTGCCTTCTTCTTCCAGCACCATCACCCAGATTTGGCCCGTTGGCTGTACCCACAACATACGCCCGTTCTCAAACACCTGCTCCGCCACCGCAATCTGGGCGCGAGTCGGCGTCGGGAATCCCGGCGGGAGCGGCGTCCCTTCGACTGCGAATTCGGCTTCGGTTGGGGCGGCAGTTGCGTCAGCGCTGACGACTACCGTGCCGTCACCAATGCCCCACAGCCGCACGGTATCATCGCTGGATACCGAAGCGATCAGCATCGCGGTAGCGTTGAAAGCGACAGCTTCAATCGTATTATCGTGACCTTCGAGCGAAATCAGCGGGTCGCCAATCGAGCCATCAGGCGCGACAGCATACACGTTAATGTCGGCATCTTCATCACCCACCGCGAACAGCGTTCCGTCAGGGCTGAAACCGAGCGGCACACCGCCACCAGTCCGGCTCTCGATCACCGACATTTGTTGGCCTGTGGCCGCGTTCCAGAAGTAGGCTTCATCGAACTCGCCCGTCGCCACCAACGTGTCGCCAATAGGGCTAAAGGTGACGTTGTTCACATCGTCATCGAGTTCAAACGAGTAAAGGCGCGAACCGAGCGCCGCAGCGCTGCTCACGTCCCAAATCATGACACGCTTATCGTCGCCGCCTGTGGCCAGCAGCGTTCCCGCCGCGTTAAACGCCAGATCGTTAATATCGTCACCATGATCGTCCATTGATGCTAACTGTGTGAGCTGCGCCGCGTTGGCGGTAGTGATCGGTTGCAGCCCCGGCGTTTGTGCCAGCGCAGGCAGGGCAATGCTCAAAGTAAAAGTGGCGATCAGTGCCAATGTCGCCAGCGCCACTGTCAAGGCAGTAGTTCGTTTATTCATCGGGAGTCTCCTTTGTCGAGTGTGTTCCGCAAAGCGATTAATATTATGCGACAATAAGTTCCCCGCGACAATACTACGGTGGGCGATGGTAGCCTACACGTTGGGCGCTTTTTAGCTCTCACTCATCCTGTGGATAATAAAGTAGGGGCGTTGTGCAAATCGAGTTTGCCTTGAACGCCCCTACTAACAAACAAGGGGTTTAAACCCCTTGTTCAAATTCAATCTGTCTAAGGTGAGTATTTAGGTGAGGCGAGTATAGAACTCGACCACCAATTGCTCGTCCACTGGCACGGGGATGTCGCGCCGTTCAGGGACACGCAGCAGGGTAACGGTGATACTTTCGCGGTTGACGGCGAGATAATCCGGCGGTGCGCCGCCTTCGCCAACCCACGACAGAATATGTACGTTCTTCTTCATCTTGTCGGTCAGCGAGACTGCTTCGCCAGAGCGCACCGAGTACGAGGCGAGGTCAACGCGCTCGCCATCGACGGTGATGTGGCCATGATTGACCAACTGACGCGCCGCCCAGATGGTGGCCGCGAAACCCGCACGATAGACAAGGTTATCCAAACGACGCTCCAACAGCGACAGCAGGTTAGGGCCGGTTTCTCCCGGCTGCTGCTTGGCGCGCAGGAAGTAGCGGCGCATCTGACGTTCGCGGATGTTATAGATGAACGACAGCTTTTGCTTTTCGTTCAACTGCAAGCCGTAGTCACTGCGGCGGCCCGAACGGTACTGCTTTTCTTTACCATGATCGCCCGGTGGGTACGAGCGCTTGTCCATGATCTTCTGATACTTCGCACGCGGAATCAGCACTTCACCGAAACGCCGTTGCACCCGCGCCTTTGGCCCGTGATAGGATGCCATAGATCGAACTTCCTCTTATTGTCTACGTTCGGCGGGCCGTCAGTGCCGCGTGACTGTGCCCACAGATTTAATAATCGAAACTGCATAAAGGACGGAGTAGGAGCGACTATTGTAGCGGTCAAGTGCGATATTTCTAGGGTAAATTTTTGCGGATGATGATCGTTGTAAGGGCGACGCATGCGTCGCCCCTACGAAATAACGTTTTAGCCCTGCGGCCCTTTTTCGCCGTCGCCTTTGAACTCCGCGCCCATCGCATACACCACACGCCGACTCCAGCCGGATTTCTGCGCGATAGTCTTAGCCGCGCCAGTCAGCATTTCACCTGCTTGCAAGCGGGCAAACAACGCCGCGCGCACGTCGTCCTCTTCCCACTGCTCCTGATTCTCCGGCGATGCGCCCGCAATCACGATGGTGATTTCGCCGCGAGGGGCTTCGCGCTCAAAGCGGATGATGGCGTCGGTCACGCTGCCGCGAAAGAACTCCTCAAACATCTTCGAGATTTCGCGGGCCACACAGATACGCCGATCTCCCAACGTGCGCCGGATGACTTCGAGCGTTTCTAAGAGGCGATAAGGGTTCTCGTAAGCGATCAAGGTACGCCGCTCGTCAGAGACGGTGGCCATGTAATCACGCAGCGCTTTGTCTTTCTTGGGCAAAAAGCCGAGAAACACGAAGCTGTCTGTTGGCAAACCCGATGCGACCAGCGCGGGCAGAACGGCATTTGCTCCCGGCAGTGGCTCGACGCGAAAGCCCTGCGCAATCGCGGCGTTGATGAGTTCGTAGCCGGGGTCGGATACGCCGGGAGTGCCCGCGTCCGAGACCAGCGCCACGTCGCCGCCGGCCAGCGCGCCGAAGATCGTTTCCAGCTTGCCGAGCTTGTTATGCTCGTGATAGCTGGTCATCTGCGTTTTGATGTCGTAGTGCTGGAGCAATACTTTGGTGGTGCGCGTGTCTTCGGCGGCGATCAGTGCGGCCTCGCGCAAGATTCGCAGGGCGCGCAGGGTGATGTCTTCCAGATTGCCGATGGGAGTCGGCACAATGTAGAGTGTTCCCACTTGAACTTCACTTTCGGTCTAACGGCCCATCATTGTAGCGGATAGCTGTCAGCTAGTCAGCCGTCAGCTTTCAGCCGTTAGCGATTAGCTGGTCAGCCACCGAGGGTTAAAACCCCCGGCTAGAGAACTTCCACGCGCACTGAAGGCGCAGTTTTTTGTCCCCTTGTGTGGACGTATTGTTTTCTTACTCAGATGGTTCGGCTTCATCAACCTTACCCCAATAAGCGGGCGAGTTAGGATTATTTGAACGCCAAAACTGCGGATGCTCAGGATTGGTGAAACGGCTCATGTCTATACCGCTTGTTCCCTTACTTTTATCGGGTAGTGTTGCTTCATCTAAATCCGCATCAGTCAAATCTGCGTCTTGTAAATTCGCATCAGTTAAGTTGGCACTTCTTAAGTCAGCGCCTCTTAGATTAGCTATCCGCAAGTTAGCTCCTTGCAAATCGGCATACCACAAGACTGCCATCTCAAAATTTGCCCAAAAAAGTTCAGCCCTTTTCAATTCAGCATTAAACAAATTTGCCTGTTTGAAACTGTTATTATGGAGCGACATCTCTTTTGAGCCGCGAAACCGAATACTTCTTCCGAATTCCACCTCATTCAACTTAGCCTCCGCCAAATTAGCGAATTGGAAATTCACTCCGGTTATACTCGACCTCTCTAAGTTAATCCCTCCCAAATCTGCCTCTTGGAGATTAGCTTCATATAACATTACTCCTTGTAACGAACCATCGCTTAACCAATCATGAGGGGTTCGCAACTGATAAGCAGCATGATTAGCAATCGCATTATCACGACTACCCAACTCCCGAATAAGGCGTTCTTTCAACTCCCGTTCTTCGCGCTGATCCTCACGGCGGCGGTAGAGGCGATCAATCAGCAGCACGGTGAAGCCGATGCCAATGGCTTCCGGCACAAGCGAACGCGCAAACTCGCCGCCATCAGTTTGAATAGATTGCACCAACGGCGACACTAACAGCCCCGCCAGAAATCCCGCGAGGACATACAGCCATTGATCGCGTTTCCACAATGCTTTGATCGTATTCCAACGGTCTTGCGCGCTGCGTTCTTCGGGGTCAGGTTGTGTCGTCATCATCGTATCTCCGCTTGTAGCTAGGGTTTTTACCCCTCATCCCCGGCCCTTCTCCCACAAGGGGCGAAGGGAGCAAAACGGGCATCTTAAAGTCCCTCTCCCCGTTTTGTGGGAGAGGGATTTAGGGTGAGGGGAAGGCTAGACGATAACACGCAGTGAAGTGAGCGCACAGCCCTAGAGATTCGGGGGATTTAATAAAAAGGGCGTTCAGTTGAACGCCCCTACGCAGAATATTCTAGCCTGCGGCCTCGGTTGTAGCCGATGGGCCGCTGTCGAGCGTTTCAATCGTCGGCGTCGGGCCGGAGAGGGTTGGCGTCACCGTCGGGCGACGGGTGGCCGCGATGGTGTTGGTCGCTGTCGGCCCTTCCTCATCAGCCGGAGCGATGGTATTCGTCGGGATAATCACTGGCGCTTGCGGCGTCGAGGTTGGCAGCCGCGTCGAAACCTGTGTCGCCGTAGCCGGAAGGCTGGTCGCGGTAGCTGGCGCTTCGGTGGCTTCCTGCGTTGGGGATGCGAACGCATTATTCAGCGCATCGCCCTCTTCGGAGATGTCCGACAACGGCGGCGCACCGTCTTCGCCATCATCCCCGCCGCCGACCACGTAGCCGCGCAAAGGTATGATCGACGACGAGCCGTTATACGGTTCGCACTCCGCCGGAATGACGATCACATCGCCCGCATAAATCCGCACGTCTTCTAGCAGGCCATTGCGTTGTTGCAGGCAGCTTACACGTACATCGAAGGACACCGCGATTAAGTCAAGGTTTTCCCGCGCCTGCACCACGTAGCCAACTTCGACTTCCGCGAGCGGAATGTCTTCGCCGAGCAGCAGCAGCACCCATTCGCCTGTGTCAGGATTATAGATTCGCAGCGGCGGAACGATGCCAAATGGCGGCGCATCTTCCCAGATCACCAGCGTCGTGCCAGCCCGCAGCGAGAAAGCATTCACGATGCGGTTGTAGACCAGTATCGCTTCCGCAGATACGTTGAGTTCTTCCGCGATCAACAGCACCACTTCACGCGGCTGCATAACCACAGTCCAATCACCGGGAGCGGGCTGGATGGCTGGCGGGAATACCACCGGAGCGCCATAGGGCGGGCAGTCGCCGGGAATGGTCAGTTCCATATCGGGGAATAAAATCAAGTTCACAAGAATATCATTCGCGTCAGCAATGCACTCGATCTGCGCGTCAAATTCCATGGCGATCTGGCTGAGTGTGTCGCCGTATTGGATCACATAAGTGGTGTCCTCTTGCGCG
>Ga0163150_10009866_pt1 | contig 10454 bp, 10 predicted proteins | sample OliLakLV19P2IB_FD_148628 | JGI IMG/M metagenome (GOLD analysis project Ga0163150, IMG submission 148628) | Freshwater microbial mat bacterial communities from Lake Vanda, McMurdo Dry Valleys, Antarctica - Oligotrophic Lake LV.19.P2.IB | ecosystem: Environmental > Aquatic > Freshwater > Lake >...
CCTCTCCCCTCTTACTACCAACGTTCTCTCCACATTTTTGTCTACTCCTTTTTATAAGGAGATTCAGGACAAAAAATGGAAGAGCAGGTAGACATATTAGTGTTTAGTGCGATTACAAGTTTAGGTTTAAAATTAATTAGTTGTGTATGACTATTAGCATTACAAAAAGTTCACGGATCGCCGCTTTGGCGGTAGGTGCTGGGTTGGTTCTCGCAGTTGCCTTCGGCAGCTTTGTGACTACCTCTCAAGCAGCTCTTTCCTCAGCGCAGGTCCAGTCGATTCTCTCACTCCTTCAGTCTTTCGGGGCTGATGCAGCGACGATCGCAAATGTAAACGCATCGCTCACCGGTGGTACTCCATCGACTCCGGGTACTGGTACTGGTTCGACAGTTTCCTGCAATATCACTAGCGACCTCACTATGGGTTCGACTGGTTTACAGGTAACTTGCCTCCAGCAATCACTTATTGCGATGGGCTTCTCGATTCCGGCAGGTGCAACTGGCTACTTCGGTTCCCAGACCAAGTCGGCAGTAGCAGCATGGCAGACTTCTAAGAACATCACGCCGGCGGTAGGCTACTTCGGTCCTATCTCACGCGGTTCGTGGGCTATGGCCGGCACACCAGGCACACCAGGTACACCAGGTACCCCGACGACCCCAGGTCTCTCGGGTACTGCAGGTACGCTCACTGTTACTACAACCTCAACGGATGTTGAAGACGAAGTTCTCACAGGCGAAACCGAGGAAGTTCTCGGCTTCAAGGGTGAAGCTTCTGGATCTGATGTCTTGGTAACTAACGTACGCGTTAAGTTCACAAAGACAAACAGCACTTCAGCTTCTTCTGATCGCCTCTCGAACTATGCGAGCGACATCAGCATCTGGGCAAATGGCCAGAAGGTTGGAACAATGGATGCAGACAACTTTACCCGCGATTCTGCAGGCGTCTACTCTGCAAGCATCCCGGTATCTCAAGTTGTCCGCATGGGCTCTGGCAACAAAGTTACCTTCCACGTTGGCTTTACAGGCAACTCATCGGTTGACTCTGATGATGTTGGTTCAGTATCAAGCAACACGTGGACAGCTGACCTTATGCAGGTTCGCTACACTGACGCAGTTGGTGCCGTACTCTTCGACTCCACTTCAGTTCAGAACACGCTTATCTACATTAAGCGCACTTCATCTTCATCGGATGTAAAACTCCGCATGAGCGAGGGTTCAAGCAATCCTAATGCCGCAAACCTCAAGGTTTCTACGTCGAACAGCACAGAGATCACTCTCCTCGAGTTTACCCTCAAGGCAGAAGGTGCTGACATGTACTTCGATCAGGTTAAGGCAACCTCAACGGTTACCGGTGTCGACACGATGGATGACGTCGTATCTGACTTCTACCTCATGAAGGGTAGCCAAAAGATTGCAGAGGTAGCAGCAGCAACCACTGCAAGCACTACTCACCAGGCGTTGACCTTCAACCTCAATGACACTGACGATCTTGACGCAGGTGATACCGCAACCTACAAGATCGTTGCTAAGATCAAGACAATCGCTGCTTCAAACACATCAACAACGTTTGGCGGCGGTGACTCAATCACAGCTTCGACTTCAGTAGGTACTTGGAACATCAATGCCAAGGCAACCAGCGACGGCAAGCAGGTTACAGAGCGCACTGGCTCAGTTACCTCTTACGCACAATCGCTCTACAACGAAGGTGTCTCGGTTATGAAGGTAAGCGAAAGCTTCACTCACAATCCGAATACAACGAACCCGAACTTAAGCACTGGTGAATTCAAGATGACGATCCGCGTTACGAACTTCGGTTCTAACGATGTATACGTTCCGCTCAGCGCAGCCGCAACGACCACGATCAACTCTTCGTTCACAGGGTTGACTTCAGGTAGTGTATTCACAACGGTAAATGGTTCTCTTACAGCTACGTCGACTGGAAGCGCAACTCTTACACGCGTCTCGGGTGGTACAGAGAAGACAAACTCTGTTCTTATCGGTGGCGGTGCATCAGCTGACTTCGTAATCACCAACACGTTCAATCCGAACGGTTCTGCTGGTGGTTCAGGTGCAGCACAGTGGCGCATGCAGCTCTTGGCAGTTGGTACAGCATCAACCGATGTGGCTACTGCAACGAGCTTCATCAACGCTACTCCGGCTGAAGACTTCCGCACGAGCTACTACACGGTCAACGACTAATAACTTAGTTGAAGACTTAGGTTCGCGAAGCGACAATTCGCAAACCTCTAGTTGGGGATAGGCCCAACAAACAAAAAACCACTCCTCTGCGGGGTGGTTTTTTGCTATTCCCAAATCCTTCGCAAGCGTTCAAAGGTCAGACCTTTGTAAGTGTGGATAGAAGTAGGTACGCATTTAAACCGTGCTAAATTAGCTTCAAAGGTCAGACCTTTGAGTATGCGGCACAGTACCCCATTTGCCACTGGAGAAACCTACCATCTTTTTAATCGTGGAGCCCACAAACAGACTATATTCACTTCGAAGGAAGATTACGACAGATTTTCCCTCCTCCTTTATTTATCCAACAGCACTAGTGCTGTAAATATAAGAGAGACTCTAAGGAAATACAAAGGTCAGACCTTTGAAGATGTTTTTAAGATGGAATCAAGAGTAGAACCGCTGGTTGACCTGTATGCGTACTGCCTAATGCCTAACCACTTTCATCTAGTGGTACAACAAAAATCGGAATCGGGAATTACCGCTTTTGCACGCAAACTTTTTACGGGCTATTCGATGTACTTCAATGTATTACATAGCCACAGCGGTATTTTGTCCCAAGGGGCCATTAAGAGCCGGCATATAGATAATGAGCCGTACTTTAGGTATGTCTTTGCTTATGTGCACCTCAACCCTCTTTCCTTGGCTTACCCTGGCTGGGAAGAGAAGGGAGTACATGATAATGTAGGTGCCCGCAAGTTTTTAAGTAATTATGTTCATTCAAGTTTCCACGACTACTCTGTTGGTGATCGGCCACGGAAATCAATTCTTTCTTTAGATAAGGCGCCTTCTTTTTTAAGAAATCAGAACGACTTAGAGGAGTTGTTGTCTTGGTATAAGGAGACCCCAGGAGGACTTTCAAAGGTCTGACCTTTGAAAGTCCCTCTGCACGACTGACTAATTATGCACAGGGTTGTAGGGTGTGTAGAAAATGAGAGTTACAATGCGGTAACAAAACTCCCATGAAGGCCCCATTCGTAAATGCGGCTAGGGTTTCCTTTTCGGTTTCTTTTGTGTTTTTGTTTTTTGGATTAGCTGATTCAGTAAAAGCCGCTGAACCTAACACGTTTATCATGGCTTCGCAGCTTGATGATTCACATTTCTGCCCATTTGCTGTAGGGGTTAATGTTGGATGGCGAGAATGTTTTCTCGGTAGCACTGAGGAGGCGTGGACTAAGATAAATCTTGGGAAAGGCTCGGCGCTAGGTAGTGGGACAATCCACAGCGTTACCGTTGCCCTCGATCCTTCCTCCCTTCGTGAGTACAGCGAAGAGTTATACGGTTATTTTTTTAAAGGCTCGTGGATTATTTACCTTTATTGTTTTACTGACGATACCTATTCTGAAGATAAACTATGTCCAGATTGGATAGCGGGAAATGCATGGAATGCTGGCTTACATTACCTTTTAGGTGAATGGGCAACCTCGACAGATAATAAATATTGGACCTCGACTTTTGACAATGCTCCGGCACATGGAACCAACTTCGACGGATCTTTTCCTGTACGATTTAATCCCAATTATTATTATCAACTGCGCATTAATGACAATGGATGGCCTGTCAGTGCATATGGATCGCAAACGTTGAGAGAACTCTATTGGATTTTGCGGGGTATTAAAGATGAACCAACGTGTACAGAGAACTGTTACTCCAACGTACTCTTTTTGCCGGGCCTTAAGGGGAGTGTGCTCAAATTTGGTTCAGACACCCTCTGGCCACCGGGGATACTAAGTGCTGATATTCCCAAGCTAGCTCTTGCAACAGATGGGACCAGTGTAAATAACGTAACGGTGGAGGGGATTGTTGAGACTTTTTATAACGTTCCGATATATAGTAGTTTTAGTTCTTTTATGAATAGTTTAGTGAGCGACGGAACCATTAATGAATGGGAACCACTCCCTTACGACTGGCGTTACTCGCCTGAGCAAGTGGTTGAAAACGGTATTAAAACCGCTAACGGTTCAGTCGATGTTATCGAAAAGATTGAGCAACTTGCCGCAAATTCTAAAAGCGGCAAGGTTGCTATCGTCGCCCACTCTATGGGCGGCCTGGTGGGGAAGTCTATTATAAAAAAACTGGAAGAGCAGGGGAAAGCTGACCTTATTGACTCGTTTGTCATGATTGGCGTGCCTCAGCTCGGAACGCCACAAGCAATAACTTCTTTATTGCACGGAGATGGCGAAGCAATTCCTAATAAGATTTTTCTCCCAACCGTCGTGGCTCACCCAGCAAATGTGCGCGCGATAGCGCAAAATTTCCAGAGCGCATACGATCTCTTGCCCTCACCGCGGTACTTTGAAGAAGTAGTAGACCCGCCTATTATTTTTGACTCAAGCGCCTCTTTTACGAGCACATGGCGTGCATATTGGGGGCAAACACTCGACAGCCTCCCCGAATTTAAAGAGTTTCTTACAGGGCTTGGCGTAACTCGCACTAACCCTGCTGTTCAGCAGCTGCATATACCGGAGATACTTAGAGCCGACTTGGTAGAAAACGCCGTCGATTTTCATGCCGAGTACGATAATTACCAATTTCCTGAGTCTATCCGTGTTGTGCAAGTGGCTGGGTGGGGCGTGCCAACGATTAAGGCTGTTGAGTACACCGTAAAGCATAACCTTCAGACGTATGAACCGGTGTTTACTCGTGAAGGGGATAGCACAGTTGTTTATCCAAGCGCACTCGCCTCAAGAATAAATAAACTATTCTTCAATATATTTGATTACAATGAACGACCAGGAATAGTAGACGCAAGCCATAAGGATCTGTTGAGCGCGGACCCCATAAGTTCCCTGACTCTTTCGGTAGTAACCAACACTCCTATTGAGACCGAATTTATTTCTTCCACTAAACCTTCGATAGCTGATTTGGATGATCAACTCCTCATTAGCACACACTCCCCAGTAGTTCTTGGAGTATATGATAGTTTGGGCAACTTTACAGGCATCGATCCTAATCAAAACCTGTCTTCCGAGGTTCTAACTATTACGGAAAATATCCCTGGTAGCACCTTTCAGTCTTTTGGTGAAAGCCAGTATATTTTTCTCCCTAAAGAGGGTAGTTACACTTTTGTTTTTAAAGGTGTCGGTACTGGTCCGACAACGGTAGAGATAGAAAACTTTTCTAACGATACAGCAACTCCAATTGCCGTCTATTCTGATATACCTATAACACCAAGCACTAAAGCAACCTTTGTTATTAACTCCGCCACTCCTACCAGCACTGAAATAGAGGTTGATAGCAATGGTGACAATCAAGTTGACGATATTGTGGTTGCGGATGGGGCAGAACTTACACTCGAAAAACTTCTGACTCTGCTTAAGACCAAGATTCAAAATTTAGATAGCAAAGTAAAGTTAAAGAAAGAGCTTCTTGCCAAGGTAAAAAAGATAGAGCAGAAAATAGTTAAACAAAAGCAAAAGAAAGCTTCGAAAGCACTTATGAGCTTAGGCAAAAAGATTTTGAAAAAGGTTACGAAAAGCAAAATATCAGATGCAGAGGCGCAGGAAATTCTAAAGATATTGGAGGAAATAGAACATAAGTTATAATTACGCTATGTTAATGAAAGGGCTAGGGTTGTTATTTTTATCTCTCACTGGTTTTGGAGTGGGTTATCTATTTTCTGAAAGCTATAAATTTGGAATATGTATTCAAAATGACGTCCTGTGCCATTATTATTTTGAAAGAGTGGGTGATGCAATCTTTTATGGCATGGGGGCACTAGCTCTCGTCTTTTTACTTCTCCTTGCTGTACCTCAAGCTTTTCCCGCGTGGAAAAAGTTTGCCATATGGTTCGTGCCAATAGCAGCAATTCTCTTTGCCACCTATTCAGACCCAGCTTCAGGAGATTTTATCTCCCCTTATCCCGAGACGGTGTTTAAGTGGGTAAGTGCTCTCTATGTGCTCATCAGTGTTATAATTATTGCAATGCATAGCCCCGCTTTGCATACGCGAACTAAAAAATGAACCGATACTTTACTAAGACATTCTTCCGCTTCTTTTTTAGCTTCCTCGCCATTATTACTGTGGCGTTTGGGGTTATCATCGCCGCCTCGGCACTTAACGTACCCGCAATTGACACGGTGGCGTTCCCACGATAATGTATTTGCATAGGGCCAGAGACAGTCGGTAGTCCGCCAACGGGTAGACGTTAATTGCGAAAGCATCCGGCCGAGGTGTCGAACTCAAGCCCTTTAGTAGGGTATTTTTTATACCCGGCAAACCCGTCTGGAGTTTGCCAAATCAAAAAGTAGTATGGCAATTACAAAACAAAAGAAGGCAGAAATAGTAGAAAAGATTCAGACCGTAGCCTCCAAGGCAAAGACGCTGGTGTTTGCGAACTTTAAAGGCCTTACGGTAGCCGAGCAAAACGAGATGCGCAAAGCACTTCGTGCGCAAGAAATCGGTTACACCGTGGCTAAAAAGTCGCTTATGCGCCGCGGTCTTGAAGCGGCTAAGTTTGAAGGCTCGTTCCCCGAGCTTGAGGGCGAGATCGCTCTTGCGTATGGCGAAGATGAGCTTGCGCCCGCTAGGGAGCTTGCAGTCTTTGTAAAGAAGTTTGGCGACCACCTTTCCTTTGCAGGCGGTATCTTTGGCGGCAAGTATGTTGGCAAAGATGAGATTTCTGCTATCGCAGCAATCCCGGGTATGGACGCGCTCCGCGGCATGTTCGCGCAGCTCATCAACTCTCCGCGCCAGCGTTTTGCAGTAGTGCTGAGCAAGGTGGCAGACCTGCCTGCGCAGACAGGAACTAAAAATTAATTATCAACGTAGGACTCTATGACACAAGAACAGATTATCGAAGCAGTGGAGAAGATGACGGTGCTCGAGCTCAACACGCTCGTCAAAGCAATTGAAGAGAAGTGGGGCGTATCGGCGGCAGCGGTTGCCGTTGCGGCAGCGGGTGCCGGCGCCGCAGCAGAAGAGAAGACCAGCTTTAACGTGCAGCTCGCAGATGCTGGCGCACAGAAGGTTCAGGTTATTAAGGCAGTTAAAGACGCACTCGGTCTTGGCCTTAAAGAGGCAAAGGACCTCGTAGATGCAGCACCTTCAATGCTCAAGGAAGGCATGAAGAAAGAAGACGCAGACAAGCTCAAGGCAGCCATTGAGGCAGCTGGCGGCAAAGTCGAACTTAAGTAAATCTCTTGACAAGTGTCCCGCAAAAATCCCCAGTCGGGGATTTTTGCTTATGTGGGAGTCTTCGCCTAAAATAGTGAGCGCTACTCTGATTTTCTGTATGACGGATACGCTGATAAAACTTTTTGGCTCTGCTCCGCGCGTTAAGCTCCTGCGCCTTTTTTTGTTTAACCCACGTCACTCATTTACTATCCCCCTCGCCGCAACCCGCGCCCGTGTCAAAGAAGGGGAGGCGCGTGCAGAAATCCAGACGCTCTTGCGGATCGGCGTTTTGGAGCGCAGTGCTCGTAGTAAAAATATGCGCTATGGCATTAACCCAGAGTCGCCCTACATACTTGCGCTACAGAATTTACTTTTAAACACGCCGGTGCGCGCTAACGAAATGTATAGCCGGTTGCGCGGTGTCGGCCCGCTTAAGCTCGTCGTGGTTGCCGGGATTTTTGCGAATGAGTGGGAAGGCCGCCTCGACCTGCTTATCGTTGGCGACCGCTTGAGTGAAAGTAAATTGCTTACACGCATCAAGTTATTAGAGTCAGACATAGGGAAGGAGGTGCGGTACGCATCGCTTACGACCGACGATTTCTTTTATCGCCTCAACATGAACGACCGTTTGGTGCGCGATGTGTTCGACTATCCGCACAAAATAGTCCACGACCGCCTGGACATTGGCCTGAAATAAGGGTTTTCGTATCCACAGGGCACGCGACAGCGCGGTTGCCTGTTGCTACAATGAGTAGGTCGAACTTAATAGGTCGCATTATCATCATTTAATAGTTTGTATATGATTGTCCAGACGTGGGCTGAAGTGCTCCAGCAATCGTTTTCGAATTTGCTACAGAGCACTATCGCCTTCATCCCGAACTTTGTGTTCGCGGTAATTGTTTTCATTATCGGTTGGTTCTTGGGTTCACTCCTTGGTCGCATTGTGGCGCAGGCAGTGCGCGCGGTTAAGGTTGACCATGCACTCAAGAGTGCCGGTGTAGAAGGTGTAGTTGAGCGCGCAGGCTATCGCCTCGACTCAGGTGCATTCTTGGGTGGCCTTGTTAAGTGGTTTGTCATCATCGTGTTCTTGATGGCAGCACTTCAGGCGCTCGGTCTTACACCAGTCACGCTCTTCTTGCAGCAGGTTGTAGTTTCGTTCCTTCCAACGGTCATCGTTGCAGTACTTATCATCCTTGCCGGCGCAGTTATCGCTGAGCTCATGCAGGGTGTCGTAAGTGGTGCCGCACGTGCTGCAGGTATCCGCTCAGCCGGATTTGCTGGCACGATTGCTCGTTGGTCTATCTGGGGCTTCGCTATCATTGTCGCGCTCTCACAGCTCGGCATTGCCGCGCAGTACTTCCAGACGCTCTTCATGGGCATTGTAGTTGCGCTCTCGCTCGCTTTTGGCCTCTCCTTTGGCCTCGGCGGTCAGGAAGCAGCTTCGCGCTTCATAGAGAAGACCCGCGAGGACATGAATCGCCGTTAAAAGGCTCTTGTTTTAGGCCGCAAAACCGCCCTTACAAGGGGCGGTTTTGCTATGTTTGACAGGCATGGAGGGCTCCTATATACTCACAAGTATCCATATGTTTAAGACAAATCAATCCACTAGGCGGCGATAACAGCACGATATTGAGTCGTGTGTTGTCCCGCGAAAAGCGGGATTTTTTGTTCTCAAATTATGGCGACCTTTGACAACTGAATTCCACTGTGCAAACTCACTTTGACGTGGGTCTTTAGCCCGACGACTGAAATAGGATTGGCGGGCGTGTGATTTGTATAGGTGGGCAGGTAGAAAAAAATAGAAAAGAAAATTAAAGACACAACAGATTATTGCGGTTCTCAAGCTTCTTTTTGCTCCTATGCGGGGGCAATGGAAACTTAAGGGCGTATGGTGGATGCCTAGGCTTTAAAAGGCGATGAAAGACGCGGCGTGGCGGCGATATGCTCCGGGGAGGTGCCAAGCAACCTACAATCCGGAGATCTCTGAATGAGGAAACTCTCTAGAAAGAAATTTCTAGAATCTTGTAGCAATACAAGATGCAAACCTCGGGAAGTGAAACATCTCAGTACCGAGAGGAAAAGAAACCAATAGGTATTTCGTTAGTAGCGGCGAGCGAAACCGAATCTAGCCCAAACCGTAGACTTGCTCAAACCGCTTGATAGCAATATCGAGTGGTGCGAGTAAGTCTCGGGGTCGTAAGGCGTTGTTATCTACTTCGAGTAGAAAAAAGTTACAAATTGTTTTGTTAGCCGAAGCTGCTGGGAAGCAGCACCCTAGAAGGCGAACGTCCTGTAGGCGAAAACGAAACAACTTTTACAATGTCCTTGAGTAGCTCAAGACACGAATGGCTTGAGTGAATGTGCCGGAACTAACCGGTAAGGCTACATACTTTTAAAGACCGATAGTGAACTAGTACCGTGAGGGAAAGGTGAAAAGCAGTCCGGAAGGACAGTGAAATAGAACTGAAACCATATGTCTACAATGAGTGGATGCGGGATCGCAAGATTCCGCTACCGCGTGCCTATTGAAGAATGAGCCTGCGAGTTAATGTGTACGGCGTTATGGCTAAAGACGATGAGTCTGGAGCCTCAGGGAAACCGAGTGTGAATAGCGCGTTTGTCGTACGCATTAGACCCGAAGCAAGGTGAGCTACCCATGAGCAGGGTGAAGTTTGTCGAAAGACAGATGGAGGCCCGAACCGTTTAGCCGTTCAAAACTATCGGATGACTTGTGGGTTGGAGTGAAAAGCTAATCGAACCTTGTAATAGCTGGTTCTCTCTGAAACAACTTTTGGGTTGGCGTCATATTTATTGAGTAGTGGGGGTAGAGCACTGGAAGGATTCGACAGGGCGCAAGCTCGCGAATCCTATCAAACTCCGAATACCGCTACTGTTATATGGCAGTTAGTACGTGGGGGCTAAGCTCCACCGTACAAAAGGAGAAGAGTCCTAGATCTCAAGTTAAGGTCCCAAAATTCGTGTTAAGTACATCACAAGGAGGTGAGATTTCTTAGACAATGAGGATGTTGGCTTAGAAGCAGCCATCATTAAAAGAAAGCGTAACAGCTCACTCATCGAGAGATCTTGCGCCAAAGATAATCGGGG
>Ga0163150_10009867_pt1 | contig 10454 bp, 6 predicted proteins | sample OliLakLV19P2IB_FD_148628 | JGI IMG/M metagenome (GOLD analysis project Ga0163150, IMG submission 148628) | Freshwater microbial mat bacterial communities from Lake Vanda, McMurdo Dry Valleys, Antarctica - Oligotrophic Lake LV.19.P2.IB | ecosystem: Environmental > Aquatic > Freshwater > Lake >...
AAAGTAATTCAGTTGTTTCTAATGGGATTCTCTTAGATGAAACCCAGTGGAGGACATTCTAATGGCATTAGCAATTGGAACAAAAACAAACAACCTAACAAATGCAGGAGCAGGGCTGACTGTAACTTTTGCCCACACTCAAAACACTGGTGCTGATGGCTATCTGTTTGTAGTCACTGGAATTACTTCAGGTGCAGATGGAATAACTGGTGTAACGTATAATGGTGTTAGTATGACTTTGGTTGATACCAGATTGACTACTAGCACTAGTATAAGCATAAAAACATGGAGATTAGCAGCCCCTGCAACTGGTGCAAACAATGTTGTAGTCACATTTTCCAGTGGTCCTTATAACCCCCTGTCTACAGAAGCCATTTCATTCACTGGTTCTGCTGGTGAGGGCAATTTTGGATTTGCTGACACAGCGGCAACACCAAATGCCAACGCATCAGTTACAGTCTCAGCCAACTCTGTCATTGTTGGTGTAGGTGTGGCTGGAACTGCTGGGACCAATGTAACTCTTGATGGTTCAAGCAGAACAATTGATTGGAATAACAATGCCAATAATTATGTTTTTGGTGGAGTTTCTGCATTGGGTCTAACTGCTGGAAGCAAGACTTCATCTTTGAATGCATTAGCAAATGCTGCTGTTGTTTTGATTGAGGTCAAAGAATCAGGTGGTGGTGGTGGTGGTGGTTCCAGAAACACACAAGTGGTATGGCTTTAACGAATAAACAATAAAAGGGAAAATAATGGCTGAAATTAGACTGCTAAATGATTTACTAAAGAAAACTGGCGACACCATGACCGGAGACCTTGGAATGGCCTCTGGAGTCAATGTTATTTTTCCTGTTTCTGGTTCAAACGATATTGGGACGAGTAACGAACCGCTGGGTACTATCTATGTGGACGAGATTTACGTTGGTGGCTCCTTAATTAACATTAGCGGTTCCAGTTCTTCTATGGTTAATCTTGGTTCTGGTATAGGTGTGTTTGCACAAAAAATCGGAAACCAGTTTGAACTTAAATCGCTAGTTGATGGAAGTGGCATAAGCATAACATCTGATACTGATAATATTTATTTTAATGTTACTAGTGTGGGAGCTTCTGGGGATTTTGTAGCCACATCGGGTGGAACAATGACTGGTCCACTTTATGCTCCATTTGTTAGTGGAACAATCATAAGTGGTAATCAGATTTTTTCAACCGAAATATCTGGTCAGACAATATATTTTAACATTCTAAGTGGAAACTCAAATAATAACAGTTTTATATGGAATGACCCATCTTTTGGTTTAAATATTACATCTGATGAGATTTATATTCATAATACGAATGAAACTGGATATTTATTAATACAGTCTGGATTGACATATATAGATTCGGGCGGATATACAATTATTCAAGGTAGTGGAATAGATGCGTTCGTAGTTGATGCTTCAAGTATCACAACATATCATACAATTTCACCAGTCCTATCTGGCTCGGCTAACCTTGGAAATTCTTTAAATCCATTTGGTATATTATTTTCTGACAACATTGCATCTACGACCTCCATACAGTTGAATGGTAACGATGTCATTATATCTGGAGCCAATCTTGGAACAGGAGAAAGTTTATTTTCTTCAAAAAACGGAACAGATTTGGAATTTAAGACCATCTCTGGGGTTGGTTCTATTTCGGTAACATCGAACGCGAACGTCGTTACGATATCTGGGACTGATACGGGAGAGATTAACACGGCTTCTAATTTAGGTTCTGGATACGGATGGTTTGAATCTAAGTCTGGTTCTGATTTAAGATTTAACTCCATAACTTCTGGAACCAATGTAACAATAACAAGTGGTGTCGGCAATCTTCAGGTTGGGATTTCTAATAATCCTATATTTCAAAACATCTTTGCCAATATTGTATCTGGTACAACCATATCTGGAAATACATTATTTGTGGGGAATCTGAATGGTATCCTAAGAGCAAATTCAGGTCTTGTTTCTGGTTCTTCAACTACCACTGATTTGCCAGAAGGAATAAATCTTTATTACACCGAAGCAAGGGTTTCTGCAAACACTTCAGTTTCCGGAAACACATTAAATGTAGCTACGGTTTCGGGCATAACCGCTCAGAACTCACTAGACATTGCCAATGTTTCCGGTGTGGCTTTTTCTGCTATTCAGAGTGGTGTAAGTTTAGGTTTTGGTCAAAGTGTTTTTGTTGACAAAAATGGTACGAACTTACAATTTAAAACAGTATCGGGTCTAGGCGCTTTAAGTATAACAAACGATGCCAACACTGTTTATTTCTCTGGAACCGGTACTGGTGAATCCAACACTGCCTCTAATCTTGGAAGTGGTGTTGGTTTATTCTCCGCCAAAGTTGGTTCTGATTTAAGATTTTATTCTATATCTGGAGTCGGAAATGTAGTAGCAACATTGGAATCTAACACAGTTAATATTTCTGGAAATACAACATTAATAAATGTATCAGTTCTAAGTGGAACCACAATTTCTGGAAACACGGCAACTATAACAACAATTAACAATACGACTTTGAATGGTAGCTTAGGTATATTTACAACCGTCTCTGGGTTGTCAAACATTTATGGTACTTCCACTTTACAGAACGTACAATTTAATTCTACTAGCGGTGTTTATGTTAGGTCAAACACTGGGAATAACGGTCTTGTTTTAGAATCTTCAGTAAAGCCAGTTAAAATTCTAAGTCCCTCTGGAACAATATTACAATGGTCTGAACAGATTACTTATCCTAATTTTGCAATAATTCAAGCTTCTGGAGCCACCACAGACAGCACAGACACGGTTCTTCAATCTATAAGTACGGATACCAATTCTGTTTATCTAATAGAATCGAGGGTTATTGGAAGAAGGACTGGCGGTTCATCTGGTGCAGTCAATGATTCAGCCGCTTATATTAGAACGGCTAGAATAAAAAATGACGCTGGAACTGTTACCGCAAATAATGTTCAATCAGACTATACCAGCGAAGACCAGGGTCCGTGGAATTCTACGATTAATGTTTCTGGTACGGATGCTAGAATCATAGTACGTGGAGCAAACAACAACAACGTATCTTGGAATACCACGACAAAGATTCAAAAACTTTAAAATATATTTAGGGGATAACAATGGCAATTGAAAATGGAAAAATAACAGTCAACGAAATTATTGTAGCTCAAGCATCAGGCTCTATGAGTATTGGTCTTGACTTGCCAGTTGGTTCATTGGCTTTGGTGCAGGACGGCTCTGGCTTCCACTATAAGAGGGGACCAACCGTAACTGAGTGGAACAGTGCTGTCTTGGTAGATGCTAGTGGTAATTTTACGACCTATGTAAATGACCCAAGCGTTGCTCCATTTAATGTAAAATTTGTTCAAAAAACTCCAGCATCGGGACAATATGCGTCCATTTATGATGCTGTACAAAGTATTAGTGATGCGTCACCTAGCAATCCTTACATGGTATATGTTTATCCGGGAGTATACTCTGAACCAGAAATAACTGTTGGTTCAGGAATTAATATCGTAGGCTCAGACGAATATTCGGTATATGTTGAGCCATCGGGAGCAAACAATGTATTCAATCTAGAAAACTTATCTACACTAGCATTTTTAATTATACAAAACGTTCCTTCGGGTTTCTATGGCACAACTATCTATGACCCCGGAGATTTTGTTCTTGCACATAAAATATCATATGCCGATACTTACACAGCTATGATTATTAAATCAAACACTGGTTCATCGGGAAATTTCGTATTTCTAGAATATGTTGATACAACTCAAGATTCTTTAAATGGTGTTGGATTTGAATTTTTAGCGGCTTCGGGAAGTTCTTTAAACGTAAGTGCTGAGAATTTTTATGTCATAGGTGGGGACACTAATCCTGATTTTGGAATTATAGCATCGGGTCAAGGCTTAGAATTGGTATTTAGAGCCGCAGAGTTGATTGGAACAGATAACACTGGTGTTGGTATTGAGATTATGGATGGTGCAAATGTACTAATGCCAGTTCTAGGGTTAAGAAATTGGGCTTCGGGAGCACATGTTTCTACTTACGGAAATCCATCTCAATTAAGAATGTTTTCCACCGCTTTAGATAATGATATAAATATATCAATCGAACATTCTGGAGCCTCTGGGTTTTTAAGTTCCTATTCGCCATACGAGAAAAACATAATAAATTCAGCATCTTCATTTTTTATAAATAATAAAGACCAAAGAATTATTACGGTTTCAAAAAATGGTGGAGATTTTACAAGTGTGGCGCAAGCAATTGGCGTAATTTCTGGAGCAAGTCAAACAAACCAATACGTTGTTTCAGTTGGTCCCGGTGTATTTTTTGAACCAAATCCAATCGCACTAAAGCCATACGTAACCGTTAGGGGTCAAAATGCATTGAGTTCAACAATTTATGCAACTACGCCCGGAGCACATTTATTTAGTGGTATATCCAACGCAAGTATATCTGATTTAACTTTAGCTGGTACTACCGCATCTGGTTCATATTTATTGAACTGGGACAATCTAACCGATAACGGGCGTCTAACCATGTTTGGATGTCAATTTGGTCCAACCTACGGTGTGGCTCAATTAACTCCACATAATGATAATAAGATTTATTTCGCTGGGTTCAATTTGGTTGGTTTGCCTCTTTCCAACATACAGGAAGCATTTACTATCCACAAAGACCCTGCGCTAACATCGTTGCAAAACACTATTCATATTCAAGATTCTTTGTTTTCTGATACATACACTGGCTTAAGAAGGTTTGCAGTAGTTCATGGAAGTGGAAGCTTCTTACAAGTAGATAATACTATAATACAAAATCAGACACCATTTGTATCTGGGACCACTGGATTTACGATTTATGACGGTGCCGAGGTTAGATTATTAAATCTAACAACTAATGGATTTCAAACGGCTATTTATAATCCTGATATCGGTCAACCAATAAGTATCTTTGGTGGCTCTATAAATCTATTAAATAATGGTTCCGATATATCTTTGCTACACTCAACCTCAGTCGGAAATATTTTAGGCACATTCTCAAGAGTTAAAACAAATATTACCAGCGATTTAATTACCGTTCTATCTTCTGACCCAACTGATTTTTCTACAATATCTATTGGTAATTTCTATACTGGTCCATCGACACATGAATTGGTGGAAATATCACAATTGTGGAGAGAATCCTCTACAATGGGTCTTATGAACGGTGGGGTTTTATCCGGGTCTGTGTTTTCCCTAAACCTAAGCGTGGCTAGTGGTGCTGGTTATATTGATACAGACGGAAATGGTTTATTATCTAAACTTACATGGTCTGGAACAACAACACTGCTTTCTGCGAATAGTGATAGTTATATTTTCATAAATAATCTTGGAAATGTAGCCACGAGTGCTAGTCCAATTAACGGACAGACAGATAAAATATTGTTGGGTAGAACCGTCACAACATCGTTTGGAGTTTTGTATGTAGAAGATACATATATGGATTCCGTTCATTTCTCAAACAAGGCCGACAAATATCTAAGAGAGGTTTTCGGTGGTATTGTTTCTAACGGTCTTTTAATTTCTAATTCAGGTTTAAATGTTTCTTCGACAGCAGGAGAATATTTTTTCTCTAGTCACAACTGGAAACCATCAGAAAAAGAGCCAATTCCTCAACTACTTGAATTTTACCATCTATCTGGAAATTGGATTGCTTCATTCAACTTCTCTGGAGTAGTTAATAATGTCAATTTTGATAATGGCACAAACCTGTCTGGATTATCTACTGGTTATTACACAAAGCATAGTTTGTATTATAATGGACCCGCAGATACACACATGTTTGTTTATGGACAGGTAGAGTATAGTGGCTTAGAGTCTGCACAAAAAGGACCATCTCCCACTTCTTCTGATTCTTTCAGAGATACTGTGATTCCTGTAGCCGACATTATTGTTCAGCAAGGTTCCGGTTCAATAATAGACGTAATAGATACCAGACCTTTGCCTTCCTACAAGGCGTCTTCGTCTGTTGGTGGAAGTGGAGTAACTTATCACAATCAGCTTCTTGGATTATTAAATGATGACCATACTCAGTATTTATTGACTAACGGCTCAAGGTCAATGGGTGGAAACTTGAATATGGGTTCCAGTGATATCACTAATGTTGGATTGGTTGGTGGTATTGTTCCTTCTGGACACTCTTCTAGACATTTACCGAATGGGGCTGACGCAATAACAACGGCGGCACCTACAACAAATCTTGCCACCAACAGCACAAATGACGCTGGCGTTCAAAACTCATTATCTAGAAGCGACCACTCACACGCATTTGATTTGGGAACACCGACTACAGTTGGAACGGTAAATTCTGCTGGTTCAGCCACAACATTTGTTCGTTCAGACCACGTTCACGCTCACGGAAATCAGTTGGGTGGAAGTCTCCATTCAGGGGCCGACAATGATACGACTGGATTTTTAACTTCTGGTAGTTTTGTTTCTTTTACAAATAAAGTTAATAGTTCCGGGGATACAATGACTGGAACACTAAACGCTCCAGTATTAAGTGGAACTACAATTTCTGGAAATAGTATATTCTTACTTGGTAATCCAGTAATTGTTAGTGGAGTAAATCTAAGCGTTGGTAATTCGGTATTTGCCCAGAAAAATACAAATAATCTAGAGTTCAAATCGCTGTTCGCTGGGTCTAGCATCTCGTTGTTGAGCACTTCCAGTGGAATAACAATTGCTTCAACCGCCGATGCCATAGATGCCCCAAGCTCCACAACCGATAATGCTGTCGCCACTTGGTCAGGTACGGGTGGACTTGGTTTAAGAAATACTTCTGTTATTATATCTAATAACGGAATTACTTTAAATTCATCCGTTATAAGTGGGACTACTATTTCTGGAAATACAATATTTGCATCAGAAATTTCAGGAGTTAATGCAAGAGGCTATGTCTTTACCTATGACACAACGACTCAGTCTGTTGCTGTAGCAAATACATTCCAAGGTGTAACTTTTAATAATACACCGCTCAAGAGTAGTTGGACCCACACCTCAGGCACTGACACATTTACCTGTGGCATCGACGGACTATATCAGGCAATTTACACTGCTTCGGTTCGAAAAAATGGTGGGCCAGCCTTAAATCTTGAGATTAGAAACACATTGAATGGTACGGAGATAGCTGGAAGTCAGTCATATGCTACACTATCTTCAAACAACGCGCCCCAAGTAATAAGTAATTCATTTATATTTAGCGCCACGGCTGGTAACACTTTTTCAACACAGGTTACAGCCACAAGCGCAAATGGTCAATTGATTTCTGGTGGTCCAAATGCCGCGACACAACCTTCGATTAGATTGACCATACACAAGTTATAACAGGAGAAAAAGATGCCATCTGGAATTTCTTACATATTTAGCGAAAACGATGTTCAGGCTTATATTCAATCGGCCTCTGGAACACCATATCTCTTATCTATTGGAGAAGACGGTATTCTACAGACAAATTTGAGTGGAACTCAAGTCAACACGCCTCTACCTTATATTAATATATCTGGTGGAACAATAGGGGGAACCCTAAATGTGTTCACTTTATCTGGGACATCTATTTCAGGTGCTTCAATATTTGATTCTGGAAACAGAGTCGTTACCTCGGTTAACTCTCAGAGTGGACCAACTGTAAATCTTACGACCACAAATATAAACGAAGGTACGAACCTATATTATACCGAGGCTAGGGTTTCTGCAAACACATCTGTTTCTGGAAATACGCTAGTTATAGCATATGTCTCTGGTGTTGCGACACAGAATACTATTGATATTTCAAATGTGTCTGGGGTTGCTTTCAGTGCAGTTCAGGGTGGTTCAAATGTTGGTGGACAAACCAATATATTCTCAACAAAAAACGGAACAAATCTTGAGTTCAATACAGTTCAAGGACTTGGGATTGTATCAATTACAACCGTGGGAAATGTTGTTCAAATATCTGGTTCAACCAGCGCTGGAACGGGAGACGTAACGGGTCCGGTTTCTTCTACGGATAATGCCGTTGCTCTATTTAATGGCGGAACTGGCAAAGTAATCAAGAATTCAAACATCGTAATTTCCAACAGTACAAACACATTAAATGCCCCAGTATTATCTGGAACAACAATTTCTGGAAATACTGCTACAATTACTACAATAAATAATACAAACCTTAATGGTTCAACAGGATTGTTCACGACAACTGTGAATTCTCCAACTTTGTCTGGAACTACAATCAATAATGATACTTTCAATGGAGCAACTGGTGTGTTTTCTGTATTAGGGAGAGCTTCTGTTATTTCTGGAACTACAATCTCTGGTAATACACTATCGTTAGCTGGTCAGTTTACGGGTTCAACTGCTGTATTCTCAAGCGTAGTAAATGCCTCCGTAATGTCGGGAACAACTGTGTCTGGAAACACAGTATCTGCTGAAATGGTTAAATTAATTACTCGAACAATTGAGCCAACTACCCCAGACTCCGGAACGAGTATTATGTACAGTCGTTCAATTGCTGGAAAGATAATGCCAAAATCTAAAGGACCATCTGGAACTGATTATCCATTCCAACCAGCAATTTTTCAAAACCAAGTTTGTTGGGTTTCTCCAAACAGAACCACATCTGTGTCTGTTGTCAACATGGCCGTTACAAGCGTTGGTGTTCTCTCAACGGTCATTGATGATACTTTTGGGTATACAACAAACTTTGTTTCAGCAGTTTCTGGTACGTGCGGTACTGGACATATTGATGGCAACATCAGGAGAGGTTTGACGACTGGCGGAGCCAATGGATTCTTCTTTGCTGGAAGAATTGGTTTCCCCGATGCAACATATGTAAACGCATCTGGTTCAAGAGTGTTTGTTGGATATACCGCCGGAACAATGGCGGCTATGGCAAGCACAGACACTCCTACCGGAGATTTTGTTGGATTTAATTTCGTCTGGAATGGTGGTTCTGCAAGAAAAGACACCAACTTTCAAATAGCAACTAGAGATAACGTAACTACCACACTGGGAAATACTGCAATGGAGTTTTCGGGAACTTCTCTATATGATTTCTATTTATTCTGTCCCGCTGGTTCTTCTGAGATTGGATGGAGAATTGATAATTTATTTGCCGGAACATCTTCTGAAGGAAGCACATCAACTACTATACCAAGAACTGGAGTAAATATGAGATTTGGTATGCAAGTTGGTCTACCAGCCGGAAGTTTGGCAACAGTAAGAAACGTTAGATTGAAGAGACTATATAACGAACAAGACTTATAAGGAGCTAATTATGAAAATATCAGCACCAGTTAATAAGGTTTATAATAAAAACGATTACGAAATTGTTGATGACTTGTATGATTTCTTATCAAATCAAAAGGTTGATATAACCAATATAGATAACATCTTCTCCTGCTGGGATGAGATTTGTCTAATTGATTATAAAAGTTTCAGACAAATTATTGCGGGGTATGTTTATGCAGTTGGTTTCGACAATCTTGAAATTGGTTATCAAAGAATAGTCGCATCTCATTTCTGTGTCGCAAAAGATTCGAGGGATAAAGTGTTTACGCTTCAAGAACAGATAGAACACGGAAGAACCTTTCACACACTTTCTGTCGAATGTCGCTCAAAAAGAATGGAAAAAGTAATGTGTGAATTATATAACAGATTGGGAAAACTAGAAACGCAAGAAATTATTAAGGATGTCACTAAAGATGATTTGCACTACAACTACATAAATTATGGTTTAGAAGGAACTGCTTCTGGAGATAGTGAGGGAATTTTTGATTATCTAGTTTCAACTGTTGGAACAGTTTATGAATTGAATGGATTATCAACAAAATCTTTCATCCCACTTGATATCACAATGTCTGAATTATCTACTAGATGTTTTAATATACTGTCCTGAGAAATCCCTTTCCTTTAGGTGAGGGATGAATCAGGAATTGAAATAATACTTGTTTCTAAAAGCAAATGCGCTATAATATCTATATACTAAGACTAATAAACAAATTAGAGAGGTGCAGGAATAAATGAAACAATTTTATTATACTGAAAAATAAGGAGAAAATCATGTTTACAAAAATCAAAGAGGTTATTAAAAAATACTTTGGATTAATTGACGACATCGCCGTTGATTTCCTAACAGACTTAAAAAGTTTAAGATATCAATTAATAATTTGGGCATATGCTCTTAATGGATTTGTTTTATATTTAATTTATTTAGGAAAAGCTGATTACAAATTAGCTGGAATTTCCATTGCTTTGTTAACAGCCGTATACACTTTCTTTTTTGCGTCTCGCCACGTACAGGCTCAGAGAGAATACGAGGATAAAAAGAATTCAGATGGAGAGAATGAAGCTGGCTCTTTTAATGACTAATTTGTGTATCTATGGTTTGTGCGACCCTCGTACCGGAGAGTTG
>Ga0163150_10009868_pt1 | contig 10453 bp, 8 predicted proteins | sample OliLakLV19P2IB_FD_148628 | JGI IMG/M metagenome (GOLD analysis project Ga0163150, IMG submission 148628) | Freshwater microbial mat bacterial communities from Lake Vanda, McMurdo Dry Valleys, Antarctica - Oligotrophic Lake LV.19.P2.IB | ecosystem: Environmental > Aquatic > Freshwater > Lake >...
ATATAAGCTACTTTAGCTTCTTTAATTCTTCTTGGATGAGAGTGTCGTCTGGTGAAATGTGAGTGAGTATGTATTGCAGCTGCTCTTTGGCTTTACCGGGCTCTTTCACCTGTGCATATAAAAACGCTAGTAGTCGCCGCGCTTGCTTATAATTGGGCTTCATCTGAACAGCTTTCTCAAGATCAGCTATGGCCTTTTGTACTAGATTAAGCTTTGCATGGACTAAACCTGTTTGATACAAAATTGCAGGGTCAGTTGGAGCACGTGACTGCAAATTTAATAATGTGCTCTCAACCGTTAATAAAAAACTAGTATCAATTTCACCTAAATCTGAATACACATTCGCTTGTGATTTACCTAACTTAATATTGTAAGGAGCGAGGCGTTGTACTGTGTTTACCGCTGTTAACGTTTGTGAGACAAAAGTATCTAAACTCACATTATCTTTTTGCTCTAGTGTTTGCAATGCGGCTTGTGCGCTAATTTGCGCGAGGTGATCGTGATAAATGGGTTCATTAGGTGTAACTTCAATTGAATGAATTATTTCCTTCATGGAGTCAGCGATACGTAGTTGGCTCTGCGATGTTATCGATTTAGCGTACGAAATATCAGCACGCAATAAGTTGAATATTGAAAGTAGCGTATATAAAAACGCAGAAGTGGCGATTGCGCTCGCTATTTTTTGAGTGCGATCTAACTTTTTTAAATCTATCTGTCTTTTCTCCGAACTTCGCAAAACAACTGCAATAGCAGGGAATATAAATAACAAAATTTGTGTAGGTACGACAGAAAATCCAAAAAAATTTGTTATAAAGAGTCCTACTGCGCCGCTTCCTAAACCAATTAGTATCGGAGTATTTTTATCATTGGCCTTACCCTGTGAATGTATGTTCGTTAGAATTATTAGCGAGATTGTAACTAATAATGATAAGTAAGTTAAGAATCCAACGATACCAGTAGTTGTTAAGAAGTTAAGATACTCGTTATGTGCTTTATTGTATAAAAAGTTCCATTCAGAAGTTAGGTTGTGCTCCACAGGTCGCCCTAGGTAGTAGGATAATGCAAATGTTTCTACTCCAGATCCAAATATTGGATAAATCTTCCAAGTATTTATAGCTCCTGTCCAGACAATCTTACGTATTTCACCCGATTCAGTCCCTCCGCTTTCAAGTGCTGGCAGTTGGTTTTGGACTGCAGACTCCTGGTTTGTTTGTGCGGTATTTATATTCTCAATTAGCGATGGAGACCATGGTGTTCCAAATATTCCAAGAGCAACGAAGAGCGTGATATGAATACTAATTACACTTTTCATAAATACTCGATAATCATAATATTTAAACAATATAGCCCAAAAAATAATATCTGAAACGGCAATGGCTACTAATCCAGATCTTGATTTAGTGAATAAAAGTGCAATAAAAGAAAGTACTGATACAAAAAGAAATACCAAAGAATTTTTGCGTTTTAAGTGTAGTTTTTGAATGAAGAGCGCATATGAAAGTGGGATGATTGCAACGAGCCATGCAGCCATCCAATTTGGTTGTCCAAATGAAGCAAATACACGAAGTTGTACATCTTGAACCCAGCAGGTGGCTTTGATGTTGCCTGTTATAAGTAAGCAACTGGGACTTGATCCAAAGTGCTCCATTATGCCCCAGATTGAAACAACGGTAGTGGAAGCTAATATGCATAACAAATGTCTTTTGATATGAACTTTGTTACTCCAGCTTACATAAGCCCAGTACAGAACACTATATGAAACCAGGGACAGTAACCCTCCATTCCAACGTGAATAATATCCTAAAAATGAAGTCCTCGGTTCAATTGAAAGAAGTGTTGAAATTAGCTGTGAAATCAAAAATAACAACAAGGGGATATCAATTAAAGTTCTTTTGAATATTATTTTTTTAGAACTTATACATGCGATTATCCATAGAAAAGAAATTATAGTAGTAGCTGTGTATACGAATAGTAATTTATTAAACTCAAAAAGTTCACTGGTACTACTACTGAAAAGTAGAGGAAGAAACAAAAAAAGAACAGAAAATACAGTATTTATTGCACGTCCAATATTCATTTTGTTATTTTAGCAGAGGCGCGTATACTTGGCTCACGATGTTTAACCGACTATTAGGATTACTGTCTCACGATGTGGGAATCGACCTTGGAACAGCCAATACTTTAGTGTTTGTTGAAGGTAAAGGAATTGCAATTCGTGAGCCCTCTGCCGTGGCAAGACATCGCAAGACTCGTGAAATACTTGCCATTGGAAGTGCTGCAAAGAAAATGGTTGGGCGTACCCCTGGCCAAATAGAATCGGTGCGTCCACTCCGTGATGGGGTTATTGCGGACTTTGATGCAACTGAGGCTATGCTCACATACTATATAAAGAAGGTTCATGAATCAGGAAGCCTGATACCAAAAATTCCACGTCCTCGGGTAATTATTGGCATACCATCAGGGGTAACTGAGGTTGAGCGAAGAGCGGTTGCTGATGCAGCAATTTCAGCCGGTGCGCGTAAGGCATATTTGGTAGAAGAGCCAATGGCAGCAGCGATTGGCGCTGGTCTCCCAATCGAAAATCCAGAAGGTGTATTCATTGTAGATATTGGTGGTGGTACAACAGATATCGCCCTTATTTCTTTAGGAGGTATCGTTCTTGGGAAGTCTATTCGAGTAGCAGGGGACGAAATGGATGAAGCGCTTATTTCCTATTTTCGTTTAAAATATTCACTTCTTCTTGGCCAACCTACCGCAGAAAACATGAAAATTGAACTTGGCTCTGCGACAGTTCAAACAAAAGAAAATGCGATAGTTGCTCGTGGACGGGACCTTGAAACAGGCCTTCCTAAGTCTATAAAGGTGACAAGTGATGAAGTTCGAGAGGCATTGCACCCAATCTTTATTGAAATAGTGAGTAGTATTAAGGATATGCTTGAAGAAGCTCCTCCTGAGCTTGTAAGCGACGTCTCACAGTCTGGAATCGTATTAGCAGGAGGAGGCGCGATGATACATGGACTCGATGCACTGATATCAGAGCATACTAAAATCCCGGTTCATATTGCCGAGAATCCAATAACCTGTGTAGTTCGAGGGTGCGGTATGCTTCTGACAAATCCTTCACTTCTTAAAAAAATACAAATAACAAGTGGCCTGAAATAGCTTGAAATTTGCCTCAAAATATGCAACAGTGGCTGTATGCATTCTCTCTCCGAAAGCCGACCAGTAGGTCGCCTCACATGGTTTCTTAAAGGTATATTATTTCTTGCATTACTACTCTTATTTGGACGACTTGCAGAGCTGACTGTAATTAAAGGTGAGTACTTTAGAACACTTGCTGAAGGAAATCGTATTCGTCGGGTCACAATCACTGCACCACGCGGCCGTATTCTTGCCCGAGGTGGAGAAGTACTAGCCGGTAATAGTGAAGTGAAAACGACAATAGATTTTCATCCGACGGAAGGATACACGAAAGTCGACCCTACCGATTCAACCCCGCCTGAAGAAGTCCTTACCGAGTGGCAGAGAAGCTATCCAATGGGAGACATTGTCGGTCATATAACTGGTTATTTGGGTGAAGTGTCGCCAGATGAGGTGCGGAAAGCTGATCCCGCATGTATTGCTAAGGGTGCTCGCACACTTGGCTCGCTAAAAGGTCTTGGTGGACTCGAAGCACAGTATGGGTGTTTGCTTCGAGGATTTGACGGAGAGGAGTTGGTTGAGGTAGATATCATGGGGAATAAAATTCGTACCGTAGGCCGCAGGCCGGCTGTAGCAGGAGAAGATTTGCATACTACTATTGATGCTGACCTACAGAGGGTTATTGCAGAAAACATGAAAGATATCGTAGGAGCAGTCGTGGCAACTGACACTAACGGGGAAGTACTTGCACTGGTATCAAGTCCTTCCTTTTCACCTGAGCTGTTTAATCCATTAAACCCCAACAAAGAGCAGGCGGCTAAACTTTTAACTGACGAAAAGTTGCCATTGTTCAATCGTGCGATTAGTGGCGCATATCATCCCGGTTCAATCTTCAAACTTGTAACCAGCACTGCTGCCTTAGAAGAAGGGAAAATTACTTCTGAGTTTCAGTACGAAGATACCGGTGCAATTAATATTAATGAGTTTAGCTACACAACATGGTATTTCACTCAATATGGGCGAACGGAAGGAAAGATCAATGTTATCAGAGCACTTGCTCGTTCAACTGATACTTTTTATTACAAAGTTGGTGAGATGCTCGGAGCTGAAGCACTTGGACGATGGGCAGCAGAGTTTGGTGTTGGAAAAGAGACTGGTATCGATATTCCAAATGAAATGTCAGGACTACTTGCGACACCTGAATGGAAAGAACGGGTTATCGGAGAACGTTGGTTTTTGGGTAATACCTATCATATGTCGATAGGGCAGGGTGATATGACGACAACACCACTTCAGGGAAATGTGTTAACTTCGGTAATCGCGAGCGGAGGTTCAATCTGCATACCACATTTACAAAAGTCTGGCCAAAATTGTAAAAAACTGGCAATATCTCCTCACACAATCGAAACAGTGAAAGAGGGGATGATCCAAGCATGTACAACAGGCGGTACCGCTTATCCCTTTTTTGATTTTACCCCACAGATCGCATGTAAGACGGGTACCGCCGAAACAAATGAAGAGGATGTAACGCATGCGTGGTTTACTCTATTTGCACCGGTCGAAAAACCTGAAATAGTTCTCACAGTGCTCGTTGAAAAAGGTGGAGAAGGAAGTAAAGTCGCCGCACCTATTGCTCGCAAAATCATGGATTACTGGTTCCGCGATTATCCCCGTCAATGAGTGAGTTAATCGAAAAAAACTCATATTTCTTTCCGAAAAATCTCACCGCAATTGGATCAGCAGCGCCGGAGGTGGTATATCTGAAAGGTAAATTGAATGTTTTGAATAAGCAGGCCGCAGTGGCGATTGTTGGAACCAGGATGCCAACAAAGCGAGGCTGTGATATTACACGCGCGTACGCAATGTTTTTAGCAAATGCGGGTATAACAATAGTATCAGGATTTGCGAGAGGAATAGATACCTATGCACATACAGGTGCACTTGAGGTTGGTGGTACTACTATCGCTGTTTTTGGATGTGGTTTAGATACTATTTATCCGCCCGAGAACGACACCGTTGCAAAGTCAATTATAAAATCAGGCTGCTTAATTTCTGAGCACGAAGACGATGTCGCCCCGAAGCCAGAATACTTTTTAGCACGAAATAGAATTATTGCAGGAATAGCAGACTGTACTATTGTAATAGAGGGGCAGCGTAGAAGTGGAACACTTTCTACTGCAGGATATGCTGCTGAATATGGCCGAGAAGTATTTGCACTTGCGGGAGGAGAAAATGACTCGAATTCACAAGCACCGAATTACTTAATAGCTCAAGGGGCACAAGCGCTCCATCATCCACAGGAGGTTATTGATTACCTGGTGGTGCAGGACAAAATGTAGAAAAAGTGTCTTAGAAAAACGGTAACTTGACATCCCTGGTACACTAAACTTCATCTTCTCATGACTTGTCGAACCATATAGTATTGAGAAGTTTCAATGAAATTTTATATAAATGACATCACTAATTATTGTTGAGTCTCCAACTAAAGCTAAAACCTTAAATCGTTTTTTGGGATCTGAGTATCGTGTTGAGGCAACATATGGCCATATGAAAGATCTCCCTAAAAGTAAGCTTGGAGTGGATGTTGATAATGACTTTGCTCCGGTATTTGTGGAAGTGCCCAAACAGAAGGCAAATATCAAAAAACTAATTTCTGCGGCGAAAAAATCAACCAAAATATATCTTGCTACTGACCCTGATCGTGAAGGAGAGGCGATTAGTGCCCATGTAGCTGAAGTGTTGAAAGACGCGAATGTTATAAAAAAGCAGACAATATCTCGTATCGTATTTCATGAAATTACCCAATCTGCAGTTGAAGAAGCAATTGCTCATCCTCGTGAAGTTGATGCACACTTAGTTGATGCTCAGACTGCACGACGCGTACTAGATCGACTCGTTGGTTACAAACTTTCTCCATTACTTTGGAAAAAAATTAGGATTGGACTTTCAGCTGGCCGTGTTCAGTCAGTTGCTGTGAGACTGATTGTCGAGCGGGAACGTGAAATTGCAGCATATAAGCCGACCGAGTACTGGGAAATTGGTTCAGAAGTTTCACCACAAGGTAAAAAAGAACAGTTCTACATTGGGTTAACTCGTATTAATGGTAAAACCGGAGAGGTTCACACTGAGACTGATGCTAAAAAAATTGTAGCTACTCTTGAAAAGTCACCATACACTGTTAAAGATGTTAAACGACGGGAAGTGCGCAAGCGGGCATATCCACCATTTACAACTTCTACAATGACACAGGCAGCTGCACGGATGTTTGGATGGAGCGCAAAGAGAACGATGATGGTTGCACAAAAGCTATATGAAGAAGGAGTAATCTCATATCATCGTACTGACTCTGTAAATATTGCGCAGCAAGCTTTAACTTCAGTTAGATCACTTATCGACTTAGAATATGGTGCCTCTTATGTCCCAAAGGCACCGTTATATTACAAAAAACAAACCAAATCAGCGCAAGAAGCCCATGAAGCGATTCGTCCGACAAACCTAAATAATGCAACAGAGGTTAAAGATAAATTACTCGCAGACAATAAAAAGCTGTACGACCTTATTTGGAGAAGGTTTGTTGCATGTCAGATGAACGAAGCAATTTATGACGAAACGGTGATTGAAGTTACATGTGACATCTATACATTGCGTGCTTCCGGCCAAATAATGAAGTTTGATGGATGGAGAAAACTGTTTCCTCAGAGCACTGATGATGATGTTCAAACGCTCCCTGATGTATCAAAAGGAGATAAGCTTGGTTTGAATAAAGTCCTTTCTGTCCAAAAGTTTACGCTTCCCCCTCCGCGATACAATGAGGCTTCTATTATTAAAACATTGGAAAAGCTTGGTATTGGACGTCCTTCAACTTATGCACCCACAATTTCGACTATTCAAACGAGAAATTATATTGAAAAAACTGATGGAAAGTTTGTTCCAACTTCAGTGGGAGTTGCTGTAAATGACTTTTTAATCGGCCACTTTCCAGATGTGTTTGAATATGGCTTTACTGCAGATATGGAAGACAAGCTTGACCGGGTAGCCGATGGAAAACTTGCGTGGCAATCTGAGATTCGTTCGTTTTGGAAACCTTTGGACAAAAAAGTAGAGGATGTAGAGAAAACAGCAGAACGTGTAAAAATTGCCACTGAGAAAGTTGGAAGAGCATGTCCTGAATGTAAAGTAGGTGAGCTTATTATTCGTACGGGAAGATTTGGTAAGTTTATCTCCTGTGATAAATTCCCAGATTGTAAATATACTGAAAAGCTTATTCATAAAATTGATATGAAGTGTCCTACTTGTAAAGATGGGGAAGTAGTCCTCAAAAAAACCAAAAAGGGACGCACTTTTTACGGATGCAGCAGATACCCTGAATGCGACTTCGCAAGCTGGAAAAAGCCTGAGGGTGCGACCCCAATCGTGTCTCCAATAGCAAGTAATTCGACCCATAGTGCTTGACAAAAAGGCTGTTTTAAGGTATAATTACATATTGAAATGAGTACTTAAGGAGTCTGACATGCCAGCAGTTCAAGCAGCCGTAATGGCATCCGAAGCATCGTTAACATTCGGAAGCGGAATGTTGATTATCATTATAATGCTCGTCGTCGTTGTGCTTTGTTGCGGTATGGGACTCTTCCTCTGCGACAGCGACTAAGTATGTTTAATGGCAAACTATTACAGTTTGCCATTATTTTTTTGCATATAAATCTAAAATTCGGGTGTGGTAATATGCCTTTTAGTGAACCTTAATACACGTCACCCATTCATAGTCATTTACGGAGCCCCAAACCTTGGAAAGACTGTTCAAACGACAAAATTAGCTGAAGCAATTGGTGCTCAATATATAAAGTATCCGGTATACACTGAATCTCCAACAGGTCCACGTATTAACTCCATTCTGCGCACTCCACTTCCAGTCGAACCAATCATCCTTCAGCGCGAATTTGCGCAAAATCGACGGGCTTTCGAAGTTCATTTGAATGAAATATTACAAGTGCAACCAGTTGTTGGTGAAGCATACACATGTACCGGAATTATTAACGGAATGTTAGAGGGAATACCATATGAGACTTTGTTTGAACTAAACCGAGATTTGCTAAAAGAAGATGTCGGTATTTTGCTCGATGGAGAAACACGGTTTACGGGTGGTATTGAACGAGGACATCGATTTGAAGATGGTGCAGATTGGGAACGTACCCGCGATCTCCATCGTGAAATGGCAGAGAGAGAAGGATGGCGTTTGGTTAATGCAAATCAATCAATTGAAGCAGTGCAAATAGATTTACTTGAAGCTGTTACACAAAGTTTAAGTGAGATTACAGCTTGAAAACGTACTTTAACAGGAGAGTGATATGACAGTATTAGTAGATTTCGAGATAAAGCGTATGGTTGAGGAAGGCGAAATTATAATTTCGCCCTATGAGCCAGAGAATGTTAATAGTGGAAGTGTGGATATCCGACTTGGTGAGAACTATTTCATGGAAACCATGCGGTTGAGTGCTGAAGAGGGTCGCTTAATAAACCCTTGGGGAAAAAGAAGTGCTGAGCGTATGTGGGGCAAACCTCTAAAAGCAGTTGAAGCATATACCATATTTAGCGAGTATTTACTCAATGAGTATGAGCTGCAAATGCATGACCGCATTATTGTTCTTGAATCAGGTAAAACGATTTTAGGTCACACATTGGAATTTATTGGTGGTCGTACCTGTGTCATTACTCAGATGCAAGCCAGGAGCTCAATTGGACGAGTCTGCGTTGAAATCTGTAAGTGTGCAGGTTGGGGCGATCATGGGTACTGTAATCGCTGGACGATGGAGATCACCAACAATGCAGAGCACCATGACTTGATTTTAATAGTCGGGCGGCGTGTTGGTCAGATAGTATTTATCGAGACAAGTGTTCCAACCCATATCTATTCATCGTCCGGGAAATACCAGGCGGTAGATGACTTAGACGAGCTGAAAGCTGCGTGGAAACCTGAAATGATGCTTCCGCAACTTTGGAAAGATCGAGAACTTACTACGCAAGCTGTTTTGCGGCCGTAACTAATGGCCCCCATATGTGGGGCCATTTCTTTTGTTTGATATACTCAGATATGACCACTATTAAAGAACTCATCCAATTGGAAGTAACGCGCCAAAAAACTACTTTGATGATGATACCTTCTGAAAACTACACATACCATGAAGTTCGTGATGCAGTTGGAAGTGTGTTATCTCACAAGTATTCTGAAGGGTATCCTGGAAAAAGGTACTATCAGGGAAACGAAATAATTGATCAAATTGAAGAAGTGGCAATTAGTCTGGCAAAATCTCTTTTTGGAACTCCCCACGCAAATGTGCAAGCTCTCTCTGGGTCCCCAGCAAATGCTGCAGTCTATATGGGACTCCTTTCTCCTGGAGACACAATCATGGGTATGAATTTAGCATCGGGTGGACATTTAACTCATGGCCATCCTCGGATTACTTTTTCTGGAAAATTTTTTAAAAGTGTTCAGTATGGTGTAAACGAAGACGGATACATTGATTATGATGCCCTTGAGAAGCTATCAAAAGAACATAAGCCACAAATTATTGTAGCTGGCACTACAGCTTATGCCAGAAGCCTTGATTGGTCCCGCTTCGCACAAATTGCAAGTGAAGTGAATGCATTGCTGCTTGCAGATATTTCTCATATTGCAGGGCTTGTGGTTGCAGGAGTGCATCCATCTCCTGTTCCACATGTGCACGTAGTTACAACAACGACACATAAGACGCTTCGGGGTCCTCGTGGTGCATTAATAATGGTTACTCAGAAAGGCTTAGATACAGATCCAGAAATGCCTAAAAAAATTGATCGTGCAGTTTTCCCTGGTTTACAAGGAGGCCCTCATAATAATGTCACCGCTGGAATTGCGATTGCACTCCAGAAAGCACAAAGTACAGAGTTCAAATTATACGCAGAACAAACTGTAAAAAACGCACAGGCTTTGGGACATTATCTGTCAGGGTATGGATTTGAAATTGTTACTGGAGGTACTGATAATCACTTGCTTTTAGTTGATTTAAGAAACAAGAATATTTCAGGAAAGGTCGCAGCTGTTGCACTTGAGAAGTCGGGGATAGTAGTAAATGCTAATGCAGTTCCACATGATCCTTCACCTCCTATGAACCCTGCAGGCATACGTTTGGGAACACCAGCACTAGCAGTTCGAGGTATGAATGAGCCGGAAATGGAAATTATCGCTCATTTAATTAATAAAAGCATAACTAACTTTGACAACGAAATAGTTTTAGATGAGGTTGCAGTAGAAGTCACTTCCTTACTTGAAAATTTTCCA
>Ga0163150_10009872_pt1 | contig 10452 bp, 12 predicted proteins | sample OliLakLV19P2IB_FD_148628 | JGI IMG/M metagenome (GOLD analysis project Ga0163150, IMG submission 148628) | Freshwater microbial mat bacterial communities from Lake Vanda, McMurdo Dry Valleys, Antarctica - Oligotrophic Lake LV.19.P2.IB | ecosystem: Environmental > Aquatic > Freshwater > Lake >...
CTGACGGACCGGAAGAAGTTCCACCCAGCGCGGTCCTCATCGCTGACGGACCGGAAGAAGTTCCACCCAGCGCGGTCCTCATCGCTGACGGACCGGAAGAAGTTCCACCCAGCGCGGTCCTCATCGCTGACGGACCAGAAGAAGTTCCACCCAGTGCGGTCCTCATCGCTGACGGACCGGAAGAAGTTCCACCCAGTGCGGTCCTCATCGCTGACGGACCAGAAGAAGTTCCACCCAGCGCGGTCCTCATCGCTGATGGACCAGAAGAAGTTCCACCCGCTGCGGTCCTCATCGCTGATGGACCAGAAGAAGTTCCACCCACCGCGGTGTCCTCATCGCTGATGGACCAGAAGAAGTTCCACCCGCTGCGGTCCGCATCGCTGATGGACCGGAAGAAGTTCCACCCGCCGCAGTCCTCATCGCTGACGGACCGGAAGAGGTGCCACCCGCTTTCTCCAGAATTGCTTAGAGCCTGATATCGGCTCGACCGGGCAAGAGAACTCGTGGTTTGGTCTCTCTTGTCCCGGCCCCTTTTTTCACGCTGAGTTATCGCTTTTCCATGAAGAGTTCTAACACTATACTGGCGGCACCTGTGGTTCGAAGAAATTCCCCTCAGATCAGACTCGATGATCATGCTAAGAGACGGGTTGCTGATAGCTGGATTAGTCATGCAGCTTTTTCTCGTGCTGGCTGGATTTCGAAAACGCAACCTGCAACTCAGTTACTCTTTTTTCATCTATCTCTTAACGTCTCTTTTATCCTCGTTCACGATTTCATATCTTATTCAAGATAGTGCTGCTAGCCGATTGTTCTACGTCATCAAGGAATTCACGTTGGACGCCCTCAAAACCGCTCTGCTAATAGAATTCAACCATCGCGTATTTCGTTTTTATCCCCAAGTCAAACGCTCCAATTATTGGTTCTTTGTAGTGGCCATTTTTGGCTTGGTCCTATACTTGTGGTTGGTTCCGGCCGAAAAGGGAACTTGGTGGGGCACTGTACCTCTAGATGTCCACGCGAAGATTATGCAGGCTAATTGTTTCTTGTTCTTCGTCTTCACGGGCTCCATCCTGTTCTATCGGCTTCACATTGACGGGAGACATAAGCTCCTCCTGATAGGGTTTCTGTTCTCGCAGTTTCCACTAGCTTTCGGGTTTGCTGCAATGGCCGCATTCGGCGCTCCAGCGAGAGCACTGGCGAGCCGTCTGAACTCTCTGTTTTTTGTGATTGCTCTGCTGATTTGGGCCAAGGTATATTTGAAGAATGATTCGGTTGATCATACCCGCATTACTATTGATTCTGGGATGGGCAGTGCTGCTGATTCTGGCGCGCCGCAATGAAAGGAAGGTCCGCTCCGACTGGGAGAACCTACTCGGAGGCGACAAAGCAGAGTGGTATGCGGATACGAAGTCAGGCATTGAGAACAACACGAAGCTCATTCGCATGACGATGAAAGAAGCCAAAGACATTAAGCAGTTGGGCGACTTGGAGGAGGCGCTCAGGTTTCTCAAGATCGGCGGCGACGTGATTCAAGAATTCACCCCGGGTCTGCTTTGCCTTTTGAAGGAGATGCTGAAGTTTTCGCGCATGGTGAGCGCGATGGCGCCTGTCAGCCCCTTGTTGCCGTCCCGGTTTCACATCGCAGAAATGAACAACCTGGCCGTGCTGAACCAGATGCTGCACCAAATAGCGGTTTCAGCGAAGCAGCGGTTCCGGCTCAAGCTGCGCATCATTGCGACAGGCGTGAAAATCACGAGCGGCTATTTGCTTACTCGAATCCACCGAGTCCTGGACCGACAATCCAGCACGGAGCAGGAATGGGAAGAAATTGCGCACGCCGGACTAGACTTCCAGCAGTTGACAACGGAATCCGTGGAGAGCTTCAGAAATCTCATGGGCGCTCTGCCCAGCGGGTTGGCCAGCCAACTCGCCGAAAACCTCCGAATGAGGAATTCGACCCCTTCCCTTCCAACATCCTCTGCAGGACCGTCCTGACGCCATCGCCATGCGCAGCTTTCTCCTCAGGCGCCTGCTGTTGACTCTCCCCGTCCTCCTTGGTGTTGTCACGCTTGTTTTTTCATTTATTCATCTCGTTCCGGGCGATCCCGTTCAGATCATGCTGGGTGAAGGCGCCCAGGCCGCCGATGTCGAGCAGCTCCGACGCAAGCTCGGACTCGACCAGCCAGTGCTGACCCAATATGGCCGCTATCTCAAGGACCTCCTAAACGGTGATCTTGGCACCTCGTTTCGTTTTGGCGAACCCGTCACCGAAATCATTCTGAGCCGTTACCCGGCCACCTTGCAGTTGGCCACGCTGAGTCTGTTTTTCGGAGCATTGCTGGCTGTCCCAACGGGCGTTCTGGCAGCCACCCGGCCTGGCGGTTGGATGGACCGGACGCTGACCTCCGCTACTCTCCTGGGAATCTCGCTTCCGAGTTTTGTTTCCGGTCCGATCGCCATCATTCTGTTCTCCATCGTGTTAGGCTGGCTGCCTGTTTCAGGCCGGGCTGGACCAGCCCATTTCATTTTGCCCGCCGTCACTCTGGGTGCCTCGCTGTCGGCGATTCTCACGCGCATGGTAAGAGCGGGCATGATCGAAGAACTGCAGGAGGAGTACGTCAAGACGGCTCGCGCCAAAGGTCTTCCCGAGATCAAGGTGCTGCTTAAGCACGCTCTCAAGAACAGCCTCATCCCGGTAGTCACTGTTGTGGGTCTGCAGTTCGGCACACTTCTCGCCGGCGCAATCATCACCGAAACTATTTTCGCCTGGCCCGGCATTGGACGCCTCACGGTTCAAGCCATCAATTCACGCGACTATCCGCTCGTGCAAGGCTGCCTCTTGGTGATCGCCTGTACCTACGTAACCGTGAATCTTCTGACTGATTTGGCCTATGGTTTTCTAGATCCCAGGATCAAGTATCAATGATCAAGACCCCATTCCTGCAAGAGATCGGGTCAAACCGGCTGGCGTTGTTTGGATCTCTGGTGGGAAGCTTCCTGATTCTCATTGCAGCGCTCGCTCCCATTGTGGCTCCGTTCGCGTTCGAGAGCCAAAATCTGCCGCTTCGCTTACAGCCGCCGTCGGTCGAGCATTGGTTTGGCACGGACGAGTTGGGTCGCGACATCCTGTCGCGTGTCGTCCATGGAACGCGCATCTCCATGCTGGTGGGATTCTCGGTGGTTTTGGTTTCGTCTTTGCTGGGCCTGCTGGCCGGTTCGCTAGCAGGCTATTACGGGGGCTGGTTTGACGAAGTGTTGATGCGAGTGGTGGATATACTGCTCGCCTTCCCGGGAATTCTGCTGGCTATTGCGCTGGTTGCGTTTTGGGGACCCGGGCTGGAGAAATTGATTTTCGCTCTGGTCGCCGTTGGCTGGGTGGGTTACGCACGACTGGTTCGGGGCCAGATTCTAAAAGTCAGAGAGCTGGATTTCGTAAAAGCCGCCCGTTCGCTGGGCGCCTCGGATTCCCGCATCATCATGCGTCACCTGGTTCCGAATATCATCCAACCTGTTCTGGTCCAGGCCAGCATCGGCATGGCCGGCGCCATCCTGGCAGAAGCCTCACTCAGTTTCCTCGGCCTCGGCGTACCGCCGCCCCTTCCAAGCTGGGGAGCGATGCTCAACGACGGGCGCAGCCACCTGTTCGACGCGCCCCACCTGATCCTGTTTCCGGGCGCGGCAACGATGCTTGCGGTACTGGCTTTTAACTTCCTCGGCGATGGCTTGCGGGAAATCCTGAACCCAAGGCTGCAAGGTCAGTCAACACTACAGCGTTAGCCGGAAGAAAGACTCCTCCAGACTCAGCCTCGCATCACCGGCCAGAGCCTTGATCTCCTGCACCGTGCCGACGGCCATCATCCGTCCCTGGTGGATGATGCCTACGCGGTCGCTCAACTCTTCGACAAAACTCAAGATGTGCGAGGCCATGAGGATGGCCTTGCCCTGTTCCCTCAGTCTGCGCAGGCGCTGCCGCAACAGCCGGATGTTCTCGACATCCAATCCGTTGAGTGGTTCATCCAGCACAATCAGCCGCTGCGGGCCAAGCAATGCCCCCATCAATCCAACTCGTTTCAGCATGCCCAGCGAGCACTCCTGGATGAGAATATGCTTGCGCTCCCAGAGTCCAAAGTATTGCAGAAGCTCCCGAATGTCCGCTTCAGAGCTGCCAGCGCGCCGGCTTTCCATATTTCGAACCCCGGCGAGGAACAGCAGAAACTCGTGAATGGTCAGACGGGGGTACAAATTCAGATTTTCGGGAAGATATCCAACCTCTTGTCTGGCAGCCAGCGAGTCGCGGCGCACGTCGTGGCCAAACACTGCGATGTGCCCTTGGTCGGGAGGAAAAATGCCCACCAGCATCTTGATCAAGGTGGACTTGCCCGCACCGTTGCGCCCAAGCAGCGCAAAGATCTCATCCCCAATCTCCAGGCTGACATCATCCACCGCTACAAGATCTCCGTAGCGTTTTTCGACATGGCTAATTTGGATCATGGGACAACAAAAAGTAGATCCGGCCCTCGCCACGCTCTTCGAACCAGCGCATAAGAAAAGGGAAAATCACAAAGAAGATGGCCCAGTGTACCAAGACCATGATCGAGGCAAAGGCTGTCGCTGCCAAACCTGCAAACAGAGCGCCGAGCCAGGGCTGCTGGTGGGTCTCAAAAATCAAGGCGCCGGCAAATGAAGCCACCAGGATACCCGTTAGGACTTGCTCGATGAGCACCAGGCCCGCCTGTGCCGGGGACTCTGGAAGCATCCAGAGCCGAACAGAAACAACGATCAGCGGAAATAGGAACGAGATCACGTTGGCGTGCCAGATCTTGGCGCGCCAGATGAAATCGAGCGGCATTGACGTCGAGCGCTCCATCCACCAGTAGGGAAGTTGATACTTCAATAGGCGCGGGGTGAGCAGCGCCAGGCAAGCCACGCCAAAGGCCGTGGCCAGCCCGGTAACCACCTGCACGGCCTTGGCGTCTTCTCGAACTTCAGGCAACAGGTTCACCATCAATGCCACACAGAGCAAGGCTCCGATAAAATGCAGTACCACGCCGAAGGAGAAAAAGCGGAGAGTCATTAAGACATCCCGCACCACGAGCGCCCGAAGGCCTTCTGGCAGAACCCGCCTCAGTGCCCTGCGCATCAGCCTGCCGAGCGCTTCGATGACACCACGCCGGCTTGTTGGCAGCGAGTGGAGTCTCAAGGACAGAGCGTGGGCAATCAGCGGCAGCACCTCCACCCTGAAAAGCCCTGCCCCAACCTCGACAACGCTCGCCAGCAGTGCCACCCGCAGCAGCCAGGGAAACCCAAACCCATCACCACCTTGAGACAGGTTGAGGAAGAGGCTCAGGCCGAGAAGAAATACCGAATTGTTCAGAGTGCGGAACAGGGAAACAACGGCGTAGCGTTCGCTCCGTCGAATGGGTAGAGACAGAAGATAGGCATCCGGCGAGGTTTGCGGCTCAAGCGCCTCAACAAGCCTGCGCCACGAAAGAAGCAGTTTCGCTGCTACCAACATCAGGACAATATGTTGGGGCCTCCAAAATCCCCAAAGCGGATGGCTGGACATACCAACCAAGAGGCGCTGCAATTGAGGACCCACCGCAAGGAACGCCCCATAGACAATGATGGGAGCCAGCACGAAAACATCGAACAGATTGTCGCGAAGCAGCCTGGTCGCCAACCGCCACTTCACTCTAAGAATGAGGCCGACGTTTCGCAAAGAACTCGCCTGATGCCTTTCCCAGAAACTTCTGGCGAACGGCTCCGCTTGTAAAGAACAGCGGACCTTCCCGCTGGTGAAACGAAAATTTCTCGTTTTGTTGGCAGCCACGGTCAGCGCTCTCGGCTGGCCGTGGGTGTTTCGTTTCCAACTGCCCACGTCCACCTCAGACTACGGGGTAACTGTGGCTACCCTCTGGCTACGTCCATAACTAGGGCACCGTAACTGTAGACGGGCTTCCAAACCGACAATCCGTTTCTTCAGTCGGACTGGATTCTCCGACGGCTCTGGGTTTGCTTATTGGCTTGCGGCTCTTCTGCCATCCAGACCCGCGTCAGTTCCAGGGGATTGACTCGTGCTTCATTCAAACGACACGCCCAGTGTAAGTGAGGACCTGTCACGCGTCCGGTCGCACCGACTTCGGCGATCACCTGGCCTCGTGTCACCGTATCGCCCGGTTTCACAGCCATTGTGGAACAGTGGGCGTAATAGGTATAGAGCCCGAAACCGTGATCGAGCACCACGGTGTTACCACTGAAATACAGATCCTCGGCCAAAACGACCTTCCCTGCGTTGGCGGCTTTGATGGGCGTGCCCGTTGCCGCTTTTAGATCCACGCCGGAATGAGGGCTGCGCGGTTGCTTGTTTACGATACGCCTTCTTCCGAATCCACTCGTCAGTTGGCTCGCCACAGGTGGGAGAAAGCGGCCTTGCCAGAGTTTCTGAGGAGTGGACAATTTCCAAATCCCTTGCAGCTTCCTTGACTCAACTTCGGCCCGCTTCTCGGCTTTCGGATCTAAGGTGACATACTTCTCCTCAACTTGAATACGCTGGACGGGGAACGCTTTCGGTAAGACCTGAAAGATTTGCTCCAATTCAACCGTTTGGCCGTCGGCAAAAGTGACTGTCCCTTTCAGGGAGTAGCGGCCAGGTTGGGTCTCAAGGTCAATTCCAACCAAGCCCGACCACTGGTCCCGACCGGCGTGGGGTTGAAGAGCGATTTTTTGGCTGGCAAAGGATACATTCAGCTTCTCAACTTTTTTTGCAACCCTGAGGTCTGCGCGGAGCACCTCTCCGGGAAAAGTCTTCAGTTTTTGCAAGTTGAGGCGGGCTGGAACGGCAGGTATTGAAGCGGTCTGAGAGAACAATGCCTGCGCGAGGCCGAGCGAAACGAGAATGAGGAGCCACCGAAACAGAGGTATCACCCGATTTGACCAAAGACAAACCAGTCGCGATGCGACTGACGGACCGCAGGCCGATGAAGCGGCGATCCACTGACAACGGTCTTGCTTCGCCGCTTCAATTCATCTCACGGCACATGCCTGGGCGGGGAGCGCCGCAAGTGCCGCAGCCGCCAGAAGGCGCCTCGAAAGATTCAGAGCCTCCGGCTTGCACGGCAAATGCAGAGAACAGCTTCTCGACACGAGAACTGCTGCACTTCTCGCAATCCATCGAATGGGTGTTCAGCGAGACAATCTTTTCGAAGGTGGCTCCGCATTCCAAACAGCGATATTCGTAAATTGGCATGGTTCACTCCAACCCCGGTCAAAACCGGGGGACCTGTATTAGTTTACACGCTGAATCGCTACCGGCGGGAATTCACCAATGCCACAATCTCTTGCTTTCGATCTTTTGCGCGCTCACCGGCCGGTCTTGCGGAGTGCCATCGCAGCCGAATCGTGCATCGCCTTGGCGACGTCAGAAAGCGCATACAACATCTGACGGCGCTTCTCCTGGCCACTCTCCGCAGCGCCACCGCCGCGTTTGGCTTCCTCTTCGGCTTTGACAAGCTGCGCTTCAGAAACAGAAATGTAGTCGTCGAGTTCATAAGAAGCAGAAACCAAAACTTCTTTGCACTCCACTTTTTTGGGTTGTCCAACAACATCACATTTGCGAAGCGTCCTTTGGTGAGCCGGCAGTGATAACCGCGACCCCGACAGAGGATCTTTGCGCTCTGAACCCATCAGTGTCTGCAACTGCCGGGCTTCGGCAAGGTTAGATCGGAGCTGCTCTTGAAGTTGCTTGTAGACCTCGGCCGGCGCCGAGGTGGCGGCTGTTGCCTGGTGTTTCTGCGCTTCTTCATAGGCTGCCAGCATAACCAAGCGGATCAATGGCGCAATGCTCGATTCCTTGATCTGTGGAGTTCTGATTTGCGCCTGCCGAATGAGTTCACTCCATTTTGCCAAAAACTCTGTGGTTCCCGGCTTTTCCACAAGCAGACCCGACCACTGTCGGAGTTGTCCTAACTCGGCTTCCGCTAGTTTCCAGGTACCGAGCGTCGCTCGAATATCCACTGAAGGGATGTCTTTGACGATCATCCGGGCTTCATCCACGCTCAAATCAGGCTTGGGAGGAGCTTGCTTCTCGTTCGCAGAACTTTGCTTAGAGGCGGCGCCTCTCTCTTGAGCAACACCAATCTGGAATCCCGCCAGGGCCGCCAGCAAAACCAGCAAAGACGTTAGCCGTATCGCACAAATCATCAGTACCTCCGAAACACTTGGAATCATTTCAGTTTTCGACCCCGGTGGCAAATCACTTTAAGGCTCCAAAACATCCCGCCACAGCCGGGTTTCGGAGTGTCGTCGATGCGGCCTGCCGCAACTGACCGAATCTTTCCTGCCACGTCGAATCTGCGATTGGCGCATTTAGAAAATCTGGATAGCAATAGTCTACGGGTGAACCCCGGCCCGGGCGCGTGATGCAGTTTGCGTTGCGGTCCATTTTCCAAGAGCGGAAGGACACGATACGAACAGGGGAGCCTGGCGGCAGGGGGAGCTGTGAAAACATTTGGGAGGGCGAGGCTCCTGCCGAGCGGCACAGCCGCAAGCTCCTGATCCAGAAAGGCTCGGCGGGAGCCTCGCCCTCTCGCGACAAGGATCGGCAATTTTCCACAGCCTCAGGGTCGTCGGCCCCAATTCATGATTTGCGGCAGGAGTCACTTCAGGGGATGTTACGATCGGACAGTGTTCAGGTAGCCCCGGATTGCCGGACCCGTGATGCTGTCGAGCGTGATGGTGATAAAGCGCGCGCCACGCTGCTTCCAATGCTGAGCCGCGCCGACGTTCCCAACCATGATGCCCAAGGTTCGCTTTGAAGCGAGAATAAGATCAACCGCGCGATCCAGCACCGGTTTCACCTTCGGGTGATCCAACTGGCCGGCACAACCCAGAGAATTCGAAAGGTCGTTGGGACCGATGAAAACAACGTCCACGTCTTCCACTTCCAGAATTTTCGGCAATTGCTCCACGGCTTCGGCTGATTCCACCTGAAGCACAACCAGCGTTTCAGCATTTGCTTTCACAATGTAATCGCTCAAGGGTCCCGCTTGAGCGAAGTCTGAAGCCCGGACGCCTGCCAGCCCGCGATTGCCCCGTGGAAAGTACTTCACAGCACGCACGGCTCGCTCCGCTTCCTCAGCCGAATTGATCCACGGTACCAGCGCTCCCTGAGCACCCGTATCAAGATACCGCAGAATGACTGGGGCAAAATTGGTCGTCACGCGCACGATTGGCGTCACACCCCGCAACTCGGCAGCACGCACCATGTTCTCGCAATCGCGCGGCTCCAGCGTTCCGTGTTCGCCGTCAAACACCAAAAAATCCCACCCTAAATACCCCAAGACTTCAATCAAACTGGCATCGGGGTAGCGGACAAAACAGCCCAGAACCATCTCGCCCGCTTTCAGCTTGGCTTTCGTTGTGTTCGTTTGCAATGGGCACCTTCTATAGTGGGAATGATTGGCACGAAAAGGAGCGGTAGTATCGCTTGGAAGATTCTCGGTGTCAAACCAAGGCTGTGCATCCAAGGCCGCGCATCCTGTGCGAAACCTGCGAAGCGTCTGTTCTCAATCAAAAAGGACTCTGACGGCCTTCAAGGAGATCGGGCCATCGGCCGAAGAGTCTGGCCGTTTCGGTTAGGCTCGCTTCATCTTCAGACGGTACGGAGCAACCCAGTGTTTTGCACACAACCATTGACCCACGCCAGACGGCTGGAAACCATCCGGTTAATCCGGCCCAGCCGAATCCTCGCATTGGGTGCGTGTGTCAGTCTGCAGCTCGCGTTGTTTTCAAGCTTGCTCGCCCAGCAAACTCAGAATCCATCACCCATGGTGGAACCAGCTGCATTCGCTGCCCGAGTATCTGCGGTGGATTCGGTGATGAGACACGCGTTGAACTATTTGAACCTGCTTCCTGGCAGGTCTCGCCCGCAGAAGCCTGGCCCGCTCAAGGATTGACGGAAGCAGGCCGGGCTGCGGAGTTTCGCAGGATTCCGTCAAAGTCGCCGTCAAGCCGGCAGCCTAGATAATCATAAAGGCAAAAGAATCGGACGCAGATGAACGCAGGTTGGCGCAGATTCAACGCGCGCTGGCCATGTCATCATGGGTATCATGCTCCTGTTGTCCGTCATTCCGGCGAAAGCCGGGATCTAGGTTGACCTCGGCTGAGACTGTATTCCCGCTTTCGCGGGAACTGGGAATTGGAAGTTTTTGCTCCCCTCCTCGGCTGAGGAGGGGCGGGCGCTGGCTCGGCCAGCGCCGGGGTGGTGCGATCGTCAGTTGAAGAAAGCTCCAACCACGCGTTTCGTGCCCAAGATTCTAGAACTCGGCACGAAACGCCTGAATGATGGTTCCAGGAACTTCCCACAGACCACCCCCGTGCCGCTGCGCGACCGCTGTCGCTGCGCGGCACTTCCCCTCCTGGTTTCAGGGGAGCCATAAAAACGTCCAATCTCGA
>Ga0163150_10009873_pt1 | contig 10450 bp, 11 predicted proteins | sample OliLakLV19P2IB_FD_148628 | JGI IMG/M metagenome (GOLD analysis project Ga0163150, IMG submission 148628) | Freshwater microbial mat bacterial communities from Lake Vanda, McMurdo Dry Valleys, Antarctica - Oligotrophic Lake LV.19.P2.IB | ecosystem: Environmental > Aquatic > Freshwater > Lake >...
CCACACTACTCAAAGCCGGCACGAGCCGCACGAACGTCGTGAACCTCGCCACCGCGCTGCACCGCGAGGCGCTAGCCCTGGAGCTTGCGCGCACGCCCGGCTGGACCTCGCACACATTTCGGGCGATTGAACAATGGCCGCAAGAGACGTCGTTGTGGGAGGAATGGGAGGCGCTCTACGCCGACATGGAGAACCCGCACCGGCAACCTGTGGCCGCCGAATTCTACGAGGCGCATCGTGCGGCGATGCATTCAGGCGCCGTGCTGCTCTGGCCCGAGTCCGAGGATCTTTACGCGCTGATGTGCATGCGCGTCGAAAGCGGCCGCACGGCTTTCGAGCGCGAAAAGCAGGGCTCGCCCATCAATCCCGAATCGTGCGAATTTCCCGAGTCGTACTTCGGTCCGCACATCTGGTTCGATGCCTGGCCCACGGAGCTGCAACACAAGACGATGGCGATCGACCCCAGCAAGGGGAGCGACGCCCGCCGGGGCGATTACTCGGCGCTGGTGATGCTGGGCGTGGACCACCAGGGACTGATGTACGTCGAAGCCGATCTGGCCCGCCGGCCGACGCCGCAGCTTGTGGCCGATGGCGTGGCCCTGGTCGATCGCTTTCGGCCGCACGCGCTGGCGATCGAAACGAACCAATATCAAGAGCTGCTCATCGGCGAGTTTCGCGCGGAATTCGCGCGGCAGAAAGTGGCGAGCATGACCGTGTGGCCGCTGGACAACCGCGTCAACAAGCTCGTGCGGATCAGAAGGCTAGGGCCGTATCTGTCGAGTCGTCGACTGCGGTTCAAAACGCATTCCCCCGGCACGCAGTTGCTAGTCGAGCAACTGCGCCAATTCCCCGTGGGCGATCACGACGATGGCCCCGACGCAGCCGAAATGGCCATTCGCCTGCTGAACGAGTCGGTGGAAACCAAGCCGTCCGATGATGGTTTGGGGGACCGGCTGGTGGTGGGGTGAGGAGGTAAGAGTGAGGGGTGAGAGGTGACGTACGTCATTCCCGCGCAGGCGGGAATCCAGCGAGCTGGACGACGGCCAGTACCACATGGATCGCAACGGGCGAGCACCGCCTTCCTTCGCCACGGTTGTCCCCGAGTCCCTGGATTCCCGCCTGCGCGGGAATGACGGAGGGTAGCACGTCGTCCACCTAGAAGGAAAACGCACGCACTCGCGCACGCGTGTCGCGGTCAGGAGACCGCGACACAACCTGGTCAGGAGACCGCGACACAACTCGCACATTCGCAAATGATTCGACCAAACCTTAGCCAGGAGCTTCACGATGCTCGACGAACCGAACCAATCGCCGCAGTCCACGATCGCGAACGGAAATTCCGCATCTCCAACATCGCATTCCGATGAAAACACCTCGCAGCTCGAGCAGCGTCTCTGGGAAGCCTCGGACGATCTCTGGAACAGCCTGGTCGACACGCGCGACGCGATCTCGGATGACGACGGCTCGCGCTGGCTCGATCTGGGCGTGGGCGGCGCGCACTCGGGCGCCGCCAGCCTGGCGATCTCCACCGAAGCCGAGCATCGCGAGATCCGCGCCCGCTGCCGCGCGCTGGCCGCGAACAACGAGTTCGCCATCAACGGCCACGAGAATCGCATCAGCTACGTCGTGGGCTCGGGCCATACCTATCGCGCCGTCACGCGCAAAGGACGCCAGGCCTCGCCCGAGTTGGCCGATCGAGTGCAAGAGGTGCTCGAGCAATTCATCGAGGAGAACGCCTGGCATCGGCGGCAACAAGAAATCGTCCGCCGCCGCGACCGCGATGGTGAAGCATTTCTGCGGTTCTTCGTCGATGCGGCCGGCCTGACCCGCGTGCGCTTCGTTGAGCCGGGGCAAGTGACCGCGCCGCCCGACGCCACGCAAAACTCAACGGCCAGCTTCGGCATTCTCACCTCGCACGACGACGTCGAGAATGTGCTGGCCTACTACATCGACGGCGTCGCGGTCGACGCCGCAAACATCCAGCATCGCAAATCCAACGTCGACGCCAACGTCAAGCGGGGCTTGCCGCTGTTCTATCCGGTGCAGAAGAATCTGCGGCGAGCCGAGAAGCTGCTGCGCAATATGAGCGTCGTGGCCGAGATCCAGTCGGCCATTGCCCTGGTGCGGCGGCACAATACCGGCACGCGAGCGGCCGTGCAGCAATTCGTCGCCGGGTCGGCCGATGCGCAGGCCACGAGGCCGGGCAGCGGCCGCACGGTCAACACCAAACGCTATGCGCCCGGCACGATCCTCGACACCAGCGGCGGCGTGGAATACGACTTCCCGGCGCAGGCGCTGGATGCAGGCCGGTACGTGATCGTGCTGCAGGCCGAGCTACGGGCCATCGCCAGCCGCCTGGTCATGCCCGAGTTCATGCTCACCAGCGACGCCAGCAACGCCAATTACGCTTCGACGCTGGTGGCCGAAGGACCGGCCGTGAAGATGTTCCAGCGCTTGCAAGCCGAGCAAATCGCCGAGGACTTGCAGGTCATGTGGCGCGTCGTCGAGAACGCGGTGCGAGCGGGCCGATTGGCCCGCGAGGCCCTTTCGACGATCGATCTTCAAGTCGCCGCGCCGGCGCTGGCCGTCCGCGACGCATTGCAGGAAGCGCAGGTCGCGCGGATCGAGTTTGCGCATGGGATTCTTTCGCCGCAAACGTGGGCCCAGCAGCGCGGGCTGGACTACGCCCAGGAGCAGGAGAATATCGCGGCGCATGCGCGACGAGCGGCAGCGCCACAATCGTCGCTTGCCGATGCAAGGGGTTAGCCGCCCCGCTGGCGGGGCGCTCCGCCGATGCGGCGCATGTTGCGATGCTTTTGACGCGACGGTTGAAGGGAATGAACGGCGGAGCGCCCCGCGAGCGGGGCGGCTAACGCGCCCAGCGACGCGAACGCAATAAGTGACCAAAAACATGTATTGAATTATGATCAAAATATGCTAGGATGATCCGCATGGTTACGACGCGAGAGACGCTCACGAATCAAAGCAAGGCCGTGCAGACGGAAAATGCTTGGGCCGAGGTGCTCGCGGAAGTTCTGCAGCGTGGCTTCCACGGTTCGGCCGCGATTGAAGTGGCCGTGCAAGACGGCACGATCCAGCACATCCGCCGCCGCGTGGAACGATTGGAGAAGTAGCGGGTGTCTGGAACGTTTGCCGGCAAGAAAGTCAACCACTTACTCCGCCAACTACCGGCAAAGGTTCCTGGCACCTTTAGCACAACAAGTAGGCTGGGGCGCTAGCCCCACCTTTTTTAAGGATCGCCGACAAATGCAAGGTGGGGCTAACGCCCCAGCCTACGAGCAACGAGACTGTACTGAAGAGGACACGACGCATGCACGAAATGTTGCAGGAATTCATCGACTCTCGCGGACTGGCGCTCCGCGTCGATCGCGAGGCGGGCGTCATCCGCGGCGTGAAGATCCTGGGCCACGCGTCGCGCAACGGACGCATCTATCCGCCCGCGACCCTGGCCGCGGCGGTTGGCCTGTACGAAGGGGCGAAGGTCAACGTCAACCATCCCAAGGGCGATCCCGCCGCGCCGCGCGATTACCAGGACCGCATCGGCGTCGTTCGCAACGTGATCGTGCGGGCCAGCGACGGCCTGTTCGGCGATTTGCACTTCAACGCCAAACATGCGTTGGCCGAGCAACTGGCGTGGGACGCGATCCACGCCCCGCAGAATGTAGGCTTTTCGCACAACGTGCAGGCCCGCACGGCCCGTCGCGGCGAGCAAGTGATCGTCGAAGCAATCCTGAAGGTGAACAGCGTCGACCTGGTAGCCGATCCCGCGACGACAGCGGGGTTGTTTGAAGCCGTGGCGGTGTCTGGAACCTATGCCGCGAGTAGAGAAGACCACTTCCATCAGCGCCGCGCGGCGGAGGTTTCTGACACCTTCAGCGAACCGGCAGGTCCGAGGGTGTCAGGAACCTTTGCCTGTTCACCCGCAATGGCACGCACAGCGCATTCGCAGGCAAACGTTCCAGACATCGCCCCGGCGGCTAACGTTCCAGACACACTCGAATCGCTCACCGCGCGGCAGGCCGCGGAGATCGTCGCACTTCGCGAAGAGATTCAGCGACTGCACGTGGCGGATGAGCGGCGGCGGAAGCGGGGGCTCGCGCGACGGCTCATGGCCGAGTTCGGCCTACCCGACCCGGACTCGGCCGACGACCGGACGCGTCCGCTGGCGGGCGAAAATTTCGTCGAATCATTGCTGGCCAGCGCCGACGAGCCGGCGATGCGGCGGCTGATCGAAGAGCGGGCGCAACTGTTGGCCGCCGCGAGAATCTGGCCCGCCGCAACCGCGACTGCGCACGGCAAACCCCAGGCCCGCGATCAGCAGCTCGTCGAGTCTGGTGGCATGGCTCCCAGCGATGGGCGAGCGTTTGCGAGATCGATCACTTAGCAGAGTGAGAGGTGAAAAGTGAGGGGTGAAGGGTCTGTTCGATTGTCCCTCACCATTCACACTTCACCCCTCACACCTTATTCCTCACCTTCCTCACTGCTCAATCAAAGACGGAGCCCCAACCCATGTCCGACACGATGCGCTGGCGATACGGCGAAACCAATCCGATTGTGATCCCGGTCGATTCGGCCACGGCGATCGAGATCGGCGACGTGGTTTACCTGGCCACCGACGACGCGCGGCCCGCCGCGCAGCAGGCCGATGGCGGGAGCGAGGCCGCCAACCAGGAGGCTTTTCACGACAACTTCGCGGGCGTGGCCATGCAGCGGTCGCCCAGCGGCGACACCAGCCCCATCCGCGTGGCGACGACCGGCGTGTTCGAGTTCGCTTGTCTTTCCGCCACGTTCGAGATTGGCGCACTGCTGGGCGCGGACGAAAACTCCGGCGGCAACGCACTCGAGAACCAGGTCGTGGTCGCCGTGGCGACGCCAAACCTGGCGATCGGCCGCTGCGCCAAGCGCGTCAGCCCGGCCGACACAAAGGTGCTGGTCGCGATCGTCGGCACGGTCTCGCACGGCGGCCCGCAAGCGGCGGCTTAGTGGATTGACAACTAAACACGAGCCACGGATGGAACACGGATTCAACACGGACGGGAATTACGAGGACTCTTAACCACAAAGGTCACGAAGAACACAAAGAAAGAATACTAGAACCTGTCTTAAGTCCGAGTGCTGCAATTCAATGTGTGACTGCTGGTTCATCTAACAGCGTTCTTTCGTGCATCTCACTGCTGGACAAGCCAGCAGTGGCACCCAAATCCGGGTTTGAAGCAAGGTCGAACTGCTCTCGCCCTTCCCTCGTCTTTGTGCCCTTCGTGTCCTTTGTGGTTCTCTTCGTCCGTGTTCAATCCGTGTTTCATCCGTGGCCCGACCCGACTTTCCCTGGCCCCTGAATCCAGATCCCCGATCCCTAATAACGACAATCGAGGAGTTCTTCCGTGAGCATCAAATATCGTGAACTGAAGCGTCGTTACGAGCTCGATGGTCCGCAGCGGACCATTTCGCATCTGAGCGAGGCGCTGCGCGAGAGCCACTTGCGGCCCGAGGATTTTAGTTTGCGCGATCTGGCCGAAGCGCTGGTGCCGCAGGGCCATCATTGGGTGCGTGCGATGGACCCCCGCGCCAGCGATGGCGTGAGCATCCTCGAAGCCGGCGACGGCGTCGACGCGACCGCGTTCCTCAACGTCGCGGGCCAGGTGATCTACTCGAAGATCATGGACGCCTACACGCAAGACGCCTTCGTGGTCTCGAAGCTGGTCGACACGATCCCCACGCGGCTGGATGGCGAAAAGATTCCCGGCGCGACCCGCTTGCGCGACAGCCTCGAGGAAATCCACCCCGGCATGCCGTATCCGAGCTTGGGCTTCGGCGAGGATTACATCGAGACGCCGTCGACGACCAAGCGGGGCTTCATCGTGCCGGTCACCAAGGAGGCGATCTTCTTCGATCGCACGCACCTGGTGCTCAGCCGCGCGGCCGAGGTGGGCGAGGTGCTGGGGCTCAATAAAGAGAAGCGGCTGATTGATCTCTTGATCGGCGTCACGAACAACTACAAGTGGCGCGGAACCGACTACAACACCTACCAGGCCGCGACGCCCTGGATCAACGTGAAGACCGGCAACGAGCTGGTCGATTGGACCGACGTCGACGGCGCCGAGCAACTGTTTGCCGACATCCTCGACCCGAACACGGGCGAGCCGGTGCTGATCTCGGCCACCACCGTGTTGGTCATGCCCGCCTATCGCCACGCGGCGCATCGCGTCTTCAACGCCGCCGAGATCGACTACACCGGCAGCGGCGCGGCGACGACCACCGCGGCCGCTAATCCGCTGGGAAGATACTTCGTGCAAGAAAGCCGGCTGGCCTATCGGCGAATCATCGCCTCGGGCGCGACGGCCGCCGACGCCAAGAAGTGGTGGTTCCTGGGCGATTTCAAGAAGGCCTTTGCCTACATGGAGAATTGGCCGATCACCGTCACGCAGTCGCCCAACAACAGCGAAGCAGATTTTAATAACGACATCGTGGTGCGATTCAAGGCCAGCGAACGGGGCGCGGCGGCCGTGATCAATCCGCGGTACGTGGTGAAGAACACGGGATAGTAGGCGGTATGCAGTACGCGGCAGGCAGTGAAGAGTGCGCCGGGTGCCATGCCCACGCACAAGATCCCCGCTGAAGATGCGCGAACGAGCGCTCCGTGCGTGGGCATGCTGCGCGTCGACGAGCATGCTCACCCGCCGCGTTTGGCGCAGAGTAATGGATGGCAACAACCGCGGCGTGTGAGCATGGCACCCCATTGGATCGCAAAAAACCCTCACCCCTCACCAATCACTCCTCACTTCCCAAGAGGATTCCATGACCCGCATTGGCGACGAAACGGTCCACGGCTTCTTGCACGGACGGGCCAGCGCCATCGGCACGAGCGCCGTGCAGCTTGTGAGCGCCTCTAGCTATTTGGCCAAGGGCGTGCAACTCAAGGCGCCCCAGAGCAACTCGGGCGTGGTTTACGTCGGCACGTCAGGCGTGACCGCCGACTCGGCCGACGCGACCGATGGCTTTCCGCTCTCGGGCGGCGAAGGCTTGTTCGTGCCCATCGACGACCCGAGCAAGCTGTACGTCCGCGGTTCGGCGACAGGTCAAAAGGTGTTTTGGTTCGCAATCTGACGGAGTGGGAGTGAGGGGTGAGGAGTGATTGGTGAGGAATAAGTGTGACAGCGCGGGTGCCATGCCCACGCACAGTATCCTCCGTGACGATGCGCGAATGAGCATTCCGTGCGTGGGCATGCTGCGCGATCGAAGAGCATGCTCACGCGCCGAATTCAGCACAGAGTAATAAACGGCAAAAACCGCGGCGTGTGAGCATGGCACCCTACTGGATTCCTCAATTCCCTTTCCCCCCTGACCCCTAAATCCTGACCCCTGGCCCCTACATGCCAACCGACCAAGAACAAATCCGCACGATCAAGACGCAAACGTTGGCGCTATTGGCCGACGTCACGGCGAACCCCAAGCCGTCGTACTCGATCGATGGGCAGGCGGTTTCCTGGGGCGACTACCTGGCGCAACTGCGCGAGACGATCCGCTGGTGCGACGCGCAACTGGCGAGCGACGAGCCGTTTGAGGAGCACACGCAAGGCTGCACGTGAGGGAGAAAGCGTCGATGAAACCCCGCAGAGGCGCGGGCATGTAGCCGTGGTCGCCAGACCACGGAACCAAGTCTGTCATCGCCGTCGTCGAGTTGCATGGCCGCGACGTCGTAGTAAGCATCAAGCCCGTTGTCGCCGCTACGCGGCTTACGACGTGTATTTGCGCTCGAATCCGTGGGCTCGCGCCCACGGCTAAACGCCTTTGCCCCTTCGGGGCACATGCTACTTGAATACGGAAATCCGTTCAGCAGGCAAGCCATGACCATCGCCTTCAATCCATCCGCCGATCTCGCGACCTTCGATGGCGCGGAGCCGGTCATGTTCACGCAGCCGGGTGACCCGCATTCGCTGGTGGTCGTGAACGCCCTTCGCCGCAAGCTAGCGCATCAGGAAGCCGAGCCCAGCGGCGGTCGCTACACGGCGGTCGACGCCACCTGGCACGTTGCCGCCGCGCAATTGTTCGAACGGCCCGAGATCGGCGCGGTGCTCACCGATGCCGACGGTCAGCGGCACACGGTGCTCGAGGCTGCCTTGGAAACGCGAGGCACGCGCTGGCGGCTGCGGACGCGCAACCTGGCGATTGCCGGCGGACTGGATCGGCTCGTGACGTTCGAGCGGGCGACCTGGACCAAGGACGCCTGCGGCGCGCCGGTGGCCGTGTGGAGTTTGTTTCGCGCGGGCGTCGCGGCCCGCATCCAGCCGCAGCAGGCCACGGTCGAGAACGAACACGACCGGCGGCTGACGCGCGTCACGCACAAGATCTACCTGGCCGAGCCCATGGACGTCGACGACAACTTCCGCGTCGTGCATGGCGGCGAAGTGTTTCGCGTCGTGGGTTACGAACGGCCCGAGCGGATCGATCAGTTGATGGTCGTGCTCGCGGTGAGTGAGGGGTGAGAAGGCGTAGGCTGGGGCGCTAGCCCCACCTTTGCACACATCCAAATTGCAACACAAAGGTGGGGCTAGCGCCCCAGCCTACGAAACCACGAACCGTGATGAACCTCGAATCCGAAATCCAACGTCGCTGGTCCGCCGATTTCGCGCTCGCGAGCCTGGTGCCCGTCGAGCGCGTGTTCACCGGCGTGGCGGGCGGCGCTCCGGCGCTGCCTTATGTCGTCATCGAACGCATGAATGTCACGCCCAAAGCCCGCACCAGCAGCGGAACCACGATTGACGAAATAAGCCTGCGATTGAACATCTGGGCCACGGCTTTGGAGCAGGCCCAGGCCGTCGCCAACGCGGCGGCGGCGCGGTGGGAGCGGTCGGACTTCGCGTTGGCCGAGGGACGCGTGCTCGATATTGTCGTCGCCGATCGGCGCCACGAGCGTGCCAGCGACGGAACGTGGCGGGTCGCGATCGATCTGCAAGTTATCCATTCGCAAACACGGGGAGTCGCCCACTATGGCTGATACGCTGGCCGTCGACATCAAGGCCTCGCTCGTGTGGCTGTTTCAGGACACGCTCGATTTGTCGATCGTGGCCGACGTTTCGAAGCTCGAATACACGGTGGCCCTGCCCGATGGCACGGCCACGGACGAAGCCGACCGTTTGTGGCACGATCAGCGAACCGTCGCCGCCAGCGCGAACGATGACTTGGACTTGACCGCGCTGGCCCGCACGATCTTTGGCAGCGCGGTCTCGATCGAGATGGTGAAAGTCAAAGCGCTGCTGATCGTAAACATCGCCACGACCGCGGGCGAGGAGTTGCTCGTGGGCGGAGCGGCCGCGCAGGCTTGGGCCGCCCCCTTCGGCGCGTCGACGCACAAAGTCCGCGTGCCGGCCGATTCGTGCCTGCTGCTGGTCAATCGCAAGAGCGGCTGGGCCGTCGCCAACGGATCGTCGGACGTGTTGCGAATCGCCAACGCCGGCACGGGTGACATCACCTATCGGATTGCGGTCGTGGGGACGTCGGCATGAGGAACACGAGGCAGGACCACGCTGCGGCGCAAAGATACGAAGAGGGAGAGCGGACGGGATCAACAGGACGGACAGGATAGTAGACGAGGAAATGCGGCCAAATGCACATCCTGTCGATCTTGTCGATCCTGTCCAAATGTCTTCTTTCTTCGCTTCATGGTTGTCGTGTTGAGCGTGTCCTGCGCGGACTTGCGGCGTTCCATCTGCTCGGCGAGAAGATTTCGAGGTGCGCGACTTACCGAAGGATCGCAATAGCCCGCAAGAGCGACGGCGCGCAGGCGGGAATGACGTGGTGATGGATTGAAGCTCGGGGAGATGAGACATGGCAACCATCAGCGGAAAAGACGGCAAGGTGCTGATTGGCGCGGTGGCGCTGGCCGATATCACGCGTTGGACTTTCAACGCCACCAGCGCCAACCCGGCCTATGCCAGCTCGTCGACCGCGGGCTATCGCCGCCGCGTGGCGGGCATCAAAGAGGGCGCGGGCCGCATCGCCTTCAAGCTCGATCCGGCCGACCCGATTAGCGACGACTTGAACGAAGGCGACGCCGTCACGCTGCTCTTGTATGTCGACGCCACGCATTTTTATACCGTGCCTGCCCTCGTCGACGCACTGGAGCTCGAGGTGGACATCTCCAGCGGCGACGTGCTGGGCGGCACGGCGAGCTTTTCGACCAACGGCGCATGGACGAGGCCAAATTATGCGAGCTGAATCGAGTTCCGACGGAGTGTGTTTTAATCGCGAAAGCCAGAAAGAAAGAAAACGCGGAAGCATTTGTTGCTTCAGTTTTTCGCACTTTCGGGCTTTCGCGATCGAATTTGAGGTTTTGTCGAGCGTCTGGTCTCGTCGTGTGTGACGACGCGGTTCGTCGATTGTTACGCCTGGCATGCGACGTAACCCCGACCCCTGCCCCCCGATCCCTGAC
>Ga0163150_10009876_pt1 | contig 10447 bp, 8 predicted proteins | sample OliLakLV19P2IB_FD_148628 | JGI IMG/M metagenome (GOLD analysis project Ga0163150, IMG submission 148628) | Freshwater microbial mat bacterial communities from Lake Vanda, McMurdo Dry Valleys, Antarctica - Oligotrophic Lake LV.19.P2.IB | ecosystem: Environmental > Aquatic > Freshwater > Lake >...
GTTTTAAATCCCTCCTTGAGCTGCTCGGGTGTGTAGATAAACGTCGTCGTATGCCGTCCGCGGGAACCAGAGGCTGGCTTCACGATAACTGGCTTGCGGATTCCATTGAAGATATTGAGCGCTTTTGAGAAACTCACTGCTCGTCCCCCTTGTGGCGCCGGAACGCCTCCGGCGAGCAGGCGCTTTTTCAGAATCGACTTGTCGTCTATCCATTGGTACGAGTTCGACTGGTACTGTAGCTTCTTGGGAATCGGAAGTCCCATAAAGTAGATACGCTTGCCGCTGGGGAAGGTAGCCTCGTACCCATCGGTATGGATTTTGCCGAGGAGGATCTGGCGCACTTTAATGCCGCGTCGAGTAGCTTCTTCCCAGATGACCTCGCCGCGCCCGCCGACCTTATCGTGCATGTCGGTATTAAAGCCGATAAGGTGTGTCACCCGGGCGAGCGTGATGATGCCGGTGATAAGGGCATCGGTCAGATTCTCAAGCGCGCGTCCCCAGGGGCCCTTAATGAAGACACCGAGTGGTGCGCCGAGGGCGGCAAGATGGCTGCTCGCTTTGGCAGAGAAGTGGGGGATAGGGTTGTTGCCGCACGCGTAGCAAGATGCCTTTTTCTTTTCCATGGAAGTTACTGAGTGACTATCCTGTAGAGCTCAGGTATCATGCGGTTTACTCCTTCATTAAGACTAGTCGCTTTGAGCAGCTTTCGAAGGCGAGCTTCGGTGAAGATGCCGTGGCGCAACATGATATCAAGCGCGGTCGCTGCCGTGCTCTTTGTATCAAGCGTAGCAAGAACGAACTCGCCCGCAAAGAGGTCGGTCGGAACTCCTTCGGCAAGCGATACTTCAGTGTCCGATCCTGGTATCGTTTTTAAAAGCTTAAGATAAGCCTTTTTCATCTCTGTCAGGTAGTTTACCTGGCTAAAGCCTCCGGCGCAGGCGAGGCCGTAGTAGAAGGAGAGCAGCGTGAAGGTGAAGCTCATCGCCGGCATCAACTGCTTCTTCTCAAGTGCTTTTTTAATGGCAGCCGGCGTGAGGGCGACCACGATCGCGCCATCTTCTGAGGCGAGTTGGCTGTCTTGCAGGTGCATGGCGACTCGTCCCGTCTTGCCGATGCCCCAGAAGAGGTGAGTCCCGGTTCCTTTTCGGGTGTCACGAGCTCCGATGATGCCTTCGAAGAGATTGATAAACGATTCTCGGATCGTCTTATCAAACACGACCCGGTTAATGATCGTTTTCTGTTTGAGGTGATGCTTAATGAAAAGGTCGACTACTATTTCTTCTTGAGGAAGATAGACGACTTCTGTTCGCGAAAGGCCCGAGAGGTTTTTGTAGAGCGCCTGTACTGCAAGGCCTATCTGATCACTCAGTAACTTCTTTTTTAATGCCTTCCCGCCAAGAGTTTTCTTGAGTATGTCAGTCAGTCCTTTATCAACTGATAGTATTGCTTCAGCGAGGGTGGCGGCATGGTAGCTCGGATAACCGTAGACGGGGTGGTGGTGATTCTTAAGGCTTACGAGTTTTATGCGCCGCTCCATTTCCTGGTCGTCATGAAAGAGGAGCCCGCGGGGGAATGAGGAGTTGTTAAGTGAGATGCCTGAGCAGGTGAGGACGGGGACGACGGGAAGCCCGGCATCGGTGTTCGAGTAGCCCGCGGCGATAAGGTAGTTGGCAAAGAAGGGGTGCGTGGCGAAGTCGTGATGGCCGGCGGTTGAGACGACATAGCGCTTAGCGAGGTATTTTTTTAGCTCATCCGCTACGCGCTTGCCGAGGAGTTTCTTCGTTTTGCGGATAAGGGCATTCTCGAGCTCTTTACGCCGGGCTTTTGGAGTTGCAGACGGCTTGTAGTTGGCTCCCAGTTGGTCGTAATAGTCCGTGAGGCTCCAATCACCATAGCGCCCTAAAATTGCCTTAAAAACTGGCTTTTGGGCGAATACCGCCTTGCGCATTTGGTCGAGCGTCATCTCTCTATGATAGCCGAGATAGGAGTGTTATTAAAATGAACCGCAGTCGTCTTCATAATGAGGCAAAGGTCGCCGCCCGCCTACTGGCGGACGAGCCTCGCCCAGAGCATCTGGGCGGGAGTAAAAATAAGATATTTTTATTTATTGAAAATGACTGATCAAGAAAAGTGCGCGATGTGTAGTCACATGCACAAAAAGGGTGAAAAGTGTCAGCAGTGTGAGTGTAAAGGCTAAACCCAAAACCGGCCCTAGGGCCGGTTTTGTTTTGAGCGGGTAACGGGAATCGAACCCGTGTATTTTGATTGGCAACCAAATGTACTACCATTGTACTATACCCGCGGGGATTTCGAACGCTTTTCTATTCTAACAAAATAGACTCAATTTACAAGTCTGGGACTACTGTCGCGGCGGTGTGCCTGGACCGCTTACCCCTGGTGCGCTGGTCGGTCCGCTTACTGCCGGGTCGGCGCCAGGGCCAGTAAAGTTGAAACCTTCCTGGACCGGTGTCGGGCTCGCTTCGGGTTGGGGGGTAGAAACACCCGTAAAGATATAGCTGGCGAGCAGGCCAGTGATGACAATCACCACGAATATGAACTTAAGAGCGTATTTTATCTGAGGGGTAAACATACGTTCATTATAATCATCCCATTGCTTTGAGCAAATCCTCAAACAAAAATCACGTGCCCGCCAAGGGCGGGTAAAGTTGCTTCGCGGTCTTCAAAAACAAAAATCCCACGGTTGCTCGTGGGATTTTTGTTGAGTGTGTCTCTTTACTGCGCGCTACACCCCTACGCACTAATTTACTTAACAGCGTCCTTGAGAAGCTTTCCGGCGGAGAACTTCGGCTTGGTTGCAGCAGCAATCTGGATCTTTTCACCGGTCTTCGGGTTAATACCCATGCGAGCAGCCCGCTTCACCGTCTTAAAGGTGCCAAAACCGGTTATACCCACCTCTTCACCGCGAGCCAGAGTCTTAGTGATGGTGCTAAAGAACCATTCTACGATCTCCTGAGCCTGTTTCTTCGTCGGGAGGTTCGCGTCTTTGTGGAGAGCCTCCACTAAATCATCCTTTTTCATATAGTAGTTGAAATGAATTAATTTTATTCGACCTATCAGACCCAGTATACAACACTCAACTTACAACTAACAACTAATAACAGGGGATAAGGCAGAATCAGGTTTCCTGCCGGTTTGTACGTTGTTTGTCGTCAGTTGTCCAGTTATTTACCTGGCGTACTCAACGGCGCGCATCTCTCGGATGACGTTTACCTTGATCTCACCCGGGTACTTGAGCTCGGTCTGGATCTTGCTGGCGATGTTTTTGGCCATCTGGAGGGCACCGAAGTCGTCTATCTTCTCCGGCACCACGAACACGCGGATCTCGCGTCCCGCGGATAAGGCGTACGCCTGTTTTACGCCCTCGAACTTATTGGTGAGCTCTTCAAGCTCCTTAAGACGCTTGATATATTGCTCAACCGAGTCGCGACGGGCTCCTGGGCGGGCGGCTGACAGGATGTCAGCGGCCGTAACGATGTACGACTCTGGGGTAGCGAACGGGTAATCCTCGTGGTGGGACTTCATCGCATCGATAACGTCGTTGGCAACGCCGTACTTGGCGAGAATCTTCATACCGAGCTCGACGTGGGTTCCCTCAACCTCGTGACTGATCGCTTTGCCGATATCATGGACAAGTGCGCCTTTTTTGGCGGTATCGACATTAACGCCAAGCTCCCGGGCGATCATGCCCGCGAGGTGAGCCATCTCGGTGGAGTGCATGAGCACATTTTGGCCATAGCTGGTGCGGAAGTGCAGGCGGCCAAGCAACTGGAGGATCTCTTTCGGGAAGCCAACAACGCCGACGTCTATGGTGGCCTGTTCACCGATGTCTTGCATGCGCTTGATGAGCTCCTGCTTGCACTGTTCGACCGTGTCCTCAATCTTTGCCGGCTGGATGCGGCCGTCTTTGACGAGCTTTTCCAGGGTCATGCGCGCTATTTCACGGCGAAGGGGATCGAACGAGGAAAGAATGATCGCCTCCGGGGTCTCATCAACGATGATTTCGACGCCGGTTGCCCGCTCGAGCGCCTTGATGTTGCGGCCTTCGCGGCCGATGATCTTTCCTTTGAGCTCCTCGTTGGGCAAGTGGAAGACGGAGGTCGTCACATCGGCGACGTTGCTTCGCGCGTAGCGCATGATGGCGGTGGTAACAATCTCGGAAGCCTTCTTTTCGATCTCTTCGCGACGGTCATTCTCCATTTTTGAAATCGTTACTGAAAGATCGCCCCGATACTGCTCTTCAACCTCTTTGAGAAGCCTGGCGCGGGCTTCGTCAGCCCGGAGGCCGGCGATCTTCTCAAGCTGGGTAACCGCGTTCTTTTTCGCTTCAGCGATCTCTGATTTGGTGGTCTCTACCTTCCGGAGATCTTCGCCGAGTTTCGTGTCGCGGTTGCTGACGGCCAAAAGCTGCGCCTGCAGGCTCTCTTCGCGCTGGATGAGGCGCTCTTCGTTCTTGTCTATCTTTTCTTTGCGCTCCTTCTCCTCCTTGCGACCCTCTTCAATTATTTTTGCCGCCTTCGTCTGTGCCTCAGTAAGCACCTTTGTCGCCTCAAGCTTAGAGTCTTCAAGTTTCTTAATGATCGTCTGCTCTGCTGAACCTGCGCGCTTAGAGGCGAGCTGTTGGCGAACAATGTAGCCCGCCGCCAGACCAATAGCCAAAAAGGCCCATGTGATTAGTGAGATATTCATATGATATGAAGTTTTCTACGCGACTGCATGCACGGTACATGAATACGTGAGAGAAACTGTATTAATTAATTACTCCTTCTATTGTATGGCAAAAAGACCCCCTTGTAAATTCATTTTGAGTTTTATTTGCTATACTAGGAACAATGAAAAAAACGACGGTTCTGCTCATTTTGGATGGTTTTGGACTTGGCAAACGAGAGTCCACAAACCCGATCTATGTCGTAAACGGCGAACACTTCCGGTATATCAAGCAGAAATACGCCATTGGAGCGTTGCAGGCTGGCGGAATCGCAGTCGGCTTACCGTGGGGCGAGGTCGGTAACAGCGAGGTGGGCCACCTGACAATCGGGGCGGGGAGGGTGATGTATCAGCACTATCCGCGTATTACGCTTGCTATCCGCGACGGCTCCTTTTTCGCCAATCCTGCTTTTTTGAAGGCTGCCGAGCACGCCAAGAAGAACAGATCAGCTTTCCATATCGCCGGGCTTTTGACCGAAGGTAATATCCATGCCTCATTTGAGCACCTAGAAGCTCTTGTGAAACTCGCCCGGGAGCAGGGGCTCACCAAGATCTATTTGCACCTCTTCGCCGATGGCAAAGACAGTCATCCGAAGTCAGCGGCCAATCTACTCGGGCGTGTCCGGACGATGCTTGATGACCAGGGAGTTGGTATGCTGGCGACCTACATCGGCCGCCACTTCGCGCTCGATCGCGACGGGCATTGGGATCGCACTGAAGCCGCGTATCGGGCTATGACCGCGGCTACGCCGTCTGCCCAGGGACTTGAAGCGGTACTTGCCGCTAATTACGAGAGGGGGAATACGGACGAGCATCTTCCGGCGACCATTTTTGGTCCTCAGGCGCATCCCATCTCTGAAAACGACTCGCTTATTTTTATCGACTTCCGCGAAGACAGCATAAGGCAGCTTGCGAGCGCGTTCATTTTGCCCGATTTCGACAAGTTTAAAACGGTAGGTTTCAAAAATGTGCTTGTGGCTACCATGACCGATTACGCGAAGAAGTTTACGGTTCCGGTCGCTTTTCCCAATGAGGATGTGGGCAGCCCGCTTGGCAAAGTACTCGCGGACGCCGGCAAGACGCAGTTGCTTATCGCGGAGACTGAAAAATACGCGCACGTCACCTATTTTTTCAATGGGTATCGTGACGAGCCGTTCTCGGGGCAGTCCCGAGTATTAATCCCTTCGCGCAATGTGGAGCGGCACGATGAGCATCCGGAAATGATGGCAGAGGAGATCGCCAGCCGAATCCTCGAAGCCATCGAGGATCGCAGCTTTGATCTTATTGTGGCGAACTTTGCCAATCCGGATATGGTCGCTCATACGGGCAACTTTGATGCGGCGGTAAAGGCTATCCAGGTTATTGATGTCCAGGTGGGGCGCATCGTAAAGGCGTGCGAGGTGCGCGACGCCAGCCTCGTCATCACTTCCGACCACGGCAATGCTGAAAAAATGAGCGATTCGATTGGCGGCGTGGAAACAAGCCACGACAGTAATCCAGTGCCCCTGTACGTCATCGGGCGGGAGTTTATACGCGAAAAGAGCGAGGTGGAGATAGCGCGGCAGGAGCATGAGGTGGTTGGCATCCTTTCTGACGTCGCGCCCACCATCCTCGGACTGATGGGTGTGGCGCAGCCGCCGGAGATGACCGGAAAGAACCTATTGCGGTATTTGTAAACAACCTATGACCAGACGATTTCAGGGATCCAACATCTCGCACGCGCTTCTCTTCTCCGCCGGTATGGCGGCCGCGATCATTCTCGGTAGGGCGGGCATCATTGAGCACGTGCTCGCTCTTTCCGCGTCGTTTGTCTTTCTCGGCGCGTTCGTCGCTGGCTTCTTTTTCACTTCATTTTTGACGATCGCCCCCGCGGGAATCATCTTCTATCACATTTTCACCGGAGGCGGGCCGCTATTACCGGTGGCGCTCATCGGAGGAGTGGGCGCGATGCTGGGCGACTTGGTCCTTTTTAAATTCCTGAAATCGAATCTCACTGATGAGCTGGTGGCATTCGTGAAGGCTCACACGAGCAGGCACCTCAAGCGCATTTGGAAGTTCCGCTGGTTCAGCTGGGCGATGCTTATTGCTGGCGCGATCATTATCGCGTCGCCGCTTCCCGATGAGCTCGGTGTGGCGCTGATGGGTGTCGGTGAGATAAAGACGCGGGTGCTTCTGCCGCTTTCGTTCGCGCTGAATACTTTAGGCATCGCCGCTATCGCCCTTCTGGCCTGACCGGCAAACAAAAAAGCGCCCCTCACAGGCGCTCCTTTGTTAGAATTCCTAACTAACTGAAAAAGTATAGCATATCTGGGGAGCGCTGAAAAGAGTTATCCACAGTGAACCAGAGATGTGTAGCATCATGGGTCATGGTGGGCCTGAAGCGTGTTTTATGAAATAAAACTCTGCTTTACGGCCGTATTTTCTTTACGATAATGGAATTATTGTGGTGTGGGGGTATACTAGAGCCATATGACGCTTGTCTACTTCCTCGTTATCTTGGCGGTGCTCTTGGCTGGTTTTGCGGCTTTGTTCCTATTTCTGCGCAAGAACGCCAAGCCGAAGGAGGACATGCAGGGACTTATGCTTCTTCAGCAACAGCTTCAAAAGCTGACGGATACTGTTGACTCGAAACTAGGCGAGAGCCAGAAGGAGATGCGCGACTCGGTACAAAGCCAGTTCAGTGAGTCGAAGAAGTTGTTAAGCGAGATTAGCGAAAAGATGAAGAACTCACTGCTTGATGTAACGAAAGAGCAGACGAAGACGAATGAGGCGACCAGGCAGTTTATGACGATCGCGGAGCAGCTTTCCAATTTAGAAAAAGTGTTGAAGCATCAAAAGCAGCGTGGCAATCTCGGCGAGGCGTCACTCGAACTTATCTTGGCGAATATCTTGCCGCCGGGGGCTTACAAGATGCAGTACCGCTTTAAGAACAACGATGCGGTGGATGCGGTTATTGTTACCAAAGAGGGGATCATTCCGGTGGACGCGAAGTTCAGTCTTGATAACTATAACCGCGTGACGATGGCGATAGATGAGAAGCAGCGCGAGGAGCTTGAGAAAGATTTTAAAAATGATTTGAAGAAGCGTATTGATGAGACGAGTAAATATATTCGCACCGAAGAGGGGACGCTCCCGTTCGCGTTCATGTTCATTCCGGCCGAAGGCATTTACTATGACCTCCTCGTCAACGAGGTTGGCGCGGTAAAGGTCAATACCCGCAACTTGATCGACTACGCGTATAATGAGAAGAAGGTCATCATCGTCTCGCCGACGACGTTCGCCGCCTACTTGCAGTCGGTGCTCTATGGCTTTAAGGCGTTCAAAATCGAAGAGGGGGCGAAGGATATCATCAAGCGTGTGGATGAGTTAGGGAAGCACCTCAAAGCGTATGATGACTATATCGAAAAGCTGGGCAACTCGCTCTCAACAACTGTTAATCACTTCAACACTGCTTCAAAAGAGCTCAAGAAGGTTGATAAGGACGTCACGCGTATAACCGGTGAGGCTGTTGGCATTGAGACCCGCGTGCTTGAGAAGCCGGTAGCGTCTGAAGAATAATGGCTTCGACCTCGTCTCTACAACAAAGCGTTCTTGCCGATGAGAAATGGCTTAAGCTGCTTAGGCGCACATGGGTTTTTAAACATATTCCATTCGTTGATTTCGCCCTCGGCTCCGGCTCGCTCGCGGTTGGCAATGTCACCGAAGCTTCCGACTTTGATGTGCTCGTTGCCGCACGGCAGCGCCGCATCTTTACGGCTCGTTTTTTCGCGATACTATTCTTCGGCCTTTTCGGGTGGCGCCGCCGCAAGGGGGAGAGTGGAATCAGGGCGTCCGATAAGATCTGTCTTAACCACTTCATTACTCCCACCTCATACCGCCTCGCCCTGCCTCTCAATCCTTACTGGGAGCTGATGTATCGCAACCTCGTGCCGGTCTATGGTGGCGAGCGCGCCCTGCGCCTTTTCTGCGAGGCGAATAAGCTGCTCATCACCGAGCCGAAGCGTCTCATGACCGACATGCGCTACCAATACCGGAAGAGTTCACTACTGAAACGCTCGCTTGAGCGGCTCCTTACGGGACGCCTTGGTGACTGGTTCGAGCAAAAGGTGAAGGCGATCCAGATCGCACGCATTGAAAAAGGTTTGCCAAAGTTAGGGGAGCGGAGGCGGCTGCACCAAATCGCGATCTCGGTTGCCGCGGCTAAGCCGGCGACCTATCAACTCGAACCGCTCATCCGTTATAATGACAACGAGCTCGAATTCCATCCCGACCCGGCGCTCATCGAGATACATCCTCTTTAACCGGTTTTCCGTAGCGATGAGTCACTGTACGCTATAATATATGCATATATTATAGCGTACAATTGAGTACAATACGTTTTGCGACAGGTGTATAATGAGTGCATGGCTGAATCCGATGTACTAAAACTGCTTAAGGAGTATCTTGATTATCTTGAGATCGAAAAGAATCGCTCCCCCAAAACGCGGGTTAACTATGAGCACTACTTAAAGCAGTTCTTCAAGCTCACTGGCATAAAGTCGTATAAAGATATTACAGCGGAGAAGATCCGCGAGTTTCGCATCCAGCTCGCGCGGAGGAAGACTGATCGGGGGGAGCCCATGAAAAAGATTACGCAGAATTATTATATTATCGCTCTGCGTACCTTCCTTAAGTTTCTCATTAAGCGCGATTATGATGTTATCAGCCCCGACAAAATAGAACTGCCGAAGCTGGCGGTGCGGCAAATAGAGTTTCCAGAGTATGCTGAGTTCGAGCGCCTCTTGAGTGCCCCCAAGGGGAGTGACTTGCGCGAGCTTCGAGACAAGGCGATTTTGGAAACACTTTTCTCCACCGGTCTGCGCGTCTCGGAGCTTTGCGGTTTGAGCCGCTATCTCGACTTCAGCCGTGGCGAGGTGACGGTGCGTGGCAAAGGGGAGAAGCTGCGCGTCGTTTTTTTCTCTGACGGCGCGCGCAAGGCGATCAAAGAGTATTTGGCAAAGCGTGGGGATGCACTCGAGTGGTTGTTTGTGAGCCTTTCGAAAGTACCAGTGACCAAAGACGGAACGATAAGGGTTCCGAAGGTGCTCGGGAAGATAACTTCGCGCGCCGTGCAGCGGCTAGTTGATTTTTATGCTCGCAAGGCGGGAATCAGTAAGCGAGTGACGCCGCACAAGCTTCGCCACCTGTTTGCTACTGACCTACTCAGTAACGGTGCTGACTTGCGCAGTGTACAGGAGATGCTTGGACATAGTTCGATCACGACAACGCAAATTTATACCCACTTAACCAATAAAGGATTGAAGGAGGTGCATCGAGCATTCCACGGGCGCAGAAGGTAAAGATACCTGCCCTTGGAGTCATGCGCGACATGATAACCCACCGTCCCGAAGGAAGTGTGGTTGCGCGTGTACTACCGGGTCCACAAGGCGTTTCACGGAAAGCGGCGGGGGTAGTCTAATTATCGAGTGTGGTATGAACCAGAGCGAAGCACGGTTCGTGCCTACCCTAAATCGTGTCGCGTGAGCGCGACTCTAGTTTATGGGTGCTCCCGAGAGGATTTGAACCTCTACGCCTTTCGGCACCACCTCCTAAGGATGGCGTGTCTGCCAGTTTCACCACGGGAGCAGATACGCTAGATTATACCGAGAAAGGCTCATTTTATCTAGGCGAATAGCCCTAATCTAGCTCTCGTACTGATACTTGTGGTGAGTATTCCCGAACC
>Ga0163150_10009877_pt1 | contig 10446 bp, 4 predicted proteins | sample OliLakLV19P2IB_FD_148628 | JGI IMG/M metagenome (GOLD analysis project Ga0163150, IMG submission 148628) | Freshwater microbial mat bacterial communities from Lake Vanda, McMurdo Dry Valleys, Antarctica - Oligotrophic Lake LV.19.P2.IB | ecosystem: Environmental > Aquatic > Freshwater > Lake >...
GATTAGCGCTGGCACTACGAATAAAGGGAAAGGCGGCGGCGGCGGCATCGGCAATCCGGCTGGCGCGAACGGCGCGAATTGTCCCGCCCTCGGAAATGCTGGCATCGCGGGCAGCGATCCCGGTGCCGGCGGTTCGGGCGGTTATCGGAATATGTTAACTAAAAATGGGGCTGCGGGTGGTGACGGCCAGATTGTTATCACTTACACCATTCCCACTTTCAATGTGACCTATGACGCCAACGGCAGCACAAATGCGCCGAGTGACCCCACGGTTTACAACTTTGGTTCGACGGTGAATCTGCTGGGCCCCGGCGCCATGGTCAATGCAGGCTATGTGTTTGCCGGCTGGAACACGGCAGCTGATGGGACCGGCACCAGCTACGCTGCCTACGGGGTCCTCTCCAACATTCAGTCCATTGTGACGCTCTATGCCCAGTGGGCGACTCCGCCCCCCGAGGTGCTGACCATAGAATCCGCCCCTGATGGCACGGGTATTTTGGTGGGTGCCCAAAATATCCCATCGGGCAACACGGTCACCGGTTACGCCGTCGTGCGAACGGGGAGCGGAACCTTTGTGGCCAACCCTGCCGTGGATTGGGCGTTGACCGGACTTACGGGCGGAGTAATTCCCACCGATTTGGCGGCGGCTGGGGATAATAAGAGTGCCGTTTTTACGGGCGCGGTGATTGGTTCGTGCCGGATGCAGGCCAGTTCCAGCCAATCCGGCGCAAGCCAATCCGATACGCTGACGGTGGTGGTGGGAACGGCCACGCAATTCGGGATCGAGTCGGCAGCGGACGGTAGCGGTGGCCCGGTTGTGGACCAAAATCTGGGGCCAGGCGGGAAGGTTCCGGCATATGCCATCCAGCGGGATTTCGGCGGCAATTTCGTTGCGAACGTGGCCGCTACTTGGTCGTTGGTGAATTTAACCGGCGGAGTGGCCATCGGCGATCTGTCCGTGGCGGCCGACAACAAGAGCGCTACCTTCACTGGCAATCAACTGGGCTCGGTCAATTTGCAGGCCGCATCGGGCACATTCCCTGTCGCGAATTCCGGCGCACTCTCGGTGCTGGCGCCGTGGACCCTCGTTGGCGACGCGGGCGCGAATGCCGGCGATAAAAAATATTGGGTTACCAACCAGTCCGCCGCCACCCTGCCACCCAACTGCAACATGATGTATTGTCCCGGCGGCATTCTTCCTGCGAATAATGGCAACAAGCATCTGCGCGACTTTTGGATCGGGGAAACCGAGGTGACGTTTGACTTGTGGTTGGAGGTGAAAAGTTGGGCTTTGACCAATGGATATTTTTTCCAAAATCCCGGCCATCATATTAACACCGTCAACAATCCGGTGGATACGGTGAGTTGGCGCGATGCGGTGGTCTGGTGCAATGCGCTTTCGGAACGGGCGGGGCTGACCCCGGTCTATGTAGATTATTTGGCGGGGCAGGTCATCCGGGATTCCCGCGATGCCAATGCCGACATCTGTGACCGGGCGGTGAACAACGCGGTGAACGGAGCGAACGGCTTTCGTCTGCCCAGCCAGTGGGAATGGGAGTGCGCCGCGCGCTGGAAGGGAGACGGCAATTGGAGTTCGGGCGACGGGCCCTCCGGCACTCACGGGCAAGCCAACGCTTTTGCCATCTATTCCAATTTCGGGAACAGCGCCATGCCGGCCATATCGAGACAGCCAAATTATCTGGGCTGTTATCACATGAGCGGCAATTTGGGCGAATGGTGTTTCGGCACGTCGTCGGCGGGTGCTTATATCCGGAATTTGCGCGGCGGTTCCTATTATCAAGGCCCGCCTTATCAGGGGGTGGATATCCGACTGGGATTTTTCCCGGATGCGGCGGGTCTCGGCACGGGTCTCCGGCTGGCGCTCTCGAAAGGCAGTTTGGGGACGAGTTATGTCGTCAACGGCGGACCGGTTTCCGCGCCGGTGCGTGCGCCCGGACGGGTGTTTACCAGCGGTCGGGTTTGCCTGAATTTTCACTATCAAAACCAGAAAATGGATCCTTTGGAAAATCCGGATGCGTTCCCGATCAATCGGGCCAATCTCGGCGGGATCAAACTGGATCCGATTTATGAAAATGTTTATGGCGACTATGATCCCGCGCTGGTCCCGCATATTCGGAGGATCAATCAAACCCTTTTCAACATGTTTCAACAGAACACCCTCGTGTTTGGCCCGAATCCGGTCTCGCCGAGTGATAACCAGCGTATGAATTACGGTGCGGTGGGCTATACGCCAGCTTTTGTAAACGGGATTATCAAGCAGATCGCGGCCGATGAATCCGCCGGACGCGAACAGTATGGCGCTTGGTTTTTCCGGGAAGACGTCGAGATCAATCCGCATCTGCTGCCCAATGGAGATATAGACACCGCTTATTACGGAGCCTATTCGCCGCCATTTTACGGCATCAACCACCGGATTCTCTCGCAGCAGGATATTAATAACATCCGAACCGCCTTGGCGAACTCCAACCTCAAATGCAAATCCACCTTCAAAGTCATCCAGTTGTTGGGGGAGGACACCATGCGGTTCCTGCTGCATCCCGAGCTTTACAACGATAACCCGGCATCCGCGCAGGCGGCCGCCGCTTGTCTGGCTTACCTCAAGGCCAATTTCGATGGCGTGGCCATGGAAAATCACATCAATGCCTTGAATCCCGTGACTTTGACCGCCATCGGACTTGAAGCCAAATGGTGTCAGGACAACGGCCTGACCGCCTTTATTTTCATGGGCGGCGGAGTGACCTCTGACAATTTTGGGTTGGGCTATGCCAAGGGCGGTTATGAAGCCATCTTCAAACAGATGCAGAACTATGGGGTGATGCCCAACAGCCCCAACATCATCTGGTTCCGGCAGGCTGCTTTTCAGGCTCAAAGTGTCTTGCCGGAAAATATTGTTAACGATGACAGCACCGGCACGTTCAGCTTGACAGCCTGGCTCGACAAGCGATTGAGCGGTCCGCTTATTTCCAATCGACCGAATCTCGCCGCCAGCAATAATGTTCTCTGGAGCTGGCAGCCGGTGGTAAAGAGTTTCGACGCCACTAAGCTTTCCTGGAGCATTGCCAATGCGCCCGCCGGCATGACGGTGGATCCCGACACTGGCTTGGTTCAGTGGACGCCGGGAGACAATGACGATTCATCTGGGGTTGTCACCTTGACCGTCACCAACACCATTGGCGACGGCGGTTCCGATTCGTATGACTTCGAAGTCTTGCTGCCTTCGATCTTTAATCTGGCTCAAGCCAAGCCGCTGCCGACCGCAGCCGGTGCCGCGATCACCCTATTGAACCAAAACATTTCCGGGGTTCCCTGCACGGTGAAACTGGGGATGACCGGCTATTCATTAGGCTATAATGTGGCCCGGCTGGATTCGGGCGCGGGTTCGACGGCGGGCGGCTTAATCGTGGCCGCTCGCAGTGGCAACAGCATTGACGCCGGTGAAGGCATCAACTTCGACATTCAAGTGACCGGCGCGGTGACCAATCTGAGTTATCAGATCACCCAATTCACCATCCGAGGAAACACCGATAGCCAGCGCAACTGGAACATCACCGACCAACCGGGAAGCCAGCGTGGCCATGCCGGAAACGTGATTGACGGCAGCATCAACGGCCGACTAGGCAGCGGCATCCCAGTGCCGGTGACAATGGATCCCGAGCCATTGCAGAATGGTTTTGATTTTGCCTGGAATCGCACCACCAGCGGCGGAGCGATCATGGGCCTCGCCACCATCACGATTCAAATCACCGGCACGCCCATCGTCAGCAATACGGCTCCAGTGCTAACAGCCATTCCAAATCAGACACTCATCGCCGGACAGACGTTGACCGTTAGCAACACGGCAACCGACAGCGATGTGCCCGCGCAAACCCTGAACTTCAGTCTGTTGAATGCGCCCGCCGGGGCAACGATTGATCAGTCACTGGGCGTCTTTACTTGGCGCCCCACCATCGCGCAGTCCCCATCTACCAATGTGATAAGCGTCAAAGTCGAGGACAATGGCGTGCCGAGCTTGAGTGCGACGCAGAGCTTTTTGGTCACGGTGATAAAGCCAGCGAAGCCCAGCCTCAGCAACGTCGGGATCAGCAACCAACAATTCACCTTCATCATAAACGGCGACAGCGGGCCAGATTACGCCATCGAAGCTTCCACTGATCTTGAGAATTGGTCATCTATCTGGACTAATCCTTCGCCCACGCCGCCGTTCCAATTCACTGACCCCGACATCATGAACTTCCCCCGCCGCTTCTACCGCGTGAGGATTGCGCCATAGTTGGATATGTGCAACCGATTTAACTTATACCATTTCGGCCAAGCTTTTGGACTTGCCGGAGCGTGGTCGTCTCGAGGCGCTGGCCTGGAAGCGGTCCCTGCCCAAATTGCCGTCGCCGAGTTCTCCCACCGAAAAGCCGTAAGAACAGTAAAAATGAAACAAATAATTTCAGTCCTGACTGGCGTCATTGTGCTCGTGTCAGCGCAAATTCAAGCCGCCAGCGCCGCCAAACCTAACTTCCTCCTCATCGTCGCGGACGATTTGAACTGGCACGACCTAGGGTTCACCGGCAATCGCGAAATTCACACGCCCAATCTGGATAAATTGCGTGCCGAAGGCGTCTGGCTGCGCAACATGTTCGATCCGGCGACGACGTGTTCGCCGACGCGCCATGCGCTTTACACGGGTTTGGACTGCGTCCGCTCGGGCGCATATCCCAACCACACGCGAGCCTATGAGGGGACGAAGAGCATGTTCACCTATTTCAAGGGGCTGGGGTATCGCGTCGGCTTGCAGGCCAAAGAGCATGTCGCGCCGAAACGTTCCTTCCCCTACGAATACATCAGCGCGGATCAGGATGATTTTGCCGCGTTTGCCAAATTCGTGAACCGCGACAAGTCGCAACCCTGGCTGGCGGTCTTCGCGTCGCACGATCCGCACAGTCCCTGGAATCGCGGGCCGAAGGATCTTTACGATCCGGCAAAAATCACCGTGCCGCCGTATCTGCACGACAATGCAGTCACCCGCAAATTATTGGCCGCCTACTACGCGGAGATCACCTCGCTGGACTCGCAGGTCGGCGCGCTGTTGAAGATTCTCGAGGCCAACGGCCAGGCGGACAACACGCTCGTCATGTTTGTGAGCGAACAGGGCAGTTCGTTCCCATACGGCGGCAAGTGGTCGGTTTATGACAACGGCATCCACTCGGCCGCGATCGTCCGCTGGCCCGGCAAGGTGAAGCCGGGCACAAGCAGCGACGCCATGATGGAATACCTTGATGTGCCGCCGACATTTCTGGCGGCGATCGGGGAAGACCCAACGAAGATTGACACCGGCTGCCCGGATGCCAAAGGGAACCGCGGATTTGATGGACGCAGCTTCCTCGACGTCTTGCTCGGCAAGTCAGATCATCTGCGGGACTACGTCTTTTCCCAGCATACGACCATGGGCATCATTGGCTACAAGGAGCCTTACCCGATGCGTTCGGTTCGCGACCCGCGCTACAAATACATCCGCAATCTGCTGCCGGAAAACACCTATGAAATCGGTGGCATCCATAAAGGGCAGCCGCTGGATTCGTGGAAAGCGGATGCGGGGCATGACCCGGCGCTGGCGAAGCGGATCGACTGGCTCTATCACCGCCCCGGCGAGGAACTTTACGACCTTCAAACCGATCCACTGGAAACCAACAACCTCGCGGCCAATCCGGAGCTGGCCGCGGTAAAGGCGCGGTTAAGCGAGCAGATGGGCGTCTGGATGGCGCAGCAAGGAGACAAGGGAATCCCCACGGAAAAGCTCGCCCTCACCCGGCAGGTTCACACGCCCGGCAAGGGGAATCCGAAAAAATCGAGAAAGAATGCGGCCAAAAACAACGTCGACATGGACCGTCAGAACGCCAACGAAGCCGACGAATGAACGCCGGAGACTTGTTATCAGTCCAATCGATGCATCCCCCCAACCCATCAACCGCAACCATTTTGCCATGAAAGAAAACCACCCAAACAACATGATCCAGACCTGGTCGCACGAGTTGATTCCAGCCTTCGTTCGCTTGATCAAATGCAGACTTCTAGCCTTGTTTCTTCTCACGGGCATCGGCCCTGCCTTCGCCGCCGACCCGGATGACGTTCTGCTCCTCTCCTTCTTCCGTGGCAATGGCCAGGCTGGCATTTTCCTCGCCGCCAGCGACGACGGCTTACATTTTACCGAGCTTAATGACGGCAAACCGATCATGAAGCCCGCGCCGTGGGCCCGGCAGAATCTCACGCGCGATCCGTCCATGGTTTATCAGGACGGCAAATTCCACGCCGTCTGGACGACCGGGTGGAAGGGCGATTGTTTTGCCTACGCCGAGTCGAAAGATCTGGTCACCTGGTCCGAACCGGTGCGCGTGGAACCGTTTGGTGGAAAGAAGCCGAAAAATACCTGGGCACCGGAAATTTGCTGGGACCCGCTTCAAAAAAATTACCTCATCCTCTGGAGTTCCACTCTGGAGGGAAACGGCAACCACATTTACTCGACGCGGACCGCCGACGGCAAAACCTTCTCGCCCGCGCAATTGTTTTTGGATCGTCCGTTCGGGTGCATTGACGCCTTTCCCTTCCGGCAGGCTGAATCAAACCGCTGGCTGTTGATCTACAAGAACGAGGAAGCCGAGACCAAAGGCGGCAAAAATTTGCACGTGGCCACCGCGCCGCTGGATTTCTCCCAGCCGTGGGTGGATTTGGTAGATCATCCAATCATCGGCCCCGGCACGACGGTGGCGGGTGATTCCATGACCGAAGGCCCGGGCTTGCTGAAACAGGGCGATGAATTTCTCCTCTATTGGGATTCACCGTTGCGCGGGAAAAAGCCGGCCGCGTCGAGAAACGCGGCGGCCGGCAAGGCGGCGCCCAGCGATTCCTTTGGGATGGCCAGTTCCCGCGATCTGACCACCTGGACGGATCACACCGCTGAATTGAAATTGCCCGTGAACGTCCGGCATGGCACCGTCTTTCGCGCCCCGCGTTCGGCGGTGGGCTGGCTGAAGAATGCGACCGGCGCTCAACAGACTGAGAATCGTGGCAACGGCAAAGCGTTATAGGAAGGGCTTGATAAAAAGCGGGGTGAGCAACAGAAATTCCTGGTAAACGGGCCATTTGCGATTTTGGATCCAGCGCTGGCAAGAGACCCGTTTGCCGGTGTGCTTGAAGAGATTCATGCCGGTTCTCGCCGCAACTTCGTCACCTTGCATTGGGCCGGAACTGGCAACGCGCTGAAGATGGCTGAGCGCGTGGTTTTGGTAAATTGGCAGGCGGAACCCAGAGGTGGGCGGCTTCCCGGAACGGCCCTGCCATTATTTTGCAACTTTTCTGCGTTCCGGGGTTTTCAAGGTCACATGGTAATCACTCAAGAGCAACCCCAGAAAAACAGAGTGCTCTCTTACAATAAAAATACTCATCCCCTACGCCCGGTCTCTCGGGCTTGATTTACCAATCCGGCGAAACTCTCGTAAGAAAACAGCATCAACCATGAAAATCCATTGGGGAACTCCTGGAAGCGAATTCCGAAAAATGTCCCAGTAACTCAGAGAAGAAAATTCACCCCATTAAAAATATGAAACCAGCCATCCTCTTTCCACTGCTGCTGACTTCGTTCAGCCTCCTGCACGCTGCCGATGCGGTTAAGCCGGCCCCCAAACCCAACATCATCGTCATTCTCGTGGATGATATGGGGTTTTCCGACCTCAGTTGTTATGGCAGCGAGATTCCGACGCCCAATCTCGATGCCCTCGCCAAGGACGGCCTGCGGTTCACGCAGTTTTACAACACGTCCCGCTGCTGTCCTACACGCGCGGCACTTCTCACCGGACTCTATTCCCATCAGGCTGGTGTAGGCCGCATGAACGATCCCTCGAAATTTCCCGGGTATGCGGGTCACCTCAACGACAGTTGCGTGACGATGGCGGAGGTGTTGCAAACGGCGGGCTATTTCACGGCCATGACGGGCAAATGGCACGTTGGTCAGGAATCCGGCGTGGCACCGTGGACTCGCGGCTTTGACCGGAGCCTCAACTCGGCGGCGGGAGGATTCTTTTACCCCGCAGACAAGCATGCAAAGTTGTTCCTGAACGGCCAGCGCATTGCCAACAATGATCAGCGCCTGCCAAAGGATTGGTATTCCACCGATTTGTGGACCGAATATGGCATCAAGTTTATTGACGAAGCCGCGACGTCGAAGAAACCGTTCTTTCTCTATCTGGCTCACAACGCGCCCCATTTTCCCTTGGAGGCACCAGCGGAAGACATCGCGAAATTCCGCGGCAAATACATGGAGGGCTGGGACAAGTTGCGCGCGGCGCGTTACGAGCGGCAGAAGTCCATGGGCTTGATCGATTCCGCGTGGGTCATGTCACCCCGTCCCGATAAGGTCAAGGCTTGGGAGGCGCTCCCAGAGTCGCAGAAGGAATATTTCGACCACATCATGTCCATCTATGCCGCCTGCGTGTGGCACATGGACAAGTCCGTGGGCGTGCTGAGGGATGCACTCCAGCAGCGCGGTCTACTCGAGAACACGCTGATCCTGTTCATGAGCGACAACGGAGGTAATGCCGAGTTTGGCGTGAACGGCAGATTGGGAGGCCAGAACCCTGGCGGGCCGGGCAGCTCAGTTTTTTGTGGTCAGTCCTGGGCCACGCTGCAAAACACGCCGTTCCAGCTCTACAAACATTTCGTGCATGAAGGTGGCATCGCCACCCCTCTGATTGTGCATTGGCCCGCTGGCATTGCCGCGAAGAACGAGTTTCGCACCGAGCCAAGCCATCTCGTGGATATCATGGCCACCGTAGCCGACGTGGGCGGGGCCACTTATCCCAAGCAGTTTAACGGTCAGGCGATCCTGCCGCTGGAAGGCCGCAGCTTGAAGCCAGTGTTTGCCAGCCAACCGCTACAACCGCCCCGCGACGCCATCTATTGGGAACACGAAGGCAATGCCGCCGTTCGCGACGGCGATTGGAAGCTCGTCCGCCGAGGTGCCGGGGGTGACTGGGAACTTTACAATCTCCAGGCAGACCGGACCGAATTGCATAATCTCGCTGCCGCGCAGCCCGAGAAGGCCAAACAACTGCTGGCCAAATGGACGGCTTGGGCCAAACGGGCCAGCGTTCTCCCTGCGCCCCCCTATCCCCGTGATTATCTCCTCCCCAAAAAAGGACAGCGTGGAAAAGGAAAGGGCAAAGGCGATGGACAAGGAGCGGGCGAGGCCTCTGAAAACAGCACGCCTGCTTCTGAAGAGGAATAGCGGAAGACTATGAAAACGATTAACCTCATCATCCTCTCTCTTTGTCTGGCGAGTGCCCTGCAGGCGGCTCCTTCTCAAGCGTCCAAGCCCAACATCATTTTTGTACTCACCGATGACATGGGCTATGGCGATCCGAGTTGCTACGGGGGGAAACTCGCGCCAACCCCCAACATCGACCGGCTCGCCAAGGAGGGGGTTCGCTTCACCCATTTCTACGCCAGCGCCCCCATCTGCTCTCCTTCGCGGGCGGGCTTCATTACGGGCAAGTTTCCGGCGAGCCTGAATTTCACTACCTACCTTCACGACCGCAGGGGGAATCGCGAGTGCGAACAGGCCGACTTCCTCCCGCCGTCGGTCCCGGTTATCGCCAGCGTGCTGAAAACCGCCGGCTATGCGACAGCCCATTTCGGCAAGTGGCATCTGGGCGGGGGTCGCGACGTCACGGATGCACCGCCGTTCAGCGCCTACGGCTACGACGAACATAGCGGGACATGGGAAAGCCCGGAGCCGGATCCGAACATCACCGCCACCAATGCCATCTGGTCACCCCGAGATCCGGTCAAGCGCTGGGATCGCACCCGCTATTTTGTGGACCACGCCCTCGATTTTCTCAGTCGCCACAAGGCTCAACCCTGCTATGTCGAGGTCTGGCCCGATGACGTGCATACGCCGTGGGTTCCCGATCTTGATCGGCAGGGCAAAAAAAAGAGCTACGAGACAAGGCCGAATTTCTGCGACGTGCTCGCCGCGTATGATGTGCAGATCGGGCGGCTGCTGGATGGTCTCAAAAAGCTCGGACTGGAAGAGAACACGCTGGTTATTTTTACCAGCGATAATGGTCCGCTGCCTTCCTTCGACCACGAGCGCACTGGCGGCCTGCGCGGGAGCAAGGTGAGCCTCTACGAAGGCGGCACCCGGGTTCCATTCATTGTTCGCTGGCCCGGCCACACGACGGCCGGACGCGTCGATGAGCAGACCGTTTTTTCCGCCGTCGATCTTTTCCCAACCCTTTGCGCGATCACCAACGCACCGCCGCCCGCGAAAAACACCTTGGACGGTCAGGACATGAGCCTTGCGCTAATCACCTCGCCGACCGTCCGTTCCAAGACCATATTCTGGGAATACGGACGCAAATCTAAAGATTTTAAATACCAAAG
>Ga0163150_10009879_pt1 | contig 10446 bp, 5 predicted proteins | sample OliLakLV19P2IB_FD_148628 | JGI IMG/M metagenome (GOLD analysis project Ga0163150, IMG submission 148628) | Freshwater microbial mat bacterial communities from Lake Vanda, McMurdo Dry Valleys, Antarctica - Oligotrophic Lake LV.19.P2.IB | ecosystem: Environmental > Aquatic > Freshwater > Lake >...
GTTCGGAACGGTGCACCCGCCTCGGGTGAGATCGCGACCTCAGGCGGCGGTATCGCCATCCTGACGTTCGACAACGCGCAATATGCGCTCGACTACATCCGCGCTTTGTTCGACGAACTCAGCAGAAACGGACTGCCGGTGGTAGCCGGTGTCGACAAAGGTCCCATCCTGCATTTCCGCAACCTGCGGGGCCGGAGCGGCATCAGCGGAGATCCCGTCAACATCGCCTCCAAGCTTGCCGAAGACGCGGGGTGTCCAGGAGAGATCAAGATCACCGACAAGGCCTCTGCGGCACTGGCCAAAGGTGGAAGCTGGCGCCAGTTTGAGCTAATCTCGTCAGGCGTTCCACTTCACGGTTACACAATCGTCTAACGGTGGCGCCGTCAAAACTCAGCTACGTAGGACAACCTGACGTCGCGGTCCAGGATCCACGCCCCGGCCTCGCCCGCGACTGTGATCGCAAACTGCCCCCCGCGCAGGGAGCCGATGCGAGAACCACCTCGGAGCCACGGCACAGTTGTCGGTTCCTTCCCGTCAAGCGGCACCAACACCAGCGACGTGTTCGACACAGCAAGAGCTGAACTTGCGTCATTCGACAACACCACGTCCTCAAAGGTCCGCGCGGCGACGCCCGGCAGCGGACGGATATCGCCAGTGGAGAGACTGGCAGCCGAAAGCAGGCCCTCCGTGTCCAGAATCAGCACATCCCCCGTGCCAGGCACGAAACGAACCTTGCGCACCCGACGAGGCAAAGCGCTGCGCCTCGGAGCGTTCCCACTGGATAGCTCGTAGACATCGCCTGCCTCGGAGACGCCCAGGCAAATCTCACCGTCATCACTGATCTCGAGTGCGGACAGAACGCCAGAGGGCGCGGCGGCCGACAACGTTGCCTGCAGGCGCGGCGCCGATGGCAATCCCGTCCATACCTCTGCCGTCGACGACGCCCTGTCCAGAAACACGGCCGTCGAACCAGTGCTGCTGAACCGAACCTGATCCGCCGCCGCGCGAAGATAGGTGGACGCGGCATCGGTACCCGCTGTGCGAATCAGAGATAACCCGCCGGCAGCATCTTCCACAAGCGCAAATCCACCCCCGGGTGCAGCCATTCCAGCGCGAGCGCGCGTTACCGGACTGCCCATCACCCGCGATCCGCGGATCCCTACTATGGGTCGAATTACCGCCGGGTTCCCCGTGGCCACAAACTCTCCGCCTGGAACCACAAAAGACGTGGACGACTCGCCGTACAGACATACCGCCGTGATCAGTGCTGTCGATACAATCCGCATAGAATCCCCGCCCCGCTTAGGCAATCACCTGGAACCGATCGTGGGAGCACCCACTGAAACACCGGTTCCCGATGCCCCGCCGCCCTGTATTGCCACCACCGCAACCACTGCGACAGTAGCCGCTGTCACAACCGCTGTAGTGATGGAAGCTTTCAGCGGGAACCTAAACGCACGCATGTTCCGTCCATTGATGACAGTCCTCGCAACACGGCTCCCTTGCTGCGCCTGTACTTCGATCCGGAAGCTCCCTGACGTCGAGTTCGGCGTCATGCCCTGACCAACCGCCCGGCCGCTCGCATCCGTGGTGGTCGAAAACGTCTGCAGTCCATTGCCGAAGGATCCGCTGGGTCCCGTCGTGGGAAGTCGGAACGTCACCAGCACACCCGCCACCGGCTGATTGTTCCGGTCCCGGACTTCCACCACCGGATCTCGAGCCGTTCTTTGCCGGATGTTGTTGACGAAGTCGTTGCCCTCAATAATCTCGATCTTCAGGTCATCATCGCCAGCCGCGGGTGCGGCCACGTCCTGGCCGACCGCGGGCGTCGCCCCGATAAGGACTGCCAGCACCACAGCAAGATACGACCGTAAATAACTAGACGAGTTCAGCACAGCCTCCGGCGATTCTCTAAAAAGGTTAGGATACCGTCGAACAGGGGAAAAGTCCTACTGATAATTCGCTAAGATTAACAGATAAGGAAGGAAGTGTACAATGACCTCGTGTAATACATCTTACAGGTACGTGGCTGCGATTGTCTTACTCGGAGTAACCGCTCTGCACGGTCAGGAAAGTGGCACGGGTTCGTTAAGCGCTCGTCAGCTCTACTTCCGGCCCAAGGTAGCGACTCCCGCACCAGCAACAACGGTTGCAAAACCCGCAGCGCGCCCACCGTCCGCAAAACCGAAACCCAGGGCGGCGGAGACCGCTGTTCCGACTCCTGTTCCCGACGTCGCCATCAGCCAGCCCGTTCCCGAACCTCCACCGCAGTTTCGCGTCGAGTCCCGCGATCTTGGACTTCGCTACGCCATCGTGCAGCCCGGACCCGACCGTCGCATGACGGATGAGGTCGACCCGGAAAAGGAGTTCGCCTCCGGGGAACGCTTCGGTTTGCGCCTCGAAAGCAACGACGATGCCTTTCTCTACGTGTATTCGGCAACCAACGGCGAGTTGCTGTTCCCAAACCCGGCAGAGGCGAATAAGATCCGCGCAGGCACAGCCGTCATCATCCCGGGCCGGTGCGCCAGCGGCGAGATGGACGACTGCTTCCAGTTCGACAACACACCCGGCACCGAAAGGCTGATGGTAGTGCTCTCCTCGGCTCCCGAACCCGATATCGAACGTGTCCTGAAGGGCGCGTCCGGACAGAAGGGAGAGAACGCACCCAAGCTGCTCGCCACCAACATCACCCGCATCAAAGATGAGATGAAGCTCGAAAGCCGGGGCATCGTTCGCAGCAGCACACGCAAAGCCGCCGGAGGCGATGAGAATGCCGTCTACATCGTGCAAACCGGTTCGGCGGCGCGGCCGCGGGTAATTACCGAGATCCTCCTCCGGCACAAGTAATTCCATGAACTGGCTTACAACGGTCGCGTTGTTGTTTCAGGCCACACCAGCGGTCACTCCACCCGCGGGCACCCCGGCCTCCATAGTAGAAGTAAATATCGAGCAGCAGAGCGTTGAGCAATGGAAAGTGATCGACTCGCGAACCGTCTTCAAGCCCGGCGATGAAATTCGGTTCCGTTTTCAGAGCACCATGGGCGGCTACGTTTACGTGGTCAACCGCTCGCCCGCGGGCGAGTACCGCCGGCTCTTTCCCACGGGCGAAACCGGAAGCCTGAACCGAATCGACGCCAATCGGCCCTACACCGTCCCGTCTTCTGACGGTTCCTTCGTCATCCCACCCAACCCGGGCTTCGAGACCATCTTCTGGGTGCTGAGCCCAACGCCGATGGTGGAAGACGTCATCGCGCGTTCTTTGCCAGGCAGGACCAAATCCACACTCATTCCGAAGTGCGATCCAGGTCCGCTGACCGCTCGCGGAGCCTGCATCGACAGCAGCGCCGGAGCCAAAGCACCACCCAAAGGATCCGGACTCACCTCCCGCGATCTAAATCCCGACGGCACGCCCGAATCGGCCGCGGTCCGTTTCGTGGGACTGCAGGAGCGGGCACTAGTTTACGAGTTCTGGATCGCCCACCACTGAGGAGCTTCATGACAGGGCCTTTTTTTGTCAGTCGCATCGGCCGAGCCGCGCTCGCCGCCATGCTGTCCCTTGCCGGTGCCGTCGCCCAGGCTCCGCCTCCGCAGCAGGGCGACATCGCGGGCCGCGGCGTCATTCGTCCCGGAGTTAAGAAACCCGTCGTGGCCGCCGATGTGCCGCGGGGCTACGCACTCATCATCGGCATTGGGAAATATAAGGACCTCGGTGGTCTGGCCAAAGATCTCAACTACACCGAAGGTGACGCGGCACTGGTGCATGACGTCCTGATCAAACAGGAGGGCGGCAATTTTCCGCCCGAAAACGTCCACGTACTGACCGGAAGCAAGGCAACGCTCGCCAACATTCAGCACGAGATCGAAGAATGGCTCCCGTCCGTCGCGAAAGAATCGGACCGTGTACTAATTTATTTCGCCGGCCACGGTTTTTTGTACGACCGTATCGGTTATCTTGCGCCGTACGATGTCGACGTCAATCGCCTGAAAGAAACCGGCTACCCCATGCCGAGGTTCGGCCAGGTGGTGGGCAACCGCATCAAGGCACGCTGGAAGGTTCTGCTCACCGACGCCTGTCACAGCGGCGGCATCACGCCAGAAACCAACAATGAGCAGGTCAACGGCAAACTGGCTGAAATCGAGCGCAATATCCTGTCGCTGACGGCGAGCCGCAAGCAGGAAAGCTCCTACGAGGATTCCGCCCTGAAGCACGGTGTCTTTACCTATTTCGTCGCGCAGGCTCTGCAGGGCCATGCCGACCGCGACGGAGACGGCGTGGTAACCGCGGATGAAATGATCGACTACGTCCGCAACCATGTCAGCGAGCACGTCCGCAAACAGGCGGGCGACTCCAGACTGACGCAGACTCCCACCGAAAGCGGCGAGTTCGAATCGGACCTCATCCTCGCCTTCAATCCCAGCCGCCGCGCCGGGCCCGAATCTCAGTTATCCACACAGGATGGCACCCTCGTCATCGATTCCACAAAAGACGACGTGCAGGTATTTCTCGACGGCGAGCCACGCGGAGTCGCCGGAATCGGCAAGCCCCTCCGCCTGCTGGGCATCAAACCCGGCGAACACACCATTCAGGGAGCCAAACAGGGCTACCGGCCCGACGGACCCCGATCCATCCTCGTCTTTCCAGGCGTGCCAACCACCGTCACACTCCGAATCCAGTTCGCCGACGTGCGAAAAAAAGCGGCCGTTCGGGAGTTCGACCGTGGCCTGAAGCTCTACAACAAAGGAAGTACCGCGGAGACCAAACTGGCGCTGCCCGCCTTTGAACTGGCCTTCCGCGAAGATCCCGAATACGCCGAGGCGGCACTGTATCTCGGCCGGTCGCACCAAATCCTGTACGAGGCTGAAAATGCACTCAAGTGGCTGAAAAAGGCCATCGAACTGAACCCGGATTATGTGGAAGCCTACGTCAGCTACGGCTCTGTCCTGCTCGACGTAGGCGATACCCGGGAGGCGGTGACAAACCTCCGATACGCGGTTAACCGCGATCCTCGCCACAGCTACGCGCTCTCCCACCTGGCGCAGGCCTACCGCGAAACAGGCGCATACGATCTCGGTGTCGACGCCGCGCAAAAAGCCCTCGAACTGGACAAATCGAATGCGCAGGCCATGCTCTGGCTCGGCGACTGCCTCCGAGCCCTGGGACGCTACGTCGACGCCCGCGACTCCTACCGCGACTACGTCCGCGTCACGGATTTCGATTCCAGCGCGGTCGAAAAAATCGGATATTACCTCCTAAGCAACCCGTTTACCAACGCATTTGCCAAAAAACGTCCCACTCAGCGGCAAATGTACATGGAGCAGCGAAATATCGGCTACTTCGGTCTGTGCAACTGTGAGCGAAAAGCGGGGAATCCCACGCGGGCAGAGGTTTTTTGCCGCCGGGCTCTGCATTACGATCCCGACGACCCCTACAGCTATTTCGAACTCGGCATGGTCCGGCTCGACACCTATAACCGCAAACCCAATCCCGACGATCTGCTGGAAGCACGGAAAAGCTTCGAAAAAGTGATTGCCCTTAACGCCGAAATGGCGGAAGCCCAGTACGCTCGCAAGTACCTCACCGCAATCGAGCAGCGCCTCAAAAAACTCCAGCGCTAGTACATCTGTAGTACACTTAACGGTTCTTGCACACAACACAGCCGTGCCATAATCACCTTCTGAGCCCCGTCTGCCCACTCAATCGGGTTATGGCTAAGGGGTGTGCGCTCGCTTGCTGATGGACCTGGATAAACCACCGTTTCGGATCGGCCCGTACCGCCTTCGCGCCCTGGCCACTATGCTCCCAGTTTGGGCTGCCCTGATATTGTTCGCGGGTTCCGCGGCCGCTCAGGGCGTGACGATTACTGACCCGTCGCCGTTGCCCGACGGCCAAACCAACAGACTCTATAGCCCTACTAGTGGCTACACGTTCTCCACCTCGGGTGGCAGCCCCCCCATTACCTGGTCACAACCTGCGGGAACTCTCCCTCCGGGCATTTCGTTCAACGCCGGAACTCTGTCTGGCACTCCCACCATTGCTGGCGTCTACACCTTTGACATACGGGCCAGCACTCCCTCGTCTGGCACCAGCACCAGGACCTTCCAGCTCACAGTCACTCAGTCACTAAAGATCACCACCACATCCCCGCTCCCTTCGGGATCCATCGGCGCTTCGTACACCTTCCAGATGGTCGCAATCGGCGGGGCAGGTGCGCCCTACGCCTTCTACGTCTCAGCGGGCGCGCTTCCGGTTGGACTGGACATGAGTCCCGCCGGCCTGATTACGGGCATCCCTCAGGGGCCGGCGGGAACAGCGACTTTCTCGGTGGACGTTTCCGATTCGGCCGACAACACAGACCGCGCTGAAAATCTGCAGATCACCATCCAGCCAGCGCTGCAATTCTCCGGATCGTGCCCCCCGGCCACGTCCACACTGCCCTACGGCCCCATAAGCATTCCCGCCGTGGCCACAGGAGGAGTGGCACCGTACAACTACTCCCCTGCCTCGCCCTCCTGGGTGACGTACAACGTGGCGGGAGGCAACTTCACGGGAACCCCGCCTTCCGGGGGTAGTTATACGGTCGGCGGCCCCGTAACGGATTCCAGTGGCGGATCCGCAACCTTCAGTTGCGCAATCACGGTCGCATCGCCGCTGGGCGTTTCCGGCTCCTGCCCCACGAATTCCATTCAGGGTTCACCCATCACTCCCTTCAATCTGACCGGCTCAGGTGGCGTGTCGCCGTACACCTGGACCGTCCTGAGCCCGTCCTGGCTGCAACTCGGCGCCGCTGAGGGTAGTTTCGCTCCGTTCTCGGGTACTCCACCTGGGTCAGGCACGTATCCGGTCTCGATCAGGCTAACCGATTCCATCGGCTCAACAGCGGGAACCTTCAGCTGCTCCCTGTCAGTGGCGGCGACGCTGTCCCTGTCATCCACCTGCAATACGACTTACCCGTTCACCCCCATCAGCTTCCCGGTCTCCGCATTAGGCGGCTACACACCCTACACGTTTTCCGCGTCGACCCTGACGTGGCTTTCCTACACCGGCGGACCGACAAGTGGCTCGTTCACCGGAACGCCGCCTGCGCCGGGAGCCTACTCCTCCACATTCCGGGTCACAGACGTCAACTCGAACACATCGACGAGGGTTTGTTCCTTCACCGTCGCCAGCGCGATGAACGTGACCGGGTCCTGTCCCACGGGTTCCATCGCCGGGACGCCCATCACCCCCTTTACCCTGACGGTCGCCGGCGGACAAGGGCCATTTACCTGGAATGTGTCCAGTCCATCCTGGCTTACGCTGGGCACCGTCAGCGGGAACACGGCCCAGTTCACCGGCACCCCGCCCGCCGCCGGAACCTACCCAGTCACCATTACCGTCAACGATTCGGTCGGCTCCACGCAGCAGACCTACAACTGTTCCATCGTGGTCGGAGCCGCGTTGTCCCTCACCGGTACCTGCCCGTCCACCGCGTCACCCCTGGGCGCAACCGTCACCATCCCCGTCAGCGCCTCCGGCGGCACCGGCGGATACACATTTACGACCGTAACTCCCGCCTGGCTCAGCTACAACACGAGTGGCAGTTTCTTCTCAGGCACCCCGCCCGGGGCCGGAACTTATCCGGTCACTCTTCGCGTAACAGATTCGTCGGCCGCGACAACTACGTTCAGTTGCAGCGTGACCGTCGCGGCAGCCCTCAGCCCAACCGGATCCTGTCCCACGGGTTCCGTCGCCGGTTCGCCCATCACCCCGTTTACCCTGACGGTCGCAGGCGGACAAGGGCCGTTTACCTGGAGTGTGGTCAGCCCAGCCTGGCTTACGCGGGGCACCGTCAGCGGGAACAAGGCCCAGTTCACCGGCACCCCGCCCGCCGCCGGAACCTACCCTGTCAGTATCACCGTCAACGATTCGATCAGCTCCACGCAGCAGACCTACACCTGTTCCATCGTGGTCGGAGCTGCGTTGTCGCTGACCGGCACCTGCCCGTCCACCGCGTCACCCCTGGGCGCAACCGTCACGATCCCCGTCAGCGCCTCCGGCGGCACCGGCGGATACACATTTACGACCGTAACTCCCGCCTGGCTCAGCTACAACGCCAGCGCCGGAGCCTTCACAGGCACCCCGCCCGGACCCGGAACTTATCCGGTCACTCTTCGCGTAACCGATTCCTCCGGCGCGACAACCACATTCAGTTGCAGCGTGACCGTCGCCCCAGCCCTCAGCGCAACCGGCTCCTGCCCGGCGAGCGCGGTGGCCGGGAGCCCGATCACCCCGTTTACCCTGAGCGCAGCCGGTGGACAATCGCCCTACAGCTGGAGCGTCGTCTCCCCTGCATGGGTGCAACTCGGCACAGCCACTGGATCGACGGCCCAGTTCACCGGCACCCCGCCCGCCGCCGGCACCGCCAGCGTGTCCATCAGTGTGACGGATGCCATTAGCTCCACAGCCGGAACATTCAGCTGCTCCATCCCCGTCGCAGGCGCCCTGCAGCTCACCGGAACCTGCCCCAGCACCTCGGTTCCTCTCGGGTCGACCGTCAGTATCCCCGTCACCGCCTCCGGAGGCACGGGCGGATACACATTTACGACCGTAACTCCCGCCTGGCTCAGCTACAACGCCAGCGCCGGAGCCTTCACAGGCACACCGCCCGGACCCGGAACCTATACGACAACGTTCCGCGTGACAGATTCCTCCGGCGCGACAACTACATTCAGTTGCAGCGTGACGGTGGCGGCAGCCCTCAGCGCAACCGGATCCTGCCCGTCGAGCGCAGCGGCCGGGACGCCCATTACCCCCTTCACCCTCACGGCCGCCGGCGGGCAATCGCCCTACACCTGGAGCGTCGTCACCCCGTCGTGGGTGCAACTCGGCGCGGCCACCGGATCCACGGCCCAGTTCTCGGGTACCCCGCCCGCCGCCGGAACAGCCACCGTTTCCATCCGCGTGACGGATGCCATTAGCTCCACAGCCGGAACATTCAGCTGCTCGATCCCCGTATCGACTGCCCTGCAGCTCACAGGCACCTGCCCCAGCACCTCGGTTCCTCTCGGCTCCACCGTCAGTATCCCCGTCACGGCATCCGGAGGCACGGGCGGATACACCTTCACGTCCGTAACCCCAACGTGGCTCAGCTACAACGCGAGCGCCGGAGCCTTCACCGGCACACCGCCCGGACCCGGAACCTACACGACCACCTTCCGCGTGACCGATTCCTCCGGCGCGACAGCTACATTCAACTGCACCGTCACAGTCGGCGCCGCGCTAAGCGCAACAGGCACCTGCCCGTCAGGCGCGGTGGCCGGGACGCCGATCACCCCCTTCACCCTCACGGCAGCCGGTGGACAGTCGCCCTATACCTGGAGCGTCGTCACCCCGTCGTGGGTGCAACTCGGCACAGCCAGCGGATCGACAGCGCAGTTCTCGGGGACTCCGCCCTCCGCCGGCACAGCCAGCGTCTCCATCCGCGTGACGGATGGGATAGGTTCGACAGCCGGAACCTTCAGTTGCTCCATCCCGGTTTCGGGCGCCCTGCAGCTCACAGGCACCTGCCCAACCTCGACATCCCCGGTAGGCGCAACAGTCTCTATCCCAGTCACCGCCTCCGGAGGCAGTGGCGGATACACCTTCACGTCCGTAACCCCAACGTGGCTCAGCTACAACGCGAGCGCCGGAGCCTTCACCGGCACACCTCCAGCCGCCGGCAGCTACCCGGTCACCCTCCGAGTCACGGATTCCTCGGGAGCACAGGCGACATTCAACTGCACCGTCACAGTCGGAGCGGCGCTCAGCGCAACCGGCACCTGCCCGACCACCGGCACCGTCGGGACCCCGATCACGCAATTCACACTGACCGCAGCAGGCGGACAGGCACCATACACATGGGCAGTAAGCAGCCCAACGTGGCTCCAGCTCGGAACAGCCACCGCCGCAACGGCCCAGTTCTCCGGCACCCCGACCACCGCCGGACCCGCCGCCGTCTCAATACGTCTCACGGATTCCATCGGCACGCCCGCAGGCACCTTCAGCTGTTCCATCCCCATCTCCGCCGCCCTGCAACTCACAGGAACCTGCCCCACCACGACATTCCCGGTCGGCGCGACAGTCTCCATCCCAGTCACAGCCTCGGGCGGCAGTGGCGGCGGATACACGTTCACCTCCGTAACCCCCACCTGGCTCAGCTACAACGCGAGCGCCGGAGCCTTCACCGGCACGCCTCCAGCCGCCGGCAGCTACCCGGTAACCCTGCGAGTCACGGATTCCTCGGGAGCACAGGCCACCTTCAACTGCACCGTCACAGTCGGAGCCGCGCTGAGCGCAACAGGCACCTGCCCGACCACCGGCACCGTCGGGACCCCGATCACGCAATTCACCCTGACCGCAGCAGGCGGACAGGCACCATACACATGGGCAGTAAGCAGCCCAACGTGGCTCCAGCTCGGAACAGCCAC
>Ga0163150_10009880_pt1 | contig 10446 bp, 8 predicted proteins | sample OliLakLV19P2IB_FD_148628 | JGI IMG/M metagenome (GOLD analysis project Ga0163150, IMG submission 148628) | Freshwater microbial mat bacterial communities from Lake Vanda, McMurdo Dry Valleys, Antarctica - Oligotrophic Lake LV.19.P2.IB | ecosystem: Environmental > Aquatic > Freshwater > Lake >...
CGAAATTCTAGTTTAGAACTGTCTACAAACGGGGACTACGTCAGTATCCACGGACCCACAGTTTGATTCTATGGTTCCCAATGCCCTCTCACTTGCTAAGGCTCGTCAAAAATGCCAGTTTTGTCCCATAGTTGTAGGCTGTGGCAAGCCGGTGGCCCAAGCGCCCCGGTGAGTAGTTCGCGCCGACAAGTATCCCTTTAGATTCGTTTCCCCCTGCTCGGATCAGCGAACTTTACTTGCCGCACGAGCAATGCCTTCAGCCGCGAGGCTTAACGCCGTTGCGTCATGCGTAGCAGTATTGATCCTGCGTACTCCTGGAAGTACGAGAACACCCTGTCGAATGAGTTCGGCGTCGAACGCTCGAAGTCGAGCCATGTCGGAACGCATCATGTCGACATGGCTGACGGGAGCTTGTTGCGCGAACACCACATGCCACAGTGACGCGATACCCGTTACAACCGCAGGCAGTCTGGCGTGCATAACGATCGCGCTGACCTCTTCTCTGAATGTTGCCGACATGTCATTCAGCTTTTCGTAGAAGCCGGGCTTCCGTAGCTGGTCGAGCATCGCCAGACCTGCGGCCGATGCGATGGGGTTCCCATGCTGGGTGCCGTTAACCAACACGAATCCCTCGCGACCCCGATCTGCCGGATTGCTCGCGAGCAGCACGTCACGCCGGCCTGCCACCGCACCGAGCGCCAAGCCGCCGCCGATGATTTTCCCGAACGTGGCGAGGTCGGGCACTACCCCGAAATACTCCTGCGCGCCGCCGTATGCCAGCCGAAAGCCAGTGACTACCTCATCGAATATCAGGAGCAGATCGTGGCGCTGCGTAAGCTCGCGCAGGCTTTCGAGAAATCCTGGCTGTGGAAGAATGCCACGTTGAATGGGCTCCACGATGATTGCAGCAATATCACGCCCATGTTGCCGAAGGATGGCCTCGACGGCCTCCAGATCGTTGAAAGGGGCGACGTAAAGTGAGGGGACGACGCCAGGAACAATTCCGGCCGTGTCAGGGAGCGCAGACGGATAGTTCGATGGCGCTTTGGGTGCGGTTCCGACCTGGGCATAGTCGTGGTTGCCGTGATAGGCGCCCTCGAATTTTAGGATTCCGTTGCGTCGCGTGAAGGCCCGGGCGAGCCTCATGGCGTACATCGTCGCTTCCGACCCGGTCGTGGCGAAGCTCACCATTTCTGCGCAAGGAATCGCCCGTACCAATTCGTCCGCGAGCGCTATGACGGGTTCACTCACGGTTCCGAAGAACACGGTTCCCTTTTCGGCCTGCGATTGAATCGCGCGCGTCACCGGCCGTGGACAGTGCCCCAGGATTAGCGTGCCGGCCCCCGCCACGAAATCCACGTACCGCTTCCCTTCGGTGTCGTAGATGTACGGCCCCTCCCCCCTGTCCGCGACGAAACGACAATCTTCCGGGAGGCTGTAACCACCCACCGCGCCGCCGGGCAATCGTTGCGCCATCCTTGCAAGTTCTTCCTGCATCTCCGCTCGCAGCGGAGAGTCAATCGCCTGTGCTGTCACAGCTAGCTCCTTTGATTCAGGTAAATGGAATTTCCGGAGTTCCGATCAGATTACCGATCGGGTCCACCGTAATGCGCCACCCTGGCGGCAACACTGTTGTCGCCCCATCCTCCTCGATCAATGCCGGACCATCTATCAATGTATCGGGGGGGAGTCGATCTCTTTGAATCACAGGGGTGGTGTGCCAGTCGTCGCCGAACCATGCCATTCCCGAGCTGCGGATGTCTGCTCCCGCCGGCATGTACGCCAGCTTCACCGGCGCGACGTGCGTTCTGGCGACCAGGCGCAGCGACACGATCTCAAGGTCCCCAGCGTCGTCTGCATAACCGAAGGTCTCCGTATGCAGCTCGCGATGACCCGCGCGAAGACTCTCCAGATCGAGGGCATTGCCTGGCATTGGGACAGCCAAGGTGAACGACTGGCCAACGTAGCGGGCATCGGCCGAAAGCTCCGTTTCCTGACCGTGCGCCCCACTCGTGGCCGCGTCTAGATCGTTCCGGGCACTCTGCAGCAACTCCTCAGCAGCGTTCCGCAGCTCCTCTTGATCAATCGACGATAAGCGCTTGCCCACATATCGCACGTAGTCATAGCGCCGACTCGCTGAAAGCTGGCCCAAAGCGGACAGGTGACCGGGCCACCGGGGAACGATGACGCGAGGAATGCCCAACTCTTCCGCCACGAAAAACGCATGCATGGGTCCCGCACCCCCAAACGCAATCAGATCGAACGCTCGCGGATCATGTCCGCGATGCACCGTCACCTCACGAACCGCGCCGGCCATCTTGGCAACCGCGATGCGGATGGCGCCATCGGCCAACCGGACGATGTCATCCGTTCCCATCGATTGACCCAAACAAGTCAAGGCTTCTGTCGCAAGCGACGGCTGGAGTGCCAGGTGACCGCCCAACCGTGTGCCGCTTGGAAGCCTTCCGAGAACAACATTAGCGTCGGACACCGTGACGTCGACGCCGCCACGACCGTAGCAGGCAGGCCCGGGATCGGCCCCGGCACTCGCTGGGCCCACTTCGAGCGTACCGTCGGCGGCGCGATGAGCAATGCTTCCTCCGCCCGCTCCTATGGTGTGAAGGTCAATCTGCGGTACCCGCAAGGGAAACGCATCAATCTGGTTCTCAAACGACATTCGGGCATTTCCGTCCGGAAATACCCCCACGTCTGTACTCGTGCCTCCCATGTCAAAGGTGAGAAAACTCCGGATTCCCGCGGCCTTGGCAATTGCGCTTGCACCCACGGCGCCCCCAACGGGGCCGGACAAGAAAGTTCGGACTGGATTGCGGCGCGCCTCATCAAGCGTTAGCGACCCGCCGTGCGAGCCCATGATCTCCACATCAACGTCGACCGCCGCCTCCTTGAGGGCGGCCACGAAGCCATCGAGGTAGCGGTTCACCACAGGCCCGACATAGGCGTTCAAGATCGCCGAAGAGAATCGCTCGAACTCTCCTCTCTCCTGGCTCACCTGTGTCGACGTGCAAAGAAAGGCTGCAGGAAGCGTTTCGCGGAGTCGGTCCAAAGCGGTGCGCTCGTTCCCTACATTCGCGTAGGAGTTGATGAATCCGATCGCCACGCTCTCGACGTCGTTGCTTCGGCATACCTCTGCAATCGCCCGCCAGTCCGTACCAGAACCATCGTTGAGCACCGTACCATCGGTCGCGGTTCGTTCGTCGATCTCGAACCTGAATCGCCGCGCGACCAGGGGCTGGGGTCGTACAAAGCAGAAATCGAACAGCCCCCCAACCATTCTTCGGGTGCGGCCAATTTCAATCGCGTCCCGGAATCCTTTGGTGGTTATGAGCGCGGTCCTGGCGCCCTTCCGCTCGAGAATCGTGTTCGTTGCGATAGTTGTCCCGTGCACCACCCCGCGAAGCTCCGTCGGATGCAGGCCGCTCTCCGCGAGAGCTTGCAAGACACCTCGCCACTGTTGGCCGGGAATCGAGGGAACTTTGCAGGACGCGATCACGTCGCCACTCGGCCGAATGCAGAGGACATCGGTGAACGTTCCACCGACATCGACGCCGATGTGATAACCGTCCCGGAGAGCCTTGGTCACGAGCGCGCTCCAGGAGATGCTAGCCTGCGCACTTCCATCTGGTCCCCAGATCGCGCGCGTAATATGGCCATTGCATCACCGGCAATGCGTACGATGCCCCCCGTTACTTCGCTGATTCGCAGCCAGCCTCGCAGCGGCGCCCCGCGACCTGTCGATAGCTCGCAGAGATCTCCTTCTGCTGCGCGAAGCCGGTCGGCGATGTCCCGATCCATCACCACGAGCCGCCGCGTTGAACTGCCTTCGGCATCGAGCAGCGCAACACGTGCGATTACCCGTTCAGTCCTCAAGCGGGCGCGCAGATCCTCAGTGGCGGCTTCGGCAAGGACGCCCGAGTCGATCATGACACCGTAGCGGTCACGCGCCGTCTCCAAGGAAAGGTATCCCTCCCGCACGTCCTGCACGACCCAGTCTGCGGGGCGATCAAGGGCAAGGCCCCAGCCGCCGCCGCCAGCAGTCTCTGTCCGTATAAGGTCATCGACTTTCAGCGGAAACCCGGACACCTTCCCCGGAATCTTCGAAATCGGAACCTCGCGGGCCTCGCGCAGCACCCGAAAGCGATTGGGATGACTCGACGCTCCCCCATCGACCCCATAGGGAGGAATGACGTTCTTTTCGGAGAGCACTGATAGCGTGGCATCATCGCCGAGGACACGAATCTCCCGGCGCAGGCCAAATCCCCCGCGATGCTGACCATCCCCGCATGAATCTTCGCGGATCTCGCAGCGCTCGACGCGCAGCGGAAAGCTGGCTTCTATGCCCTCGGCGGATTGAATCGAGTTGAAGTCTCCCTCTGTGTAGGTTCGAACCGCGTTGGAACCGTCGGTTGTCGCTGTGGCACCGGTCCCTCCCGCCGGCCACTCATACAGGATGAACTGCTCCTTGCCCGCCCGCCGGTAGCCAGCAATGTGCGTATGGTTCGCCCCACCTTTGAGATCCCCTACAGCGCGATCCGGGGCCGCCTGACAGAAGGCAGCTGCAACCACCGACTCAATGAGAAACTTCACTTCGGCCATGCCACCGCACGGAGCGGGATACCTGGCATTGATGAACGAACCCTCGGGAGCGTACACCTTGATCGGCGCGAACGAGCCATGGTTGATCGGAACCTTCGGATCCAGAAAGGCCTTGGCGATGGTGAAAACGGCGCTTGGTGCCAGCGCCGGGCCCACATTGGTCACTCCGGCCACCTGTGCCGAGCTTCCCGTGAAATCCGCGAGTAGCCCGTCCTGCGCGATGACCAATCGCAACGACACCTTCAGTGGATCTGCGGACTGTCCAGTACTCTCCACATATCCCTCGGCGTAGTACTCCCCGGGGGGCAGCCGCGAAACGGCATCACGCATCCGCCGTTCGGCCCGCGCGATCAGTTCATCGCAAGAGTGCAGCAATTCGTCGACCCCGAATCGCGTGACCAACCGATCAAGGTGCTCGCTTGCTTTCTCGCTCGCTCCGAGCATCGTCCGGAAATCACCCCGCCGCTCTTCCACCAGCCGCATGTTCGCGAAGAGAATCTCCATGGCCGCATGGTTCATTCGTCCGCCGTCGATTACGCGGGTCGGCGGAATCCTGAGGCCCTCCTGAATCACCTCAGTTACCGCTCCGGACAGACTGCCTGGTTGTCATACCTCCCACGTCGTTCCAGTGCGCCCGAATGGCGGAAAAGAAAATGCGCCGGCCACTAGCGAACACTGGCTTCAGCATCAGGACGTCGTTGAGATGAGTGCCTCCAGTATAGGGGTCGTTATGCAGGAAAACGTCGCCCTCATTGATGTCCTCACCGAACGCATCAAGGACTGCACGAGTCGACCACGGCACCGCAAAGATGTGCAAGGGATGGTCGTCGACACCCTGTGCGATCTGCCGTCCATCGGACGTCATCAACGCACACGAGAAGTCATGACCCTCGAAGATGACCGACGAATAGGACGCGCGAATTACGTTCGCGCGCATTTCGCTGACAACGGCGATGAGGGATTCCCTCACGAGCTCGAGCTTCACAAGCGGATTCATCGGTTCTGACCTTGCATTTCAGCCTTTGAGGACGCGCGGGAGAAACAGACTGATTTGCGGCAAGTAGGTCACCGCGATCAGCGCTCCGAATAGCAATGCAAGGTACGGCAAGACGCTGCGGAAGACCGTTCCGATAGGTGTCTTCGAGATCGCGCTGATGGCAAACAGGTTCAGTCCGACCGGGGGTGTGATGACCGCGATTTCCATGTTGACAACCATGATCACCGCAAAGTGGACCGGATCGATACCGAGCTTCAGCACAATCGGCATCAGGATCGGCAAAGTGATTAACATGACCGAAATCACCTCGAGCACCGTCCCAAGCACGAGCAGCAGCACGTTGACGAGGATCAAAAACTGGATTGGCGTCAGTTCGAGATCGAAAATCCATTCGGCGATGTGCCGCGGTGCGCCGCTGTCGGTCAGCGCATAGGCGAAGACGCTTGCTCCCATGATCACGAACAAGATGGTTGCTGACGTTGCACAGGAGCTCTTCAGCGCCTCGATGAACTCGGACATACCCTGCTGTCGAAACGACCTGAACGTCAACACGAGCGCATAGATCACCGCGACCGCAGCCGACTCGCTCGGCGTGAAAACGCCGCCGTAGATGCTGCCGAGGATGACGATGGGAAGTACAAGTACCGGTATCGCGTGCTTGAGCGTCGCGCGTCGCTCGGCCGCGCTGGCTCTTGGCTTGCGCGGCACGTCGCTGGATGACGATGTCAGGACGATATACGTCGCAATCACCGCGGCGAGCAAAAGTCCCGGCACGATGCCGGCTGCGAAAAGATCGGCTATCGAGGTCCCGGTAACCAGGCCAAACACGATAAACGGAATGCTGGGCGGGATCAGGATGCCGAGGCCTCCGCTGACAGTGATCAGCCCCATGCCCAGGCGCTTCGGGTAACCTCGCTGATCCAACTCCGGAAGCAGCGCCACGCCGACTGCCGCGGCGGTGGCGACGCTCGAGCCGCAAATGGACGAGAAGATCACGATCGTAACCAAGGCGACGAGAGGAAGGCCGCCGCGCCAGTGCCCGATGCACGCATCGACAAACCGAACGAGGCCTCGGATGGCACCGCCGCGGTTGAGTAACTCCGCGGCCAGAATGAAGAAGGGGACGGACAGGATAGCTGTTTTGTCTAAGCTCGCAAACGCGATCGAGGCGACCGCGGACAGCGGACTGCTGACATGCCCGAGCAGATAGACCACACCTGCAACCAGCAGTGCGATGGCGATGGGGATGCCGACGACAAGGAGGACACCGAATAACCCGAGAATCCAGAAGGAATCAGAAGCCGCCATGCTCACTCGTCGGGGAAGGGTCCCCTGTCATCGCCTTCAGTGAGGAAACAAGGAATTCAATCCCGAGAAGAACAGCCCCAACGCCGACTGAGGCGCGCGGGATCCACAGGGGTAGGCGCAGCCCTGTTTGCATGACCTCGCCGAGCATCCGCGATTCAACTGCAAGCTCCCACCCCGCCCAAGCGAGCCCGAAAGATGCCACTGCACAAGTCATCCATACCACGCTCGCCAGAATTCGTTTCCCGGTATTGGGCAGCAGATGTTCAAGGAGAGAGAAGCGAATGCTGAATCCACGTCGGTGCGCTGTCGAAATGCCGAGAAACGTGCCCCATATGGCGAAATAGCGCGCGATCTCCTCAACCGAGGCATCCGAGTAGCCGAGAAGGTATCGCGTCAGCACCAGCACAAAGATCATCGCGCTCGAAAGCACGATGAGCACCGCTTGCGCCGTGTCTTGCAGCGCGATCAGGCCTGCACGCAGCGGGCGGGGGCCGAACAAGGCGGACTTCTTGAATCGGAGTTCGCGCTATCGTGCTTTGGCGACCAGTGCCTTCAAGTCCGGGCTGAGTCCGTCGTAGACCGACTGCAGCCGCGCGAGCCAGCGCTGCCGTTCCGCAGGTGACAACTCCGACACGGCCATCCCGGCCTTCTTAAGTGCATCATCCGTTGCGGCAAGGTCCTCGAGCACTTGCTTGCGGTTGAAATTCTGGGCCTCGCCCACGGCCGCAGTAATGGCTTTCTGCATGTCTGCTGGTTGTGCGTCAAAGAACACTTTGTTCACGATCACTGCGTAGCCACCGTAAGACAGAGCCACTTTCGTCATTGCCTTCTGGACCTCTGCCATTTTGATCGTCACGGCGTAGGTTGGTGTCGTCCAGGCTCCGTCGGCAACACCCTGTTGCAAGGCTATAAAGATCTCCGGACCGGCGATCGAAGTCGGCACCGCGCCCAACGCCTTGGTAGTCGCGGAAAGGATCTCCGACGGGAAGACTCGGAGCTTCAGCCCGTTCATGTCCTCTAGTCGACTTACGGGCCGGTTGGTGAATAGTTGGATCGGCGCCTCGAACCAGTAACCCATCCCAAGGAGGCCCCTGATGGAAAGGCGACCGAGGAGCTCCTTCCCTGCCGCTCCATCCACGGCCTTAGTCAGGGCCGGGTAGCTGTCAAATAGCATGGGAACTGCAAACAGATTGAAGCCTGGCTCGACGCTTCCGAAGTAATTGAGGAACGGCGCGGCCATCTGGACCTGCCCACGCGACACCGCCGCGATCTCCTCAGTGGGGGACATCAGTTGCCCGGCCGGAAACAGGGACACCTTGTAATATCCTTTGGTGCTCTTCTCCAGCGCATTGGCGAAGTACTGGATGGTTTTGCCTTTTATGTGGGCCGCCGGCACCTCAAAGGGAAATTTGATCTCGACTTGTGCCGAGGCCCCAACAGGCATGACCAGCATTACGCTCGCGGCAATAAACGATGTCAGGAAACGAGTCAACCGCAAGTTCGTGGTGCGCGACGACATATCCATTGGGTCCTCCACAGTGTAGGAATCTAGACCAACTCAAGGCTTTTTAGCGCCCGCTTCAGGGTCTCACGATCATCGTTGGATAGATGGTGGAACGGAGCCCTCGGAACGCCGACATCGACACCCATCAACGTTAGGCTTTCCTTGTAGTACGCGGTTGCGAGACGGCGGTCCTCGACATATTGCTCCGATAGTCGATAGGCGCGTTTCTGAAGGTCAACCGCCTCCTGGATATTGCCTGCCTTGAACAAGTTGTAGATTTGGACGCCGACCTTCGCGGGGCCGACCGGTACGATGCATCCATGCCCTCCGAACAGAAGCGTCGGTACGAGTACATGGATCGTGGTGAGTACCGTGATGCGATCGACCAAGAGATCGCACTCGCTCGCGATCTTTGCAAAGTGCCGTGTGCTCTCTTTCATCGAAATTACGTTTTGTATAGAGGCGATCTTGTTCAAGGTGCTCAAGGGCATGTCGTAGGAGAGCACGGGACTGTTGTAGACCATTATCGGATGGTCCACGCCGTCCGAGATGGCCTGATAGAGATCGATCGTCTCCGGATCCGACGTCGCCACCACGTACGGAGGTGTGACGACTATGGCTGTAGCCCCTACTTGCTTCGCGTGTCGCCCAACGGTCAAGCATTCGTCGGTAAAGGTGCCCGAAGCCCCCGCGACGACCGGAACGCGCCCTCGGGCAGCTTTGACGACGGTCTCCGTGACGAGCATTCGCTCGTCCGCCGAAAGGTGCGCAAACTCGGAGGACTCCGTTCCAACCGTCATCAGGCCATGGACCTTGCAGTGTTCGATCGCGAAGTCCACTTGTTCCTTGAGGACATCCGTGCGGATCTTGCCGGCCTTGTCGAACGGAACCAACACGGGCGCGATGATGCCTTCGAGCTTCACTTTCGGTTTCACTAGTTCTCCTTTGGTTTTGACGGCTGAGGTAATCAGGGCGCCTTCCCCTGTTCGGGTTGCGTCGATTGGAGTATTGCCCGGATGGCACTCCAGGATTCACGAATCAAGCCTTCGGTAAGGCTTCGTGCGCGCGCGCTGTCGCCTTCCTCGATTGCGGCGACAATATTTCGATTTCCGCTGAGCGACTGGTCGAGTTTGTCCTGTCGACGTTTGTATACGAGATAGCGATATCGAAGAGCAGACTTGCCGATGCCATCGAGGAGGCTGTTCAAAACGTCGTTGTCCGCCATCGCGTGAATATGGTTAGTAAGGGCGACGTTCCACCGGAAATACTCATCGATGTTGCGGTCTATCACCGCTGCGTGGAGTCCGCGTAGTGATTCATTGAGCTGCCTCGAGTCTTCGACCGTCCGCCTACGGGCGGCTTCCTGTGCAGCGACACCTTCCAGCGCCAAGCGGCACGTGTAGATGTCGTCAAGCTCCTTGCCTGAAACGGGGGCGACCCGAAAGCCTCGCCTGGGCTCCCGCACAAGGAGGTGGTCCTTCTCCAATTGAAATAGGGCCTCCCGGATCGGCGAGCGGCTGACCTTGTACTTCTCGGCGAGTTCGACCTCGGTGAGGCGCTCCCCCGGTTCAAGGCGACCGAAGATGATCTCTTCCTCCAACACGGCTCGGACCGCACTTGGCAGGGAAGCAGGCGCTTGAAAGAGCGAGATCTTAGGTTCCATGCGTTCATCGATTGTCGACCGTCGACAGAATACGATTGGACGGATGTAAAGTCAAGGAATAGTCTCTTCCAATGGCATATGCGTCTGAAACGTGGGCCGTGTTTCCAACGGCATAGGCGTCTGAAACAGCCATTTGGGGTCGATCATGATGGATGGTGATCGATATGAACGAAGCACGGCTCGACACGATTGAGCAGATCAGGGAGTTCTCGCGGGCACCGCGGACGTTGTGTTTTCGACCACGGAGGACCAGGCGACGCGGCACCGCTTCGTCGCGACGGTGCTGCGACGGCATCGCTACTTCAAGCTCTGCAAGGGCCATCGCGGGGTACTGTTCGCCTACATGCAGCGGCTGACCGG